>Ga0066702_10000280_pt1 | contig 12066 bp, 10 predicted proteins | sample GraSoiAngelo_151_FD_66507 | JGI IMG/M metagenome (GOLD analysis project Ga0066702, IMG submission 66507) | Grasslands soil microbial communities from the Angelo Coastal Reserve, California, USA - 14_1009_12_20cm | ecosystem: Environmental > Terrestrial > Soil > Grasslands | place: USA...
GACTGGGCTGCGACTGCGCTGTTCCTGACCGGCGCGCTCGTGCTGTTCGTCGTCGCGGTGGTGATCAGCAACCTGTTCCGCGTCGTCACGTCCTTGAAGGACCTCGTCGACGGCATCACGTCCGAGTCGGTTCCGCTGATCGGTGAGGTGGGGAACACGGTGCGCGGGGTCAACAAGGAGCTCGAGCGCGTCGACTCTATCGTCGGCTCCGTGCAGCGCGTCGCGACGAACGTCGAGGTGATCTCCGACACGGTCCAGGCGGCCGTGACGAACCCGCTCGTGAAGATGCTCGCGTTCTTCGCCGGTATGCGCCGCGCGTCGCGAAAGATGAAGGACGAGAAGTGATGCGACGCATCTTCTGGGGGCTTGTCGGGGTCGGCTTGGGTGTCGTCGTCGGCGCGCAGGTCGTCCGGTGGGCCAACAGGACGAAGGCGAAGTACTCGCCGCCCAACCTCGCGCGCGAGGCGGGCGGCAAGATCGCAGGCTTCGCCGATCGCGTCCGCGAAACGGTGCAGCTCGGGCTCGAGGAGATGGATCAAGCCGAGGCCGAGATCCGCGCCGAGCTGGGCCTGCCCCCGCAGTAAAGCGCCCGGGTTCCACGCGAGCAGCCCGGTAGGATACGCGCCGTGAAGGGTAACGACATCCGCCGGACGTTCCTCGAGTTCTACCGAGAGCGGGACCACAAGATCTTCCCTTCGTTCTCGCTGATCCCCGAGGACCCGAGCTTACTTTTCACCGTCGCCGGGATGGTCCCGTTCAAGCCGTACTTCAGCGGCGAGCGGCCGGTGGAGTTCCTGCGGGCGGCGAGCTGTCAGAAGTCGATCCGCACGAACGACATCGAGAACGTCGGCCTCACGGCACGCCATCAGACGTTCTTCGAGATGCTCGGCAACTTCTCGTTCGGCGACTACTTCAAGGAGGACGCGATCCGTTGGGCGTGGGAGCTGTCGACGGGCCCCTTCGGCCTCGACCCCGAGCGCCTTTGGGTCTCGACGTACGAAGACGACGACGATTCGGTTCAGGTCTGGCGCGACGTCGTGGGTGTACCCGCCGACCGGATCGTTCGCCGGGGCGCCGACGACAACTTCTGGTGGATGGGCGTCGCCGGCCCCGGTGGGCCGTGTTCCGAGCTGTTCTACGACCGCGGTCCGAAGTACGGCGACGTGGAAGGGTTCCAGGACGGCGACCGGATCATGGAGTTCTACAACTTGGTCTTCACAGAGTTCCAGGTCGACGACGAGGGCCACCGCATCGCCGACCTCCCCAAGCGGAACGTCGACACGGGTTTGGGGCTCGAGCGGCTCGCGCAGATCCTGCAGGACGTCCCGACCGCGTACGACACGGACCTGCTGCGCCCGATCGTCGCGCGCGCGGAGAAGGTGACCTCGAGGCGCTACGGCGAGAACGAGAAGGCCGACGTCTCCCTCCGGATCATCGCCGAGCACGCGCGCGCCGGCGCCTTCTTGATCGGCGACGGTGTCATCCCGGGCAACGAAGGCCGCGGGTACGTCCTTCGGCGCTTGCTGCGACGCGCGATCCGCCACGCGAGGCTGCTCGGCGTGGATCGGGCCGTCATGTCCGACTTGGTCGACGCAGTCGTGGAGACGATGGGAGAGGCGTACCCGGACCTTGCGGCCGCACGCGCGTACATCGAGCAGGTCGTCACCGGCGAGGAGGACGGGTTCCATCAAACGTTGCGCCTCGGCATGTCGCTCCTCGACTCCGAGATCACTACCGCCCGCGATGCGGGCGCGACGAAGATGCCGGGCGATGTCGCGTTCAAGCTGCACGACACGTACGGGTTCCCGTTCGAGCTGACGCTCGAGATCGCGCAGGACGCGGGCCTCGAGATCGACCGCGCCGACTTCGAGGTACTGATGGACGAGCAGCGTGCGCGTGCCCGCAGCGACCGGCGCGCGAAGCTGGACCTGACGGATAGCGAGGCGCTGACGCGCGTCCTCTCCGAGTCCGGCCCGAGCCTCTTCACCGGCTACGAGCGAACGGAGCAGGAAGCGAAGCTCATCGGAATCGTGCGCGCCGGCGAGCAGGTCCCCTCGGCAAGGGAAGGCGACGAGGTCGAAGTCGTCCTGGATGCGACCCCGTTCTACCCGGAGGGAGGCGGCCAGGTCGGGGACCACGGCGTCATCGAGGTCGACGGCGCGCGCCTCGAAGTCGCGGACACGCAGCGGCGGCTCGGCGATCTCATCGTGCATACGGCCACGGTCGCGCGCGGCGAGGTGCAAGCCGGGACGCCGGCGTTGGCGCGCGTCGATCCCGCGTGGCGCGCCGCGACCGAGCGAAGCCACTCGGCGACGCACATCGTCCACGCGACGCTGCGGCAAACGTTGGGCGAGCAGTCTCGCCAAGCGGGGTCGCTCGTCGAGCCGGGGCGGCTCCGTTTCGACTTCCCGTACCACGAGCGCGTTCCGCTGGAGGTGCTCGACGAGATCGAGACGACCGTCAACCGCCGGCTGTTGTGGTCCGACCCTGTGCGCGCGTACGAGACGACGATGGCCGAGGCGCGCTCACGCGGTGCGCTCATGTTGTTCGAGGAGAAGTACGGCGACTTCGTGCGCGTCGTCGAGATCGGGAACTATTCGATCGAGCTGTGCGGGGGAACGCACGTCACACGCACGAGCGACGTCGGCGTGGTCAAGATCCTCGGCGAGTCGTCGATCGGCTCGAATCTGCGCCGGATCGAAGCGCTAACCGGCGCCGCGGCGATCGAGGACTTCCGCAATGCGCGCGCGGTGCTCGACCGGATCGCGGCGCTGTTGAAGACGTCACCGGAGGATGCACCCGCACGCATCGAGCGGCTGCTCGCGGACCTCAAAGCGGCCGAGCAACAGATCAAGAAGGCGCAGAGCGCGGGGCAGAAGGAAGAGGCCGCCGATATCGCCGCGAAAGCAGAACGGATCGGCACGACGTCGTTCGTCGCGGGCGAGGTTCCCGGGCGCGCGGTCGGCGATCTCCAGAAGCTCGCGGTCGCCGTCCGCGACGCGATCGGTGCGCCGGCGGCCGTCGTGTTGGGGTCGGCGGCCGACGGGCGCGCGGGCATCGTGGCGGCGGTGGACAAGGGAACCGCCTCATCCGGGACGAAAGCCGCGGCCTTGATCGCACAAGCGGCGAAGGCGATCGGGGGAGGAGCCGGCGGCCGGGACGACGTCGCGACCGGCGGCGGGAAGAACGTCGACGGTTTGGCCGAAGCGCTCCGGCTTGCGCGCGCGGCGGCGGAAGAGCTATTCCGCTGAGTATGCCGCGCGCGCTCGGCGTCGACCTGGGGACCAGACGGATCGGACTCGCCATCTCGGATGCGCGCGGCACGGTCGCTACGCCGTACGCGACGCTGGAGCGCACGAACGACGAGCACGATGCGAAAGCGATCGCAGAAGTCGCGTCGGCGGAGGAAGCGAAGCTGATCGTGCTCGGTCATCCGTTGATGCTCGACGGCACTCGCGGCGACGCGGCCGCGGTTGCGGAAGCGTTCGCCGCGAAGCTGAAAGAGTCCGGCATCCGTGTGACGCTGTGGGACGAGCGCCTCACGACCAAGCAAGCAGAGAGCAGCTTGAAACGCCGCGGCATGAAGGGTCGCGAGCGGCGCGCGGTTGTCGATAAGGTCGCGGCACAGGTTCTCCTGCAGTCCTATCTCGACACCAAACGCTGAGGATCCGTGTTAGAGGAAACCGAGGTCAACGAAGAGCCGACCCCGCCGGCGCCACCGAAACGACGGCGTCGCAGGCGGATCCTCGCCGTTCTGCTCCTCCTGTTCATCCTGCTCGTCGGCACCGGCGCGGGTTACGTCTGGTGGGCGATGGGCGGGACCGCGAACGGGACCCCCGTTCGCGTGATCATCCCCGAAGGAGCAAGCGGAAGCGAGATCGCCGCGATCTTGCAGCGTGCCAAGGTGGTGCGCTCCGGGTTCATCTTCCGACTGGTCGCGCGACTCCGCGGCATCTCGACCGACCTCAAGCCGGGTGCGTACGATCTGACGACCGGAATGGGCGTGACGAAAGCATTGGACAGGTTGCGCAGCGGTGTTCCGTTGGAAGTCTTCCGCATCACGATCCCGGAAGGGAAAACGATCCCCGAGATCGCTGCGATCGTGGGCAAGGACTCGAAGATCACCGCAGCGCAGTTCCTCGCCGCCGTTCGCAGCGGACGGCACCGTCTTCCCATCATGCCGAAAGGATCGACGAACCTCGAGGGGCTGCTCTTCCCGAAGACGTACGAGATCGTCGAGAAGACAACCGCCGACGACCTCGTCGACATGATGCTGAATCAGTTCACGCTGGACACGGCCGGCCTTGACTTCTCCAAGGCGGCCGCTCATCACATAACGCCGTACCAAGCAGTGATCGTTGCGAGCTTGATCGAGCGGGAGGCGAAGATCGAGCGCGACCGGCCGCTGATCGCGTCGGTGATCTACAACCGGCTTGCTCGTCCGATGCGATTGCAGATCGACGCGACGGTGGAGTACGCGATCTTGCTTCAGACCGGGCAGTACAAGTTTCCGCTGACCACGGAGGACTACACGAACGTGCACTCCGCGTACAACACGTACCTGCATGACGGGCTGCCGCCCGGGCCGATCGCGTCGCCTGGGCTCGCGGCGCTACAAGCGGCGTTGAGCCCCGCGAACACCAACTACTACTACTACGTGCTCACGTCCGATCAACGCTCCCACTGCTTCGCACGCGACCAAGCGGAATTCAACCGCTGCCGGAACGCTGCATGAGCGCGCGCAAGCTGGCCTGCATCATCGGCTGGCCGGTCGCGCGAAGCCTCTCACCCGCGATCCATAACGCCGCGTTCGCAGCGCTCGGCCTCGACTGGACCTACGTGCCGCTGGCCGTGCGACCCGGCGCGATCGAGGAAGGCATGGGCCTCGTCCGCGAGCTCGGCGTCGAAGGCGCCAACGTCACGATGCCGCACAAGCAAGCGGTGGTTCCTTTCCTCGAGCGGCTCGAAGGAGACGCGCAGACCCTCGGCGCGGTCAACACGATCGTGCGAGAGGACTCCGCGCTCGTGGGCTTCAACACCGACGGGCCCGGGTTCCTCGCCGCGATCCGAGAGGAGGCCGCGTTCGATCCGAGCGGGAAGCGCGCGCTGGTGCTCGGGGCCGGGGGAGCGGCGCGCGCGGTCGCGGTCGCGCTTGCAACGGCCGGCGCGACCGTGACGGTCTCCGCGCGTCGCCCGGAGCAAGCAGCAGAGGTCGCCGCGCTCGCCGGGGGGATCGACCCGGTGCCGTGGGGCGGTCCCGCTCCGGCCGACCTGGTGGTGAACGCAACGTCCTCTCGCGATGGGCTGCCCTTGGACGCGCTCGGCTTCGCTCCCGGCATACTCGCCGTGGATCTCATCTATCTGCCCCCTACGACGCCATTCGTCCTCGCCGCGCGCGCCGCCGGAGCGACCGCGCTCGACGGGCTCGGCATGCTCGTCCATCAAGCGGCCCTGAGCTTCCGGCTGTGGACGGGCCGGGATGCTCCGATCGACGTCATGCAGGAGGCCGCGCGCGCGGCGGCCGAGCAGCCCGACCTCGGGTAAAGCGTCCCGTTCGCCCTGCCGAATACTCAATCGAAGCCACATAAAGGGAGGGGCCATGCTGAATGGCAACCTCGATACGTTCGCGCTGCCCGACGTGCTCCGATTCATCGCGTCCGGCGCTGTGACCGGACGGGTCGAGATCACGCGGGACGACGTCGTCGGGGAGCTCGCCGTCGATCAGGGCCGATTCGTCGGTGCGAGCCTCTCGGATGAGGAAGCACCGTCCACGGTAGACGAGGCTCTCGACATCGCCGTGCTGTTGTTCGACGGCTCGGGCGGCGCGTTCGAGGTCGTCCAGGAAGAGTGGGTCGGCGGCCCGCTGAGCCTCACGGCGGACGAGCTCGTGAAAGCCGTCGAGCGCCGGCGCAAGGAGTGGGCTGCAGTCGTCGATCAGCTCGGTGCGCTCGATGAGCCGCTCGTCATCGCGTCGACCCTCCCGAACGGGACGGATCAGATCCTTGTTCGCGCCGAACAGTGGCGATTCTTGTCGTTCCTCGACGGCCGTCGCAGTGTGCAAGACGTCGCGCGCGACACCGCGACGAGCGTGTACGCGACCGCCGTCGCCCTCGCCGAGATGGCGAACGCCGGCATGATCGCGCGCGGTCACGCCGATTGGGTCGAGCAGCCTGCACCCAAGCGCTCTAAGAAGGCTGCGGAGCCGGACGCGACGGAAGCGCTGCACGACTTGGCGGAAGAGGAAAGCGACGACGAGGCCGAAGAGCCGGCGCCGCCGTCGCGCCGCGGTGCGGTACGCCCTCTGCGGGCGCCGACGCGAGAGGAGCAGCGCATCCGCCTCCGTCGCTAGGAGGCTGATCGCCGGGGGCATCGATGGCTGACGTCCGGCCGATGCGGAGCGCGGGAGATCCTCAGCGAGCGTCGGGGATCCCCGAAGCGCCGACGCCCGTCAAGCGGACGCGCGCGCTCGGCGAGATCCTGGTCGACGACGGATTCATCACGCAAGCGCAGCTGGACGAAGCGCGTCGCGAAAGCGAGCAATCCGGCAAGAGCCTCGGGCGCACGCTGATCGACATGAGCTTGGTCGGCGAGGCGGCTCTCGTCAAGGCGCTCGCGACGCAGATCGGTCTTCCGTTCATGGATCTGGCCGACTTCCAGATCGACCTGACGGCGGCGTCTCTCGTCCCCCATTCGATCGCGAAGCGCTATACGGCGCTCCCGATCGCGTTCGAGGAAGAAACCCTGATCGTTGCGATGAGCGATCCGGGCAACGTGTTCGCCGTCGACGACATCAGAACGCTGACCGGACGGGACATCCGGATCGTCGTTTCGACGCGCACAGACATCGCCGATGCGATCGAGCGGGTTTCGCGCGTCGACGCCGAGGTCGGCGACCTCGCCGCAACGGCCGCGGCCGAAGAGCAAGAGATCGACGACGTTTCCGCACTGAAGGAATCCGTCGACGAAGCCCCCATCGTCAAGCTCGTTAACCTCCTGATCACGCAAGCAGTCAACGACCGGGCGTCGGACATCCACATAGAGCCCCAGGAACGCGATGTTCGCATCCGGTACAGGATCGACGGCGTGCTCCACGAGGTCATGCGATCGCCGAAGTCGATCCAGAACGGGGTCTTGTCTCGCCTGAAGATCATGGCCGACATCGACATCGCAGAGCGGCGCGTGCCGCAAGACGGACGCGTTGGCCTGGTGGTCGGGGGGAAAGCGATCGACCTCCGTGTCGCGACGATGCCCACCGTTCACGGCGAGAAGGCCGTGATCAGGATCTTGGACAAGTCCCACGCGCTGTTGAACCTGAGCGACCTGGGGTTCAGCGAGCACAACATGGAGCGATACGAGCGTTCTTTCCGGAAACCGTACGGGATGATCCTCGTGACGGGACCGACCGGCTCCGGTAAATCGACGACGCTGTACGCGACGCTCAACATCCTGAACGATATCGACCGCAACATCATCACGGTCGAGGACCCGGTCGAGTACCGCCTCGGCGGAGTGAACCAGGTCCAGATGAACCCGAAAGCGGGCTTGACGTTCGCGTCGGCGCTGCGATCGATCCTGCGGTCTGACCCCGACATCGTCCTGATCGGTGAGGTTCGCGACGCGGAGACGGCGCAGATCGCCGTCCAAGCAGCCCTGACGGGCCACTTGGTCCTGTCAACCCTTCACACGAATAACGCTCCGTCGGCCGTCACACGGCTCACTGAGATGGGGATCGAACCCTTCCTCGTCTCCTCCGCGGTCGACTGCGTTCTCGCGCAACGCCTCGTTCGAACCTTGTGCGAGAAATGCAAGGAGTACTACCAACCGACGGCCGAAGCCTTGAAGGAAGCGAGGGTCCCACTCCTTCCCGACGGGTCCATCCCTCGGCTCTACCGCCCGGTTGGCTGCAACTCGTGCGGGAACACCGGGTATCGCGGCCGGATGTCGGTCCATGAGGTCATGGTGATGAGCGAGGACATCGAGCGAATGACCGTGGAACGGAAGTCGAGCGAGGACATCGGCAGGGTCGCTCAAGAGCAAGGGATGCTCACGCTCCGCCAGGACGGGATCCTGAAAGTCCTGGCGGGCAGGACCTCCCTCGAGGAGCTCTTCCGCGTCATCGTCTAGGCCGCTCCGCGAGGTAAAGCGGCCGCACGCGCAGGCCGAAAGCACTTGAGAAGGCCATGAACGGACGAGGATCGACCACGTCCACAGGGGAGATGGGATGCCGGCTGGGTTGAAACCGCTGGGTGAGGTGCTCGTCGAAGAGCGCTTGATCTCGCGCGAGCAGCTTTCCGAAGCGTTGAAACGTCAGCTGGAGACCGGACGGCCGATCGGCAAGATCCTCCTCGAGATGGGCTCTATCGGAGAGGACGCCCTGGTAGAGGCCGTCGCGAACCAACTGCGCGTGCCCTACGCGGACCTCGTCTCGTACCCGCCGTCGCAGAGCGTCGCATTGCTCATCTCGAAAGAGGTCGCCGTGCGGCACCAAGCGGTCCCGGTCGAGGTGGACGATGAAGGCCTGCTCGTCGCGATGGTCGAACCAACGAACCAGACTGCGCTCCGCGAGATCTCCCAGATCACTGGGTACGAGTGTCGCCCGGCGCTGGCACCGCGCCGCCGGATCCTCGAAGTGATCGAGCTCGCCTACAGCGGCTCGGCAGTACTCGATCCGATGGAGGACGTTCTTCAGGAAGTCGTTGGGCCGGCACCAAGGCATCTCGAGCCCGACCCCAAAGAGATTTCGATGCACGAGCTGCTCGAACGGATGGTCGACGACGACGCGTCGGACCTGCACCTCACGTCCGGGTCCCAGCCGACGATGAGGCTGCGCGGCGCGCTGCAACGTCTGGACGACTACCCGGTCATGCAGCCGGCCGAGCTTCGGAAGCTCTTGTACAGCATCTTGACGCAACGTCAGCGCGAGCACCTCGAAGAAACGCTCGAGCTCGACCTCGCGTATTCGCTCCCAAGCAGGGCCCGCTTCCGTATCAACGTCTACTTCCAGAAAGACTCGATCGGTGCGGCCATCCGTCTGATCCCGATGAAGATCCGATCGATCGTGGAGCTGGGCGTTCCTCCGAAGGTGGCGGATTTCGCGCACCTCGCGCGCGGCCTCGTCCTCGTGACCGGACCGACCGGGTCCGGGAAGTCGACCACCTTGGCCGGGATCATCGACATCGTCAACAGCGAGCGGCCCGATCACATCCTCACGGTCGAGGATCCCATCGAGTACTTGCACCACTCAAAGACGGCGATCGTGAACCAGCGTGAGGTGGGCGCGGATACCCACGGGTTCGCGAACGCGCTTCGGTCCGCACTGCGTCAGGACCCCGACGTCATCCTCGTCGGTGAAATGCGCGACCTCGAGACGATCCAGACCGCGCTCACGGCGGCAGAAACCGGCCACCTCGTCTTCGCGACGCTGCACACGCAGTCGGCGCCAGAAGCGATAGATCGCATCATCGACGTCTTCCCACCGCATCAGCAGCAACAGGTTCGTACACAGCTCGGCGCGACGATCCAAGGCATCGTGACGCAGCAGCTCTTGCAGACCGCCGATGGGGCCGGCCGCGTGATCGCGTGCGAGGTGCTCGTCGCGACGCCCGCCGTCCGAAACCTCATCCGTGAGGGCAAGACCCACATGATCTACTCGTCGATGCAGGCGGGTGGCACACATGGGATGCAGACGATGGATCACGCTCTCGGGCTGCTCGTCCAAGCCGGCAAGATCAGCTTCGAGCTCGGCCTCGAGCGTTGCCACAGCGCCGAAGAATTCGCACGCTTGGCCGGAAGGGGATAGGGCGTCATGCCGACCACGTACGCGTACAAAGTCCGGGACCGCGCCGGAAAGATCGTTCAAGGAACGGTCGAGGCGGAGTCCGAGACCGCCGTCGTCGGCCGTCTGCGGCAGATGGGCCTGGCGCCGCTCCTGATCGAAGAGCACAAGGAGACCCTGGGAAAGAAAGAGCTCCACTTCCCGTGGGGGAACAAGGTCAAGCCGAAAGACATCGCCGTCATGTCGCGTCAGTTCGCGACGATGATCAACTCCGGGCTGTCGCTGCTGCGCGCGCTGAACATTCTCGCCGAGCAGACCGACAACACACGACTCGCGGGCGTTCTGAGTGCGGTCCGCTCCGATGTCGAGAAGGGCCAGTCGCTGTCGCAGGCGCTGGCGAAGCACCCGAAGGTCTTCAGCCGCCTGTACGTCGCGATGATCAAGGCAGGGGAGACCGGAGGCGTGCTCGACAAGACGCTCCTCCGGATGGCCGAGACGATGGAGAAAGAAGTCGCGCTCCGCCACAAGATCAAGAGCGCGATGACCTACCCGGTCGTGGTCTTCGGTCTGGTGATCATCATCGTGAGCGCGATGCTGCTGTTCGTCGTTCCGATGTTCAAGAACCTCTATACGCAGCTCGGTGGGACTTTGCCGTTGCCGACGCGCGTCTTGATCCTCCTTTCCGACTTCATCAAGAAAGCGTGGTTCATCTGGCTCCCCGGTTCGATCGGCAGCGTCGTCGGCTTCCGCAAGTGGATCCAGACGGATAAAGGGCGAGCGAAGTGGGATGCCATCAAGCTGAAGCTTCCGGTCTTCGGCACCCTCGTGCACAAGACGGCTTTGTCGCGATACTCACGCACCTTGGCGGCGCTATTCCGATCGGGTGTGCCGATCCTGCAGGGGCTAGACATCGTCAAGGAAACCGTGAACAACGCCGTGATGGCTGAGGCCGTTACCGAAGTGCAGCTTTCGGTCAAGGAGGGCGCGAGCATCGCGAAGCCGCTGGAAGCGCATGCGATCTTCCCTCCGATGGTCGTGCAGATGATGATGGTCGGAGAAGAAACCGGTGCGCTCGACACGATGCTCGAGAAGATCGCCGACTTCTACGACCAAGAGGTCGATGCGACCGTCGAAGCCCTAACGTCGCTCATCGAGCCGCTGTTGATCGCAGTCATGGGTGTCGCCGTCGGAGGGATGGTCGTCGCCCTGTACATGCCGATGTTCAACATCATCAACCTGATCAAGTAGACCGGACGGACTTCATCTAGCCCTTCCGGTGCAGGGCAGCCTTAGCACGTGTTCTGCCTTTTGCGTCCGAGCAGCCCTTTCTGCGCGATTTGCGACGTCCGGCGCGTAAAGCGCTCACCAAGTCGTCCCGATACGTGCACTGAACGGTCGAGAAGCGACCGATGCAGGAGGTGGCAATGTTCGAGGCAGCACGCAAGCGGCTCCATGGGGATGAGGGCGGCTTTACACTGATCGAGTTGATGGTGGTCGTTCTGATCATCGCAATCCTGATTGCGATCGCCATCCCGACCTTCCTGGGTGCCCGGCAGCGTGCGCAGGACAAGCAGGCGCAGTCGAACATCCGCAACGCCCTGACGACGGAGAAGACCTACTACGTCGACAACCAGGCGTACACGGCGACGGCGGCGAACCTGAGTGCGATCGAGACGAGCTTGGACTTCTCCCAGGCCAACGCAGCAACCCGCGGTGTGCTCCCGACGCTCGTCAAGGTCGGCACCGACACCGCCGGCGGCGTTTGCTTGGAGTCGGACTCGAAGTCGGGTTCGAAGTTCTACCTGGTGGACATCACCGCCGGGACGCAGGCAGGAACGTGGTACGGCAAGAACGCCACGTGCCCGGCCGACGACTCGGCCGCTCCGACCGGCTTCTCGAAGGACGCAACGACCGGCTGGAAGTAACAAGTTTCAGCGAACGGAATGATGGAGGCGGCGGCGATCCCGCCGCCTCCGTGCATTTCTAGTTACTTCGACATCGGCGATCTATAGCCCGTCCAAAGCCTTTCTCTTCCACCGCGTCGAAAAGCCCCCGTTTCCCCCGGTTCGTCCGCTCAAGGGACCTGCTCTCAGTCCCGATACCTCCCCCGAGTGGAAACCACGAACCGCTGGAGGTGACACATGTTCAAGGCAATCCACGATCGACTGAACAACGATGAGAAAGGGTTCACCCTGATCGAGTTGATGGTGGTCGTTCTGATCATCGCAATCCTGATTGCGATCGCCATCCCGACCTTCCTGGGTGCCCGGCAGCGTGCGCAGGACAAGCAG
>Ga0066702_10000282_pt1 | contig 12050 bp, 9 predicted proteins | sample GraSoiAngelo_151_FD_66507 | JGI IMG/M metagenome (GOLD analysis project Ga0066702, IMG submission 66507) | Grasslands soil microbial communities from the Angelo Coastal Reserve, California, USA - 14_1009_12_20cm | ecosystem: Environmental > Terrestrial > Soil > Grasslands | place: USA...
GCGCTGCTGGCCGGGCTCCTCGCCGCGGTGGCAGTGCTGCTCCACGTCGGGGGTGGTGGCCCCGGGGCCGTGCCGGCGGCCGCGCCCGCCGAGCCGCTCGAGGCCGCGGCGCCGGCGGCGGCGCTCGTCCACGTCAGCGGTGCGGTCGCACATCCGGGCCTCTACCGGCTCAGCCCCGCGGCCCGGGTCGCCGACGCCGTCGCGGCCGCAGGCGGGATCACCGCCGACGCCGACCCCGGGCGGATGCCCGACCTCGCCGCGCGGGTCCACGACGGCCGCCAGGTCAACGTCCCCTTCCGCCGCGCGGGCGCCGCCGCGGCCGGGGTCCGCGCCACCCGGCTCGATCTGAACACCGCATCCGTCGACGAGCTGCGCGCTCTGCCGGGCATGCCCGACGGCCTCGCCGAGGCGATCGTGGAGGCGCGCGACCTGTGGGGGCCGTTCGCCGCCGTCTCCGACCTGCGCACCCTGCTCGGCGTCGACCCGGCCACGGTGGCGGCGCTCCGCCCCCTGGTCGTGGTGCGCCGGTGAGCTCGCGGCCGGCGGGGGCGGCGACATCGACCGTCCTCGTCGCCGGCGCCTTCGCCACCGGGCTCTCCCTCTGTGCGGTGGGCGCCGTCCCCGCGGCGGTCCCTCCCATGACCGCGCTGGCCGGCGGCGGCGCCGGGGCCGTCGGCGCCCTCCAGGGGGCCCGCCGGCACGGCTGGACGCTCGCCGCCGCGGCCCTGCTCGCCGCCACGCTCGGCGTGCTCCGCGGCTCGGTGGCGACGGCGGGAGGTGGCCCGCCGGTGGCCTCGGGGATGGTGGCGCTCACCGGCACGGTGCGTGACGCCCCCGTCGCCCACCGCGGCGAGGTGCTCGTCACCGTCGACGCCGAGCGGCTCGCCGACGCCGGCGGCGACCGGCGGGTGGCGGGTGGGGTGCTCGCCGTCCTGCGGGGCCGCTCCGACCTCGGGCCCGGCGACCGGGTCCGGGTCGAGGCCGCCGGGTTGCGTCCGCCGGGCGAGCGCCCGGGCGCCACCTCGGCGGCGGCGCTGCAGCGCGACGGGATCGCCGCGGTGGCGGTCTCGCCCCGGCTCGTCCGCCTCGCCACCGGTCCGCCCCGGCCGGCCAGGGTGCTCGCCGCCGTCCGCGGCCGCATCGCCGCCGCCGTCGGCGCGGCGCTCCCCCCGGTGGCCGCGACCCTGCTCCTGGAGATCTCCTTCGGCATCCACGGGACCCTGCCCGCCGACGTCGCCGCGGCGCTCCGAGACGCCGGGCTGATCCACCTCGTGGCCACGTCCGGGTTGAAGGTCGCGATCGTCATCGGGCTGCTCACCCGGGTGGCGACGCTGATGGGCGCCGGGCCGCGCCGCCGCCTCCTGCTCCTCGGGCCCGCGGTCGCCGCCTACGTCGGCATCGCCGGGGGCGGCGCCGCGGCGATGCGGAGCGCGCTGATGGCCGGGGTCTCGCTGCTCACCCGGGGCTCCGGCCGGCGGGTCGAGCCGCTCGCCCTCCTCGCCGTCACCGCGGCCGTCCTCCTCGCGGTCGAGCCGCGGCTCAGCGCCGACGTCGGATTCCAGCTCTCCTTCCTCGGCACTCTCGGCATCCTTCTCCTCGCCGGCCCGATCGCCGCCCGGGTGCCGGGGCCGCGGTGGCTCGCCGAGCCCTTCGCGGTCACCCTCGCCGCCCAGCTCGCGACCGTCCCGGTGATGGCCTCGACCTTCGGGGTGCTCTCCCTCGCCGGCCCGCTCGCCAACGCCGTGGTGATCCCGGCGGTGCCTGCGGTCGTCGTCCTCGGCGGGGCCGGGGCGGCGGTGGCGGCGGCCGCGCCGGCCCTCGGCTGGCCGCTCCTCGCCGCCGGCGGCCTGATGGTGACCGCGATCGTCGAGCTCGCCCGGGTGCTCGCCGCCTGTCCGCTCGCCGCCCTCCACCTCGGCGCCTGGCCGCGGGCCTGGACGTGGGCGCTGCTCGCCGGCCTCGGAGCGGGCGCGCTCGGGGTGCGGCTGGGCGGCGATGCGCGACGCGGCGTTGTGGTCGGAGCGGCCGCGGCGGTGGCCGCAGCCGCCGCCGTGCTCCTGCTGCTCTCCCGGCCCGATGGCCGGCTCCACGTCACTGTCCTCGACACCGGCGGTTCCGCGGCGACCCTGGTGCGCACCGCCGACGGCGCCACCGCCCTGGTCGACGGCGGCTCGGACCCGCTGCGGCTCACCGCGGCCCTGGGACGCGCACTCCCTCCACTCACGCGTGGCCTCGACCTGGTGGTGCTCACCGGTGGCGACCGCAGCACCGTCGCCGGCCTCTCCGGGCTCGCCACCGGGTACCGGGTCGACGCGGTGGTGGCACCCGACGCCGCACTCGGGCCCGGCGCCTCGGGGGTGATCGGCGAGCTCCGCTCGGCCGGGGCGGCGGTGGTGCGCGCACCCTCGGGGCGGACGTGGATGTGGCACGCCACCCGCTGGCGGCTGCTCCTCGGCCCGCCACCCGACACGGGACAGCCCGCCGGCGCCCTCCAGGTGGCCGATCCCGGCGGGGCGGCGCTCATCCTCGGGGCGCTGGCGCCGCCCGGGCAGGAGGAGCTCGCCGGCGCCCAGGGAGGCTCGCTCGTCAGCGACCTGGTGGTCACTCCCGCCCGGGGGGCGGTCGCCCCGGTGCTGCTGGCAGCCGCGCGTCCCCGGCTGCTCGCGGTGCCGAGCGCCCGGGCGCCGAGGCCCCCGGGCGACCCGGGCGTCCCGGTGCGCTCGACCGCCCTCGACGGCAGCCTCGAGTACGCCGGCGGTCCGGCCGGCCTGCAGCCGGCATGACCACGGCCGGCAGCGGAGACCTCCTTTAATGCGGGGGATGGCGCTGGCAGCCGATGAGCTCCTGGACGGCCTTCGCCGCCACTTCGGGCACGACGGCTTCCGGGCCGGGCAGCGCGAGGTCGTCGAGGCGGTGCTCTGCGGCCGCGACGCCATGGTGGTGATGCCCACCGGCGGCGGCAAGTCACTCTGCTACCAGCTCCCGGCGGTGCTCACCGAGGCGCCGACGGTGGTCGTGTCGCCGCTGATCGCGCTGATGAAGGACCAGATCGACGCCCTGCAACAGCTCGGCGTGGCCGCCGCGGCGCTCCACTCCAACCTCGACGCGCCCGAGCAGCGGCGGATCGAGCGCGCCTACCGCGACGGCGCGGTCCGGCTCCTCTACGTCGCCCCGGAGCGGCTGGTCCGCACCGACCTGCGCGACATGCTCGACCGGGTGCGGCCATGCAGGATCGTCGTCGACGAGGCGCACTGCATCTCCGAATGGGGCCACGACTTCCGCCGCGACTACCTGCGGATCGGCGAGGTCGCGGCGGCGCTCGCCCCCGTCCAGCTCGTCGCCTGCACCGCGACCGCCACCGCGGAGGTGCGTGCCGACATCGCCCAGCGGCTGGGGCTGCGCCGCCCCTTCGAGGCGGTGCACGGGTTCGCCCGTCCCAACCTCCACCTCGCCGCGGAGCGGGTGCGCGACGAGAAGACGAAGCTGGAGCGGATCGAGCAGCTCGTCGACCCCGGTGGCGGCCACACCATCGTCTACGCGGGCACCCGCGCCCGGGCCACGACGCTGGCGGCGCGGCTCGAGCGCCGCCATCCGACCATGCTCTACCACGCCGAGCTCGGCGCCGAGGAGCGGTCGCTCGCCCAGGAGCGCTTCGCCTCCGGCGAGGTGCGAGTCGCGGTCACCACCAGCGCCTTCGGGATGGGCGTCGACATCCCGACGGTGCGCCAGGTCATCCACGCCGGCCTGCCCCTCTCGCTCGAGGAGTACTACCAGCAGGCGGGGCGGGCGGGGCGCGACGGCCTGCCCGCGGTCTGCGTCGTCGTCCACACCGGCGCCGACCGGCGGCTGCCCGAGTTCTTCATCGAGACCGCGCACCCCGACGCGGCGACCGTGGGGGCGGTGCACCGCTCCCTGGTGGAGGAGGGGTACGACCCCGGGGCGTGGAGCCGGGTGGTGCACCGCGACGCGTTCGTCCGCGCGCTCTCCGACCGCGCCGGCGACGCCGCCCGAGAGCTTCTGCGCGACGCGGGGGTGATCGAGGGCGGGGTGGCGACGCCGATGCCCGCGCACCTGCTCCCCGTCGACCACGGCCGGGTCGCCGCCCACCGCCGGGCGGCGACGGCGCGCTTCGGGCGGCTGCTCGACTACCTGGCGGGGAGGCGCTGCCGCCATCGCGACGTCGTCGAGTACTTCGGCGAGAAGGCCTCGGCGGTCGACTGCGGCAGCGGCTGCGACGTCTGCACCGGCGCCGCCGCCCCCGTCGGGCCGGCGCTCGACCCCACCCCGGTCCGCCAGGCGCTGAGCGCGGTCGCGCGGCTGCGGGGTCGGGTGGGGGTGGTGAAGCTCGCCAAGGTGCTGGTGGGCTCGCAGAGCCGCGAGCTCGGCGGCGCCTCCGGCATCCCGACCTTCGGGGCGCTCCGCGGCTGGCGGGAGCCCGATGTGGTCGAGCTGCTCCGCCGGCTCACCGACGCCGGGGCGCTGCAGGTCGGCAACGACCGCTACCCGACGGTGGACATCACCCCGCGCGGGGTGGAGGCGATGCGCGGCGACGTGCAGCTCGAGATCGCCGACCCCCGGGCCGAGGGACCGCCGCGCGCCGCCAGGGCCGCCGCCGTCGACGAGGAGCTCGACGCCGAGGCCCAGGCGCTCTTCGGACGGCTGCGGCGCTGGCGCACCGAGACCGCCCGGGAGCGTAACTACTCGCCCTTCGTCGTCTTCCCGGACCGCACTCTCGTCGAGCTCGCGCGACGCCGCCCGACCACGAACGACGAGCTGCTCGCGGTGCCGGGGGTCGGCAAGGGCAAGAAGGACATGTACGGCGAGGCCGTGCTCGCCATCATCGCCGCGTCCCTGGAGACGCCCTGATGGCGGCGCCCGCCGAGCTGCTCCTCGTCCACGGCGAGGAGCGCTTCCTCGTCGACCGGGAGGCCCGGGGCTGGCTCGCCGCCGCCCGCGAGGCCAGCGCCAGCGAGTTCAGCGTCGAGGTGCTCGACGCCCCGACGCGCCTCGACGGGCTGCGCCGCAGCCTCATCGAGCTGCCCTTCCTCGACGCCCGGCGCCACGTGCTCGTCCGCGACCCGCCCCAGCTCTCCGAGCGGCCGAGGCGCGGCGCCGACAGCGCCGAGGCGCTCGCCGCCGCCCTCGAGAGCCGGGCGCCGAGCACCTCGGTCTGCCTCGTCGCCCACACCCGGGTGACCCCGGCGAACCCCGTCCTCAAGGCGGTGCAGCGGCTGCGGGGGAGGATCTCCGAGCACCCCCTGCTGCGCGGCCGCGAGCTCCGCGGCTGGGTGGACCGCCGGCTGGCGGAGCGGCGGATCCGCCTGCCCCGCGGCGCCGTCGACCACCTCCTCCTCGTCGTCGGCGCCGACCTCGGCCGGATGGACAGCGAGCTCGACAAGCTCGTCGCCTTCTCCGCGGGGGGCCGGACGGTGACGCTCGAGGACGTCCGTATCCTCGCCGGCGGTGCCGAGCAGCTCGCGACCTGGGACGTGATCGAGCGTCTGCTCACCCCGCCCCACGGGCGCGGGGCCGCCGCCGTCGACACCCTCATCGAGGACGGGATCTCACCCCTGTACCTGCTCTCCATCCTCGCCGGCCAGCTCCGCGAGGTGCTCGCGGCCGCCGAGGTGCTGAGCGCCGGAGGTGGTGCCCCCGCGGTCGCCGCCCGGCTCGGCCTTCCCCCGTGGCGCGCCGAGCGGGTGGTCCGCTGGGCGGGCCGGGTGTCTCCCGACCTGGTCGCCGACTGGCTGCGCCGCCTCCAGCGCCTCGACGCCGGCGTGAAGATGGGCGAGCTCGACGACACGTCCGGCCTGCGCGCCTTCGCGCTGCGCGCCAGCGGCGAGCTCCTGGGAGCCCGGTGAGCTCAGGACGAGGACTTGGGCTTCGTCGTCCTGGAGGCGGGCCGGGCCGGAGCCTTGGCGGCGGGCGTCTTGGCGGCGGGCGTCTTGGCGGCGGGCGTCCTGGCGGCGGCCGTCCTGGTCGTGGCCGCCGGCTTCGCTGCGCTCTTGGCCTTCGCACGCGAACGGCCCTTCTCGCCGCCGACCGCGACGGCGCGGGCGGCAGCCTGCTCGCCGGTGGCGGCGGCGGTGACCAGCTTGTGCGCCATCGACATCAGCCGCGACTTGCGCCGCTTGGCGTTGTTGCGGTGGAGGATGCCCTTCTCGGCGGCGCGGTCGAGGGCGCGCACCGCGGCGAGCACCTGCTCCTCGCTGTCGATGGTGGGGAGCGAGCCCAGCAGCGAGCGCCGCGCCTTGGTGATGCTGGTGCGCACCGCCGAGCGGACCGCCCGGTTGCGGATGTGCTTGCGCTCGTTGGAACGGATCCGCTTGCGGGCGGAGCGGGAATTGGCCACGGGACTCCTCTGATCTGGGCGCGCGTCGGCAGGTGCGCGACCGGCCGCGGGAGTATAGCAGCAGCTTCGCCGTCGCTCCGCCGCCCGGCATCGGACACCCGTCTCCCGCTACCGTCGCCAGCGTGATCGTCGTTCCCGCCGCCGCCAAGGTGAACCTCGCCCTCGAGGTGACCGGCCGCCGTCCCGACGGCTACCACGACGTCGCCACCGTGATCGTCCCGCTCGACTGGCACGACCTGGTCGGGGTCAGGCTGCGGCCGGGCGCCGGCGAGGTCCGGCTCCGGGTGAGCGGCCCTGCCGCCGGCGGTGTGCCGGACGGACCCGAGAACCTCGTGGCCCGGGCCGCCGCGACCCTGCTCCGCCTCGCCGGTGGCGGGCTCGACGCCGAGGTCTGGCTCGACAAGCGGCTCCCCGTCGCCGCCGGCGTGGGCGGTGGCTCGGCGGACGCCGCCGCCGTGCTCCGCGCCGGTGCCGCCCTTCTCCGCCGCGCCGGCCTGGCGCCACCGGAGGACGCGGTCGCCGCCGCCGCCGCCGAGCTCGGCAGCGACGTGCCCGCCGCGCTCGCCGGCGGGGCGGTGCTCGCCACCGGCCGGGGGGAGCTGCTGACCCGGCTGCCGTGCCCTCCCCTCCACCTCGCCGTCGCCGTCGCCGGGGAGTCCTCGACCGCGGCCGCCTACGCCGCGCTCCTCAACGGCGAGCGCCGCGGGGACGGGCGCGCCGGCCGGGTCGCCGAGCGGCTCGCCGCGGGGCGGCCTCCCACCTCCGACGACTGCGGCAGTGCCCTCGAGGCCGCCGCCTGCCGCGCCGCCCCGCTGCTCGGCGAGCAGCTCTGCCGGCTGCGCGCCCGGGTGGGGGCGGACTGGCACCTCACCGGCAGCGGGGGCGCGGCCTTCGCCCTCGCCGGCTCGCCGCAGGCCGCCGCCGAGCTCGCCGCCGCCGCCCTTGCCGCCGGCTTCGCCGCCCGCGGATGCCGCACCATCCCGGTCCCCGCGGAGGTCCGGTGAGACCGGACCCGCGGCTCGGGGCCGCGGTGCTCGCCGGCAAGCTCGCCGCCACCGCCAGCCGCGGGCTGGGCCGGGGCGGGGGCACGACGATTCCCGGCGACGTCGCCCTCGCCATCGATCCCGGTGTGCTCGCCAAGCTCGGCGCCGCGCTGCCGCGGGGCAGCGTCCTCGTCTCCGGCACCAACGGCAAGACCACCACCACCGGGCTGGTGGCCGCCGCGCTCGAGGCCTCGGGGGAGCGCGTGCTCACCAACGCGAGCGGCGCCAACCTCGTCTTCGGGCTGGTGGCGGCGGCGGTGGCGCAGGCGCGGCCGCTCGGAGGCGCGCGCGCCGACCGCGCCGTCTTCGAGGTCGACGAGCTCTCCCTCGAGCGCGCCGTCCTCGAGCTGCGCCCGCGCCTGGTGGTGGTGCTCAACCTGCTCCGCGACCAGCTCGACCGCTCCGGCGAGCTCGAGACCACGGCGCGGCGCATCGGCGACGGGCTGCGCCGGCTGCCCCGCGGGGCCCACGTCGTCGCCAACGCCGACGACCCGCTCGTGGTGGCGCAGTGCGAGGGGGTCGAGGGCGTCGTCTACGTCGGCATCGACGCCGACGACCAGCTCCTCGACGGCGTCCCCCACGCCGCCGACGCACGCACCTGCCCACGGTGCGGGGCGCCGCTCCACTTCGACCGGGTCGTTCTGGCCCACTGTGGCAGCTACCGCTGCACCCGCTGCGACTTCGCGCGTCCGCGACCGGCGGTGGCGGTGCGGCGGATCACCGCGGCGTCGCTCGACCGCCAGCGCCTCGAGCTCGACGACGGCACCGTTCTCGACGCCGCGGTCGGCGGCATCTACAACGCCTACAACCTGGTCGCCGCCCACGCCGCCGCCACCACCCTCGGCGTGCCCGCCGCGACCGTGGCCGCCGCCGTCGCCGGCTTCCGGCCCCGCTTCGGCCGCATGGAGAGGCTGCGGCTGCACGACCGCGAGCTGCGCCTGCTCCTCGCCAAGAACCCCGCGGGCCTCGACGTCGTGCTGCGCACCGCCGACGAGCTGGGGGCGACCCACAACTACCTCATCGCGATCAACGACCTGGTCGCCGACGGCCGCGACGTCTCCTGGCTCTGGGACGTCGACTTCGAGCGGCTGGCCCGCTCGTCCCACCGGCCCCACGTCGTCGCCTCGGGGCGTCGCGCCCACGACCTCGCGCTGCGGCTCAAGTACGCGGGGATGGCCGCCGAGCAGGTGACCGTCGAGCCCGACCCCGCCGCCGCCCTGCGGGTGCTCGCCTCGCGGGCCGCGCCCGGCGAGGAGGCGGTGGTGGTGCCCACCTACACCGCGATGCTCGAGCTCCGCGCCGTGGCCCAGCGCGCCGGGGCGGTGGGCGCCTTCTGGGAGCAGCGGGGATGAGCCGCCCGCTGCGCCTCGGCCACCTCTATCCGCGCGCCATGACCATCTATGGGGACGTCGGCAACGTCTGCAGCCTCCGTCGCCGCGCCGAGTGGCGGGGCATCGAGGTCGAGGTGGTGCCGATCGAGGCCGGCCCCGCCGACCTCGAGGCCTGCGACCTCCTCTTCATGGGGGGCGGCCAGGACCGCGACCAGAGCGGCGTCTTCGCCGACTTCGCCGAGCACAAGCGCGCCTCGCTCGAGCGCGCGGTCGACGGCGGGGTGGCGGTGCTCGCGGTCTGCGGCGGCTACCAGCTGCTCGGCCACGACTACGTCGACGCCGAGGGCCGGGTCCTCGAGGGCCTGGGCCTGCTCGACCTGCGCAGCCGGGCCGGCGACGACCGCTGGATCGGCAACGTCCTCGTCGAGGCCGAGGCGTCGATGGGGCTCGCCGAGCCCACCCTGGTCGGCTTCGAGAACCACGGCGGCCGCACCCACCTCGGGCCCGGGCTGCGTCCCCTGGGCCGGGTGGTCGTCGGCGGCGGGAACAACGGGGAGGACGCCGGCGAGGGCGTCGTCGCCGGCCGCGTCGTCGGCACCTACCTCCACGGCGCCCTCCTCCCCAAGAACCCCGCACTCGCCGACTGGCTGCTCGCCGCCGCGGTCGCCCACCGCGACGGCGAGTCGACCGCCGCGCCGCTGCCGCCCCTCGACGACCGTCTCGAGGCCGCGGCCCACACCCGCGCCGTGGAGATCGCCCGGGCGGAGCGGGGGAGGGGCCCGGTGGCGCGCCCCCGCGGCGCCCGCCGGCCCTGACCCCCGCGCCCGCCCCGGTACAATCGCCCCCGATGTCCCTCGCCGAAGCGACGACCTCGCCCCCCACCCCCGAGGAGTGCGAGCACCCCGCCCCGGTCGTGGGGGTGATGGCGCACGAGTTCGCCCCCTACCAGGACGCGCAGGGTCCCGAGGGGCCGCGCCGGACCACCATGTACTACGGGCCGGTGGTGGGCGGGCTCCCGATCAAGGCGTGGCACTGCCCGCGCTGCGGCCTGCTCCGCCTCGAGTACCCCGACGGCCGCCGCGAGGAGCGGCGCCTCTATCCCGGTCCCCAGCCGGGGCTGATCGCCGAGGCCGTCCCCGAGGAGGCGACCGCACAGGCCGAGCTCGGCACCCAGGTCCGCGTCTCCGGGCTCACCGCCACCCCCGACATCTACTTCAAGTACTACGAGCTGCCGGCCGAGGAGGTCGAGCGCGAGCCGGTGATGGAACGGCTCGCCGCCCGCCTGCCGGATCTCGGCATCGCCACCTGGTTCACCGTCCTCTGTATGGCGGTGGCCACGGTGGGGCTGGTGCTCGGCGGCGTCCTCGCCATCTACGACTGGACGACCCCCGACGCCGAGCTGCCCCTCTTCTACACGGTGCTCGGGATCTTCCTCGGCGGCGTCGGCGTCCAGGTGCTCGACGCCATCGGGCGCCACTGGTTCCCCGGTGGCGAGCTCTCGCCGAGCCCGGCGGTGGCGCTCCGGGGCAGGCCCCAGCTCGACGGCGCCACCCGGATGGTGGTGTCCCTGCTGGTGCTGACCACGGTGGGGCTGTTGCTCGCCGGTGTCCTCGCGATCTACGACTGGACGACGCCGGGCGCGGAGCTGCCGCTCTTCTACACCGTGCTCGCCCTCTTCCTGCTCGCCATCGCCGTCAAGGTGCTCGACTCCACCCTCCGTCACCTGCAGCAGCGCTGAGGCTCAGGCGCAGCGGCGATGGCGCTCTGCCGGACCGACCCCCAGGACATCGTCGTCGTGGGCGCGTCCGGTGACCTCTCCGCCCGCAAGCTCATCCCTGCGCTCTACAACCTCGAGGCCGAGAACCTGCTCCCCGAACGTGGACGGATCATCGGCTACGCCACCGAGCAGTGGAGCGCGGACGACTTTCGCGGGCACGCCCGCGAGGGCGTCGCTGCGCACTCGCGCACCGGCCTCGACGACGCCGTGTTCGAGCGCTTCGAGAAGCGACTCGACTACGTCAGCACCACCGACGGCATGGACGCGCTCGCCGCGCGCCTCGGCGAGGACGAGTGCGTCGTCTACCTCGCGGTCCCGGCGTCGGCCTTCGTCTCCCTGGTCGGTGACCTCGACCGCAGCGGGATCGCGAGGCGGGCGGTGCTGATCATCGAGAAGCCCTTCGGCCACGACCTCGAGTCGGCGCGGGCGCTCAACGACGCGCTCCACCGCGTCCTCCCCGAGGAGCGCATCTTCCGGATCGACCACTACATGGGCAAGGAGACGGTCCAGAACCTGCTCGTCTTCCGCTTCGGCAACGCCGTCTTCGAGCGGGTGTGGAACCGCGACTGCATCACCCAGGTCGAGATCGCGGTCGCCGAGTCGCTCGGGGTGGAGCAGCGCGGCGCCTTCTACGAGGAGACCGGGGCGATTCGCGACATCGTCCAGAACCACCTCTTCCAGGTGCTCGCCATCACCGCGATGGAGCCGCCGGTGACCTTCGACGCCGAGGCGCTGCGCAACGAGAAGGTGAAGGTGCTCGACGCCTGCCATCCCGTCGACCCGGCGAAGGTGGTGCGCGGCCAGTACACCGCCGGGGTGATCGACGGCCAGCAGGTTCGCGGCTACCGCGAGGAGCCGGGGGTGTCGCCCGGCTCGACCACCGAGACGTACGCGGCGCTCCGCCTCGACATCGACTCCTGGCGCTGGGCCGGCGTCCCCTTCCTGCTCCGCACCGGCAAGCGGCTACAGGCGCGGGAGAGCAGGGTGACGATCGCCTTCAAGGACGTCCCGTTCCACCTCTTCACGGGCGCGAGCAACGAGCATCCGATCCACTCCAACCACCTGGTGATCCGGGTCCAGCCCGACGAGGGGATCGCCTTCACCTTCGTCGCCAAGCAGCCCGGTCCCGAGGTGCGCACCCAGCGGGTGCGGATGGACTTCGCCTACGGCAACTCCTTCAAGACCTCCCCACCGGAGGCCTACGAGCGTCTCCTCCACGACGTGCTCCACCGCGACCACACCCTCTTCATCCGCGAGGACGAGGTGGAGCGCGGCTGGGCGCTCGTCGAGCCGGTCCTCCGCAACCCCGCCCCGGTGTACCCCTATCCCGCGGGGAGCTGGGGGCCGCCCGAGGCCGAGGCGCTCGCCGGCAGCGCCCACTGGCACTCGCTCGTCGACCCCGGCGAGGCGGGGGTCACGGCGACGTCGGAGAGCCCGCCCCGGTGAGCCGCCCCCTGGTCGGGGTCGACCTCGGGGGCTCGCTGATCCGCGCGGCGGTGGCCACCGGGCCCGCGACCCACGGGACGCCGGTGCGCCATCCCACCCCC
>Ga0066702_10000284_pt1 | contig 12007 bp, 9 predicted proteins | sample GraSoiAngelo_151_FD_66507 | JGI IMG/M metagenome (GOLD analysis project Ga0066702, IMG submission 66507) | Grasslands soil microbial communities from the Angelo Coastal Reserve, California, USA - 14_1009_12_20cm | ecosystem: Environmental > Terrestrial > Soil > Grasslands | place: USA...
ACGCCCGCGGGGTTCGACCGGTTCCAGGTCGCGCTGGACCGGATGGGCGTGAGCGCCGCCCTCGAGGAGGCCGGCGTCCGGCCGGGAGAGACGGTGCGGATCGGCGACGACGAGTTCGAGTACCAGCCCTAGTGGGGGCAGGCCGCGCGCGGGCTTTGCCGAGGCCGGCCGACAGGGGGAGACTTCCCCCTGGAATGAAGGTCGGGGTGTTGGGCGGCACCTTCGACCCGATCCACCTCGGCCACCTGGAGGCCGCGGACGCCAGCCGGGAATGCGCCGGCCTCGACGAGGTGCTGTTGGTTCCCGCCGGCCGCCCTCCCCACAAGCGCGACGCGCACGCCTCGCCCGATGACCGCCTCCAGATGACCCGCCTCGCGGTTGCGCAGTGGCCGGGCCTTGCCGTCTGGGACTACGAGGTCAAGCACCCCGGGCCTTCCTACACGGTTCAGACGCTGCGCGCCTTCCGGGAGGAGCGGCCCGGCGACGAGCCCTTCTTGATCCTCGGCTGGGACGCGGCCAGGGAGATCCGGGGCTGGCGGAGCCCCGACGAGGTCCTGGAGCTGGCGCGGCTGGTGGTGGTCGGCCGTCCGGGCCTGGACTCGCCGACCGCGGAGTCCCTGCGCGGGGCAGGCATCGAGCCCCGCCGGGTGACGCTCTGCCTCATCGGCACGCCGGACGTGGCCGCCACCCGGATCCGCCGCCTGGCCGCCGCCGGCCGCTCTCTTGCCGGCCTGGTGCCGGAGCCGGTCGAGCGCTACATCCGCGAGCGCGGGCTGTATGGCTCCGCACGCGTCCGGGCATAATCGAAGCGTTGTCCCAACCTCGGCTCAGCCCCCTGGAGCTGGCCAAGCTGATCCAGGAAGCGGCCGCCGACAAGCACGCCGGCAAGCCGGTCCGCATCCCCCTCAAGGGAAAGACCACCGTCGCCGACTACTTCGTGGTCTGCGAGGGTGAGACCGACCGGCAGGTGAAGGCGATCGCGGACGGCATCCTCGAGCGGGCTCGCGAGTACCGGTTGAGGCCTCTGGCAGTCGACGGCTACGAGGACGCGAACTGGGTCCTGATCGACTTCGACTCGGTCCTCGTCCACATCTTCCTGCCCGGCGAGAGGTCCTACTACGATCTCGAATCGCTCTGGTCAACAGCAGCCCGTCGCAGGGCTACTTCTTGACAGACATGCTGTAGAGAATCTGATAGGATTATGCTCGCAAAATGCTGCAAGCCAGCGGAGGTGAGGCGTTGAGCGAAGCGCCTGACGAGGAGGTCAAAGTCCTCTTCATCGAAGACGACCCGGCCGTGGCCGAGATGTACAAGCTCAAGCTCGAGCTGGACGGCTACACGGTCACCGTCGCCCGGGACGGCGAGGAGGGACTGCAGATGGCCAGCAGCTCGCCGCCCGACATTATCTTCCTGGACACCCGCCTTCCCAAGATGGACGGCTTCGCCGTACTCGAGCGCCTCCGCTCGGCGGAGCGGACACGTGAGATCCCGGTCATCATCCTCTCCAACTACGGGGAGCGGGAGCTCGTCGACCGGGGTCTGAAGCTTGGGGCACTGGAATACCTCATCAAGAGCCAAACGACGCCCGCGAACCTGTCTCGCGGGGTCGAAGGCTGGTTGAAGGAGTAGGGCACGTGGCCGTGAACCGCCGGGCAGACATCCGTTCCGGGTTTGACCTCGACAAGCCCCTCTACACCATCAGCGTCGCCTCGGAGATCCTGGAGACGCACCCGCGGACCCTGATGCTCTACGAGGACGTCGGCCTGATCGAGCCGTTCCGCACGCCTACCAACCGCCGGCGCTATTCGCAGCGGGACATCCGCAAGCTGCGGGTGATCCAGACGCTGACCCGTGAGAAGGGAGTCAACCTGGCCGGCGTCAAGCACCTGCTGACGCTCCTGGAAGTGGTGAAGAAGAATGACCTCGAGCCCCCCAAGGAGCTGAGGGACATCTACAAAGCCTATGCCGAGCTGATCTGAATATGGTGGTGTTGCGTTAGGCTCCCAGCGTATAATGCGGGTGTTCGGTTAACTCAGCCCTCCCTCCTTTCTGAAGGTCCCCGGTCTAAATGGCCGGGGACCTTCTCTATTTAGACTCCGTTGGTGCACCGCTTCGGAATCGACCTCACGGCCTGCTGGCGCCCCCGGGTCGGCATGGTCACCCACGCGCTGGCCCTGGCCCAGGCCATGGTCGACCTGGTCGAGCCGCGTGGCCTGGTCGTGTTCAGCAGCCGGGAGCGGCCGGCCGCCCTCAGCGGCGAATACGAGGCGATCCTCTCTCCCCACCGCGACGAGCTGGCCAACAAGCTGCTCTGGCTGCCTTCGGTCGAGGCCGAAGCAGGACTGGACGCGATCCTCTACCCCTATTGGCCGCCGCCGCCTCGGCGCCACCGGGCCGCGCCGCCGGCCGCCTTCTTCGTCCACGACCTCGCCTTCCGGCTTCGGCCCGCCGAGGTGCCGTGGCAGCAGCGCGCCTACCTCGAGACCGTGCTCCCGCCCGCGCTGCGCACCGCCAAGGCGACCTTGGTGCCCTCGCAAGCCACCCGGGCCGACCTGCTCGGCAGCTACCCGTACCCGGGCCTGCCGGAGAGGACGCGGGTAATTCCCGAGGGACCCACGCCGCTGCCGGGACCGGCGCCTCTGCCCGCTGGGCTCGAGCCGGGGTTCATCCTCGCGGTCGGGACGATGGAGGCCCGCAAGAACTACCCGCGGCTGCTGGCTGCCCACCGCGCTCTGGCCGGCGCCCCGCCCTTGGTGATCGCCGGCCGCTTGGGCTGGAACGGCGACCGGCCGCCGGAGGGACCGGGCGTGCGCGTGCTCGGACACGTCGACGACGCGACGCTGGCCGGCCTCTATGAAGGCGCTGGGCTGCTCGCCTTCCCCAGCCTCTACGAGGGCTTCGGCCTACCCCTGTTGGACGCCATGGCCCGGGGCCTGCCGGCCCTGGTCGGCGACCGCGGAGCCCTGCCCGAGCTGGGCGGCGAAGCGGTGCTGGCCGTCGACCCGGAAAGTCCCGAGGCGATCACCGCCGGACTGCGCCGGCTGCTGTTGGACGCCGCCCTGCGCAAGCGGCTGGCTGCGGCAGGTCGACGCCGGGCTCGCTCCTACAGCTGGCGCGGGGCGGGCGAGGCCGTGTTGAAGACGATGGGCGAGATCGCGGACCACTAGGATCAGGGCGTGATCCCGATCCTTGCCTACCTGTCCGCCCGCAACCCCGATCGCGACCACGCGGCGGCGGCTGCCCCGCTGCTACGCCTACTACGGCGGACGGGTGCGTTCGAGGTTGACGTGGTCACCGATGCATCCCGGCTGGCCGACCTCAGCCACCACCGCGTGGTCTTCGCGGCCACCGATGACGGCCCCCTGGGCGCCGAGGAGGAGCAGGCGCTCTCCGACTGGGTTCGGCAGGGGGGTGGGCTGGTGGCCGCCCACGGAACGCTCGCCGCCTGGCGCGAGAACCGGCTGATCCGCGAGCTGGCCGGCTTCGCCCCCGCCGATCGGGTGGACTCGACCGAGCTGGTGGTCCGCCCGGCGGGTCCGCACCCGGTGGTCGACCGGCTGGACGACGAGTTCTTCGTCACCGCCGAGCTGCAGCTGGCGTCTGACGGGATTCCGCCCGACGCGACGGCGCTGCTCAATGTCCCCTGGCGCTACTCCAGCCAGGTGGCGGCGCTGGCACGGCCCGCCGGCGACGGGCGATTTCTGTATGTAGGGATCGGCGGCGGGCCGGCAGCCTACGCCAGCGTGTCCTTCCTCCAGTTCCTCTACCGCAGCATCGCCTTCGGAGCCGGGCAGGCGCCCGCTCGCGTCTTCGGGGTCGGTCTCGCCGGCTATGGCGCGATCGCCCGCGACCACGGCCGGCAGCTCGGCGAGGTCGCCGGCCTCGAGCTGCGCGGGGTCTCGGACCTGGCGCCCGGCCGGCGGGCGCAGGCCGAGGGAGATTTCGGCGTCGCCGTTCACGAGACGGTGGATGGGCTCCTGGCCGATCCCGCCGTCGAGGTCGTGGTCGTCGGCACGCCGCCCAACACCCACGCCGAGATCGTCCTCGGCGCCTTGGCGGCGGGGAAGCACGTCGTCTGCGAGAAGCCGTTCGCGCTGCGCCTCAGCGACGTCGACCAGATGCTGGCGGCGGCCCGCGCCGCCGAGCGGACGCTCACCGTCTACCAGAGCCGCCGCTGGGATCCCGATTTCGTGGCTCTGCGGCAGACGGTGGAGTCGGGGAGCATCGGGCGGGCGTTCCACCTGGAGTCGTTCATCGGCGGCTACGGGCATCCCTGCAGCTACTGGCACACCCACGAGCCGATCTCGGGCGGGACCATCTACGACTGGGGCTCGCACTACATCGACTGGACGCTGCTGCTCTTCAAGGAGCAGGTGGCGACCGTCTCGGCGGTGGCGCAGGACCTGGTCTGGCGGGACGTGACCAACTCCGACCACGTCAACATCGACCTCCGTTTCGCGGACGGCTCGCAGGCCTCCTTCCTGCACTCCGACATCGCCTCCGCCCTGAAGCCGAAGTGGTACCTGCTGGCGACCGCCGGCGGAGTCGTCGGCGACTGGCGGCGGGAGTCGGTCCTGACGCGGGGGACGATGGACGAGCTGGTCGAGGACCGGCTGGCGCCGGCGGATTCGCCCGCCCGCCTCACGGTCTTCCGGCCGAACGGCGAGGGGGGCGTGGCCGAAGAGGTGCTCGCCCTGCCGCGCCGGGTTCGCAACGCCTTTTACCGCAACCTCGCGGACCACCTGCTTTTGGGCGAGCCGCTCTCCGTCCCGCCCGAGGACGCGCGACGCAACATCGCGGTCATGGAGGCGGCCACCCATTCCATCGCCCAGGGCGGACGCCCGGTCCGCGTGGGCGCCTAGCCGGCGCCGGCCGGTCACGCCCTAAATAGGAGCCGTGGCAGCGGCCAGGCTTCGGTTCGGGATCCTCGGGGCGGCGGACATCGCGCGCACGCAGCTGATCCCGGCCTTCCAGGCGGCGGCTAACGCCGAGCTGGTGGCCGTCGCGAGCCGCACTGAGGCCCGGGCGCGCGCCCTCTGGCCCGGGCGAATCCTGCCCGGCTACCAGGCCCTCCTCGACGACCCGGAGGTCGACGCCGTCTACGTCCCGCTGGCGAACCACCTGCACCGCGAATGGTCGATCCGAGCGCTGGAGGCGGGCAAGCACGTCCTCTGCGAGAAGCCCCTGGCCCTCAGCGCAGCTGAGGCGGTGGACATGGAAGCCGCGGCCCGGCGCAGTGGAAGACTCCTGATGGAGGCCTTCATGTATCGCTTCCAACCGCGCCTGATCGAGGTCGTGGAACGGCTCCGGGAGAACCCGCCCAACGCGACCTGGATCAGCTTCGGCTTCCCGATCGACGCCCCGGGCAACTACCGGCTCGAGCCGGCCTTCGGCGGAGGTGCGCTGCTCGACGTCGGCGTCTACACCATCAACCTGGCGCGGTGGATCCACGGCGAGCCCTCCTGGGTGCGGGCGAGCGGCAGGACCGAAAGGGTGGACCTGACCGTGTCGATGACGCTCGGCTTTCCCTCCGGCGCGCGCGCGTTCCTGCTGGCCAGCTTCGACACGCCCGAGATCCAGGAGCTGCGGACCGGCAGCCTGCGCCTGCAGCGGCCGTTCGGCGACCCGGCCGACCCGCCCTACCGGCGGATGGTCGAGGAGTTCAGCGCCGCGGCGCTGAACGGGCTACCGGCCCCGCTCCCCCTCCAGGATTCGATCGCCAACCTGAGGGTCGTCGACGGGGTCCGGCGGAGCCTGGACACGGGCGGCCGGGACGACCTGGCGGAAGCCGGCGAGGGCGTTTCGCCAGTCGGCCAGTAGCTCGAGCGCGAGCCGGCTGCCGGTCCGAGCCGCGTGCTCGCTGAGCAGCAGCCTCAACTCCTCGGAATCCTCCCGGGGGACGGCGCGCGCCACGACGCTGTCCGGGTTCAGGCCCAGCCAGTCGCGCACGTAGGCCACTCCGCCCGTCATGCCGGCGCCGAGGTTGGACCCGACCAGGCCCAGGGAGACCGCCGCCCCGCCGGTCATGTACTCGCAGAAGTGGTCGCCGGCCCCCTCGACGACCGCCACCGCGCCAGAGTTGCGCACGCAGAAGCGCTCGCCTGCCCTCCCGGCCACGAAGAGGCGGCCGCCGGTGGCCCCGTAGAGGCAGGTGTTGCCGGCCAGCACCGGGTTGGCGGCCGCGTCGTGCTCGTAGGGCCGGATGGCGATCACGCCACCGGCCATGCCCTTGCCGACGTAGTCGTTCGCCTCGCCGCGCAGCGTCAATTCCACGCCGTCGGCGAGCCAGGCGCCGAAGCTCTGGCCGGCGCTCCCCTCGTACTCGCGGACCGAGCGCTCGCCGGCCTCGACCGCCCGCCTCGACAGGGACGCGCCCAGCGTTCGGTGGGAGTTGTCGATGGGCCCGCTGGGCGGGTCGAGCGGGGCGGGGTCACCGTTGCGCGGCCAGAGCCGGCGCCGCGGCTGGTCCGCCGGTGTCGGTTCCAGCACGAAGGAGAGGTCGAGCTGCGATCCCGGCAGCTGATGGAGGAGCTCGACGCGGCCGATGACCTCGTCCAGTGAACGCGCTCCGAGCGAGGCCAGGATCGTCCGCACCTCCTCGCCGACGAAGCTCAGGTAGTTGATCACGTGCTCGGGCCGGCCCTCGAACTTGGCGCGCAGGTCCTCGCGCTGGGTCGCGATCCCGGTCGGGCAGGTGTTGAGGTGGCACTGGCGGGCCATGTCGCAGCCGAGCGCGACCAGCAGCATGGTGCCCAGGCCGTATTCCTCAGCGCCCAGCAGCGCGGCCTTGACGATGTCCGCGCCGGTGCGGAGGCCACCGTCGGTGCGGACCGTCAGGCGCTCGCGGAGGCGGTTGGCGACCAGCACCTGCTGGGTTTCGGCAAGTCCCAGCTCCCAGGGCACGCCGGCGCCCTTGATGGAGGAGAGAGGCGAGGCGCCGGTGCCGCCGTCGTGGCCGCTGATCAGCACGTAGTCCGCCCGGGCCTTGGCGACGCCGGCGGCGATGGTGCCGACCCCCGCCTCGCTGACCAGCTTGACGCCGACCCGGGCCCCGGGGTTGATCGCCTTCAGGTCGTAGATCAGCTGGGCCAGGTCCTCGATCGAGTAGATGTCGTGGTGGGGTGGAGGAGAGATCAGCTGCTGGCCGGCCTGGGCGTGGCGCAGGCGCGCGATCACCGAGGTGACCTTGACGCCCGGGAGCTGGCCGCCCTCACCGGGCTTGGAGCCCTGGGCGATCTTGATCTCCAGCTCGTCGGCGCGCAGCAGGTAGCGGGGCGTCACCCCGAAGCGGGCGGAGGCGACCTGCTTGATCCGGTTGTCGCCGCGCGGCCCATTGGCCGCGTAGAGGTCCGGGTCCTCGCCGCCTTCTCCGCTGTTGGAGCGGGCGCCGACGCTGTTCATGGCCAGGCCGAGGGCCAGGTGCGCTTCCGGTGAGAGGGCGCCCAGCGACATGGCGGTGGCGATGAAGCGCGGCAGGATGGCCGAGACCGGCTCCACCTCGGCGAGGTCGACCGGCTCGGCGGCCGGCTTGAAGTCGAGCAGGTTCCGGAGCGCCGCCGGCCGGCCCATGTCGGCCAGCCCCTGGTAGGCCTGGAACTCGGCGACGTCGCCGGAGCGAGCCGCCTTCTGCAGCTGGCGGACGGCGATCGGGTTGTGGGCATGCCACTCGCCCAGCTTGCGGAAGCGGACCAGGCCGCGGTCGGGCGGCGGCTCGTTGGCCGTCCAGGCGGCCGCGTGGTGCTCCCGGATCACGGCTTCGAGGTCGCTGAAGTCGGCGCCTCCAACCCGGGAGGGAACGCCAGGAAGACAGAGCTCCATGACCTCGGCGCCGAGGCCGAGAGCCTCGAAGACCTGGGCGCCGCAGTAGCTGGCGACGCAGCTGATGCCCATCTTGGCCATGACCTTGAGCAGCCCACTCTCCAGCGCCTTCCGGTAGGCGTTCTCGGCGTCCTGAGGCTCGCTGCCTTCGTCGAGCACGGTTCGAGCGGTGGCAAACCCAAGGTAGGGGTGCACGGCCGCGGCGCCCGCGCTGATCAGCATCGCCACGTCGTGCACGTCGACCGCGTCGCCGGCCAGCGCCACGAGGTCCTTACGGAAGCGCGCGCCGGACTGGAGCAGACGCTCGTGGACGGCACCTACGGCCAGCACCATCGGCACCGGCAGCCGGTGCCGGGAGGTGGAGCGGTCGCTGAGAACCAGGATGCCGTCCGGCGCCGCCTCGGCCGCCTCGCGGAGGCGCTCCAACGCGCCCCTCAAGGTCTCCGCCTCGCTGAAGGTCGCGTCCAGCACGAGCGCGTCCTCGAGAACCCGCTTCAGCTCGCCGGCGCCGAGGATGGGGCTCTCGAGGTCGAGGAGCGGCGGCGGAGCCGGCTTGCGGGCGGGAACCCCTGTCATCGAGACCCGGGGGCCGAGCACGACCCGGAGCGACATCACGAAGCGCTCGCGCAGCGAGTCGATGGGCGGGTTGGTGACCTGGGCGAAGCGCTGCCGGAGGTAGTTGTAGACGCGGCGTGGCGCCCTGCCGAGGATGGCGATCGGCGTGTCGTCGCCCATCGACCAGACCGCCTCCAAACCGGTCTCGGCCATCGCCTTGACCACGATCTTGACGTCCTCGTTGCCCCAGCCGTGCACGCGCTGCAGCCCGGCCAGCAGGTCGACCGCATCGGAGTCGATCCACTTCCGGGGAACCGGGTGCAAGAGCCGGTCGGCGTGGGCGCCGAACTCCTCGCGCCGTGCCACCCGCTCCTTTGCCTCGGCGTCGCGGAGGATGGAGCCGTCCGAGGTGTCGGCCACGATCAGCTGGCCGGGACCGAGGCGGCCGCGCTCGATCACGTGGGCTGGGTCGAGCTTGATCACGCCCGCCTCGGAGGCGGCGACGACAAGGCCGTTGTCGGTGACCTGGTAGCGGAGCGGCCGGAGGCCGTTGCGGTCGAGCGCGGCGCCGGCGATCACGCCGTCGCTGAAGGCGAGGGCGGCGGGCCCGTCCCAGGGCTCGTAGCGGGTCGACTGGAAGCGGTAGAAGTCGCGGACGGACGGGTCGAGATCGCCGCGACCCTCCCAGGCGTCGGGGACCAGCGTCATCAGGGCCTCGGCCGGGTCCGAGCCCAGTCGCACCAGCAGCTCCAGCGCGTTGTCCAGGGAGGCGGAGTCCGAGCCTTCCTGCCAGATCACATCGCGGTACTCCGCCGGCAGGTAGGGCTCGCGGGCCCGCATCCAGTTCCGGTTGCCGCTCAGGGTGTTGATCTCGCCGTTGTGGGCGAGCATCCGGAAGGGCTGGGCGTTGCGCCAGTCGGGCAGGGTGTTGGTCGAGTAGCGCTGGTGGAAGACGGCCAGCGCACTCTCACAGTCCGGGTCGAGCAGGTCCAGGTAGAAGTCGGCTAGGTGAGTGCCTGCCATCAGGCCCTTGAAGACGACCGTCCGGGCCGAGAGGGAGGGCAGGTACATCCGGACGCCTTCGGCGGCTGCTCGGCGTTCGGCGGACTTGCGGGTCCGGTAGAGCAGCTCCTCCCACTCGTCGGGCGGCAGCTGGGGGTTGTCGATCAGGCCCTGCCAGATCGAGGGAGCCCCGGCCAGCGCCTTCTCGCCCAGCGCCCCCGGGTCCACCGGCACCTCGCGCCACTCGGAGATCGGGGTCCCGGCGTGGCGCAGCTCCTCGGCCAGCAGGACGCGAGCTCGGCTGTCCCACTCGAAGAGCATCGCGACGGCCAGCCGGCCGGGCCGCCCGCCCAGGAGCCGGTGTGGGACCTGGATCAGCAGGCCCGCGCCGTCGCCGCTCTTGCCGTCGGAGTCCATCCCGCCCCGGTGGGCGAGCCGGGCCAGGGCGCCGACGCCCAGCTCCACGACCTCGTGGGAAGCCGGAAGAGCCGGTGTGGCCACGAAGCCCATGCCGCAGGCGGCGCGGTCGGCGGGCAGCCAACCTCGCCAGTGCGCGCGCGTAGAGGTCGGGGGAGGCATTGGAGCCACACGGTAGCGGCTGCGCGGGGGGTCGGACTAGTCGGCCCGCACCAACGCACGGGACCGTTTCTCGTAGGTGGCCTACAAGTCCAGGAGGCCCTGGACGCGGAGTGCGACGGCCAGGTTCAGGCGGGTCTCGGGGTCGTTGAGGTCGGCGTCGGTGATCTCGCCGATCCGGTCCAAGCGGTAGCGGAGCGTATTGGGGTGGACCTTCAGCCGCCGCGCGGCCGCCTGCTGCTCTCCCGCCTCCAGGTAGGCGCGCAGCGTCTCCACCAGCTCCCCGTTGCGGCGCCGGTCGTGCTCGGCGAGAGGTCCCAGGTGTCGCCTGGCGAAGTCGAGCAGGCGGTCGTCCGCCACGCTGGCCAGCAGCCCGGTCACGCCCAGCTCGTTGGCGGAGACGACCTGGTCGCGGCGTCCGAAGCGGGTCAGCGTCTCCAGGACGCTCCGGACCTCGCGGTGAGCGGACGAGATGCCCGCCGGCGCGACGGTCGGGGCGCTGAAGCCGACCGAGACCGTGAATCCGGGCTTCCACTCCGCGATCGATTCCCGGATCTGCTGGCCGAGCGCGCGGACCCGTGGCTCCGCGCCGTCGACCTCCACGCCGAGGGGCAGCAGCGCCAGCACGCTGTCGGAGCGCGCGCCGACCAGCGCCCGTTGGAAGTTGCGCTTGACCACCCCGCTGACGCGGCGTAGGTACTCGCGCTTCAGCGACTGGATCATCTCCTCGGTCAGCTGCTTGCCGCGGCTGAAGCTGCTGAACCCGTCGACGTCGACGACCACCAGCACGTGGTGGCCGGTGAGCGGGTAGCCGAGGTGCCGGGCACGCCGGACGGCCGCGGCCTCATCCCCGTAGCTGCCCTGGGCGAGGTCGTCGAGGAACTCGCCCCGGACGCTCGACTCGGCGGCGGCGACCTCGCGCTCTTTGATCAGCGCCATGGCCACCACGGTGGCGGCGTTCTCCATGGCCATGAAGGCGATCTCCTCGGCGTCGGGCGGGTGATCGAGGACGGAGATGTAGCCGAGGACCTGGTTGGCCGCGTAGATCGGGGCGATGATCCGCTCGCGGTCCATGCCCAGCCGCGGGAAGGCGGGCACCTTCATCGGGCCGCGATGGTTGGCGACCTCCCGCAGCATCCGCTGGATGCCGGGATCGTAGAGCACCCGCGGCGGTGTGCCGTGCCGGGCGATCGTCTCCCGGCGGTGCTTGTCGATGTCCGACCCGCCGGCGTGGGCGAGCAGGTGGAAGGTGGCGTCCTCGACCACCACCGCGCTGCCGAGGAGGTCCGCGAGCGTCTTTGCGATCTCGTCCAGGCCCTTGCCGTCCAGGACCAGCTCGGTGAAGCGGCGATGGATCGCCATCGACTGCTTCAGGCGGGAGTGCTCAGCGTTGATGATCCGCTCCAGGAGCGGCTCCATCAGGTCGACCCAGGGGATCTCCTGGCGGAGCGTGAAGAGGGGCAGGTCGAGCCGGTCGGCGGCCTCCGCCATCCCGTCCGGGAGCTGGTCGACGTACATGCCGAGCTTGACCACCAGCCCCGAGCCACCAACCTCGGCGATGGTGGCGACCAGCTCCAGCTGGGCGGCGGGGTCATCCCGAATCGGGTAGGCGGTGGTCAGGAGCAGGTCGCCCGTGCGGCCCTTGCGGGCGGTCTCAGGCGTTTCGATGACGCGCACCCACTCGACCCGCCGGTCGAGGCCGCCGCTGCCCGCGATCAGCTCTGCTTCGCGGAAGCCGCCCTGCCTCATCGCCTCCCTCACGGTCGGCGCGGGGATCAGCCGGTCAGCTGTTTCCGGGGCGGTGGTCGTCATCTTCTGGTTGGCATTTAGGCCTAAGAACGAGGTTACTTTCTTTGTGGGCGGCAGACTAGCCCGGTGCGCACCGAGCACGTAGCCTGCCCAATGTGACCACACCTGGCGCTCCGCTATGCCTGCGGCATGAGACCGGGATCTCGATGAGCCTGCGCACCCTGCATACCGACGCCAGCCGGCCCGGCCAGCTGGTCGGGCTCTACGAATGCCCCGATTGCGGTGATGAGCGGCGCCAGCCGCTCGA
>Ga0066702_10000292_pt1 | contig 11957 bp, 16 predicted proteins | sample GraSoiAngelo_151_FD_66507 | JGI IMG/M metagenome (GOLD analysis project Ga0066702, IMG submission 66507) | Grasslands soil microbial communities from the Angelo Coastal Reserve, California, USA - 14_1009_12_20cm | ecosystem: Environmental > Terrestrial > Soil > Grasslands | place: USA...
GTCTGGAGCTGCTCGGGAGTGGCGTCGATGGGGACGGCTACAGCCATGTCGTCATGCTAGGGGCGGAGCCGGCCCGGGTGACTACAGATAAAGGCCGGTGCCGCCGGCGACGCGCTCGGACGCCACGGCGTGGATGTCGCGCTCGCGGAGGATCAGGTAGTCCTCGCCCTGCACCTCGACCTCGTAGCGGTCCTCCGGATTGAACAGCACTTGATCCCCCTGCTTGACGGTCCGCACGTGGGGACCGGTGGCGACCACCTCGGCCCACGCCAGACGGCGGGCGACCTGGGCGGTGGCAGGGATCAGGATGCCGGCCCGGGACTTGCGCTCTCCCTCGCTGCGGGGGATCTGCACCAGGACCCGATCCGTGAGCATCTCGATGCCCTGCTTGCCGTCCATCGCGCCCAGGGTAGCGACGCCACCGCCATCTGACCGAATGGCCACAGTTCGGGTCGGCCGAGACGGGCAAAAGTTACGATTCGCCCGAAGAGGGACGTCCCGAGACAGGAGGGGGTCACATGTTCCGCAGCATCGTCGTGGGCACGGACGGCTCGGCCACCGCGGCCCGGGCCGTGGAGGCCGCCGCCCGGCTGGCCCGGGAGAACGGGGCCCGGCTCCACATCGTCACGGCCTACTCCACCGCGGTGCCGGCTCTGGCCGCGGCGTCGGGGGTGGCCCTGCCCGAACACGTCCTCGGGCCCCAGGTGCAGCAGGCCGTGGCCGACCAGGTGGCGTCCGAAGCCCGCGACACGCACTGCCACGGCGTCCCGACCGAGGTCCACGCCGTCCACCGGCCGGCGCCCGATGCCATCGTCGAGGTGGCCGAGATGCTCGACGCCGACCTGATCGTGGTGGGCAGCAAGGGCATGACCGGCGCCCGTCGGGTGCTCGGGTCGGTGCCCAACTCGGTCGCCCACTCCGCCCCGTGCGCCGTCCTCATCGTCAAGACGGCGTGATCTCAGCGGCCGGTACGGGCCGTACGACCACGCCGGCGGCGGCCATCACCTGCTTGGCCTCGGCGACGGTGGCCTCGCCGTAGTGGAAGATGGACGCCGCAAGGACGGCGTCGGCCCCGCCCTCCCGGGCCCCCTCGACGAGGTGCTGCAGGCCCCCCACGCCGCCGCTGGCCACGACCGGGATGCCCACCGAGTCCACCACCAACCGGGTGAGCTCGAGGTCGAAGCCCTCACGCGTCCCGTCCCGGTCCATGGAGTTGAGCACGATCTCGCCCGCCCCCCGGCGCTCCGCCTCCTGCGCCCACTCCACCGCGTCGAGACCCGCCGGCGATCGCCCGCCGTGGGTGTACACCTCGTAACCGCTCACCGTCGTTCCGGTCCGGCGCACGTCCATGCCGAGCACCATGCACTGCGCCCCGAAGGTGCCGGCGACCTCGTCGATGATCCCGGGGTGCAGCACGGCGGCCGAGTTGACGCTCACCTTGTCGGCGCCCACCCGCAGCAGGCGGCGGGCGTCCTCCAGTGACCGCACCCCCCCGCCCACGGTCAACGGGATGAACACCTCCTCGGCCGTACGCGACACCACGTCGACCATGGTCTCCCGACCACCCGAGGACGCCGTGATGTCGTAGAACACCAGCTCGTCGGCGCCTTCGCCGTCGTAGCGGGCGGCCAGCTCCACCGGGTCGCCGGCGTCGCGCAGGTTGACGAACTGGACGCCCTTGACCACGCGCCCCCCGTCCACGTCGAGGCAGGGGATGACGCGGACGCTCCTCACGTCAGCAGCCCGACGGCCTCGGCGACATCGATGCGCCGCTCGTAGATCGCCTTGCCGGCGATGACACCGATCAGCCCGGGCACCGCGGCCAGGGCGCGTATGTCGGCCATCGTCGCCACCCCGCCCGACGCGATCAGGGGGGCGCCGGTGGCGGCGGCAAGCGACGACAGCCCCTCGACGTCGGGGCCCGAGAGCCGCCCGTCGCGGGAGATGTCGGTGACGATGACGGCGGAAGCTCCGGCGGCCACCGCGGCGGGCACCAGCTCGCCCACGGTCCGGCCCCCGTCCTGCGTCCATCCCCGCAGGCGCACCTCGCCGCCGCGATGGTCCAGTCCGACCGCCACCTGGCCCGGCCAGCGCCCGGCGGCGGCCTCCACCAGGCCGGGGTCCTCGACGGCCGCGGTACCGATGACGACCCGGCCGACGCCCTGGTCGATCAGGGCCGCCGCATCGTCGAGGGTGCGCACCCCGCCGCCCGCCTGTACGGACACGCCGGCCGCCGCCACGGCCGCCGATATGGCGGCCACCACCGGCCGGTTGACCGGATCGCCGCAGCGCGCCGCGTCCAGGTCCACGACGTGGATCCAGCGGGCGCCGGCCTCGGCGAAACGACCGGCGACGGCTACCGGGTCGTCGCCGTACACGGTCTCCTGGTCGAAGTCGCCCTCCAGCAGGCGCACGAGCCGGCCGGCGCGCAGGTCGATGGCCGGGTAGAAGTCCATCAGCGGCAGGCGGCGGCGAAGTTGGCGAGGATGCGCAGCCCGGTAGCCCCCGACTTCTCCGGGTGGAACTGGGTGGCCCACATCCGGTCCCGGCCCACGGCGGCCACCACGGGACCGCCGTAGTCACAGGTCGCCGACACGTCTGCGCCCATCGGGGCGGCGTACGAATGGACGAAGTAGACCCAGGCCTCGCTCCCGAGGTCCTGTAGGAGCGGGCAGTCGGGCCGGGTCACGTCCAGCACGTTCCACTGCATCTGCGGCCGCTTGACGTCGTCAGGCAGCAAACCGACCCGCCCCGGCAGGATCCCCAGCCCTGCGGTGCCCGGCGACTCGTCCGAGCCCTCGTACATCATCTGCATCCCGACGCAGATCCCGAGGAACGGCTTACCGGACTCCACCGCGGCCAGCGCCACCCGGTCCAGCCCGCTGGAGCGCAGGGCGGCCATGCACCGGCCGAAGTTGCCCACGCCGGGCAGCACGACCCCGGACGCCTGCAAGGCCGCCAGGGGGCTGCGCACCAGGCAGGCGTCGGCGCCGACGTGCTGCAGGGCCTTCTCCGCCGAGCGCAGGTTGCCGATGCCGTAGTCCAGGACGGCGATCAAAGGGTGCCCTTCGTGGACGGGACACCCGATCCCTCCACCCGGACGGCGTCCCGCAGGGCCCGGGCCACGCCCTTGAACGAGGCCTCGACGATGTGGTGGGTGTTGCGGCCCGAGATCATCCGGATGTGGAGGGTGAGCCCGGCCGCCGTCACCAGAGCCCGCCAGAACTCCTCCGCCAGCTGCGGGTCGAACGGCGGCGACCCCAGCGGGTAGGCCTCCGCCCCCCCGCCGGGATCGACGTCGTACACCAGGTAGGGCCGACCCGACAGGTCCAGCGCCACCGCGATCAACGCCTCGTCGAGAGGAACGTCGATCGAGGCGAACCGGCGAACCCCGGCCTTGTCGCCCAACGCCTCCCGAATGCACTCCCCGAGGGCGATGCCGACGTCCTCCACCGTGTGGTGGGCGTCGACCTGCAGATCCCCTGCGGCCCGGATCACCAGGTCGAAACCGCCGTGCTTGCCCAGCTGGGCGACCATGTGGTCGAAGAACGGCAGACCCGTCTCCACCTCGGCCCGGCCCCAGCCGTCCAGGTCGATCTCGATCTCGATGCTCGTCTCCTTGGTGGTGCGCACCCGCTTGGCCGTGCGGGTCACAGGACATCCCCCAGGGCGGCGAGGAACGAGCCGTTCTCCTCGGGCGTGCCCACCGTGACCCGCAGGCACCCCTGCAGACCCGGCCAGGACGACGTGTCACGCACCAGCACGCCCCGCTCGAGCAGGGCGGTCCACACCTCGTCGCCCTTCCGGCTCTCCGGCCGGAACAGCACGAAGTTCGCCTGCGAAGGCCATGCCGTCACGGGGAGCCGGGCCAGGCCGGCAAGGATCCTCTGTCTCTCACGGACTATCAACCCGACCCGCTCCTCCATTTGTCCGACGAATTGGAGAGCCACGCGGCCGGCGACCTGCTTGAAGGCGTCCAGGTGGTACGGGAGGGCCACCCGCTCGAGACTGGACACGACCTCGGCCGGTCCGATCAGGTAACCCAGGCGCCCCGCCGCCATCGACCACGTCTTCGAGAACGTCCTCGTCACCACCAGCGGCCGCCCGTCGTCGACCAGGGACAGCGCCGACCAGTCGGCGAACTGCCCGTAGGCCTCGTCCACCGCCACCAGCCCCGGCGCCGTGTCGATCACCGTGCGCACCGCCGTCGGGTCGTCGGCCATCCCGGTCGGGTTGTTGGGCGAGCACAGGAACGTGATGGTCGGCCGGTGGGCCGCCATCACGTCGGCCACCTCGTCCAGGTCGAGGGTGAAGTCGGCCCGGCGCCGGCCCTCCACCGCCTCCGTCGACGTCAGATGGGCGATGTGGGCGTGGAGGGCGTACGTCGGCTCGAAGGTCGCCACCGCCCGTCCCGGACCGCCGTAGGCCAGGCACAGGCACTGCAGCACCTCGTTGGAGCCGTTGGCCGCGAAGACCTGGTCGGGTCGCACGCCGTGCAGCTCGGCCAGCGCCCGCCGCAGCTCCGTGGCGTCCCGATCGGGGTAACGGTTCCACTGGACGCGGGCCAGCTCCTCCTGCAGCCGGGCCGTCCACTCCGGCGGCGGCGGCAGCGGGGACTCGTTGGTGTTGAGCCGTACGGCCACGTCCACCTGCGGCGAGTGATACCCCTCGCGGAGGCCCAGGTCGGGCCGCGGCCCGGGAAGTGTCATGACTGCTGACGGATCCGCACCGACTCGGCATGGGCGGCCAGCCCCTCCGACCGGGCCAGGGCGTCGACGACGGGCGCCAGCCGCTCGAATCCCGAGCGGTCGACGTCCACGACGTGGATGTGCCGGCAGAAGTCGTCGACCCGGAGCGCGCTGCCGAAGCGGGCCGATCGTGCGGTCGGCAGCACGTGGTTGGGCCCGGCGGCGTAGTCCCCCAAGCTGGCCGGGGCCAGCGGGCCGAGGAACACCGCCCCGGCCGAGCGGATCCGGGGCACCAGCGCCTCGGGGTCGGCGCACATGATCTCCAGATGCTCGGCGGCCACGCAGTTGGCCACCTCGACGGCCTGCTCGGGGCCGTCCACCAGCACCCGGTAGCCCCCCTTGGCCAGCGACGCCTCGATCTCGGCCCGCCGCGGCGACCGGGCCGTGATGGCCGCCACCTCGGCCTCGATGGCGGCGGCCGCCTCTTCGGACCAGGTGATCAGGTAGGCCAGGCCGTCCGGACCGTGCTCGGCCTGGACCACGAGATCGACGGCGGCGTACGACGGGGGCGTCGTGGCATCGGCGACCACGGCCACCTCGGACGGCCCGGTGAAGGCGGAAGGGACCCCGACCGCGCCCTCCCCCGCCACCATGCGCTCGGCGATGGCCACGTAGCGGTTTCCCGGCCCCACGACCACGTCCACCGCCGCCACCGACTCCGTCCCGTAGGCGAGTGCGGCCACGGCCTGGGCTCCTCCCACTCGGTACACCTCGTCCACCCCGGCGATGGCGGCGGCGGCCAGGATGGGGGGGGCCAACCGGCCGTCGGGGCCCGGAGGTGAGCACAGCGCCACCGCCCCGACGCCGGCCACCCGGGCCGGCACCGCGGTCATGAGGACGGTGGAGGCCAGCGGGGCCCGCCCGCCCGGCACGTAGCACCCGGCCCGGGCGACCGGCCGGCGCAGCTCACGGACGGTCACGCCCTGGCGCTCGTAGCGGGCGTCGGGATGGAGCTGGGAGCGGTGGTAATCGGCGATGTTGTCATGGGCCGCCTCCAAGGCGGCCCGCAGGTCGGCCGGGATCCGGTCCAGCGCCGCCTTGACCTCGTCCTGCGGCACCCGGATCTCGTCTATGCGGACCCCGTCGAACCGCTCGGTGGCGGCCCGCAGGCCGGCGTCGCCGTCCCGTCGCACCTCGTCGAGGATGGACCGCACGGCGGCGGTGGCAGCGGGGTCGTCCACGATGCGGGGGGCGGGCAGGAGGTCGGCCAACGAACCGGTGGCGCGGCGCAGATCCAGGGGGGTCAGCAACGGGCGCGACTGAACTGCACGGGGGGCCATCGGGTAGAAGATGGTACCTCTATGACCGCGCACGCCGAATTGAGTTCCGTGGCCACCCGGCTCCACGAGTTGATCGCCCGGGTGACCGAGATTGCCGACGGGCTGGCCGCCGACGAGAAGGAAGAGGTGGGGTCTGAGCTGTTCGAGGTGGAGCGGACGCTGCGCACCGCCGAGCGCCGGCTCAACCGGGTGGTGGGCCGCTGACCCTCGACCGCGCCCGCCGGGGCGGGGCCACTTTGGCCCCCTTGGCCGCCTTGGCCACCGGCGCGGCCTTGGCCGCTTTGGCCACCGGCCCGGCCTTGAACGCCGACGGGCAGAAGTCGTTGAGGATGCACTCGCCGCAGCGGGGGCGGCGGGCGATGCAGGTGCGCCGCCCGTGCAGGATGACGCGCAGTCCGAAGGCACCCCAGTGCGCGGCCGGCAGCAGAGCTGTCACGTCCGACTCGATCTTGACCGGGTCGTCCGACTCGGTCAGCCCGAGCAGCCCGGTGAGGCGGGTGACGTGGGTGTCGACGGCCAGGCCGGGCAGGCCGAAGGCCACGCTGCGGATGACATTGGCCGTCTTGCGCCCCACCCCGGGCAGGGTGACCAGATCCTCCATCGCGGTCGGGACCTCGCCGTCGAAGCGTTCGACCAGCTCACGCGACAGCCCCAGCAGGCTGCGGGCCTTCGACCGGAAGAAGCCGGTGGGGTGGATCATCTCCTCCAGCTCCTCCGGTACCGCGGCGGCCAGGTCGGCGGGCGTCGGGTAGCGGGCGAAGAGCTTGGGCGTGACCATGTTGACCCGCTCGTCGGTGGTCTGGGCCGAGAGCACCGTGGCCACCGCCAGCTGGAACGGCGTGTCGAAGTCCAGCGCGCAGAGATCCTTGGCGCGGCCGGGGAAGGCGTCGGCCAGCCGCCGGTCGGTCTCTGTGGCCCGGCCCTTGGCCGAGCGGGGTTTCGCCATCCGTGCTCCGTGCTCCTCGACTCGACCACCGCGGGGCGGGACGGGAGAAGAGTACCGGCCCACCCCTCCGGTACCCTTCGAAGCGGTGCACCGGATCGAGATCAAGAGCCACCTGGGCCGGCCCGACATCGAAGCTGTCAGCACCCTGCTGTCCGAGGCGGCGGCCATCGACGGCCACGCCCCCATCGACGAGCACGACTGGCTCGACCTGGTCCAGGGCGGCCGGGCCGGTTTCGCCGGCCTGGTGGCGTGGGCCGAAGGCCACCCCCACCCTGTGGGTTACGCCCAGGTGAGCCAGGGCTCCGGCAGCTGGGCGCTGGAGTACGTGGTCGACCCCCACCACCGGACGCCCGACAGCCGCATCGCCACCGATCTGGTCCGCGCCGCGGGCCAGGTCATCGCCGACGCCGGCGGGGGCCACGTCCACATGTGGGTCAACCAGCCCCGCCCCGAGCACGACCGCATGGCGGCGGCGATCGGCCTCAGCCCCGGCCGGGTCCTCTACCAGATGCGCCGGCCCCTGCCCTACGCCGAACCGGAGGGGACGGAGCCGCCCCTCCCGACCCGCCCCTTCCGGGTCGGCCAGGACGAGGCGGCGTGGCTGGAGGTCAACAACCGCGCCTTCGCCTGGCACCCCGAGCAGGGCGGGTGGGACATCGACACGCTCAAGCAGCGCGAGGCGGAACCGTGGTTCGACGCCGAGGGGTTCCTCCTGCACGAGGACGGCAACGGCGCCCTGGACGGCTTCTGCTGGACCAAGGTGCACGCCGACCACGACCCGCCGCTCGGGGAGATCTACGTCATCGCCGTCGATCCCGAGGCGGGTGCGCCGCGGGGACTGGGCCGCCGGCTCGTGGTCGCCGGGCTGGACCACCTGTACGGCAAGGGCCTGCGGGTGGGGATGCTGTACGTCGACGCGGCCAACACCAAGGCGGTGAAGCTGTACGTCGAGATGGGCTTCCAGATCAACCACCTGGACCAGGCCTACGTCGGCGACATCGCACCTGCGGCGCCGTGAGCGGGGCCGTCAAGGGCGCCACCCGGGGCCCGTACGACCTGACCCGGGACGAGCTCTCCCACTACCTGGCCGACCAGCCGGCCTACCGCGCCGGCCAGGTGTGGCAGGCGCTGTACGAGCACGGGCTGCGACCCGAGGAGGCGACCAACGTGCCGCGGCCGGTGCGCGAGCGCCTGGCCGCCGCCCTCCCGCCGGCCCTGCGGGTGGCGGCGGAATCGGTCTCCGGCGACGGCCAGACGGTCAAGTGGCTGTGGTCGGCGGCCGACGGGGCGGCCATCGAAACCGTGTTGATGCTGTACCCGGAGCGGGCCACGGTGTGCGTGTCGAGCCAGGCCGGCTGCGCCATGGGGTGCACTTTCTGCGCCACCGGGCAGGGAGGCTTCACCCGGCACCTGTCGGCGGGTGAGATCCTGGAGCAGGTCGCGGCGGCCCGGCGGCGGGCCCGGCCCCGGCGGCTGTCGAACGTGGTCTTCATGGGGATGGGCGAGCCGATGGCGAACTACGACCGGGTCTGGGCGGCGATCGAGCGGATCAACGGGGACATGGGCATCTCGGCCCGGCACATCACGGTGTCGACGGTCGGGATCGTCCCCGGCATCCGTCGGCTGGCCCGCGAGGTCCTGCCGGTCAACCTGGCGGTGTCGCTGCACGCCGCCAACGACGAGCTGCGCAACCGGCTGGTGCCGATCGGCCGGCGCTACCCGCTGGGCGAACTGACCGAAGCGTGCCGGCAGTACCTGACGGCCAAGGGCCGGCGCCTGAGCTTCGAGTGGGCGCTCATCTCCGGCGTCAACGACCGCCCCTCGGACGCCCGGGAGTTGGCCGCCGTCGCCGTCCCGCTCGGCGCCCACGTCAACCTCATCCCCCTCAACCCGACGCCGGGTTACGCGGTCAGGGGGACTGACAGGAACGGGGTGCGTCGGTTCCGTGACGAACTGGTCCACTTGGGGGTGAATGCGACAGTCCGGCGCAACCGGGGCACCGACATCGACGCCGCCTGCGGCCAGTTGGCCGCTTCTTCGCAACTTCTCAGCCGGCCGCCGCGCAGTTCCACCGCCCCGGTGCCAGACTGAGGGACATGCCTTCCAGCTCCCTGCGCTGGGTCGATCGCAGCCAGCCGCAGACCCTCATGACGGCCACCATCCTGCTGTACATCAACGCCGTGTTCGGGCTGATATACGGGCAGCTGTGGGCCACGTACTACGGCTTCCCGCTGGGCGCGGTGCTGGTGCTGGGGCAGGCCGGCGCCGGCCTGGGGATCGCCAACGAGAAGAAGTGGGGCTACTGGCTGGGCGTCGGATTGGTGGCGGTCTGGATCGCCTTCCTGGTCCACTACTTCCACTTCGTGTCCATCATCAACCTGCTGTTCTACGTGGCCCTCCTGGCCCTGCTGCTCCACCCGATGAGCCGTTCGTACCGCAAAGTCTGGTTCCGTTAGAGGCCGCCGACTTGGGACAAAGGGCCGCCCCTCGCGTAGCCTGCGCCCCATGACCACCACGATCGACGGGATTGATGGGCTCAAGAAGCACTCCGGTGAGCACCTGGGGTACAGCGACTGGCACGAGGTGACCCAGGATCAGGTCAACCTCTTCGCCGATGCGACCGGCGACCACCAGTGGATCCACGTCGACGTGGAGCGGGCCAAAGCGGGGCCCTTCGGGGGGCCGATCGCCCACGGCTACCTGACGCTCTCCCTGACCCCGACGCTCCTGACCGAAGTGATGCACGTCACCGGGGTGTCGATGGGCATCAACTACGGGCTCAACAAGCTCCGCTTCCCCTCCCCCGTCCCGGTGGGCTCGCGGGTGCGGGCCGGAGTGGAGCTCGCCGGGGTGGAGGACGTGTCGGGGGGGGCCCAGGTCAGCCTGACCGTCACCTACGAGGTCGAGGGGTCGGCCAAGCCGGCCTGCGTGGCCGAAGTGCTGTTCCGCTACTACGTCTGAGAGGCCGCCGCTGAGCCAGGTCCTGCCCGAGGGGGAGGAGAAGGTCCGGGCCGTCCGGACCATGTTCGACACCATCGCGCCCCGCTACGACCTGGTCAACCGGGTGATGACATTCGGTCTCGACCGGGTGTGGCGCCGCCGGGCCGTCACCGCCCTGGACCTGGGGCCGGGCGCGCTCGTGGTCGATCTGGCGTGCGGGACCGGGGACCTCTGCCGCGAGCTCGAGTCGGCGGGGATGCGCCCGGTGGGTGCCGATCTGTCGTTCGGCATGCTCCTGCAGGCCCGTACCGCAGCACCCCTCGTGCAGGCCGATGCGCTGGCGTTGCCGCTGGCCTCCGAGTCGGTCGACGGGTTCATCAGCGGGTTCGCCCTCAGGAACTTCGTCGCCCTGGGCCCGGTCTTCGCCGAGATGGCCCGGGTGTTGCGGCCGGGCGGCCGGATCGCGCTGCTCGACGTGGCCCAGCCGGTCCACCCGGTGCTGCGGGCCGGCCACTCCGTGTACTTCGGCAAGGTGGTGCCCCGTATCGGGGGCCTCCTGTCCGATCGGGCCGCCTACCGCTACCTGCCCCGGTCGATCGCCTACCTGCCGGAGGGGGACGGCATCTGCGAGCTGATCGGCGACAACGGCTTCGGGGCCATCCGGCGCCGGATGCTCTCGGGGGGTATCACCCAGCTCATCACCGCCACCCGGAAGGTCCTGCCGTGAACGCCGACCCCCGCCGCCTCCGCGCCCGCACCGTCGCCCTGCCGGAGCCACCCGACCTGTTGGCCGAGGCCGGCCCGTCCAGCCTGGTCTTCCGCAGCGAGAGCGGCGGTCTGGTCGGTACCGGCGAGGCCCTGCGCATCGAGCTGCCGGAAGGGCTGAGCGAGCCGGGCGCGGTGGCGTCGGTGACGGAGATCCTGTCGTCCATCCCGTGCGAGGACGACGTGGGCGCGGAGGGCAGCGGCCCGGTGGCCATCGGCGCATTGCCGTTCGACCCGGCCGAGCCGGGGCACCTCGTGGTCCCCCGCCGCACGGTCGGCCGCGCCGGCGACCGGGCGTGGCTCACCGTGGTCGAGCCGGTCGGTGGACGACCTCTGTCGCCGGACCAGGCCGGCGGGGGCTCGCCGCCGGACGAGTTCCGGCTGACGCCCACCATGGCGCACCGCGAGTGGAAGGACGTCATATCCGCCGCGGTGGAGGCGATCGAGCGGGGCGAGCTGGCCAAGGTCGTCCTGGCCCGGCGCATCGACATCGAGGCCAACCGGCCGTTCGTCGTGCCCGACGTCCTGGAGCGGCTGGCCGCCCTCTACCCGTCCTGCATGCTCTACTCGGTGGAAGGCTTCCTCGGCGCCAGCCCGGAGCTCCTCGTGCGGCGCTGCGGCGCCGAGGTGGAGAGCCACCCGTTGGCCGGCACGGTCGCCCGCAGCGGCGACACCCACGGCGACGAGGTGCTGGTGGCCGGCCTCATGGGCTCGGACAAGACCCGCCGCGAACACCGCGTCGTGGTGGAGGCCATCGCGGCCGCCCTGGAACCGGTCTGCGACGAGCTGGCCGCGCCCGAGACCCCGTCGGTGCTGGGCCTGCGCAACGTCTCCCACCTCGCCACCCGCATCACCGGTCGGCTGGCCGCCGGACGGCGCAAGCCGAGCGTCCTGCAGCTGGCCGCCCTGATCCACCCCACCCCGGCCGTCGGAGGCCTGCCGCCCGCCGACGCCGTCGCCTACCTCCAGAAGGTGGAGGGCTTCGACCGGGGCCGCTACGCCGGACCGGTCGGCTGGGTCGACGCCCGGGGTGACGGTTGCTTCGCCCTCGGCATCCGGGGGGCGGAGGTGTCGGGGCCCTCGGCCCGGATCTACGCCGGCAACGGGATCGTCGCCGGTTCCGACCCGGCCGACGAGCTGGCCGAGACTCAGCTCAAGCTGCAGGCCCTGCTGGCCGCCCTCGTCCGCCCCTGAACGACCGCATCTCAACCGGCGGCGGCCACCGCCTCCGCCACCGCGGCGTGCAGCCGCTCATGGGCGGCCACATTGGCGGCCCGG
>Ga0066702_10000294_pt1 | contig 11936 bp, 9 predicted proteins | sample GraSoiAngelo_151_FD_66507 | JGI IMG/M metagenome (GOLD analysis project Ga0066702, IMG submission 66507) | Grasslands soil microbial communities from the Angelo Coastal Reserve, California, USA - 14_1009_12_20cm | ecosystem: Environmental > Terrestrial > Soil > Grasslands | place: USA...
TCTTTGAAGAAAAGGGATCATTACTGGGACGCCGCGCATCGGTTGACATCGCGCTGGAGGAATTAGTGGAGCGATTGGAAAAGGCGGTTGCTGGTTTCGTGAAAACCATCACCTTTGGCCCGAAAACCGTTCGACATCTTGGCGTCATCACAGGTGCCGCTGGCAGCGAGATCGAGCGGATCGCTGGGGAAGGAATTGATACGTTCATTAGCGGCGAAGCGCCACATTGGGCCGCGATCGCCGCCGCGGAAATGGGGCTCAATCTTTTGCTCGCCGGCCACTACGCGACCGAAACGTTTGGCGTCAAAGCGCTAGCCGCGCATGTCGCCGGGAAATTCCAACTTAATTGGCAATTCGTCGATCTGCCAACCGGTCTTTAGGTATAAAGTCCCACGAATAGCTTGCACTACTGAAGGTGGGTCGAGCAGTGGCGGTCCGGCTCGGACCTCGATGTTATAGATTGTAAAGAAGTGTTGGAGACACCACCTTAGGATTACAATGGATCGCGCGAAACCTGCTCTTTACCGCCAGGTCGCACCCTGATATCAACCGCCGACAATGTTTCTCCGATTATTGGTAATTCAAATCGCCGTGGCTGGTATCCTTGCCGTAAGCCAGGCGATTGCCGTTGAGGAACAAGCTCGAGGGTGGGGATCCGCCTGGATCGTTCCACATTCGGCAGAGGAAAGAGTTGCTCGCGAACGCTCCGACCGGCTGGAGAAAGCGGTCAATGCCCAGGACTGGGCGACGGTAGCGAAAATTCTTGAGGAGCTCGAACCGACAAGTCCGAAATCGTGGGAATTGCAATCGATCGAAGGGTACGTCGCTACCCTTCGCCATCTTTATTTGGAAGCTGTTACTTATTATGATCGTGCGCTGACATTCCTCCCGCAATCAAATGGAATCGAAGGGTCAAAATTGTACGTCGATCGCGCCACCGCCCAGGCGCTGAATGGTTCCTATCACGCTGCGCGAGTAGATTTGGAGAAAGCAATCGCACTCGATAAAAGTAATCTTCTCGCCCATAACAACTACGCGTGGCTGCTGGCCACTTGTCCAGACGACAGCGTGCGCGATGGCCAACGTGCCGTGAAACATGCGCGCGGGGCTAGCGAGACTCTCAAGCATGGCAGTCCAATGGTCCTCGATACTCTGGCCGCGGCCGAGGCGGAAATCGGGGATTTTCGCTCGGCGGTCAAGGATGAAAAGCGTGCCCTCTCGTTGGCCAAGGGTGATCGCAGCCTTTATAGTCAGCATCTGCAAAGTTACATGATGGCCAATCCCGTACGCGAAGCGCCAGAACCGCCCAAAACTCCCGCATCACTAAAGAAATCCTAGTCGCGTTTGTGAAGATAAAGACTTATCTAACGATTCTTATGCTGACCGGAGCAATACTTCTCCTGAGTGGCCGCGCTTTGCTGGCGAAGGAGAGACGCGCCCCTCTGCCTTCACTGCCCGGCTACATTGCAGTCCCAGTCCACTATAGTCACTGGAATAAAATGGTGATGGAAGCGGTTGTGAATGGACAACGGGTCCGGTTCTTTGTCGATACCGGCGCCGGTTATAGTATCCTTGACGCTGGCCGCGCCCGCTCACTCGGCGTCTCACCGGTGGGAGCGGATTCGCCCTATGGCGAATTTGCCAACTTAAATGGCGAGAGATATCGCGTCGGCTATCTCAATAGCTTGCGCGCGGGAGCTATGGATTTCGGCAGCGGACCGATGGCCTTGTTCCAGCCAGCCAACGAAGACGCTGCCTTGAATTCACGCGTTAACGGCGAGAATGAGGACGGTATTATTGGCGCGGACATCCTGACACACTACAAATCGGTCATCAATTGCTATACCAAAACGATTTTCTTTAAGACAAGTTCCTCCGAGCGTCTGCATGTTGCGCGCTTTGCCGCATCACAAAATTTCATCAGGATCCCGCTCCGCGAGGAGGTCAGCCGCGCATTCACCATCCCAGCTTTCATTAATGGTCATCCCTGTCGTCTGCTGGTCGACACCGGGGCCTTTATCACCACCTTTGATCTGAAACGCGCAAAAGAGTTTGGGCTTTCTTTTAACGGCACGAGAATGAACGGTAGTTTTGCTGACGGTATTTCACGGCGGGTGGCAATCGGAAACGTCGCGAATCTCAGGATTGGTGACTACCAGGTGCCGCCACAAAGACTCGCCGCTTCGATGTTGCCGGATTTCGCGCTCGATCAAGGCCAGGGGAAAATCGCCGGGATTCTGGGGATGGAATTGCTCGCTGCTAATCACGGTATCATCGACTTTGAGAGCATGAGCCTGTTCGTGAAGTAGCAGTTTTCATTTTCCAAAGCGCGCGAGTCTGATTCCTTCTTGCGCATGACTGTTCCCGACAACCGGCGGCTCAGTACGCGGGCGACCGGTATTGTCGGCCTGGCCGTCCTCTGCAGCCGCGTGCTAGGGCTGATTCGCGAGCAAATTTTTGCCGGCTTATTCGGCGCCGGCAAAAACCTCGATGCGTTTTTGATGGCGTTCCGGCTGCCGAATTTGTTGCGCGATTTGTTTGCCGAAGGGGCGCTTTCCACCGCCTTCATCACGACGTTCTCGGGGAAGATCGCAAAGGAAGGGGATGAATCGGCCTGGCGTCTGGCGAACAAAGTCGCGACGCTGACCGCAGTTTTCATGAGCGTGGTCACGCTTCTGGGAATCGTTTTCGCGCCGCAACTGGTCGATCTTCTGACGTGGTGGAGCTGGCCGCCGGATAAAACCGCGCTCACCATTTTGCTAACGAGAATTATGTGGCCGTTCATGCTGCTCGTCTCGCTGGCGGCGCTGGTCATGGGAATGTTGAACGCGAAACATATCTTTGGCCCGCCCGCCATGGCGTCGAGCTACTTCAATCTCGGCTCGATCATCAGCGGCGTCGCTATTGGTTGGTGGCTCGATCCGCGCTTCGGCGCGCGCTCGCTGACCGGCCTCGCCATTGGCACGCTCATCGGCGGGTTGTGGCAATTAACGGCACAGTTTCCATCATTGCGGCGCGTTGGCTACAGGTATTGCGCAGACTTTCAATGGCGCGACCAAGGCGTCCGTACTGTTCTTACCCTGATGGCCCCGGCCGTGATCGCGGCCAGTGCCGTGCAGGTGAATGTGCTGATCAACAGCGGATTCGCCGCCAGCCTCGGCAATGGGCCGGTGAGCTGGCTCAACATCGCGTTTCGTTTGATGCAATTGCCGCTCGGCATTTTCGGTGTCGCCATCGGCACCGTCACACTTCCGCTGGCTTCGAAAAGTGCGGCCCTGGGAAATCTCGATGAATTTCGCGGTATTCTTGCCAGCGGAATGCGCTTGGCGTTTCTGCTGACCATCCCCTCGGCTATTGGACTGGCGATGCTGGCATCGCCCATCATCAGCGTGATTTATCAACATGGCCGGTTCACGGCCGAGATGACCCGACAGACTGCGGGCGCGCTGCAATTCTACGCCGTTGGCTTGGTCGCCTATTCCGCGTTGAAAGTTTTAACCCCAGCGTTCTATGCGATCGGCAAACGCAACACCCCAATGCTCGTTAGTTTCTTGGCGATTGGAACGAATCTTTTTTTGAACTGGCTCTTTACTTTCCGGCTGAGATGGGGTCATCGCGGCCTGGCGTTTTCCACCAGTATCGTCGCCACCATCAATTTTCTTTTGCTCTACGCGCTGATGTGGCCGCAGACACGCGGGCTGGAGAGTCGCCGCATGTTCATTGCGCTGGCTAAGATTTGCCTGGCTGCGGGATTGATGGCGCTCGTTTGCTGGGCGGCGAATTACTGGTGGCTCGATGTCTGGGAAGACCTGCGTTTTGTCAAGAAACTTTGCGCCCTCCTGGGCACAATTGTCGTTAGCGCCGCAATATTTTTTGGCACCGCGTTGCTACTGGGGGTGGATGAATTGCGCGATGTTTTCGATCTGGTGAAGCGCCGCCGTGGTAAGGGCGATTGAAACAATCGACCCTACCGGAGCGCTTGGTCCAGGTCCTCGATCAAATCATCCGGATGCTCGAGACCGATCGAGCAACGTAGCAAACTTTCCGGCGATTTGGAGCCCGGTCCTTCGATTGAGGCGCGATGTTCGATCAAGCTTTCCACGCCGCCGAGGCTGGTCGCACGCGTGAAAACGTTCGTCTTTGCCGCGACCTGCATGGCCACGTCCCGTCCCCCTTTTGCTTCAAACGAAAGCATCCCGCCAAACATCGACATTTGTTTTTTCGCGACGTCGTGACCGGGGTGACTTTTCAGGCCAGGATAATAGACACGCTCAACATTTCGATGTTGCGCGAGAAAATCCGCCACCTTCGCCGCATTTTCGGAATGCGCCCGCACTCGCAAAGGCAATGTCTTCATACCACGCAAAACCAGCCAGCAATCAAAAGGTGAGGGGACTGCGCCGCCGGTATACTGGATCGTGCGAACACGCTCGAAAAAATCATCGTTCCGTTTGGCGATGACAATTCCGCCCATTACATCACAATGGCCGCCAAAATATTTTGTGGTGGAATGGAAAGTGAAATCGGTCCCGAGCTCTAATGGTCGCTGGATGATTGGCGCCCAAGTGTTATCGCAAACAGAAATAACGCCCGCTTTACGAGCGATCTGCGCAACGGCCGCGACATCGACAATTTTCAAAAGTGGGTTGGATGGTGTTTCCATCCAAAGAAGTCTGGTGTTTGGCCGAAGCGCTTTTTCCACCGCCGCCAAATCGCTCATGTCCACGAAATCCGTTTCCAGTTTCCAACGCAGAAACACATCGCTTAGCAAGCGGCTGGTCCCATAATAAGCATCGACGTGCGCGACTATATGGTCGCCGGGGGCGAGCGCGGCAAACAAAGCCATTGCCGTCGCCATGCCGCTGCCGAACGCCGCCGCGGCGGCTCCGCCTTCAAGCGGGCTCACTCCGTCCTCCAACGCTTTGCGATTCGGATTATCATTGCGCGAGTACATGAACCCGCGCGAATAGGTTCCTTCGACATCGCGCTGAAACGTGGTTGAGAGATGAATCGGCGCCGCGACTGCGCCGGTTGCGGGGTCGATCTCGTGCCCGGCATGAACCGCGAGCGTTTCCACGTGAACTTTACGCCAATCTTTCATAACGAGCGCAATCTAGGCAGTGCGCCAGTAGCTTGCCAAATCTTTCACTAGCGGAGGTCAGACTGGAAGCCTAACCTCCAGAAGCCGCGGATTCGATTTGACGAGGGCCCTGAGCAAGCGCAAATACCAGATTTCCATGCGCCTTTTTCAGGCGCCTTCACAGATTTATGATTTCCGCCTTGGGCATCTACGAAGACGACGTTTTTAAGATGGCGTGCGAGCAGTTCCGCATCATCGCCGACTACCTGGAAATTCCCGCTAGCCACCGCGAGCGCCTGATGATGCCCAAGCGTGCCATCGCCGTAACGCTCCCGGTGCACATGGACGATGGCAGTACGAAGACGTTCCAGGGTTATCGTGTCCAACATCACCTTACGCTTGGTCCAACCAAAGGCGGGACTCGTTTCGCACCTGATCTTTCCATGGGAGAAACCGCGGCGCTGGCCATGTGGATGAGTTGGAAATGCGCCCTCAATGGTTTGCCTTACGGCGGCGCCAAAGGCGGCATCGCCTGTGATCCGAGTAAGCTTTCGCGCGCCGAATTGGAAGCGGTCTCGCGCCGTTACATGCAGGAAATGATTCCGTTCGTCGGTCCTCACACCGACATCATGGGTCCGGACATGGGAACGAACGAACAGGTAATGGCATGGTTCATGGATACCTATTCGGTTTATCAAGGGTACGCCGTGAGCGAAATCGTTACTGGCAAACCGGTTTCGATCGGGGGCACCGAAGGCCGGCGCGAATCGACCGGGCGTGGCGCCGTCTATCTGATCGAACGCGCGATGGATTTGTTAAAAATGGATCCGACTGAGTGCACCGCGATTATCCAGGGGTTCGGCAACGTCGGATCGGTCGCAGCGTTGTCGCTCGCGTTAAAAACGGGGATCAAGGTCGTTGGCATCAGCGATGCCAGCGCGGCAATTTACAACCCGAAGGGAGTCGACGTGAAGGCGGCGGAGCAACACGTCTTGAAAAAGGGGAATCTGCGCGCTTTCAATCAAGACGATCACATCGATCCTAACGAGTTGTTGGTGCAAAAGTGCGATGTCCTCGCGCCCTGCGCGGTCGATCGCGTAATCACGGAAAAAAACGCGGCCAAGTTGCAATGTCGCATTCTTGCAGAAGGCGCGAATGGGCCGACTACGCCGGAAGCGGACAGGATTCTCGATCAACGATGGGCCGATCTCTTTGTTATTCCGGATATTTTATGCAACGCGGGCGGGGTCATCGTCTCCTACTTCGAGTGGGTCCAAGGCTTACAGGCGTTCATGTGGAGCGAAACGGAAGTGACCGATAAGCTTTTCCGCATCCTGGAACATTCCTTTACTCAGGTCATCCGACGGGCGAAGGCGCACAAAATTTCGCATCGGATGTCGGCCATGGCGACTGGGGTGGAGCGCGTGATGAAGGCCAAAGGCACACGCGGTTTGTTCCCGTAAGGCAGCACGATGGCGGGCCTCGCCGCTTCATTGCGCGCATTACTCGCGCACTCGATCGATTACGCCGGTATGTTTCCGCCGTGTCAGCTCGAGCTCGAACCGGCCTTGAAGAATCAGGCGGACTATTTGCGCGCGCCCGATGCGTGGATGCTGAGCGCGTTCGTTCTGCCGGTCGATCAATTCGCCTCTGCCAAACAAGTGCTTTCGGATTTTGATCCACTTCATCCGCTGCGCGTATCCGCACTTGGCTCAAAGACAGAGAGCGCGGGAGCGTTTCGGGAAGCGCTCGCCCGGACAAACGTAGCTGTTCGTTCGCTATCGGCGCACAATGTCGATCTCGTGTCAGTGACCCAGCTGGAAATGTTTTTGCCTCGCGATGTCGATGTACCGTTGCTGAATGAAGCCGGGTCAATTTTGGGAACCTTGCCTGTTTTTTGGGAAGCGCCGCCTGATCGCGCCGAACAAACCATCGCGGCGGTTGCCGAAATTAATTCGAATGCCGACGCGCCAACGTTTGGTTACAAGTTGCGCACCGGCGGCGTAACAGCTGATGCATTTCCGACTTCAATGCAGATCGCACAGGCACTGGTCACGCCGGCTACTCACCAGGTCCCGATCAAGTTCACTGCTGGCCTGCATCATCCGCTCCGGCAATATCGCGACGAAGTGCAGACGAAAATGCACGGCTTTCTCAATGTGCTTGGGGCTGCCATTCTGGCGGCGGAATATAAATGGGATACGAACCAAACGGCGCTCATGCTGGAAGATGAAAATGCAGATTCGTTTTCATTTACTGACGAATTTTTCGCGTGGCGCGATTGGAAAATCGATACCGGCCGACTGCAATATCGACGGAAGTTCGTGACGTCATTCGGCAGCTGTAGCTTTGACGAGCCAGGCGAAGATTTGCGCGTGCTTGGATTGTTGTAGGTGCGGCCGTCGGCTGCGGCCGAAAGCTGTAGCGGGCGTTCGTGTCGGGCCCTTCTCTGCGCATTTTGTTTGCCGGCAATCGACACGCAAGATGCTTGTCGGCCGAGACAGCCTGGCAGGCAATCTTCCTTTTGGGCTAACCAGTTTACGTGGTTGCGTCGATACAGTCTGTTGAAAGTTAGGCATCTTGCCTGACTCGGCCGGCGGGCTTCCAGCCCGGAGGATTCATCGGCAACATGCCGATGCAACAGGATTGGCGTTTCACAGAAACGCCCTACAATTCCGCAAATGCCGCTCCAATCCTTCATTGACGTTTCGCAAGAATCGGATTTTCCGATTCAGAATTTGCCTTACGGAATTTTCAAACCGCACCAGGGCAGCCCGCGCGCAGGCGTCGCCATCAGTAATTTAATTCTCGATCTTTCGCTTCTCGAAGAGCTTGGTCATTTTCGTGATATAGCTGCCGCCGTCTCTGGCGGCAGAAATGCATCACGAATTTTTTCGGGTGATTCGCTTAATGCCTTCATGGCATTGGGTCGCCCGGCTTGGAAGAAAACGCGCGAAATTTTGCAGAATCTGCTCTCAGCCGAGAGTAGCACGTTACGCGACGACGCAGAACTACGCGCACGGCTGTTCCACAAACAAGGTGAGGTGACGATGCAACTGCCGGCGCGCATCGGCGACTACACCGATTTTTATTCCTCCTATTACCACGCCCACAATGTCGGCAGCATGCTGCGCGGTCCGGAGAACGCGCTCATGCCAAACTGGAAGTGGTTGCCGGTCGCATACCACGGGCGCGCCAGTTCAGTTGTCGTTAGCGGCACCGAGGTGAAACGACCGAGGGGGCAAACGAAGCCACCAGATTCAAGCAGTCCGGTTTACGGCCCGAGCAAGAGCCTGGATTTCGAATTGGAAACGGCCTTCTTCATTGGCCCCGGCAATTCGCTTGGTCAGCCTGTTTCCATCGATCACGCCGAGGACCACATCTTTGGAATCGTATTGATGAACGACTGGAGCGCGCGGGACATTCAAACCTGGGAGTACCAGCCGCTGGGTCCGTTTCTGGCGAAGAATTTTTGCACCAGCATCTCGCCTTGGGTAGTCACGTTGGAGGCGCTGGAGCCGTTTCGCAAAGGCCTACCGGCACAGGATCCTCCGCCCCTGTCGTACTTGAAACGCGCAGCTGATTTCACATTCGACATTCAACTCGAAGCGCGATTGCAAACCGCGAAAATGACCCAACCGCAAACCATCACCCGCACAAATTTCCGAAACCTTTACTGGAGTATTGCGCAACAACTCGCACATCACACGGTCAATGGTTGCAATCTTCAAACGGGCGATCTGTTGGCGAGTGGCACGATCAGCGGGCCGACTGAAGACTCGCGCGGTTGCATGCTCGAACTGACGTGGCGCGGGGCGAATCCGCTGCAACTTTCGAGCGGCGAAATCCGCAAATGGCTCGAGGATGGCGATGCTCTTTCAATTACTGGCTATTGCCAGGGCGACGGCTACCGGATTGGCTTCGGTGAAGTGAACGGACGCATCATCAGCGCGTGATAAAATTCGCGCGCTTTATTTCCTGGATTGGCCATCCTTTGGTTTTTGTCGCGGCGTCGGTCGCCGTTGTGGTGGGGACGCAACTTGGATTGCACACCGGTTTGCCCATTCTCCTGGCCTTACTCCTCAGCACTCTCGTTCCAACGGCTATCCTACTTCTTTCGGGAGTTCGTTCCGGACGATGGAGTGATGCTGACGTTTCTGTCCGGAAGGAGCGACAACATTTCTTCCCGTGGGCAGTCCCGTTTTCGTTAGCTGGAGTCCTCGTGATGTATTTGATTCACGCCCCTGCCTACATCGTTCGCGGAGGAATCGTCACGCTCGCGCTCTTCCTCGCCTCATGGATCGTTAATTGTTTCCTGAAATTGTCGCTTCATGCCCTGTTCGCTTTTTATTGTGCGATCATCCTGTTTCGAGTCGGGGCAGGTTGGGGGACGATCGCGTTTCTTCTCGCCATTCTGGTGGCGTGGTCGCGATTATTCCTGCACCGCCACACTCCGATTGAAGTAATTGCCGGAATTGCGCTCGGGCTGATCGGAGGATTTGTCATTGGCTGGCGGTGAACTGCAAATGACTAAAGGCGGGCCACGCCAGTCCGAAGGCTGGGCCCGCCAGGATTCGAACCTGGGACCAAGGGATTATGAGTCCCCTGCTCTAACCGCTGAGCTACAGGCCCATATTTTCGAATTTGAAAGTAGCGTGTTTCCATCGTCGACGAAACGCTAAACTGGGGAGCGCCGCGCTGTTATGCCAGTCCGGCTCGGAGCGGCCAAAATTTTTTGGGCACGACGGCCGCGTGCCCTTCAGACAAAGCAATCCTCGGATCAAGTGAATTTCGAATTGCGAATTACTGATTGCGGACTTCAATGGCGCGTGCAGCGTCGGCTGGCGTTCTCAGCGGAAATTATTTTTATCAGCGCGCTGATTCTCGTTACACGGTGTGCGAACTACGGTGACGTTTTCTTTGGCAGGCAAATCAATTTTATCGATGCCGATTGTTATGCGCGAATGACGCGGGCCCGGATTTGCTTTGAACAGCCGGGCACCATTGTCAGACGACATGATTTTGAAAATTTTCCGATCGGAACTTCTCCGCACACCACGGCGCCGCTCGATTATCTGATCGTAGCGACCGCGACGCTGCTGAAGCCGTTGAGCAACAATGCCCTCGATCTTGCCGGCGCAGTTGTATCTCCACTGCTGTCAATTGCATTGGGAATTTTTCTCTGCTGGTGGACCCGAAGCGTGCCGATTCGATTTCGTTGGGGACTCCTAGTTCTCTACGCGCTGAGCCCGATCTTGGCGCATGGATTTGCGCTTGGTCGGCCCGATCACCAGGCGCTGTTGATTACATTGATTACGCTCGCGCTTTGCGCGGAATGGAACTTGGCACGCGAACCATCAAAATCGTGGAGCATTGTCAGCAGTGTCAGCTGGGCCATGGCGCTTTGGGTATCGCTTTATGAGCCAATTGTTTTGCTCGCGATAGTACTGGCATTTCGGCGGCGCGCTCTGTTGATCCGCGAACGACGGATCGGGTGGATTGTTTTCGCCGGGATACTCGCAGTCGCGTTCATGATTGAACGACGAATTCCGCATTGGCCGCGTCGCGAATTCGCCGGCGCCCTGAGGAACTGGAGCGGTACCATCGGAGAATTGTCCCACGTCTCGTTAGAGAATCCGATTTGGTTTGGCTGGTGTGGCTGGCTGGTTTTGTTCGTGCCGCTTCTGTTTTGGCCAATACGGGACCGCAGTACGCCGTGGTTCTTGAAAGCACTGTTAATCGCGACGTTCGGGCTGACCATCTGGCAGGCGCGCTGGGCTTACTTCTTTGTCATGATTTTCGCGATGACGCTTCCGGAGCTCTTGTTGGTGCTGCGCAAGCCGATACTTGCAGCGGCGATATTTACCATCGCGTTATTTCCCATCGCGCAATCATGGGATGGCATGTTTACCGACGAAGAGTTGGTGCGACGCATGGAGAACCGGGTCGAGATGGTCGAGCTACACGCGATCGCTTCGCAATGCGACGGGCCATTCCTGGCGCCATGGTGGTTTTCGCCCGCGCTCAGCTATTGGTCGCGCCAACCGGGAGTTGGCGGGAGCTCACACGAAGCCATTGAAGGGGTGGTTGAAAGTGCCAAATTTTTTGGAGCGCTAAACGCGGAAGAAGCGGCGCAAATATCAAAACGACACAAGGTTACATGGGTGATTGCATACGACGCAGATCGCCTCGCGCGAAACTCTGCGCCGATTCTGGAACACCCAGTTTCCCCGAACGCTTTTTGTTACTTGCTCGATCGTCGACCCAGTGAAGTGCCGCCATTTTTGCGACTCATGGCGCAGACCGGGCGCTTCAAACTTTTTCGCGCGTTAAATCCATAAAAAATGTAATTTTCCACGGTAAGAGTTTGACATCACGGAACCGAGTCACAATACTGTTGTGTGTTAAAGAAATTCATCCCGCAAAAGCCCGTCTCGTCCATTGGGGAGGGCCCGCTAAATGCTGGGAATGAGGAAAACAGTCGGGTCGCCTACCGCGAGGAAAGCAGAAAATCAACGTTAACCGAGCATCCAAAATATATGGCAGAACACAATGGCAAAGACGTTCTTTCGAGCGACGTCGAAATCAAAGGCTCAATTAAGTTTCAGAAGGAACTTCTGATCGATGGAAAGGTCGAGGGCGAGATTAACTCGGATGGCGTCCTGACCATCGGTGAGAACGCCGACATCCGCGGCGAAATCAAAACCAAGTCGATCACGGTTTACGGTAAGGTGCAGGGCAATATCACTGTAGGCGAACGCTGCGAGCTGAAATCGCGATGCACGTTGCAGGGCGATTTGAAAGCAGCGCGTCTCGTGATTGAGGAAGGGGCTACCTTCATTGGGAAATCGGAAGT
>Ga0066702_10000295_pt1 | contig 11929 bp, 9 predicted proteins | sample GraSoiAngelo_151_FD_66507 | JGI IMG/M metagenome (GOLD analysis project Ga0066702, IMG submission 66507) | Grasslands soil microbial communities from the Angelo Coastal Reserve, California, USA - 14_1009_12_20cm | ecosystem: Environmental > Terrestrial > Soil > Grasslands | place: USA...
CGAGGCGCGGGTCGAGACCTCCGACGCCTGGATCATGGAGCGCACCGGGGTGCGCGAACGGCGCCGGATGGGCTCCGGCGAGACCGCCTCGACGATGGGCGCCGAGGCCGCCCGGGCGGCGCTGGAGCGCGCGGGCAACCCGAGCATCGACGCCATCCTCCTCGCCACCGCGAGCCCGGACACGCTCTTCCCCTCGACCGCCTGCCTCGTGCAGCGCCGCCTCGACCTCGGCGGCGTCCCCGCCTTCGACCTCGCCGCCGCCTGCAGCGGCTTCATCTACGGGCTCGTGCTCGCCGAGGCGATGATCGGGACCGGGCGGATCGGCACCGCGCTGGTGATCGGCTCCGAGGCGATGACCCGGCTCGTCGACTACGGCGACCGCTCGACCTGCGTGCTCTTCGGCGACGGCGCCGGCGCCGTGGTGCTCGGCGCCGCCGCGGAGGGCGGGATGCGGGCCGCGCGCTGGGGCGCCGACGGCAGCCAGTCCGACCTCATCTACTTCGGCCCCCCCGCCGACGACCTCGACGCCGACCCGGGCATCCGGATGGCGGGGAAGGGCACCTTCCGCCTCGCCGTCGAGCGCCTCACCGAGACCGCGCAGGGGCTCTGCGCCGACGCCGGCTGGGCCGTCGAGGACGTCGACCACGTCATCCCCCACCAGGCCAACCTGCGCATCGTCGAGGCCACCGCGAAGCGGCTCGGGGTGGGCATGGACCGGGTGTTCTTCAACGGCGACCGCTTCGGCAACACCTCGAGCGCCTCGATCCCGCTGGCGCTCGCCGACGCCGACCGCACAGGGCGGCTGCGCCGGGGCGACCGCATCGTCTCGGTGGCCTTCGGCTCGGGCGCGACCTGGGGTGGGGTCGCCCTCGAGTGGTCGCTCGAGCCGCCGCCACGGTGAGCGCCCGCCCGACGCCGCTGCGCGGGCCCGGTCCGCAGCTGCGGCCGGTGGCGCCGCCCGGGACCGTCGCCTGCCCGGCCTGCGCGCGCCGCGTGGTCGCCGCCCGCTGGGAGGAGACGCTCGGAGTCTGCCCGGCCTGCGACCACCACGCCCGCGTCCCCGCCGCCACCCGCGCCGCCCAGCTCGCCGACCCGGGCACGCTGGAGTTGGTGCACACCGCCGTCGACGACCGCGACCCGCTCCGCTTCGACGACGGCGTGCCCTATCCGGAGCGGATCCTCGCGGCCCGCGCCGAGACGGGCGCGACCGAGGCCGTGGTCACCGCCCGGGGGGAGGTCGCCGGCGTGCCCGCGGTGATCATGTCCATGGAGTTCGGCTTCCTCGGCGGCTCGCTCGGGTCGGTCGCCGGCGAGCTCTTCGCCCGCGCCTGCGAGCTCGCCGTCGCCGAGCGGCGCGCCCTGCTCGGGGTCTGCGTCTCCGGCGGCGCGCGGATGCAGGAGGGGATCGTCTCCCTCGCCCAGATGGCGCGCTGCACCACCGGGACGTCGATGCTCGCGGCGGCGCGGCTCCCCTACGTCGCGGTGCTCGCCGACCCCTGCTTCGGCGGGGTCACCGCCTCCTTCGCCACCCAGGCCGACGTCATCCTCGCCGAGCCCCGGGCGCGGATCGGCTTCGCCGGCGGGCGGGTGATCGAGCAGGCGGCGCACTCCAAGCTCCCCGACGGATTCCAGACCGCCGAGTTCCTGCTCGCCCACGGCATGGTCGACGCGGTGATGCCGCGCCACGAGCTGCGCGTCGGCGCCGGCCGGGTGCTGCGGGCGCTGACGGGGGCGTCGTGACCGAGGCCACCGACACCACCGCCCGCGAGCGCGAGGCCATCGCGGCGGTCGACCTCGCCCGCCATCCCGGCCGGCCGCGCGCGCTCCAGGTCATCGCCCGCATCCTCACCGACTTCACCGAGCTGCGCGGCGACCGCCTCTTCGGCGACGACCGCGCGGTGGTCGGCGGCACCGCCCGCCTGGGCACGCGCTGGCTGATGGTGATCGGCCAGGAGAAGGGATCGGACGCGCTCACCCGCGCGGTGCACAACTTCGGGATGCCCCACCCCGAGGGCTACCGCAAGGCGCAGCGGCTCATGCGCCTCGCGGAGCGCTTCTCGCTGCCGGTGGTGTGCCTCATCGACACCCCGGCCGCCCACGCCGGCGTCGGCGCCGAGGAGCGCGGCCAGGCGTGGGCGATCTCCGCCTCGCTCTCGCTGATGCTCGGCCTGCGCGTGCCCATCGTCAGCGCGGTGCTCAGCGAGGGCGGCAGCGGCGGCGCGCTCGCCCTCGGCGTCGCCGACCGGGTCCTCGCCTTCGAGAACGCCGTCTACACCGTCGCCCCGCCGGAGACCTGCGCCGCGATCCTCTATCGCGACGCCGCCCAGCGTGCCCGCGCCGCCGCGGCGATGCGCCCGGGGGTCGACACCGCCCACGACCTCGGCCTCGTCGACGAGCTCATCCCCGAGCCCGAGCCCGGCGCCCACGCCCACCCCGAGCTCGTGGTCGCGGCGCTCCGCGGAGCCCTGGCGCGCCACCTCGACGAGCTCTGCCGGATGACCCCCGACGAGCTGCTCGCCTCTCGCGCGCGGCGTCACCGTCTGGCGGCGGGCTGAGGCCGGGCCACCGGCGCACGTGCCGGCGGCCCGCCTCGCGCTCATCCCTTCCTGGTCAGGCCGTCCAGTGATAGAACCCGCGAGGGCGGGGTTTCCTGCGGCCCTGTCGGTGCCGGCCGCGCACACGGCCCCTTGTTGGGGGCGGTTTTGAGTTGAGCACGGTCCACCCTTGGCGGCGGCCGTGCTCATGTCCACACCGCCCCCAACAAGGGGCGGCCGTGCTACGGCACTACGGTATGGCCGTCGCTGGGCAGGATCCCCGTCACCGTACCGTCGGTCCCGATCCTGGGTGCCCCGTCATTCGGGTCGGTGGGATCCAGCTTCGCGCAGGAATGCGGGGTCGCGTGGATGTACTGGCCGAGCTGCGAGTAGGTCGGCACCGGTCCGGGGGCGCCGGAGGACGCGTCGGCGTGGTCGTTGCGGTAGGCGTCGACCGCGGCCTGGACGGTGCCGACGTCGGTGCGACATGCGGCGTCACCGCCGCGATCGTGGACGCCGGCCACGTTGAATGCGACGATTGCGGCCAGAACTCCCAGGATGGCGATGACGACGAGGAGCTCGATCAGGGTGAACCCCGACTCGCCCCGGCGACGCGAGCGCACCGGGCGCCTCGGCTGCCTCATGTCTTCCTCCCTACGATGAGCATCGCTCACCGATAGTTGAACGTGCGCGTCGACAAAGTCTTGCCGGGAGCGGGCCCCACGCCGACCTCGATCGACGACCCCGGAGACGACGCGGAGCCGCTCACCGAGCCCGTCGCCGCGTAGGTTCCGGGGACCGGGCCGGTCGCGGGCGCGGCGGCCGCGGGGCAGGGGATCGCCGCACCCGAGGCGTCGTGCGCCGACATCGGCCCGAAGCTCACCACCGCGCTGCCGACGTCGACGGTGCCGCTCAGCCCGTCGCAGCCCGCCCCCTGCGCGACCGCGCTGCGGGCGAAGACCGCCGGCCCCGCGGCGAGGGCGTGGGCGGCGTCCGCCGCGGTCACCGCGCGGAGCGTGCCCTGGGTGCCGCCGGCGAGGCGCAGCACCGCGACCCCCCACAGGGTGAAGAGCCCGAGGAAGGCGAGGGCGATGAGCAGGGCCTGGCCACGCTCACCGCGGCGGCGGCTCAGCACGGCCGCGGCTCGGTGACCAGGGGACGGGCGGTGAAGGCCGTCCGCTGCAGCGATGCGGCCGGCCCCGCGCCGAGATCCACGATGACCGCATCGGTCCAGCCCGCCGCCGCGACCGCGTCCGCGCTCAGGGTGTCCACCTGCCGCCCCAGCTCCGCGGAGGCGGCGGCGCCCGCGGCGGTGAGGCTGTCACGCCAGAGCACGCCGCCGGCGAGCCGGTAGCGCACCGCGTCGCAGCCGCCCGCGGGGTCGGGCCAGGCGAGGCAGATCGGGCTGCCGGCGGCGCAGAAGGCCGGCAGGGTCACGGGGCAGGCGCCGAGCGTCGCCGCCGGGGTGACGACGCAGCCGGCACGGCTCACGTCCTCGCTGAGGGCGCGCTCGACGGCGAGCGCGTCGCCGGAGGCGCGCAGCCGGTCGGGGACGCCGCCGGCGCCGAGGGTGCGCAGCCCGACGTCGACCGCGGCGGTGAGGGCGACGCCGACGAGGGCGAGGATGCTCAGCGAGACCAGCAGCTCGATCAGGGTCATCCCCCGCTGGGCGCGCCGGCGGCCGCGTCGCGGGCTCATGTCCCCGCCCCCTTCCAGACGTCGCGGCTCAGCGTCCTGCCGGCGGCGCTCACGGTGACCGTGACCCGCTGGATGCCGTAGTCGCAGACCTGGCCGGCGTCCGGGGTGCAGGAGGAGCCGGCCACCGTCCCGCGGGTCACGTCGCAGAGGATCGCGGACGCCGCGACCGGAGCGCCGGCGGCGCCCAGCACCGGAGGCGCGGCCGGCCGCACCACCGCGGAGACGGAGGCGGTGACGCCGGGGACGGCGACCGCGTAGGCGACGCCGGATGCGAACCCGGCGCACGGGGCGTACGGCGCCGTGGTCACCTCGTCGGACGCGCTGCGCAGCGCGTCCGTCAGCGCCGCCTGGGAGCGGGCGGCCGCAGCGCTGCGCTCGGCGCCCGCGAAGCCGCCGAGCATGGCGGCGATCCCCGCGCCCATCACCGCGACGGTGACGAGCATCTCCACCAGGGTGACGCCGCGCTCGCCGCGGTGCCGCCGCCGAGCGGTCCTCACCGGATCGCACCGGCGAGCGAGTAGATGGCGCTCACCATCGACACGGCGAGGAATCCCACCATGGTGGCGACGCCGACAACGAGCACCGGCTCGGCGACCGCGGTCAGCCGCTTGATCCGGTACTCGAGCTCCTCCCCGTACATCACCGAGGCCTCGGCGAGGTGGACGTCGAGGGTCCCGGTCTCCTCGCCGACGCGGATCATCTGGGTGACCATCGGCGGGAAGAGGCCGGTGCGCCGCAGCGGCCGGCTGAAGCCCTCGCCCACGGTCATCTGCGCGGCCACCTCGCGCAGCGCGCGACGGTACACGCGGTTGCCGGTGGTGGCGACGATGACCGGGAGGATGCGGGTGATCGGCACCCCGGCGACGAGCATGTCGCTGAGGGTGCGGCAGAAGCGCTCGACCGCCGCGGCGCGCGCCATCCCGCCCACCAGGGGCAGCCGGAGCACCAGGACGTCGCGCGCCATGCGTCCCGAGTCGGTGCGCAGCACCCGGCCGAGCGCGAGCACCAGGACCAGCACCCCGAGCAGGATGGGCACGGCATGGGCGTGCAGGGTGTCGGAGACGCCGAGGAGCACCCGCACCGCCACCGGCAGCCCGGTGTGGTACTCGCGGAAGAGGTCGCGGAACTGGGGCAGGACGAAGGCCACCATCCCGGCGGCGATGAGCATCGCCATCCCCAGCACCACCGACGGGTAGGTCATCGCGGCCCGGATCCGCCGCCGGGCCGCCGCCTCGCGCTCGATGTGCCGGCCCGCCTGGCCGAGCACCGCGACGAGGTCACCGGAGACCTCGGCCGCGCGCACCATGTCGACGATCAGCGCGGGGAAGACCGCCGGATGGGCGGCGAGGGCCTCGCTGAGCGAGGCGCCGCGCTCGAGGTCGGCGATCATCGCCGCGCAGGCGGCGCGCATCCGCGCCGAGCCGCTCTGCTCGGCGATCGTGGTGACCGCGGTGACGACCGGGATGCCGACGCGCACGAAGGTGGCGAGCTGGCGGCAGAACATCACCACCTGGTCGGGCCGCACCCCGGTCAACGCGGACGCGAGCGCCACGGGCGAGAGTGCGCGGCGGCGGCGGCGCACGTCGACGACGCGCAGCGAGCGGGCGAGGAGCGCGTCACGCACGTCGTCGGACCGCGGCGCCTCCATGAGGCCGCGGACCGGATCGCCGTCGCCGGTGAAGGCCTTGTATGCGTACAGCTGCACCCGGCGGCCCCTAGATGATGTACACGGTGCGCATCACCTCGGCGATGGTCGTCCCACCGGCGTCGATGACGTCGCACCCCGCCTCCTGCAGGGTGCGCATGCCGCCGGCCACCGCCGCCTCGCGAAGCTCGGCGTGGGTGGCGCGATGCACCACCAGCTCGCGCAGGCGGTCGTCGAGCTGCAGGCACTCGAAGACCCCGGTGCGGTCGTAGAAGCCGGTGCGCGCACAGCGGGGGCAGCCGCTGCCCGTCCGGGTCTCCACCGGCGGCGCGCTGCCGCGGACCGACTGGTAGAAGGCCACCTCCTCGCGGCGCGGCTCGTAGGTGGTGCTGCAGCGCGCGCAGACGCGGCGCACCAGCCGCTGGGCGACGACGCCGACCACCGCGGAGGCGACGAGGAAGGGCTCGATCCCCATGTCGAGGAAGCGATGGAGTGCGCCGATGGAGTCGGCCGCGTGCAGCGAGCAGAGCACGAGGTGACCGGTGAGCGCCGACTGGATGGCGATCTCCGCGGTCTCGACGTCGCGCACCTCGCCGACGAGGATCACGTCCGGGTCCTGGCGCAGGATGGCGCGCAGGCCGTTGGCGAAGGTCATCCCCGCGAGGCGGTTGATCTGGATCTGGTTGATGCCCGCGAACTGGTACTCGACGGGATCCTCGATGGTGGTGATGTTGCGGGTGGTCCGGTCGAGCTCGTTGAGCGCCGAGTAGAGGGTCGTCGTCTTCCCCGCGCCGGTCGGTCCGCTGACGATGAGCAGGCCGTAGGGGGAGCCGATGATGCGGCGCAGCCGCTCCTGCTCGAGGTGGCCGAGACCGAGCTCGGCGAGCGGCACCAGCGAGCGCGAGCGGTCGAGCAGGCGGAGCACCACCTTCTCGCCCCAGATCGTCTCCACGGTGGCGACACGGATGTCGATGGCGCGGCCGTCGAGCTCCACCGCGATCTGGCCGTCCTGGCTGCGGTGGCGGTCGACGATGTCCATGTTCGCGAGGATCTTCAGCCGCGAGGAGATCGGCGCTGCGAGCGAGCGCGGCAGCGACTGGAAGTCGTGGAGCGCGCCGTCGACGCGGAAGCGGATGCGCAGGTGGTCGGCCTGGGGCTCGAGGTGGATGTCCGAGGCACGGTCGCGAAGCCCCTGGGTGAGGAGCAGGTCGACGATCTGCACCACCGGCGCGTCGGCGCGCAGCGGCAGCACCTCGGCGGGTCCGCGCGACAGCCGGTCGGCGTCGACGGCGCGGCGCACCGCCTCCTGGACGCGCTCGGTGACCGTGTAGTGGCGGTCGAGCGCGCGCTGCACCGCCGCGGGCCCGGCGAGCTCGAGCACCACAGGCCGCTCGGCGTGCGCGCTCAGCGCGGCGGCGAGACCGGTGTCGTCGGGGGTCGGCGTGGCCGCGTGGAGCCTGCCCTTCTCGTCGAGGCGCAGCGGCACCACCCCGCGCGCACGGGCGAATGCCGCGTCGACGGCGAGCAACGCCTCCTCCTCGATGGTCTCCTGGTCGAGGTCGACCGCGGTGCGGCCCATCTGCTCGCCGATGGCGGCGAGGATCTCGGCCTCGGCGACGCCCAGGTCGAGGAGATGGTCGCCGAGGTGGCGCGGATCGCGACGCTGCCGGCGCAGCGCAGCCTGGACGGTCGCGGCGGACGCGGCCCCCCGCTCGACGAGCAGCTCGCCAAGCGGACGCCGCGATCCGGGCACCGCAGGTGGCACCGCGTCCCGCCGAAGCAGCTTCACCTCGTCTCGGAGGCCTCCGAGGCGCGCTCCGTCGCCGGTGACCCCTTGAGCTCGACGGCGTTGGTGCCGTGCTCGTTCGCGTCCAAGGCGAAGTCGCCCTCCGGGTATGCGAGCGCCCGGGAGCGGAAGGCGAGCAGGTCCTCCTTGCGGAAGCGACGGTGCTGCCCCGGGGTCACGAGGGCGGGTCGCAGGAGCCCCCGTTGGATCGCGCGAACCACCGTGGGCTTGGACACGCCGAGAAGCTCGGCCGCCTGCCCGGTGGTCAGGTACTCACTCATTCCCCACCTCGATCATCGTTCCCCTCCCGGCCTCCGGGGTGAACCGGAGGCTCTCCGGCGCCCTGGGGCCCCGGATGCGCTGACTCTTCAGCGCTACAAAGACAACGCACGCTCGCAAGAAGCCTTGCATCTCCCCCGCCCCGCGAACTGCGAGGCGCTTCGAACGCACCCTCTGGCGCACCCCCGGGGCAGCGTGGTAGCCTGCTCCTCGAACCTTTGTTCGCGGTGGCCCCTCTCCCGTGGCGCTCTGTCACCGAGGCCCCATGCCCTTCCGCCTGCTCCACATCTCCGACCTCCACCTGGACCGCGCCTTCGCCGGCGTGGGCTGCTTCGGAGAGGTGGCGCGCCGCCGCCGTGAGGGGCTCCGCGACGCGCTGCGGAGCGCCGGCGAGGCGGCCCGCCAGAACCGCTGCGACGCGGTCACCATCGGCGGCGACCTCTACGAGCACGAGCACGCCGGGCTCGACACCGGCCGCTTCCTCGGCGACACCTTCGCCTCCTGGCAGCCGATGCGCGTCTACCTCGCCCCCGGCAACCACGACGCGCTGCTCCCGGGCAGCCTGTACGAGCGCATCCGCTGGCCCGCGAACGTGCACCTCTTCACCGGCGCGGCGCTCGAGCCGGTCCCCCTCGCCGACGGCCTGAGCCTCTGGGGGCTCGCCCATCGCGACCCGGCGTGGAGCGGCGACCCGCTCGAGGGGCCGGAGGTCGGCCCCGGGGTCCACCTCGCGCTCTTCCACGGCGCCGAGCTCGGCGGGCGCCCGCCCGGCAAGTCTCTGCACGGCCCCTTCCAGGCCGAGCGCATCGCCCGGCGTGGCTTCGCCGCGGCGCTCTGCGGGCACTACCACCGCCGCCGCATCGACCCGGTCGCCCGCCTCCTCTATCCCGGCAGCCCCGAGCCGCTCACCTTCGACGAGGAGGGCGCGCGCGGCCCGGTGATCGTCGAGATCTCGGAGCGGGGGATGGTCGACTACCAGCCGCTGACCCTCAACCGCTGGACCGCGGTGCAGCACGACTGCGACCTCGAGGGCTCGGCGTCCTCGGGTGAGGCGGTGGAGCGGGCGCGCGCCGCCGCGCGCGAGGCGCTCACGGGGAGGGCGCCGGAGCGTTCGATGCTGCGCCTGACCCTGCGCGGCGACGTCGACCCCGACATGCCCCTCGACCTCCCCCTCGTGGAGGCGGCGGTCGCCGACGCCACCGGGGCGGCCACGGTGCGGCTCCGCGACCTCACCAGCCCGGCGGTCGACGTCGCCGCGGCCGCCTCCGACCGGACCGCACGCGGGGCGTTCACCCGGGCGGTGCTCGCCGCCCTCGACCGGGAGGAGGACCCCAACGAGCGCGCCCTGCTCGACGAGTCCCTCCGCTACGGCCTGCAGGCCCTCGCCGGAGCGGAGGTCGGCCTGCGATGAGGCTCGAGCGCCTCGAGGTGGGGGGGTTCGGTCGTCTGCGCGACCTTCAGCTCGACCTCGCCCCCCGGCTCACGGTGCTCTGGGGGGCCAACGAGGCGGGCAAGTCGACCGTCCACCGCGCGGTCCGGGTCGCCCTCTACGGCATCGCCGCCGGCGGCCCCGGTCGCGCCGTCGAGCGCAGCGACTGGGTGCGCTGGCAGCCGTGGGACGCCGGCGGGTACGGCCTGGCGCTGACCTACTCGCTCGCCGGCGGGGCGCGCTACCGGGTCGCCCGGCGGCTCGAGGAGCGCGAGCAGGTCGTCCAGGTCCAGGAGATCGGCGGCCGGGACGTCACCGACCGCCTCCGCAGCGGCCGGCTGGTCGTGCCCGGCCAGTTCCACCTCGGGATCGACGAGGCGGTCTTCTGCGCCACCGCCTGCCTCGGGGAGGACGGGCTGCGTCCCGACGCACCCGACGCCGCGGCGCAGCGCGCCGACCGGCTCCAGGAGGCGATCCAGCGGCTCGCCGACTCGGCGAGTCGCGCCACCGCGGCCGAGGCGCTCTCCCGGCTCCGCCAGGCGATGGACCGGGTGGGCACCGAGGCACGCTCGCGCAGCCCCCTGGGGCTGGCCACGTCGCGACTGCGCCGGGTCGAGGGCGAGCTCGTCCGGGCGCGGGAGCGCAGCGACGCCACCGCCCGGGAGATGGACCGGCTCACCGGCCTCGAACGCAGCGCCGCAGCCGCAGCCGCCCGCCGGAGCGAGTGCGAGCGCGAGTGGCTGGCGGGACGGCTCGCGGTGCTCGGCGCCACCCGCCGGGCGCTGGCGAGCGGGCAGGAGGAGGCGGCGCGGCTGGAGGCCCTGATCGAGGGCTGGCGCGGCTTCGCCACCTTCCCGCTGGAGCGCGAGGAGAGGGTCACCGCCCTCGGCGGCGAGCTCCGCCAGCTCGAGGAGGTCTCCGCCGAGGCCGAGCGCCGCTGGGGCGCCGCCCGCGAGCGGCTTCGCGCCGCCGAGTGCCGTCGGGTCGAGATCGCCACCTCCATCCGCGCCCTCGGGCGGGTGCCGCGCATGGAGGCGAAGGACCGCGAGCAGGCGCGCACCCTCGCCGCCGAGGTCGCCGCCGAGGGTGCGGTGGCCCGGCGGGCCGAGGAGCTGCGCACCGCCGAGGCCCGGGCGGCCGGGCTGCGCCGCGAGATCGCCGCCACCGGGCTCGGGGTCATCCCCCCGGCGGAGCTCGACCTGGTGGGGCCGATCATCTCCACGGCGGTGACCGGTCCCCAGCGGCGGCGGCTGCGCCCGGTCCAGCGCGGCACCGGCGCCGCGGGGGCCCTCGGTGCGATCGGCTGCCTCGCCTCCGGCCACGGGCTGATCGCCGCGCTCGTCATCGGCGCCGCCCTCGCGGTGATCACCGCCAGCCTCGTCGTGGAGCGCTTCTTCGGGGGCTCCGCCGCGGCGGCGCGGCGCCAGCTCGGCCACCGCTGCCCGGGGCTCGACCTCACCGAGGACGGGCTGCGCCGTGCCGCCTCGCGCCTCCCCGACCTCCGCCGGCTCCACGCCGACCGCCAGCGCCAGGAGCTCCTCGTCGAGGCGGGGCGCGGCGAGCTGGAGACGGCGACCGCCCGGATCGCAGCGCTCCGCGACCGCTGCCTGCAGCTCGCCGCGCGGATCCCGGTCGAGGTCCCGTCGGCCGGCGGCGCGGCCGAGATGGCCGCCGCGGACGGGCTGCTGAGCCGCGCCCGCCAGGCGCTCACCGCGGTGGCCGCCGCCGAGGACGCGGCGCGCCGCCGCACCGAGCTCGAGGCCGAGGACGCCCAGCTCGCCCGGGACGAGGCCGCCGCCCGCGAGCTCCGTGAGGAGGCCGAGCGCAAGGCGGGGGCACGCGCCGAGCTCGCCACCGAGCTCGCCGGCCACCTCCGCAGCGCCGGGCTCGCCGCCGACCCCGACACCGCCCGGGCGGTGGCCGCCTTCCGCCAGGGGGCGGCGACCCGACGCCAGTTCGAGACCGCCCGCGATCGCCTCGACGAGGTGCGTCGCCGGCTGGCGGCGATCGGCGCCGGCGACGAGCAGGCCCTGGTCCGCCAGGCCGCCCAGCTCGAGAAGGAGCTGCGCCGCCGCGGCGGCGACCCCGACGTGGCCGGGGTCGGCAAGCCCCTCGACGCCGCCGCGCTCCGCCACCTGGAGATCGCCGCCGAGCGGGCGCGTGAGGCGGCCTCGTACGCGCTCACCGAGGCGTCGGGGCTTCGCGAGCGGCTCCGGGGGATGCTCGACTCGCTGCCGTCGATCGCCGACCTCGAGGACGAGCGGGCCGCCTGCGTGGTGGTGCGCGACCGCGCCCTGCGCCAGCTCGAGGCGCTCCGCCGGGCGAGCGCGCTCATCGAGGAGTCCGCGCGGCGGGTCCACCGCGAGGTCGCCCCCCGGCTCGCCGCCTCGGTCGCCGGCCGGCTCGCCCTGCTCACCGAGGGCGCCTACGACGAGGTCCACGTCGACCCGGAGCGCTTCGACGTGCGCCTCCACAGCCGCGGCCGCCCCGACCTCATCCCCGTCGAGCACGTCTCCCACGGCACCCGCGACCAGGTCGGCCTGCTCCTCCGTCTCGCC
>Ga0066702_10000299_pt1 | contig 11872 bp, 13 predicted proteins | sample GraSoiAngelo_151_FD_66507 | JGI IMG/M metagenome (GOLD analysis project Ga0066702, IMG submission 66507) | Grasslands soil microbial communities from the Angelo Coastal Reserve, California, USA - 14_1009_12_20cm | ecosystem: Environmental > Terrestrial > Soil > Grasslands | place: USA...
AGCACCGTCAAAACAATGTCGAAGCGTTCGAGTTTCCGTCCCTTTTTTTCCGTCGTGAGAGGTCCGATTGCCATCACCGTTGGCGGCTACTTTACCACAAAACCGCGCTGTCTCAGAAAAGGGCGGCCCGTGCCCGTCACCCACAAACCCATTGCCAAGAAACGAGGTATGTCGGCTTCCGGGCGCGATAAATGATTGTGTGCTTTCAACTTCAAGCGGGTCGGCCGGACCGGAACCGCCTTTTTTGATTTGACGACACCCCCAGAAGCGGCATCATGTCGCGCTTGCAGCAGTGATCGGCAAGGCAGTCTGGATTCCTAACCCAAGGAGGCATGTTTTCATTTATCTGGACAATTTGTTATCTCAGCGTGCTCGTCGGCCTTTCGGCCTACGGGGTGCACCGGTATTTTATTATCTACCTCTTTTTGAAGAATCGAAAACGCAAGCCGGTGCCAGCTGCCCGGTTTGAGCAATTGCCGGTCGTGACAGTGCAATTGCCCATTTTTAACGAAATATATGTGGCCGAGCGTCTGCTGCGTTCGGTTAGCAAACTGGATTACCCACGTGATCGCTTGCAAATCCAAGTGCTGGATGATTCGACCGATGATACCCGCGAGATCACGGCGGATTGTGCGGCGGAACTGCGCGAGCGCGGTTTCGATGTGGATCTAATTCACCGGACGGATCGCACCGGATTCAAAGCTGGTGCCCTCGAGCGAGGCCTCGCGACCGCGCGGGGAGAATTCGTTTGTATCCTCGACGCGGATTTTGTTCCACCTCCCTATTTGCTCCGCAAGACCATCGATTTCTTCACTGATCCGAAAGTTGGGATGATCCAAACGCGCTGGGGCCATTTGAATCGCGGCTACTCTCTGCTTACGCGGGTCCAGGCGATGTTTCTCGATGGCCATCTCGTCCTCGAACAAACCGCGCGCTCCCGCAGTGGCCGGTTTTTTAACTTTAACGGAACGGCCGGACTCTGGCGAAAATCGTGTATTGAACAGGCGGGCGGCTGGCAGCACGACACCCTGACCGAAGACCTCGATCTCAGTTACCGCGCACAATTAGCGGGATGGAAATTCGTTTTCCTTCCTGACGTTGTTACGCCGGCGGAGCTTCCGGTCGACATGAATGGCTTCAAATCGCAGCAACACCGCTGGACCAAAGGTTCCATCCAGACCTGCAAAAAGCTGCTGCCGGCGATTTGGCGAAGCAAGCTGCCGATGCCGATTAAGGTAGAGGCGACCGGTCACCTCGTTTCAAATTTCGCGTATCTGCTTCTCGCCTGCCTGGTGGTGTTGCTCCATCCCTCGACCGGTGGCCCGCAATCTGGCTGGGTCCGCACGCTTCTGATTGATGTCCCGATTTTCCTGACCGCTTCCGTCTCGGTCGCCGTTTTTTACATTTGCGCTCAGCGCGAACTGCATCCGCGGACGTGGATGAAGGAAATCATGCTCCTGCCCTGCCTGCTCGCGCTGGGGGTGGGGTTGTCGCTAAATAACGCCCGGGCTGTCCTTGAGGCGGTGTTCAATCATAAATCGGACTTTACCCGGACCCCGAAATACGGCATCGAGCGGAAGTCACAGCCGTGGCGAAATTGCCGCTACATGCCTCTGAAGTCGGTATTGCCTGTGGCAGAGATGTTTTTCGCTGTTTATTTCAGTTACTTCGTCTGGTATGCGATCGAGCACCGCCAGTTCCTTTCGGTCCCATTCTTGCTTATGTTTCAGTTTGGGTTTCTTTACGTGTCTTTTTGCTCAGTCATTCAATGGTTACCGAAATTCAACTGGAACAACAACCGGGCGCCTGACGCGCTTCCGGCCTGATCCGCCAGCCTGCAATCCCAAACGTCCCATACCCGCATGTCTCGACTTCGTTGGTTTCTCGCAATTGCCGTTCTCGCCTCAGGTCCGAATGCCCTGCGGGCACAATTACTCCAGCCAACCGTCATTGTTAGCATCCCGGACCAAAAATTGATGCTGGTCGACGACGGTGCCCGCGCAATGGTCTATCCCGTGTCGACCTCCAGATTTGGACTCGGCGATAATTGGGGCTCAATGGCGACCCCTCTCGGCACCCTCCAGGTCGCTCAGAAAATTGGCGATCGCGCCCCAGTTGGCGCGGTTTTTCATAACCGCCGGTTTACGGGTGAAATTTTACAGGCCAATGCGCCGGGCCGGGATCCAATCGTTACTCGGATTATCTGGCTGCGCGGATTGGAAGCGACCAACGCGCACGCCTACAACCGGGGCATTTACATTCATGGTACTCCTCAGGAAAAGAACATTGGGCGGCCTGCCAGCTACGGCTGTATTCGGATGAGATCGTCCGATGTCACCGAGCTCTATGCACAGTTGCCCGTCGGTGCGATTGTGCAAATTACTTCCGATCATCTGCCGAAATTGAGTCGCGCGGCCAGAGGCATGCTAGCTTCTGCGCCTTCGTCTGGTCCGGTACCGACCCACGCGGTTTTCACTGCCGATTCCTCAAAGCCGGGCGCGGAGAAAGCGACCATTACCCCGCTGACGCCCAAGGCGTCGACGGCTCCGGCAAAGAAGTCCGACGCCACCGCCTGGCTGCATAACGCGCGGGCTTGATCGCGCCGCATCGCGGTTGACAAAGCCATGAGCATCCGTGACGCTCCCGCCCGCTATCTTTTCCATGGCTAATACCAAATCCGCTGCCAAACGGGCGCGCCAGACCCAACGCCGGGCTTTGCGCAATCGTCAGGTTTTGAGTCGAATTCGCACTCTGGGCAAGCGCGCTGGAAATGCGAACCCCCAGATAGGCGACATCAGTGCGTTCATCTCTGCCATCGACCAAGCGGCCAAGCGCGGAATTATTCATCGGAACGCCGCCATTCGCCGCAAGGCCAGGCTGGGACGCGTCCGCGCGACTGCTGCCAAGTAAAAGCAAGGCCGCGCCTTTGGCGTTGCATCTGGCGCAGGACAGATAAACTTGCTGTCCGATGATTCCGGCATTGTTTTTTCTTTTCTGTGTCGTTGCGTTGCGCGCGGCGACAGGTCTCCTCATTCATTCTGGCGCCGCCGCCTGGCTTTCGAATTTTGCGCCGCTCGCTGCCATCACCCTTTGTTGTGGGGCTTATCTGCCGCAACGCTACAAGTTCGCGTTACCTCTAAGCATGCTCTTCGTTTCCGACTTAATTCTAAACGCTACTTACCACGCGGCGCTGTTCGATCCGCAAATTCTCTGCCGCTACCTGGCCCTGGCTCTGATCGGTCTCATTGGTTTTGCGCTGCGGAAGAACGCGTCCTGGAAAACGATGCTGCCGGCGTCGATTGCGGCCTCAGTGATTTTTTATGGAATCACCAACCTCTTTTCCTGGCTCACCGATCCGGGATACGTGAAAAATTTTGGCGGCTTAATCCAGGCACTGACCGTTGGCTTGCCACAGTACGGAGCGACGCCCAGCTGGATGTTTTTCCGCAACTCCCTTCTGAGCGACCTCATTTTTACCGTTGTCTTCGTTTTGTTGATGCGCGCTCAATCGCCCCGCACTAGCGCAGAAGTCGCGGTCGCCCGCGCTGCCTGATTTCCATGCCGGCAGCGGAGCAGCGCGACGAGGTCGAGATGCTCTGGTTGATGTTGCTCATCCGGCGTTTCGAGGAGCGCGCCAGCCAGCAATATCAAGCACAGAAAATCGGCGGCTTCTGTCACCTTTACATCGGTCAGGAAGCGGTCGTGACCGGGGCGGTCGCGGCTACTCGCTTTGATGATTATGTTATTACGGCGTATCGCGATCATGCCCATGCACTGGCGCGCGGCACCAGCGCCAATGCCTGCATGGCAGAACTTTTCGGCAAAGATACTGGCTGCTCGCGCGGGCTCGGCGGTTCGATGCATTTTTTCGACAAGGAACATCACATGTATGGCGGGCACGCTATTGTCGGAGCGCATGTTCCACTGGCGTGCGGTCTCGCTTTCGCTTGCAAATATCGAAACGAAGACCGCGTTACCCTGTGCTTTTTCGGCGATGGCGCCATTAATCAGGGGGCTTTTCACGAAGCCCTGAATCTTGCCGCCCTTTTCAAGCTACCGGTGATTTTTATTTGCGAGAACAATCTTTTTGCTATGGGAACCTCGGTTGAGCGCTCCACTTCGCTCAAACAAATTATCGATCGCGCTGAGGGTTATGACATCCCCGGTTGCGTTGTCGATGGGATGAATTTTCGACATGTCCGCGACACCTTGAGCGAAGTGGTGGCATCCATTCGCAAGGACCCGCATCCCGCCTTTGTCGAAGCGCGAACGTATCGCTATCGCGGCCATTCCATGTCGGATCCCGCGAGTTATCGGACCAAGGAACAGCTGGAGAAATATCGGCTGGACGATCCAATCACGCGATTGCGCGCGCAACTTACGCGCGAAGGAAAACTGACCAATGAAAAATTTGATGAGTTGGACAAGGAAGCGAAACGAATCGCGCTCGAAGCCGTAAAATTCGCGGAGGAAAGTGAAGAGCCGCCTCTGGAAAAGCTTTACGATTACACCTACGCTAACGGCGCGGTCAAAGCCGCCCCGTCCCTTCCCAAAAATAACTCGGCAGCGGAGAAGAAAGCCGCAGCTGCATCATGAGCGAGATGCGCCAGATCACTTATCGGCAGGCGCTGAACGAGGCGCTGGCGGAAGAATTGGAACGGGATCCGAGTGTTTTCCTCATGGGTGAAGAAGTGGCGGAGTACAATGGTGCCTACAAAGTCTCGCAGGGGTTACTCGAACGCTTCGGTCCGAAAAGAATTATCGACACGCCCATCTCTGAAAATGGATTTGCCGGGCTTGGGGTCGGCGCCGCCATGGTGGGACTGCGCCCGATCATCGAGTTTATGACCTTTAGCTTCTCGCTCGTCGCCTTTGATCAGGTGGTGAACAATGCGCCCAATATGCTGACAATGAGCGGCGGGCAGTTCAATATCCCGATCACCTTCCGGGGACCGAATGGCCCGGCGCATCAGCTTGGAGCCACGCATTCGCATGCGACCGAATGTTTGTATGCCAATGTTCCGGGGTTGAAGGTTTGTACGCCGGCCACGCCGCGCGACGCCAAGGGCCTTTTGAAAACTGCTGTGCGCGACAACAATCCTGTGCTCGTTCTTGAATCCGAATTGCTCTACAGCTCCAAAGGCCTGATCGAGCCAGCGGAGACCGAATTGCTCATTCCGCTCGGCCAAGCGGAAGTGAAACGCGAAGGCGCGGACGTGACGATTGTCTGTTATGCGCAAACCGTGCCGCTTGCCCTGGCCGCGGCGGAGCAACTTGAGGACGAAGACATCAGTGCCGAAGTGCTCGATTTGCGTTCGATCAAACCGCTCGATGAACGCGCCATTTATGATTCAGTCGCGAAAACGCATCGGGTGGTGATTGTGGAACAGGACCGACCATTTTGTGGGGTGGGCGCGGAAGTTTGTTATCGCATCCAGAAAAATATCTTCGATGAGCTCGATGCCGCGATTGCGCGTGTTTCCCAGGAAGACGTGCCGATACCGTACAATGAACGACTCGAGAGAGCGGTGCTGCCGAATGCGGACAAGCTGATCGCGGCGGTGAAAAAAGTCTGTTATGCGTGAACGTTAAAGCGATGAAGCGTTTAACCGTTATATTGATGATCCGCTTCAACCCTTCATCGCTTTAACGCTCCATCGATCACGACAATGCCTGAAATCCAGATGCCCAAATTAAGTGACACGATGACGGAAGGGACGCTCGTCGCGTGGAAAAAGAAAAAGGGCGATAAAGTTTCGGCCGGTGACGTCATCGCCGAAATCGAAACCGACAAGGCGACAATGGAATGGGAGTCGCCAGAGGACGGAACGCTGACGGAAATCTACGTCGAAGAGGGCGGCAAGGTTGAAGTGGGCCAGCGAATTGCATTCATCGGTGAGCCGGGCGAGGCCGCTCCTGAGGAAGAGAAAAAGACGCCGGAGAAAGAACGAAAAAAGGAACGACCGCCCGAGAAAGAAGCGAAGACTGAAGAACCAAAAAAGGAACAGGCTGAAACCGAAAAGCCTGCGCCGGCAGAGGGCAGAGAGAAAGAGACTGCGCCCCCGCAGGAGAAAAGGGCTTCCGAGAAAAAACCTGTAGCGGCAGGCGTGTCGCCGGCGGGAAAACGGGGAGAGAAAACTGCGTCGGAGCGGCCGACACGGCTGCCAGCACAGAAGAGCGAAGAGGAAGCGCGGGTAAGGGCTTCGCCCGTAGCGCGACGAATAGCGGCTGAGCTTGGTGTCGATCTCGCAGCTGTCAAAGGCTCGGGTCCGGATGGACGCGTCACCGAAACCGATGTGCGCGCTGCAGCAAAATCCGTAGCCGCGGGCCCGAGCGGGGCTAGCATTTCTGACCGCGGTCCGTCGCCAACACAAAAATCAGCTGCGGCCAAGCCCGGTGCGGGATCGCGGCTACAACTTTCCGGAATGCGGAAAGGTATTGCCGAACGCTTGGTCCAAAGCAAAGCGCCGGTTCCGCATTTTTATCTCAACATCGAAATTGATGCTGGCCCGCTCATGGCCGCACGCGCGGAATTAAAGGCCGGCGGCGAAGAGGCCGATACCTCAAAGATCACGGTGAACGATTTCGTTTTGAAAGCCGCTGTCATGGCTGCGGCAAAGGTTTCTAAAGTGAACGCCTCATTCGATGGCGACGCCATTGTGCAATATGCGGACGTTGACCTTGGAATTGCCGTCGCGATCGAAGACGGATTGTTGACTCCGGTAATTCGTGCTGCACAGAACAAATCGCTGCGGGAGATCAGTGAGCTGGCGAAGGATCTGGCCAATCGCGCCCGCAACAAGCGAATGAAGCCGGAGGAATTTCAGGGTGGGAGCTTCACCGTATCGAATCTCGGCGGTATGGGCATCGACAGTTTTTCCGCCATCATTAATCCGCCGCAGGGATTCATCCTCGCTGTCGGCAAGATCAACAAAACGCCGGTCGTGGATAATTGCGACCAGGTCGTCGTCGGTCATCGCATGTCGATCTGGATGAGTTGCGATCATCGTGCCATCGACGGCGCCCTCGGAGCCGAGTACCTGAAAGAATTGCGGCACTTACTGGAGAATCCGGCTCTGCTATTGGTTTAGTTCGCGGATTTTGGGGTAGCGCGCGCGTCTCGCGTGTTGGCGATTGCGTCCCGCAATCGCGGACTTTCCGGTCCTTTTATGCGGCTCTGCAATTGCAGTTCTCAGAAAAGACTGTTTCGGCGAGACGCCGAAACCAACGCGCGAGACGCGCGCGCTACCCGGAAATGTGATCCATGCGTTGGACTACAGCGCGGTCGTTTCCCAAATCATGAAATCATCCAGCGCCTGACGGGTGCGCTCGAGAGCGAAAGAAACAACAGTTGCGTCGTCGAGGAAGCCGAGGAATGGCACTTCGTCGGGGATGAGGTCGAAAGGGTCGACCAAGTAGCTGACCGCGGCGATGATGTAAACGAGCGCGTCTTGAGAGACATTGCGGTATTCGCCACGGAAATAGGCACGGATCAATCGCAGCATGGCCTGCAAATAGGGCCAGGAATCTTTGAACGGCTCCTTCGGGATCGCCGCCACTTTTTGGGCCGCTTCCTCGAAAAGCGCGCGTAAAGAAATCGGATCGAGCGAATACGATGCCGCATTCAGGATGGCTCTGGCGAAGGCGTGACTTCGAATCGCAGCTTTTTGGTACGGTCGCCGGCGTTCGATCGTCTGCGATGGTGTTTTTCGAGAATCCGTTTTCGCTTTTTTTGTTTTTTTTACCATCAAAGCATCACCCTTTTGTTAGGAAGTGTAGGCGCCCTGTCGACGATAATTAAGATTTTGTTGCCAGCACGAGTGGCGACGGTCCCGGCGCCTCGAGAGTACGCGCGTCTTTGAATCCGGCTTCCTCGAGCCAGCTCTTGATTTCATTGAAGCTGAAGGTGTCGCCGCGCTCGGTATTAACCAGCATGTTCACGGCGAACATCAATCCATTGAGCGGTTCGGTCCGTTCGTCATTTACCAGCCATTCTCCAATCGCAATGGTAGCGCCGCCCCTGAGCGCAGGAGCCGTTTTCTTGAGTAGCTTGCGACTGCGTTCTTCGCCCTCGCTGTGCAGAATGTGGCCGAGGGTCGCGATATCATAACCGCTCCCCAAATCAGCCTCGAGCAGATCGCCTTCGATGTACTTGAAACGATCGCTCACGCCGAATTTTTGCGTGATTCTTTTGGTTGTCGGAATCATTCCAGCCCAGTCAACCGCAGTCACCTCCACTCGCGGCGATTTTTGGGCGAGGGCAATTCCCCAAATTCCGGAGCCGGCAGCAAGGTCAAGCACGCGCACCGAATTTTTGGCGTCGGCGATTCTCAGGTGGTTAGCCAGCGCCTGGGCTGCGCCGTAACTCATCGGGATAATGTTCTCGACCAATTCAGTGAAAAATTCCGTGCCGGGTCCTTCCAGGTTGCGCGCTTCCACCGGCTGACCAGTGCGAACGATTTCATCCAGCTTCATCCAAAGCTGAATCAGGCGCAGCCGGTTCATGCTGAAGAAACCGGCGAGGGTGCCGGGTTTGTCACGAACGAGAAAATTCTCGCTCTCCGGCGTCAGCGCATATTTCCCGTTACGTTTTGCCAGCAATTCAAGACCGACCAACGCGTTCATGATCGCGCGTAACCCGCGGGTCGAGGCTCCTGTCTCCCGGCTAACTTCGTCAACCGATTTTGGGCCGCGGGCGAGGGTGTCGAAAACTTTATTCGACACCGCTGCGCCAATGATCAAGGGCGGCGCGTAGGCAAAACCAAACTGCATCAAACGTTCGGGAGTGACTTGCGGTTGCTCGTTTTTCGCCATGGAAATTTCGAAATATTGGATTGAAACACCGATTGCGCAGTTCCAAGCAAAAGGCAAAATGCAATCGATGGCGGACGAACCAGCGCGATTAAGAATCGTTTCCTTCGCTATTCATTCAGCGCGCGGACTGATCCGCGATCAAACGACGCGACGCTGGGCGATGTTCATCACGCTCCTCGTCGCCATGTTCATGGTCTTTCTCGGCACCACGTTTCTTCAGCCGCTGCTCTCGCCGCGTCAGCATCCCGGATGGTTCGTGTTTTTCTGGGTGACCTGTGCCTGGTTTACCCTGACGGCTCTTCTTCTCGCATTGTTCGATTTGTTAATCCTGCGCGTACAAGATCGTGCTGGCCGGAAAATTTTGCGCGAAAAACTGAACCGCGAGTGAACCCGTACAAAACGCGTCAGGAAATGGAAGCAGACGAAGCCCGTCTCCTTGCTCCGTTTGCCCAGAAATCAGGCGAATCCCGCGGCCGACAATTTCCTGAGCCATCCCACGCCTATCGGACCGAATTCCAGCGTGATCGTGCTCGGATTATTCACTCGCGCGCGTTTCGTCGTCTCGAGTACAAGACCCAAGTTTTCCTCAACGGTACCGGTGATCATTTGCGCACGCGGCTCACCCACACCATCGAAGTGGCGTCGATTAGCCGCACCATCGCGCGGGCTTTGCGCCTTAATGAAGACTTGGCGGAAGCCATCGCGCTTGCGCACGACCTAGGGCATTCGCCTTTCGGGCATTCCGGCGAAGAAATGCTGGCCGAATGCATGCGCGAACACGGCGGCTTCGAGCATAATCGCCAAAGTTTGCGCGTGGTCGAATTACTAGAGCATCCGTATCCAAAATTCCCCGGGCTCAATCTGACGTCGGAAGTGCGGGAAGGCTTGCACAAAACGCAAGTGAGCTCGCTGGAAGCACAGATCGCCGATCTCGCCGACGAAATCACTTATTACAGTCACGATCTCGACGACGCGATCGATTTTGATGTTCTCAATTTCGCGCAACTGGAGGAAGTCGATGTCTGGAAATATGCGGCCGATTCAGTCCGGAGGCGTTATCCGGATTTGCGTGAACCGGAATGGCACAAGCTCATTATCCGCGACGTGATCGATCGGCAGGTGCGGGATGTAGTCGCGACCAGTGCAGAAGAAATCGGTTCAGCCAAGATTCAATCACCAGACGATGTGCGGAAGCAGTCTGTTCTGATTCGATATAGTGACGAACTGGCAAGCGCCAATCGTGCGCTGCGGAAATTTTTGTATCAAAACGTCTACTATCATCCACGAGTGGCGGAGGTGAACCAACGCGCGAGCGAGATGTTGCGAAAAGTCTTCGAAAGTTATCTGCTGGATCCGAGCCGCCTCGGGGATGCCGCGACGCGGCGGATTGAAAGCGAAGGATTGCATCGCACCGTCTGCGATTACATCGCCGGAATGACCGATAGATATTTGATGGAGGAGTATGCTCGTCTAACAACGGGAAGCTTTCCGGGACTAGCCGGGCGGTCGAAAGCCGTATTCGGCCTGTAGTTTTCCCCACAGCCAGTCCACAAAAGAATCCTTTTCGCGCGGCAGCGGCTTCGCTGCGGCGAGAGCTTCCGCTTTTTCGACGCTTCCCTTCAAGCAATACAGGTACATTAAGAGGAAGAAATCCTTCTCGTTCCGGACGCCGTGCTCCCTTTCGCTTTCCAGTAGTTGAATCGCTCGATCAAAGTCACGCCGAGCTACCGCTTCGGCCACAAAATCAGACGACGCCTCGGCTGGCATAGTTTGCGATTTCCTGGCAAAAGCCTGAGCAAGCGCGAGCCGAGATCCATTACTATCGCAAATATCGAGAACCGGAACTCGGAGTTTTGTCCGCTGCAGATAAAAATCGAGCTCGGCCAGCCAGTTGCTTCCGGACAATTCCGAGCGGAACCGAATTTCGCGGACCATAAAGTAAAGATCGAGCGATCTTTTCCATTCGTCGGGCCAAATTTTTTTGATCAGAGACGATGAACCAAAACGACGCAGGGCGGCGGAGCTCTCCATATAGCCGTAGGCAAAGCGATAAGCTGCGTCCAGATCCGGATGAACCTCACTGAGACGTTTCGGATAAAAATCGGTCAACGGTGCAACATCTCGGGTAATGTCCGCCATCTCCGTGCCATCCATCACAAAAAGAGCGGACATTTGCTCGGGCATTTCAATGCCGATCCGGTTCAAGTCCAGAGCCGTGCCGCTGGCCATCCAGAGTTGTCGCGCTAGGTCTTGCTTCGGCTTCGCTAGGGGCGGTTTAAATCCCACCATAATCCATTCCAGATCGCTCGTAGCGCAAACGGCCGCGTCGGGAAAGACATTGTGGAATCCCGCGCAGAATTGATTTCGCCTCCGCCGGAGAAAGTTGGTAGAGAGGGAGCCAAAAGCTGACGATACCTCCGTTGGTCAGCCGATCGTAAACGAGAGAAAAGAATTGCTCGGTGTAGAGATTGACTGTTTCGAGAACTTTTAGCGGCGGAGGTTCTCCGGTGATAACATCGTACTGTTGACGCGCAGCCTGCAGAAAGAAGCGGGCATCCTGCACAAAAGCTTTTACGCGCGGATCACGCAGCGGATTTGAGTAACCCGGGCCCACATACGTGTCGGCAAGTTCGAACACTTCGCGGGATGTATCCACGATGTCGAGGCGTTCGAGACTGGCATCGCGGGTGAACGCGTCGGCGGTCACGCCCACTCCGTAGCAAAGCAATAACGCGTTTTTGCTCTCGGGTCGCAGCGCCAGCGGTAGGTAGGCAAAGAGTCGCATATAGCGCTGGCTGCGCGGGACAGTTGCCGACATTGAATAGGAGTTGGTAACCAGCCGATAATAGTAAGCCTCACCGAAGAGATCGCGCCGCAGCAGTTGAAACGTGTCGGCGTTACCTTCGATCTTCTTTTGCAAACGCGAACCGTCACTTTCATAACGGTCGGCGTGCATTGGCGAAATGCAGATCCGCGCGATGATATGGAAAAAACGCAATCACCAGCAGGAAAACCAGCCCAAGCAAAAGGAAAAGCTTCCCGGATGGTAGATGAAAAG
>Ga0066702_10000300_pt1 | contig 11854 bp, 9 predicted proteins | sample GraSoiAngelo_151_FD_66507 | JGI IMG/M metagenome (GOLD analysis project Ga0066702, IMG submission 66507) | Grasslands soil microbial communities from the Angelo Coastal Reserve, California, USA - 14_1009_12_20cm | ecosystem: Environmental > Terrestrial > Soil > Grasslands | place: USA...
CCTCGGGCGGCCGGCGGAGACCGCGGGCGCCGGGTACTGGGCGACGCAGCTCGACCAGGGCACCCGCGACGAGGTCGGCGTCGCCACCTTCACCAGCAGCAACGAGTACTACGGCAAGCCCGTCACCTACTGAGCCGCGCCGGTCACGCGGCCGGCGCCGGCCCTCGCCTCAATCGGAGCGAGAGGCCGGCGCTGGCGGCGCCGGCGAGGAGCATCGCCAGCCCGGCGAGGAGCGGCGCACCGCCGCCTGTGGCCGGCACCCCGACCGAGGGCGGAGCCGGAGCCGCCGCGCTGGGGCGGCGCTGGACCGCCGAGGCGACGGCACCGGTGATCGGCGGTACCCCGGCCGTCGCGGCCGGAGCCGGCGCCGGAGCGGCCGGGACGGGCGGTGCGGCCAGGGTGAAGACCGCCCGCGCCGGCGGGTCGGGGCTGCGCAGCACCAGGGTGTAGCCGCCGTTCTGGGGCAGGATGCCCGCCGCCTTCGCGGCGGTGACGAGCGTCCCCGGATCGACGAGGACGAGCGCCCGCGCCCCCTCGCCGCTCACCTTGGGCCAGTTCCCGGAGGCGAGGGTGACGTCGGCGGCGCCGGGCACCTCGGCGACGATGTCCCAGGTCCCGGCGCCGTCGAAGCCGGTTCCCCAGATCGCCACCGGAGCGAAGGGGAGCTGGGCGAGGGCGAGGGGGTCGACCGGCGCCACCGCGATCGCGCCTCCGGCCGTGGCGGTCGCCACCCAGAGCTGCTCGGGGCCGTGGGCGGCGTGCGCGGCCGGGGCCACGCCGGCGAGGGAGGCGAGCCCGAAGCCGCCGGCGCCGAGCGCGGCGCCCAGGACGGCGGTCAGCCGCGAGGGGAGGGGCGGCCGGCGCGGCCGGCGGCGTTGGGCGCGCACGTCGAGGTCGAGCACCAGGAGACTCAAGGCAGAGGCGGGGATGACCACGACGAGAACCCAGAGCGCGGCCGTGCCCATCCCGCCTCCTCCCCCATGCGGGTCGGCTCCCTCGCGCCGCCCGCCCTCTCTCCGATATCCGCTGGAGGGTACGATGCGTGCCACAAACTGTCAATATCTTGATCGGGCCGCTGTCAGTTCCTGTCAGACCTGTCGGCCCGCCTCGGTCCAGTAGCGGTCGCGGAGCAGCCGCTTGAGCAGCTTGCCTGCGGAGTCGCGCGGGAACTCGTCGACGAAGTCCACGCTGCGCGGGCGCTTGTATGCGGCCAGCCGCGCGCCGACGAACTCGATCAGCTCGTCGGCGCCGGTGGTGGCGCCGTGGTGGAGCTTCACCACCGCCTTGAGCGACTCCCCCCACTCGCTGTCGGGCACGCCGATCACCGCGCAGTCCTCGATCGCCGGATGGGCGTGGAGCACCGCCTCGATCTCCGCGGGATAGATGTTCACGCCCCCGCTGATCACCATGTCGACCTTGCGGTCGCAGATGTGGATGAACCCCTCCTGGTCGCGCCAGGCGACGTCGCCCACGGTGAAGAAGCCGTCGCGCAGGTTGCGGGCGGTAGCCTCGGGCTTGTTGTAGTACGCGGTGAACACCCCGGGCGAGCGCGTCCAGAGCTCGCCGGGCTGGCCGTCGGGGACCTCGTTGCCGTCGTCGTCGAGGAGGCGGATCTCTACCGAGGCCAGCGCGCGGCCGCAGGAGTCCGGCTTGCGCAGCAGGTCCTCGGGGGTGATGAGGGTGACGAGCCCGGTCTCGGTGGCGCCGTAGAACTCGAAGACGTGGGGGCCGAAGAAGTCGACGGCGCGGCGCTTGAGGTCGCCGGGGAAGGGTGCGGCGGCGACGATGACGCAGCGCATGCTGGAGACGTCGTGCGCCTCACGCACCTCGGGCGGGAGATCGAGGATGCGCTTCACCAGGATCGGCGCCATGAAGGTGGTGGTGACCCGGTGCTCGGCGATGAGCTGCAGCGCGCGCTCCGGGTCGAAACGGCGCAGCACCACGGTGGTGGCGCCGAACAGCTGCTGCAGCCCGCTGAAGACCCCCGGGGCGCTGTGGTAGCTCGGTCCCGCGAGCAGGTGCACGTCCTCGCTCGAGAACTGGAAGGCGGCCATCCACTCGGACACCGCCCCGACGTCGACGCCACCGCCCCGGAACGCGCCCTTGGGGTTCCCGGTGGTGCCGGCGGTGTAGATCATCGTCGGCGCCCCCATCACCCCGGAGTCCGGGAGCTCGGCGACGGCGGGGGCCGCGAGCAGCGCCTCGTAGCTCCGCCAGCCGGGGGGCGGAGCCCCGTCCCCGAGCGCGACCCACTGACGGCCGCCCTCGTCCTCCACGTTCGGCCGCGCCTCGTCGACGGCGTCGAGGAACTCCGGCCCCGCGACCACGACTCGGGCGCCGCTGTCGTTGATGAGGTAGGCGATCTCGGCGCCGCGCAGCCGGGTGTTCATCGGCACCGACACCGCGCCCAGCTTGCGCAGCGCGTGGCCGGTCTCGAAGCCCTCGATGCAGTTGTAGTGGATGTGGGCGCAGCGGTCGCCGGCGGCGAGACCGAGCCCGGCGAGGGCGCCTGCGACCGCGTCCGCCCGCGCGTTCAGCTCGGAATAGCTGCGACGCCTCCCGGCGTCGTCGACGAGCGCCGTCCTCTCCGGGGACTGCGCAGCGTGGATCGCGAGGATGTCGAGGTTCATCCCCCCAGTGTGAAGGAGAGCGACAGACCGGGGCCGCTCCCCGATGGGCCGGCGTCGGGAGAGGCCGGGGGAGGCGGGCCGGGGTCGCCGTCGAGGCCCGATGGCGCCGGCGAGCACGACCAGAGCAGCCCGTCGGCGCGGGTCCACTGCCGGCATGCCGCCTGCGGCGCCAGCTCGTCGAGCGCGCCGGGCTCGGCGCCGGTCTGCGCGTCGGTTCCGTCGAGCAGCCAGCCCTCGGCGACCGGGCGGACGCCGGCCGGCGGCGACGGCCAGCCGTCGCCACCGGCGCCGAGAGCGTGGCCCATCACCGCGTTCCAGATCGGTGCCGCGCCGCTCAGGCCGGTGGTGTTGCGCATCGGCCGGTCGTCGGCGTTGCCCACCCAGGTCGCCACCGCCAGCCGCGGCGTCCAGCCGACCGTCAGGTTGTCGCGGAAGCCGCTGGTCGTGCCGGTCTTCGCCGCGACCAGGTGGCCGGGGATGGTGAGCGCCGAGCGGGCGCCGAAGGAGGCCGCCCGGTTCGCGTCGTCGGCGAGGATCGCGTTCATCACGAAGGCGACGCCGGGGTCGAGGGCGCGGTGGCCGGACCGCCGTCCCAGCAGCTCGCCGCCGCCCCGGTCGCGCACCGAGAGGAGCACGTGCTCGGGGCGGAACCATCCCTGGGCGGCGAGGACCGTCGCCGCCTGGGCGATCTCCTCGAGGGGGACGGGATAGGTGCCGAGGGTCAGGCTGGCGCCGTACGCCGAGTCCGGGCGGCTCAGGGTGGTGACCCCGAGCCCCCGCGCCATCCGCAGCACGTCGGGGATCCCGGTCAGCAGCTCGGCCTTCACCGCGGGGACGTTGAGCGAGCCCGCGAGCGCCTCCTTGACGGTCACCGTGCCGCGGTAGCGCGGCTCGTAGTCGTGCACCTGGTAGCGCCCGCCGCCGTCGTCGCCGCCGCCGTGGGGGAGGCTGAAGGGCACGTCGCGGAGCGGGCTGAGCATCGACAGCCGGCGCGCCTCGAGCGCCGCGGAGTAGGTGAAGAGCTTGAAGATCGACCCCGGCGAGCGCGGCCGGGACGCCATGTCGATCTGCGACCCGGCGTGCCCCGGCCCGGCCCCGCCGACGTCGGCGAGCACCTCGCCGCTGCGCGGGTCGACGGCGACGAGGGCGCCGTCGCCGGCGTGCTCGGCGGCCATCGAGTCCACCTGGGCGGTGACCGCGTCCTGGGAGAAGCGCTGCAGCCCCGAATCCACGGTGGTGGTGATCCGCAGTCCGCCGCCGACGGCGTCGACGCCGAGGCGGTCGCGCACCTCGCGCACCGCCCGGGCGGTCACCGTGGGGAAGAGGTCGACGTCGGCCATCGCCCCGGCGACGAGCGCAGGCTGCTCGGCGAGCGCCGCGGCCGCCGCGTCCGGGGAGGCGGCGCCGGTGTCGACCATCGCGGCGAGGACCGCCCGTTGCCGGGCCCGCGCCGCCCCCGGGTGCAGGTACGGGTCGAGGAGCGCCGGGCTGTTCGGCAGCCCGGCGAGCAGCGACGCCCGGGCGAGGTCGAGCCGGGCTGCGGGGATCCCGAAGTAGGTCCGTGCCGCCGCCTCGGCCCCGTAGGCGCCGTGGCCGTAGTTGATGTCGTTGAGGTACTCCTCGAGGACCTGCGCGCGGCTCAGGGTGCGGGCGAGGTGGCGGGCGATGAAGATCTCCCGGAGCTTGCGCTCGACCGTCCGCGGCGAGGCCCCGACGTAGAGCACCTTGGCGAGCTGCTCGGTGATGGTGCTCGCTCCCTGCACCGCACCGCCCCGCACCAGGTCGGTCCAGGCGGCGGCGGCCAGCCGGGTGGCGTCGACGGCGCCCTCGTTCCAGAAGTTGCGGTCCTCGACCGCGACCGTGCCACGGCGGAGCTCCGGGGCGATCTGCGCCAGGGCGACGGGGATGCGGCGCTCGCCCGGCGGGTGGAGCACGGCGATGAGCCCGCCGTGGCGGTCGAGCACGACGGTGTCGGCGGGGAGCCGGCGCGAGTCGGGGACGGCGCCGAGCTGATCGTCCATCAGCGCCAGCACCGCCTGGCCACCGCCCCAGAGCAGCACCCCGGCGACCCCGAGCGCGGCGGCGACCAGCGCGGCGAGGTGGAGGCGGGAGCGCCGCCGGGCACCGGCGGCCACCCGGCGGGTGAGCACCGCGGGATGCACCCCCGCGCCGAGGCGTCGGCGGGGCGGGAGCGGGCCGGAGGGGGGACGGCGGAGAGGGCCGGACATGGTTGCGATGTGGGGAGCGTCGAGGTGGCGCGGGATTCGCCCGGGCCCGACAGCATCCCACGAGTCGGCCGCCGGCGGCGACCCCCTCAGCTCACGTAGCGGTGCGGACCCAGGTCGTGGAGCTGCCACCAGTGGCCGCCGCAGTCGTCGCAGCGGTGCCGGTCCGCGGAGATGACCCGGTCGTCGGCGAGGGGGAGCTCGAGGTGGGTGTGCTGCGAGCCGCAGTGGGGACAGGGGGAGATCACCCCGACCAGGCGCCGCTGACCCCTCGCCACCCGCATGGGTGGAGTCTGCCATGGCGAACAGGGGTTCGGGGGCCCGGAGTCAGCCTCCGCGCGGCCCCGCCCGCGCCGGCTCGGTGCCCCCCCAGCCGAGCGGCGGCGAAAAGCCGGAGCCGGGCTCGTAGGAGGGGCCGACGAAGCGCTCGACGATACCCTGCCTGTCCCGGTCCCCCGAGATCGCGGTGACCAGGGCGAGGCTGAAGCTGTCGGCGTCGGCGATGTGCTTCATCACCTCCTCGCCCTTGCCCGCCGACCGGATGATGATGTCGCCGTAGCCGAAGAATCGGGCGGTGACCCCGCGGCTGAGGGTGGTGTGCTGCACCTTCTCGAGGCCCAGCGACTCCGAGACCCGGTTCAGCACGCCGTAGCTCGTGATCACCCTCTGATTGGTCAGCGTGTAGGTCTGGTAGTGCCACTCCAGGAGGCGGAAGGCGAGGAGCACCGCGACGATCAGCACCATCACCACCCAGGTGGGGAGGTGGAGGAGGCGCACCAGGCCCTCGCCGGCGCCGAGGACGAGCACCCAGAACACCGCATGGCGGCCGAAGTGGTGCCACGGCGCGCTCGGGTCCCTCTGGTAGCTCAGCCAGTGAAAGGCCAGCCGGACGAGCACCGCGAAGAGGAGGAAGAGCGCGGCGTCGATCGTCTGGAGCACCCCCAGCCCCACCCCGAGAGCCGCGACGCAGACCAGCGCGTAGGGGATGAAGATCGCGGGGTGCTGGCGTGCGACGCAGATGGGGCGTTCGCCGTCGACGTAGGGCTCGGGCATGCCGTCTCACCGGGGGCCGGGGGGTCTGAACTTCCGTAGGGTAGCCCAGCCGCCCGATTCCGGCACGCGCGGACTCCGCGATACACCGGGCACCGGCTTCTTGTCTTTCTTGTAAGGGCGCCCTCGCGTCCCGGATTTAACCATCGGACCCACCACCAGAGGGTAGGGGTAATGCTCACTGCATATCTCAAGGGCGTAGCGGCTGTCTCGACGGCAGGGATCCTGCTCTTCGGGGCCGGATCGGCGGCACGGGCCGATCTGGGAGCTCCGGGCGCACCCGGCGTCGACGGCAGTCAGGCGCAGCAGCAGGCGCCGGCACCGAGCGGCTACGCGCCCGTCCCCTCCCAGGCGCAGAACGCGCCGGGGACCGACGCGCGGGACTCCGGCTACGGGCCGTCGACGCCCCAGAGGCATGAGAGCACTCCCAAGTCGACGCGGCACAGCACGCCCGCGGACACGACCAGCGGGTTCACCCCGGCGCCGCCGAGCTTCGCGACCGCTGATGTCATCAATGCCGCCATCATCAACACCTGCATCAGCTGCACCAGCGCCGGCGCCGGCGACCACAAGGCCCGCGCCAAGTCGACCGCGCTGCGCCTGCTCGGCAGCGACGTGGCCCTCGGCGAGGGCTCCGGCGACAGCAAGAAGAGCGGTGAGTTCCTCGCCATCCCGGCGAGCCCGCTCCTCAACCTCGCCGTCTTCCACTGGGAGGAGGCCACCGCCGCCGGCGCCACCTCCACCGCCCACTCGTACGCCTGCGCGGTCTGTCTCGACCTGCTGCCCGGCCAGAAGGCCAGCGGCGGCATGATCAGCCTGGCCGTGCTCGAGGCGAGCAGCGACGCCGGCTATCAGGGCCTGTCGTCGACCGCCATGGGCCAGAACAACGGCGTCGACCTGAACATCGGCAACGGCGCCCTGGTCATCATCCTGCTGCACTCCGACGCCTCGAGCTCGAACAAGGGCTCGGCGTACGTGCTCGGGATCAACGGCACCCAGATCCTCAGCTCCGACCAGACCGGCAACGGCGGGATCCCGATCGCGGTGCCCGGCGTGGTCGGCATCGTCCTCCTTCAGGTGGGCGCGGTCGGCGGCAACGGCTCGAACGGCGGGGCCCAGGGCTCCGGCGCGGCGGTCGGGACCGTCTCGGACCTCCTCGGCCAGACCGGCCAGCAGGCGGGCGTCCTGACCGCCTCCGCGGTCGGCCTCACCGGCCTTCAGGCCACCCCGAACGCGGGCACCCCGCCCGCCACCGGCGCCCCCGCGGCGGCCGCGGCCGGCAACGGCGGCCTCAAGGCCCCGAACACCGGCGCAGCCTTCGGCCTCGGCGGCCTCCTCCTCCTCCTCGGCGGCGGCAGCCTCCTGTTCGCCACCCTGCGGCGGCGGCGCAGCCTCTAACCCTCGGACTCACCAGAAGAGGGCCGCCCCCGGGGCGGCCCTCTTCTTTTTCTCGTTCTCGCGAACCGTGGTCACGGCTTTGGCACCGCGCAGCGGGTGGTGTCCCCCAGCCGGCCGCGTCCCTCGTGAGCGACCCAAGCGACCTAATGCCGGAAGTGCCGCTCCCCCGTCAGCACCATCGCCAACCCCCTCGCGTCCGCCGCGGCGATGACCGCGTCGTCCTTCCTGCTCCCACCCGGCTGGATCACCGCCGTGGCGCCGGCTCGCCCCACCACCTCGAGGCCGTCGGGGAAGGGGAAGAAGGCGTCCGAGGCGGCGACCGTCCCGGACGCGGCCTCGCCGGCGCGGGCGACGGCGAGCTCGGCGGCCTCGACCCGGGACATCTGCCCGGCGCCCACCCCCACCGCCATGCCGTCGCGGACGAGCACGACGGCGTTCGACTTCACGTGACGGCAGACCCGCACCGCGACCAGCAGGTCGGCCCACTCCGCCTCGGTCGGGGTCCGGCGGGTCGCCACCCGCATCCCCGCCCGGTCGGTGGAGACGGTGTCGGCGGTCTGGACCAGCAGCCCTCCGTCGACGCTGCGGACGTCGAGCTGGGCGCCTCCCGTCCGCGCGGCGACGTCGAGGACCCGCATCCGCTCGCGGCGGGCGAGCGCCTCGGCGGCCCCCGCCTCGAGGCCGGGAACGACGAGCACCTCGAGGAAGGTCGAGGTCACCTCGGCGGCGGTGGCGGCGTCGAGGGGACGGTTGAGGGCGACCACCCCGCCGTACGCCGAGCGCGGGTCGCAGGCGTGGGCGCGGCGGTAGGCGGAGACCGCGTCGGCGCCGACGGCGAAGCCGCACGGGTTGGTGTGCTTGATGATCACCGCCGCCGGCTCGGCGAAGTCCTCGACCAGGCGGCGGGCGGCGTCGGCGTCCAGCCAGTTCGTGAAGGAGAGCGCCGGACCCTGGACGTGCCGCGCCCGGGCGAGGCCGCCGCCGGCGTCGGCCACCGCGTAGAGGGCGCCGCGCTGATGCGGGTTCTCCCCATAGCGGAGCTCGGCGATCCGGGGGCCGCCGACGGTGAGCTCGGCGGGCATCGCCTCGTCGCGGCGGTCGGCGGCGAGGTAGGCGGCGACCGCGCTGTCGTAGGCGGCGACGTGGGCGAAGGCCTCGGCGGCGAGCCGGCGGCGGGTCGCGACGCCCACCTCGCCGCGCTCGCGGAGCTCGGCGAGCACCTCCGGGTACTGCGCGGGGGAGACGACGACCGCCACCGAGTCAGCGTTCTTGGCGGCGCCGCGGATCAGGGTGGGCCCGCCGATGTCGATGTTCTCGATCACCTCGGCGCGCGACGCCCCCCGGGCGACGGTCTCACGGAAGGGATAGAGGGAGACGGCGACGATGTCGATCGTCCGGAAGCCGTGCTCGGCGAGCTGGGCCAGGTGACCCTCGAGGTCGCGACGGGCGAGGATCCCCGCGTGGATCGCGGGATGGAGGGTCTTGACCCGCCCGTCGAGCATCTCGGGGAGGCCGGTCACGTCGCTCACAGCGGTCGCCTCCACCCCTGCCGCCTCGAGCGCGCGTCGGGTCCCGTCGGTGGCGATGAGCTCGATCCCCAGCGAGCGCAGCCCGCGGGCGAAGTCGACCAGCCCGGTCTTGTCGTGGGGCCCGAGGAGGGCGCGCAGGGTCACCGGCCGGGCTGCCCCACCGGCGCGGGGAGGATGCGCACCCGGCGTCCCTCCCGGCGCAGCCGTCCTTCGCACCACAGCGCCACCGCCTCGGGCAACAGCCGCCACTCCTGCTCGTGGATGCGTGCTCGGAGCGTGTCGGCATCGTCGTCCTCGAGCACCGGCACCGCGGCCTGGAGGACGATCGGCCCGGTGTCGGTGGCCCCCGGGGCGAGCAGGTGGACGGTGCAGCCGCTCACCTTCACCCCGGCCTCGAGCGCGTCCTCGACCGCGGCCATGCCGCCGCCGAAGGCGGGGAGCAGCGAGGGGTGGAGGTTGAGGATCGCGTCGGGGAACGCCTCGAGCAGGCAGCGATCGAGCACCCGGTCGTAGCCGGCGCAGACCACCAGGCGCACCCCGGTGACGAGCAGGCGGTCGCGGATCGCGCGGTCACGGGCGGCGGCGTCGCCGTCGAAGCCGGAGACGGGCAGGGCCAGCGCCTCGACGCCGTGGGCGCGGGCGATCCCGAGCGCCCCCGCGCTCGGGCGGTTGGCGACCACGAGGACGATCCGGGCGGGGAACCCGGAGCGCTCCGCGGCCGCGATCAGGGCGCGGAGGTTGCTGCCCGCGCCCGAGACCAGCACCGCGATCGGCACCCGGCTGTCGGCGGCGGCGCTCAGCGCAGCACCACCCTCTCGGGCGCCGCCTGCTCGACCACGCGGCCGATCGGGTACACGGGGAGCCCGGCGGCCTCGCTCACCACCTCGGCCTCCGCCGCGGGGACGACCGCCACCATGCCGATGCCCATGTTGAAGGTGCGCCACATCTCGTCGGGGTGGACCCCGCCCGCCTGCTGGATGGCGTCGAAGAGCGGCGGCACCGGCCAGGCGCCACGGTCGAGCTCGACCCCGAGTCCCTGGGGGAGCGCCCGGGGGACGTTCTCCTTGAGGCCGCCGCCGGTGACGTGGGCGAGGGCGCGCACGTCGAGGTGGGAGCGGAGCTCGCGCACCGCGTCGAGGTAGGAGCGGTGGGGCTCGAGCAGCAGCTCGGCGAGGGGGCGGTCGGTGCCGGGCAGCGGCTGGCCGTACTCGAGCTCGTTCTCGCTGACGATGTGTCGCACCAGCGAGTAGCCGTTGGTGTGCAGTCCGCTGCTGGGCAGGCCGAGGACCGCGTCGCCGGCGCGCACCCGGGCGCCGTCGACGATCCGGTCGCGCTCGACCACGCCGACGATGAAGCCGGCGAGGTCGTAGTCTCCGAGCGCGTACAGGCCGGGCATCTCCGCGGTCTCGCCGCCGAGGAGCGCGCATCCCGCCGACGAGCAGGCGGCGGCGATGCCCTCGACGATCTCGGCGAGCTGCTCGGGGTTGAGCCGGCCGGTGGCGAAGTAGTCGAGGAAGAAGATCGGTTCGGCGCCGCAGCAGAGGATGTCGTTGATGCAGTGGTTGACGAGGTCGGTGCCGATCCCGCGGTGACGCGCCGCGGCGATCGCGACCTTGATCTTGGTGCCGACGCCGTCCGCGCTGGCGACGAGCACCGGCTGCCGGTGGCGGCTGGTGTCGAGCGCGAAGAGCCCGCTGAAGGAGCCGAAGCCGCCGAGCACCCCCGAGGTGAAGGTGGACGCGACCGTCCGCTTGATGAGAGCGACGGCGCGGTTCCCCTCGTCGATGTCGACGCCGGCGTCGGCGTAGCGCAGGTCGCCCACGGGTGCCTAGTGTAGCGACCGGGGCGGTCCCGACCGATTCGGGACCGCCCCCGCCGCGTGTTCCGGGTTCTAGGAGTGCTCCTCGTCCCGTCCGCCGAACCAGGACCCGACCAGGGCGATGAGGCCGGTCCAGACCGCCATCAGCCCCCACGCCGGGCTCATGCCCACTCCGGTGTTCGGAGCGGCGCTCAGGGCACGGATGGGCGCGATCACCGGCTTCGGAGGATTGACGGGGATCGGTGCGGGATTCGGGACCGGGGCCGTCGGAGGCGCCGGCGTCGGCGTGTGCTCGCCCTCGCCGCCGTTCTCCCCGCCGCCCGGGTTGCCCTGCTGCTCCTCGGGGCAGCTCACGGTGATCTTCACCGGGCCGGCGGTCGCCGTCGCGCCGCCGTCGGCGGTGGCGGTGGCGGTGTTCTTCACCGTGCCGCAGGACTCGTCGGTGGTCTTCGAGACGATGTGGATGCTGACGCTGGTCCCGCCCGGCAGCACCGTGAAGGTGCAGCTGAGGACCTGGCTCTCCTTGGGACCGGTGATGGTGCAGCCGGAGACCAGCGGCTTCATCGACCAGTCGAGGCCGTCCTTGCCGGGAAGGTTGTCGGTGACGGTCACGTTGGTCGCCGGTCCCGCCGACGCGTTGTGGACGGTGATCGTGAAGCCGATCTTGTCGCCGGAGTCGACGTGGCTGTCATCCGCGGTCTTGGTCAGGGTGATCATCGGCGGGCAGTTCACGGTGACGGTCGCGGTGGAGGTGTCCTGGCCGTCGTTGGTGGCGGCACCGGTGGCGGTGTTGCTCACCGTGGCACAGTCGGCCTGGGTGGTCGACGAGGTGATGTGGACGGTCGGCTCGCTGGCCACCCCGAGGGTGCCCGCGAAGGTGCAGCCCAGCACCTGGGTTCCCACCGGCCCGGTGATCCCGCAGCCGGTCACGGGCGGGCTGATGCTCCAGTTCAGGTCGCCGCCCGCCGGCAGCGGGTCGGTGATGGTCACCCCCGTCGCCGTTCCCGGGCCGCTGTTGCTGACCACGATGTCGAAGCCGATGCCCGTGCCCGCGCTCACCGGGCCCGCCGGGTTGGCGGTCTTGGTGATGTGGATGGTCGGGCACTGCACCACCACGCTCGCCACCGGCGAGCTGACCAGGTCCTCGTTGCTCGCCACCACGGTGGCGCTGTTGCTCACCGTCGCGCAGTCCGCCGCGCTGGT
>Ga0066702_10000301_pt1 | contig 11834 bp, 11 predicted proteins | sample GraSoiAngelo_151_FD_66507 | JGI IMG/M metagenome (GOLD analysis project Ga0066702, IMG submission 66507) | Grasslands soil microbial communities from the Angelo Coastal Reserve, California, USA - 14_1009_12_20cm | ecosystem: Environmental > Terrestrial > Soil > Grasslands | place: USA...
CGATTTGCCGGCACCGTTCTCGCCCACCAGCGCGTGGATGTGGCCGGCCTCGAATTCAAGGGATTGCTGCGGGTCGAAATTGACCGCGAGCGTGCCAGGAAATTGCTTGGTAACGCCAACGAGAGTGAGGGCGGGGGCCCTCACTCTCGCTGCCAAGTGATCGGAGGACGGAGCGGCTGTGTTGGTTATTGGCTGGGCTTAGTGCAGCGTGATCTTGTAATCGTCCGTCGACGCGCTCGACGTGTAGGTCTGGGACACCGCCTTGAAATTGTAGGTATTCATCCCGTTCAAGACCTGGTTCTGGTAGGCCTGGACGTTCTTCGACGTGATCGGCAGCAGTGGAATGTTCACGCTGCGGTCCTTCGGGGCGTGCCCGTTGATGTAGTCGTAGAGCTCAACCAGGGCGAAGGCGCCACACGCATAGCCGCCGCCAACCGTCGTGAGCAGGCTGCCATCAGAGACCGCCTTGACCGCATCCGGCGTCCCGTCGATCGCCGTCATCTTGATCTTGTTCAGCGCATTGGCGTTTTTCAGCGCCTGCACCGCTCCCAGCGCGCCCTCATCGTTGAAGGAGTAGACGCCATCGAAGCCTGGCCCAGGCAGGGCTGAAAGGAATGCCTCCATCGTCTTCTGGCCGGCCTCTCTGGCCTCGTTTCCATACTGCTTCTTGAGCAGCTGCACGTCGGGGTGAGCCGCGGCGAACTCGACCGCGGCCGCGAGGCGATCCTCGGCAACCGAGTTGCCCTGGAAACCGGTCATTGCGACCCACTTCCGGGCACCGGAGTCATAGAGCATTTGCGCCGCCGTCTTGCCGCCGTCCTTATCGGCGGTCCCGACGAAGCCGACGTAGCTCTTGCCCGAGTAGGCGTCCGGCGTGATCCCCGGCGAGCGCTGCATGAAGGTCACGGGAATCTTCGCGGCTTCCGCATCCGACAGCACCTTGGCGCCCACCTTGTCGCTGACCGGGCCGACCACCATGCCGTCGACCTTCGCCGAAATCCAGCTTTCGACGATGTTGATCTCTTTCGTCTCATCCGAGTCGGCCTGCGCCGTTAGCAGGTTGATGTTCAGGGTGCCCGCCGCGCCTTTGGCGAAATCCTGGATCAACTTCCAATACGGGTTCGAGATCAGGGGCACCACGAAGCCGATCGTCGGCCTTTTCGGCCCGCTGCTGTTATTGCTGGCCGAGCCGCAGCCGGCCAGCACGAGCATGGCGATGATCGCTGCGACGCATAACGCTTGTCGGGTTCTTGCCATTGTTGACGCTCCTCCGCTTCTTGAGGTCCTGCCGGCTGTTGTCTGAGCCCCCTCCGTGTCGATGCGCCGCAGCCCTGTGTTGCTGCGTATATTGTATTATTCATACAGGCGGCCGGACAATTGTCAATACTGAAGGCGCCGGTGCAGACTCTGGCTATGACTCCCCGCCTGGCTCCACTCAGTGACCAGCGCTCGCTCCAGGAGCGCACCTACCAGGCGCTTCGCGAAGCCCTGCTCGAAGGCCAGTACCTTCCTGGTCAGCGAATCTTCGAAGCGGAGATCGCCCAGCTCCTCGCGGTCAGTCGAAACCCGGTCCGGGAGGCAGTCCGCCGCCTCCAGCAGGACGGCCTGCTGGAGGTCCGTCCTCGGAGTGGCATCTACGTCGCCAGCCTGCCCGCGAATGAGGTCGAAGATGTCTACCGGCTGCGCGCCGCCCTCGAAGGCGTGGCAGCCGCGCTCGCGGCTGAGCGGATGACCACCCAAGAACTCGAAGAGCTGGGCCGGATCCTGCGCATCGGAGAGCGGGAAGCCCGTCCACTCCGGCCCGATGGGTCGGCTTCAGCGACAGTTGCCCGAGCCGACCGCTTCCACCACGCGATTCACGCCGGAGCACGAAGTCCGCGTCTATCCAAACAACTCGAACTGATCTACGCCCAGGTGATGCACTTCCGCAATCTCACGCTGCGCATGCCGGGTCGGGCCGATGCAGCCTCACACGGGCACGAGCAACTCTATGCAGCCCTGATCAAGCGCAACGTGGCCGAAGCCGAGCGCGTCATGCGCGAGCACGTCAATGGCGCCCGAGCCATGCTGATGCAGCATCTTGCCGATGTCGCACACGAGGCAGAGTCCAGACCCGTCGGTGACGGCCTCGACTAGGTAACCACCGCCTGGCGCAGCAGCCGGCGGACATCGGCGGGGAAGATCGGCATCTCGGTGATTCGTATGCCAAACGGCGCCAAGGCGTCTTCGACGGCTTCAGCCACCACCGCCGACGTGGGAATGATGCCCGCTTCGCCCGTTCCCTTCACGCCAAGCGGGTTCAGCGGCGAGGGCGTCTCGATGTGGTCCATGACGATGTCTGGAATGTCATCGACCGTCGGTAAGCGGAAATCCATGAAGCTGGTCGTCTGTGGCTGACCCGTCTCGTCCCAGCGCAACCGCTCGAGGAGGGCGCCGCCGATGCCCTGGGCCACCCCACCCATGATTTGGCCTTCGACGATCGCTGGGTTGATAATGCGGCCGCAATCATGGACGACGATGTACTTGAGGATCCGGACCCGGCCGGTCTGCGGATCGACCTCGACCGTTGCGGCGTGCACGCCGCTGCCATAGAGCTGCTGGCCGGCTCCGAAGTAGCCACGCGCCTCGAAGGTCGGCGCCGGGGCAGGCTTCGTTTTCGCACGCAGCAGCGCATCGCCATACGCGGGACCGACCACCATCCCATCGCGTTCTCCCGGATAGCCGATCGGGTTCGCCATCATGGCCACGTCACGAAGAGAAACCGAACGGTCCGGTGAACCGGCGACGTGGACCTGACCAGCCTGGATGATGACGTCGGCAGAATTGCACTCGAACAGGTCGGCGGCGTACTGCACGATCTGCCGCTTGAGCTCCGTCGCCGCCGCCGCGACCGCGTTGCCGGCCAGCAAGAGTGAACGGCTCCCGAAGGTACCGATTCCGTCCTCGACGCGTGCCGCATCGCCTTCGCGGACGACCACCTGATCGAACTGCACCCCAAGCGTGTCGGCCGCAATCTGCGCGAAGGAGGTCTGATGTCCCTGGCCTTGAGAGGCGACGGCAACGTCGAAGATGACGCGTCCGCTCTCCTCGAGCTTGGCGCGACAACTCTCATAGGGGGCCGGTCCGGTGGCCTCGACGTAGGTCCCCATCCCCATGCCCAGGTAGCGCCCCTCCTTGCGCGCCTCGGCCTGTTGCTGGCGAAACCGCATCGGATCGAGATGCCGCAACGCCAGCTCGAAGCCCTTCGGGTAATCGCCGCTGTCGTAACGCACCGGGGCGTCGATATGCAGCCCGACGTCGTACGGAAACTCGTTGCTCGGAATCAGGTTGCGCTGGCGGACCTCGTGGGGTTCCAGCCCCAGCCTCTGCGCAACCGCGCAGATCAGCCGCTCCATGACGAAGACGGCGTGCGGCCGTCCGGCACCGCGATAGGGGCTGACCGGTGGCTTGTTCGTATAGAGGATGCGCGCCTGGACGTCGTAAGCCTTGATCCGGTACTGGCCAAGCACGTGGGTAGAGGTATTCGCCGGCACCGCGATGCCGTACGGAATGTACGCGCCGGTGTCGTGGACGAAGCTGGTGCGGACGGCGAGGATCCGGCCCTGCTGATCGAAGGCGACTTCGGCCTCGTGAATCTGGCCGCGCTCCTGATTCGCGCTGATGAAGTGCTCGAGGCGATCTTCCTGCCACTTGACCGGGCGGCCGAGCAGCTTGGCCGCGTATGGGATTACCAGCTCCTCGGGATAGAACAGCATGATCTTGGTGCCAAAACCCCCGCCGACATCGGGCGCGACCACATCGACCTGCTCCTGTGATAGGCCGAGCATCTTCGCGAGGCCGTGCATGATGGCGACTGGCGCCTGTGTCGAGTCCCAGACCTGCAAGTGCTCCGTTCTCCGGTCCCAATCTGCGAGCACCCCGCGCGGCTCAATGGGGCTCGCCAGACTCCGCTCGATCGACAGCCGCCGCTTCTCCCGGAACGGCGCCTGTGCGAAGGCTTCCTCGACATCGCCGATCGCATCGTGGATCTGACCGGCCAGGTTGCCGGGAACATCGTCATGGACTCGCTGGGACACGCGGTCCGCGCTGGACAGTTCCACCACAGCCGGCAGCGGCTCATAATCGATCTCGACGAGCCCGGCGGCGTCCTCGGCCCGATAACGGTCGTCCGCGACGACCATGACTATGGTCTCGCCGACATAGTGGACGCGGTCAACCGCGAATGGATGCTGCGTCTTTGGATGCGTGAGGGCTGGATTCGGGCCGAGTAAAGGCAGGGGCCGGTTGAGCTTGCCGAGATCCTCCCCGCTCAGGACCAGTTTGACGCCCGGCGCCGCCCGCGCCGCGTCGATATTGATCGACCGAATCCGCGCGTTGGCGTGCTGACTTCGAACGAAGGCGGCATGCAACTGATGGGGCAGATCGATGTCGTCAAGGTACCGGCCGTTGCCGCGGAGCAGCCGCTCGTCTTCGACCCTGCCGATCGCTCGCCCGATATGTCCGTCCACCGGCTGCCGGATCATCGGCCGGCGGTGGCGACGGCCGGGCGACTGCGGTGCTGCTCCGCTTTAACCGCCGCCTGCGCCGCTCTCACGATGTTCCGGTATCCGGTGCAACGGCAGAGGTGCCCATCGAGGGTGGTCACGATGTCGTCCTCCGTCGGACTGGGCTGATGCTCGATCAGCGCCGTCAGCGACATGAGGATCCCGGACGTGCAGAAGCCGCATTGCAGTCCGTGCTCCTCATGGAACGCCTTCTGCAGCGGCGTCAGCGGCTGGCCGTCGGCGGCCAGTCCCTCGACGGTGACAATTGCTGTCCCATTCGCCTCCACCGCAAGCATCAAGCAGGAGCGCACGGCCTTGCCGTCGATCATCACCGTGCAGGCGCCGCAGACGCCGTGCTCGCAGCCGACATGCGTGCCAGTGAGCCCCAGCTGGTGGCGCAGGAAATCGGAGAGCAGCAACCGGGGTTCGACCGTTGCGGTCTGCTCGACGCCATTGACCGTGCACCGAACTGGCACCGCCAGGCTTTCGAGCCCGCTCACGCGGCAACTCCTCGACTTGCGCCCTCGTTGACGGCATCGGTAAGGGCGCGGACCAGCATCACTTCACAGAGTTCCTGGCGATATGCCTGCTCCGAGTCGCCGGCCGGCTCAGAGGCCAGCTCCCGGCGCGTCATTTGCGCAGCCTCGCGGATGGCCTCGTTCGTGACCCGGTTTCCATGCAGCATTGCCGCCGCTGCCGCTGACCGCCTCGGCGAGGGGGTCGCGCCGAACACTAGCGCCACCGCCTGCTCGACCACACCATCGCGGTTCAGCCGCAGGGTGCAGGCCGCTCCCGCAAGCGCGAAGTCACCCCGCCGATGGGCAAACTCGCGAAAGCCCCAGCGTGTTCCGGCCGCGGGGATTGTGAAGGCCACCTCCTCGAGGATCTCGTCAGGGGCCAGGTCGGTGCTGAGAAATCCGTGAAAGAAGCCGTTCGCTGATGCGGTTCGAGTACCGGCTGAGCCCCGAACTTTCAGCTCCGCGTCGAGCAATACGCAAACGGCTGGGAGTTCGGCCGAGGGGTCGGCGTGCGCCAGGCTTCCGCCGATTGTCCCGCGGTTACGAATCTGGACGTGGCCCACCCAGTGACAGGCTTCCGTCAAGAGCGGCAGCGCCGCCGCCACCGCGTCCGATTCTTCGATATCGCGGGTCCGCGTCGTGGCTCCGATCCGCAGGCGGTCGCCGTCGCGGCGGATGTAAGCGAGCTCTGCAATACCTTTAATATCGACCAGACGCCGGGGGTAGGCGAGCCGGAAGTTCAGCAGCGGGATCAGGCTCTGGCCGCCGGCCAGCACCTTACTTTCCTTAGCAGGATCCGCCAGCAACCGCACGGCCTCATCGAGGCTGGATGGCCGCACGTATTCAAATGCGGGTGGCTTCACGGGATTATATTGTATACGCCGCTTGCGTTTCTCCCGATCCCTCACACTGTCGAGTGCACTCTTTCTCTGCGCCCTCACCCTGCGCCCACAGATCATTGGCGTGGCCCCCCTCTTCCCACTGATCCAGCAAGACCTTCACCTTCCGCATACCGTCGTCGGCCTTCTCGGGACCGTGCCGGTTCTCTGCATGGGCGTGTTCGCGCCGCTGGCTCCATTTCTTCGGCATCGCCTGCGCACCTTGCCCGCGATCACCGCCAGTCTCGCGCTGATCGCCCTGTTCGGACTCACGCGCAGCCTCACGCCTGGTGCGCTGGTACTCGTTCTCTTGACCTTTGGCGTTGGCGCCGGGATCGGCCTGGGCGGCGCGCTGCTGCCCGTCGCCGTGAAGGAGCAGTTCCCCGATCAGTCGGTGCGGACCAGCGGGATTTACGCATCCGGCATCCAGCTGGGCTCCACAATCTCGGCCGCCGCCGCGGTCCCACTCGCCATCGCCCTGGGCGGCTGGCGCAGCGCCCTGCTCGCGTTTTCGCTCGCCACCGCAGCCTTGACCATTGCTTGGGTCGGACTGACCCGATCGGCCTCAAGAGAGGCAGCCGCGAACGCGCGCCCGCGCTTTGCCTTCAACAACCCGATCGCCTGGCGGCTGGCGCTCGCGTTCGCGCTGTTCGGCATCTTCTATTACGGTCTGAGCGCCTGGTTGACAGCGGCCTACGTGGCGCGTGGGTGGTCTCTCCCCCAGGCCGCTGGGCTGGTGGCGGTGGTAAATGCCGGCTCGCTCGTCGGAAGCGTCCTGCTGCCGGTCTTCGCCCGGCGCATCGCCTCGCGAAGCCGCACCGGCGCCATGATGGCGGCGACCCTGGTGGTGGCCAGCCTCGGCATCGCCGCGGTGCCGGCCCTCGCCTTCCTGTGGGCCGGCCTGGCGGGGTTGGCAAATGGCGCGCTCTTTCCCCTGATCATCGCGTTGCCGGTTGAGGCCAGCGAGCAGCCGGATGAGGTTGGCGCCATTTCGGGCGTTATGCTGGGAGCCGGCTACACGCTGGCCGCGATCGCTCCCAGCGGCTTCGGCGCGATCCGCGATCTGACGGGCAGCTTCACCCCGATCCTCTGGCTGATCGTGGTGGCGGCCGTGCTCCTTCTCGCGACGTCGCTCTCCTTTGACGGGATCCGCCGCCCCCGCTACTATTGATCGGGAGTGGGGTTGTATACAAAATACGTCGCGGACGCCAACCCTGGCGTGACGGCACAGGTGGCCCGGTTTGTCGCTGAAACCACCCTGGACGACGTCCCCGAGGCGGTCCGCCACTTCGCCAAGCGTTCGATCCTGGATGGGCTTGGGCTGGCCGTGGCTGGATCCCGAAGCGTCGCCGCCGGCATCGCCCGGCATGTGATCGCGGAATATCGCTGTGCCAATCACGAGGCGTCGGTACTCGGAACCACAGAGCATTTGCCGGCCCGATTCGCCGCCTTCGCCAACGGGCTGGCGATCCACGCGGACGACTACGACGACACCCAGCTCGCCGCCGCCAGCGACCGCGTCTATGGATTGCTCTCACATCCAACGGCGCCGGTGCTGCCGGCCGCCCTCGCGCTCGCCGAGCGCGATGACCGCTCCGGCGCCGAGCTCCTTCTCGCCTACCTGATCGGCGTTGAGGTGACCACCAAAGTGGCGGAGGCCATCGATCCGCGCCACTACGACCAGGGTTTTCACTCAACAGCGACGACTGGCGCCATCGGCGCGGGTGCGGCGGCCAGCCACTCGCTAGGACTCGACCCTGTCCGCACGGCGATCGCCCTGGGCATGGCAGCCTCGCAGGCCGCCGGCCTGCGCGAGAACTTTGGCAGCATGACGAAGCCTTTTCACGCCGGCCGCGCGGCGGAGAGCGGCGTCTTCGCCGGCGAGCTAGCTGCGCGCGGCTTCACCGCGGCGGAAAATATCCTCGAGGCGAAACGCGGATTCTTTCAGGCAGCCGGTGGTGGATACGATGCCGCCGCCATCAACGGCAGACTGGGCCATCCATGGACCTTCCAGGAACCCGGGATTTCCATCAAGCCGCACCCATCCGGCTCATTGACTCATCCCGGCATGGGCGCGTTCGCCGACCTCATCGTCAAGCATGACCTCCGCCCCGACCAGGTTCGCCGGATCACTGTCGGCACCAACCGACACATGCCCAACGCGCTGATCCACCATCAGCCACGCAACGGGCTGCAGGCGAAGTTCAGCATGGAGTTCTGCCTCGCGATCCTGCTGCTCGAGCGCCGGGCGCGGCTCGCCCAGTTCACCGACGAGGTCGTGAACCGCGAGGATGTCCAGCGCCTCATCCGCCGCATCGACTTCGGCGTCGACCCGGAAGCGGAAGCCGTCGGATACAACACCATGACGACGATCATTCGGGTCGAGCTCGCTGATGGCGAAACCCTGGAAACGAGGGCCGCCTTCGGCAAAGGCAGTCCTCAGAACCCGATGTCCGACCAGGAACTGATCGACAAGTTCCTCGACTGCCTGGAGTGGGGCGGTCTCCATCCGGGCCGTGGCCGCGAGATCGCCGACCGCATCCTGCACCTCGACCGAGAGCCGTCCACTCGTCCCCTGCTGGCGCGACTCACCATCCGGGACTAGCCGGCGCCCCGCACGCGCTCCGCGATCGCCCCGCCCACCTCTGTGGTGATGCCGGTGCCTCCCAGATCGGGCGTCCTGGGCCCACCGCGCGCCACGGTCGCCAGCGCCCGCATCACCAGCTCAGCCGCGTGGAGCTCGTTGAGGTGCTCGAGCATCAGCGCGGCGGCCCAGATCGCCGCCATTGGATTCGCGATGCCCTTCCCCGCAACGTCCGGAGCCGATCCGTGTACCGGCTCGAACATGCTCGGGTAAACGCGCTCCGGGTTCAGGTTGGCGGAGGCCGGCAGCCCGAGCGAACCCTGCAGCGCGCCTCCCAGGTCCGTGATGATGTCCCCGAAGAGGTTGCTCGCGACCACGACGTCCAGGCTCTGCGGCGTATTGACAAAGCGCGCCGCCAGGGCATCCACATGGTACGAACGCACCTCAATCGCCGGATAGTCCGTGGCGACCCGTGCGACCACCTCGTCCCACAGCACGGCCGTGTACTGCAAGGCGTTCGATTTCGTCGCGCTGGCAAGCTTGTGCTTCCGGTCCTTCGCCTTCTCGAACGCATAGCGAACCACGCGCTCGACCCCCCGTCGGGTGAACACCGACGACTGCACCGCGACCTCGTCGTCGGTGTTGCGCTTAAACCGCCCACCCAGCCCGACGTACTCGCCCTCCGTGTTCTCTCGGATGCAGAGGATGTCCACATCGGCTGGACCGCGATCGCGCAAGGGACCGAGAATCCCGTCGAGCAATCGCACCGGGCGCAGATTGACATATTGATCGAAGCCCTGTCGGATCGGCAACAGCAGGCCCCAAAGCGACACGTGGTCGGGGACTCCCGGATAGCCGACCGCACCCAGGTAGATCGCATCGTGCTGACGCAACTGGGCCAACCCATCCGCGGGCATCATTCGGCCATGGGCGAGGTACCACTCGCAGGACCAGGGATACGGGGTGGTCTCGATCGCGAAGCCCCCGGTGACCTCGGCCGCCGCCTGCAGCACACGCAATCCCTGAGGGATGACCTCCTTGCCGATGCCGTCACCGGGCACGACGGCGATCCGGTATCGATTCACCGACTCACGCCGTCATGAACCGGGTACCCCGAGCACGTGGTCCAAACTCAAGCGGCCCGCGCCAAGCAACAGGAGGGCGGCGCACGCCCCCAGCACCGCGAGCGGCCAATCCCAGCCGCCGAGAAAGCCGGCCTTCCACTTGAAGCGCCCGATCGCGACCAGCAAGATCGCGATGAGCGGCAGCACCGCGAGGCGAGTCAGGAGCCCGGCGAGCACGAGCGTGCCGCCGCCGAGCTCAGCGAGCCCCACCAGGATGGCGAGCGGCGCGGCTGCCGGAAACCCACCCGATGAGATCATGCGCTGCAGGTTGGCCCGCCCATGCGGCGCCTCGGCCGGAGCGAGCAGCTTCCGCCATCCCTGGGCGATGAAAATGGCAGCGACGGCGAGCCGCAGGACCACGATGGCAAGATCAACGTTCATGAGGCGAAGGGCTCGAGCTGCTCAATTTCCATCTCGACGGTCTGTGTAGCTTCTTCGAAGCGACGGAGTAGGCGGACGCCCTGCAACTCCTGGAGCGCGAAGTCGAGGTTGTTGTAAACGGGATTTTCTTCGGGCAAGAAGTGCCCACCGACGACCTGACCGGTCTCGTCGGACACGCAGCCATGCAGGTGGGTGTCGCGGCCGCCCTCCGGGTTGTCGCAAACAAGGCCCTGACCCGCGAGGAACTCGACCCGCTTTTCCAGCCGCAGCGGAGTCAACACGGCGCGACTTTCACCTGTTGGAATGGCCAGCCGCTTGAATGACGCCCGTGCGAGGCTGCCGTAGGCAAAATTGATCGCGGCATATCGAACGCCGTGCTCCTGGCAGACCTCCTCCAGGCCACGGATCAGGTCCGCTCCTGGTAGGAGCCGGCCGACGATGAGCCGGCCCGCTCGTGCCTCGGCGGCTCGGTGTGGGCTCGTGCTCATATTTCCTCCTCCGGAGACGCGATCGCGTCGAAGATCACCTTGACCTCGGCTGTGGTTCGCGCCTCGGCTAATACAACCATCAGCAAGAGCCAGGCCTTTTCCGTTGTTAGCCCGCCCGCCGAAATCATCCCGAGGCCGCGGAGCGGTTCGCCAGTCCCACCCGTTGGATCCGCAGCCAATCGCCCGGCCGGCGCACGCGAGGAAAGCACGACCGGTACCAGTGCGGTGGCCTTCGCCACCGCCTCGTGCATTCCTTCCGGCACCCCACCCTGTCCCGGCAACCCCTCGATCACCATTCCCCTGACACCGCTGGCAAGAATCGCCATCAGGGCTTCGCCCCCAGACCCCGGATAGGCCTTGACCATCCCCACACGCGGCTCGATTTCACCTTTGAATACGCGTCGAACGCGCTGGCTGGCCGGATTTCCGCCCATGCTCACGAATGCCTCGGGGGCGGACCGATTCCACTTCCATGCGTCTCGAGCGCTAAGTAACTTGCCTGCGAACGCCACGAGCGTACCGCGTCCCCGGCTGTCGGCCGCCAGCGCGACGCGAAGTGCGTGCTGCAGATTGGCGGGACCGTCTCCATCCGATACGTCGGCCGGTCGCATCGCCCCGGTGAAGACAACCGGTGTGTCGGCATCGACGAACAGGTCGGTGAGGAATGCGGTGTACTCGAGCGTTTGCGTTCCATGCGTGACCACCACCCCCGCATACTCGCCACTGACGGCGGCGGCGCGCGCTTCGAGTGCGATGCGCTGCATGTCGTGAGGGGTCAACCGCCAGCTTGCCAGGAGGCTGAGGTCCTGGACATCGACGTCGAGCGGCTCGGGTAACGCCTCGCCGGGAAGCGTTCGCAGGCCGGCGAGGAGTTCCTCACCTGATTGGGCAGCTCGCGTCTGACCGGTCACTGGATCGCGCACTGTGGCAATGGTCCCGCCGGTGGCGAGGAGCTTCAGGCGGGGGGTCGACATACGCAGCTCTCTCGGGCGAACATCACCGAAACCGTGGCGTATAAAGTATACCCGTGCTCGTGACCAATGCTCGGCTCGTCATCCCGGAGGTCGGCGTCATCGAGGGGAGCCTGCTGGTGCGGGATGGTCGCGTCGCCGAGATCCGGCAGGGTCGCGTGCCAACTGATGGCGAGGACGTCATCGACGCCGAGGGCCGCTACGTCCTCCCCGGTTTGATCGATCCCCATGTCCACTCAGGCCTCCTGCCGCCCCTTGGCGATCGCTTGCAGGCCGAGTCGGCCTTCGCCGCGAGCGGCGGCATCACCACGATCGTTCGCTATTTCCGCCGGCCCGAATCCTACCT
>Ga0066702_10000304_pt1 | contig 11771 bp, 12 predicted proteins | sample GraSoiAngelo_151_FD_66507 | JGI IMG/M metagenome (GOLD analysis project Ga0066702, IMG submission 66507) | Grasslands soil microbial communities from the Angelo Coastal Reserve, California, USA - 14_1009_12_20cm | ecosystem: Environmental > Terrestrial > Soil > Grasslands | place: USA...
GGGACCGTCTCCATCGCCGCGAGCACCGCGGGGTCGCGGATCCCGCCCCGGCGCAGCCGCTCGAGCATCTCCGCGCGCTGCGACTGGGGGTCGCCCGCGCCTCCACCCCAGAGGCGGCCGAGGAAGTCCGCCGCGTGTCCCATCGGACAGTCGTACCACCGGTTGAGCCGGAGGGGAAGCGTCAGGACCCCGGGGGTGAATCCGGCTCGTCGACGTACACACGGGCCCCGGTGGAGGGGTTCATGTGCACCCGCTGGCGGCGGCCGGTCACCGGGTCGACGAGGACCTCGTCGGTGGGGACCGTGGGCCCGGCGTCCCGGGGGCGGTAGCGCTCCCAGCCGAGCTTCCAGGTGGTCACCGCGAGGGCGATGACGCCGACGGCGACCACCAGCCAGACGATCGCCACCGCCATCAGACAGGCTCTGCGACCACGGCGGTGCCGTAGGCGACGATCTCGGACATCGTCTTGCCGATCGCGGAGCCGTCGAAGCGCATCATCACCACCGCGTTCCCGCCGGCCGCGGTCACCGACTCCACGAGCCGGTCGACCGCCTGGCGGCGGGAGTCCTCGAGCAGCTTCGTGTAGGAGAGGACCTCGCCGCCGGCGAGGCTCCGGAAGCCGGCGGCGATGTTGCCGCCGAGGCCGCGAGTGCGCACGGTGAGGCCGAAGGTCTGGCCGATGACGCGGGTGACGCGGTATCCGGGCAGGTTCTCGGTGGTCGCGACGATCACGGGCTCTCTCCAGTCAGGGACGGGGCCCCCAGCGTAGCCTGCACACATGCGCATCGAGCGGCTCGCGGCGGCGGAGGACGTCGAGGTGCATGCGATGCTCACCGAGCTCGCCCTCGACGAGCAGGAGCGCTACGACCATCCCCGCCAGACCCCCGAGGAGGTGGCCCGGAGCACCGCCGTCCCCCGGCCGCACTTCACCGGCGAGAACCACGTCCTCGTCGCCCGCGACGACCGCGGCGAGGCCACGGGACTCTGCTGGTGCGTCCTCTTCGACCCCGGGACCGGGCTCGAAGGTGAGGTCGCCGAGCTCTACGTCCGCCCGGAGTCGCGCGGCCGGGGGGTGGCGAGAGCCCTCCTTGGCGAGGCGATGGCGCTCTTCCGGCTGCGCCACGTGACCTTCGCCTGCGTCTGGACCCGCGACGACAACCCCGCGGCGATGGCCGCCTACCGCTCCGCCGGCTTCACCCCCACCGAGCAGACCGTCCTCACCTGGCTCCCGCTGCCCGGTCGATAATGCCTGCCCATGCCCCTCACCCCCGACGAGGTCGCCCACGTCGCCATGCTCGCCCGCCTCGGTCTCACCGAGGAGGAGCGGGCGCGGCTGGCGGTCGAGCTCGGCGCCATCATCGACCACGTCTCCGCGCTGAACCGGGTCGACACCTCCCACGTCGCCGAGACCGCCCAGGTCGGCGGCCTCGTCAACGTCTGGCGCGAGGACGAGGAGCGGCCGCCGCTCGGCCGCAGGGCGGCGCTCGCCAACGCCCCCGACCACGACGACGAGTTCTTCCGGGTGGGGGCGATCCAGGAGCAATGAGCGCCGCCCCCGAGACCCTGGCGGAGTGCGCCGCCGCGCTGAGGGCGGGAGCGGTGACCGCCGTCGAGCTGCTCGAGCGGTCGCGCGCCCGCATCGCCGCCCTCGACCCGCAGGTGAACGCCTTCCTCAGCCGCACCGACGACCTCGCGGACCGTGCCGCCGTCGAGGCCGACCGCCTTCTCTCCGCGGGGACGCCGGGCCTGCCCGCCCTCTGCGGGGTGCCGGTCGCGGTCAAGGACGTGCTCTGCGTCGAGGGTGCCGAGACCACCGCGGGGTCGCTGATCCTCCGCGGCTTCCGGCCCCCGTACACCGCAACTGCGGTGCAGCGCCTGCTCGACGCGGGTGCGGTGCTCGTCGGCAAGACCAACTGCGACGAGTTCGCCATGGGGTCCTCGAACGAGAACTCCGCCTACGGGCCGGTGCGCAACCCCTGGGACCTCGGCCGCGTCCCCGGGGGCAGCAGCGGCGGCAGCGCCGCCGCGGTCGCCGCGCGGATGGTGCCGCTCAGCCTCGGCACCGACACCGGCGGGTCGATCCGCCAGCCCGCGGCGCTCTGCGGCGTTGTCGGGTTCAAGCCGACCTACGGGCGGGTCTCGCGCTACGGACTGATCGCCTTCGCATCCTCGCTGGACCAGGTCGGGCCCTTCGCGCTCAGCGTCGAGGACGCCGCCACCTGCTTCGCCGCGGTCGCCGGGCACGACCCGCTCGACGGCACCTCCTCGCCGACCTCCGTCGAGGATCCGCTCGGCGGCCTGCGTGAGGGGGTGGACGGGCTGCGCCTGGGGGTGCCCCACGAGTACTTCGGCGAGGGTCTCGACCCCGGGGTCCGCGCCGCGGTGGAGGGTGCGCTCGAGGTGCTGCGCTCGCTCGGCGCCACCCTCGAGGAGGTCTCGCTGCCCACCACCGACGCCGCCCTCTCCACCTATTACGTGATCGCGCCGGCGGAGTGCTCCTCCAACCTCGCCCGCTACGACGGCATCCGCTTCGGGATGCGGGAGGACCGCGGCAGCCTGCTGGAGACCTACCTGCGGACCCGCGACGCGGGCTTCGGCGCGGAGGTGAAGCGGCGCATCATGCTCGGCACCTACGCGCTGAGCAGCGGCTACTACGACGCCTACTACCGCAAGGCGCAGAAGGTGCGCACCCTCATCGCCGACGAGTTCTCCCGCGTCTTCGAGCGCGTCGACGCCATCGTCAGCCCCACCTCGCCGGTGCCGGCCTTCCCCCTCGGCGCCCACTCCGACCCGCTCTCCATGTATCTCCTCGACGTGCTCACCGTCCCGGTCAACCTCGCGGGGCTCCCCGGCGTGTCGGTGCCCTGCGGGCTCGTGGACGGGCTCCCGGTCGGCCTCCAGGTGGTCGCGCCGCGCTTCCTCGACGCGCGCGCGCTGCGCATCGCCCACGCGTACGAGCAGGCGACCGGCTGGCGCACGCTGCGGCCGGCGTCGGTCGAGGCGGTGGCCCCATGACCGAGACGCTCCGGGGCGCACCGGCGATGGTCGACCACGAGGCGGTCATCGGCCTCGAGGTCCACGCCCAGCTGCTCACCCGAAGCAAGATGTTCTGTGGCTGCCCGGCGGGCTACGTCGGCGCCGCCCCCAACGAGAACACCTGCCCGGTCTGCCTCGGGCTGCCGGGGACGCTGCCGGTCATCAACCGTCGCGCGGTCGAGCACACCGTGCGCACCGCGCTGGCGCTGAACTGCGAGATCCCCCACTTCACCAAGTTCGACCGCAAGAACTACTTCTATCCCGACCTCCCCAAGGGCTACCAGATCTCCCAGTACGACCTGCCGCTGTCGCGCAACGGCCACCTCGAGTTCAGCCTCGATGGCCGCCGGGTGCGCTGCGGGATCACCCGCGTCCACCTCGAGGAGGACACCGGCACCCTCCACCACGCCGGCGACGTGCTCCAGAGCGCGACGAGCTCGCTCGTCGACTACAACCGCTCCGGCGTGCCGCTGATGGAGATCGTCGGCGAGCCCGACCTGCGCAGCGCCGAAGAGGCGCGCGAGTACCTGGTGCGGCTGCGTCAGATCCTCATGTACATCGGGGTCAACGACGGCAACCTCGAGGAGGGCTCCTTCCGCTGCGACGCCAACGTCTCCGTCCGTCCCCGGGGCAGCGACACCCTGGGGGTCAAGGTGGAGATCAAGAACATGAACTCGTTTCGCGCGGTGCAGCGCGCCGTCGAGTACGAGATCACGCGGCAGATCACGGTGCTCGGCGCCGGCGAGACCCTCCACCAGGAGACCCGCGGCTGGGTCGAGGCGCGCGCCGCGACCGTCTCCCAGCGGAGCAAGGAGCACGCTCACGACTACCGCTACTTCCCCGAGCCCGACCTCGCCCCGATGGTGCTGAGCGTCGAGATGGTCGAGGAGGTGCGGCATACGCTCCCCGAGCTGCCCGAGGCCCGCGCGGCACGGCTGGTGGCGGAGCACGGGATCGGCGCCGACGACGCCGGCGTGCTCACCGCCACCCGCGAGGAGGCGGACAGCTTCGAGCGCCTCGTCGCCGCCGGCGTTCCCGCCAGGCTCGCCGCCAACTGGCAGGTCAACGCCGTCAACGGCCTCAGCAACGCGCACCACGTCCCGCTCTGGGAGAGCGGGCTCGGCATCGACGGGCTCGCCGCGCTGCTGCGGCTCGTCGACGCCGGGACGGTGAACCAGACCACCGCGAAGGAGCTGCTCGAGGAGCTCTACCTCGGCGGCGGCGACCCCGGGGCGATCGTCCGCGAGCGTGGTCTCGGCCAGGTGAGCGACGCCGCCGAGCTGGCGGCGCTGGTGGATGCCGCGATCGAGGCCAACGCCAAGGCGGTCGCCGACTTCCAGGGCGGGAAGGAGGGCGCGCTGCAGGCGGTGGTCGGACACGTGATGAAGGCGACGAAGGGCCGCGCCGACGCCAAGTTGGTGAACCGGCTGCTGCGTGAGCGCCTCTCCGGCTGAGCGCCGGGCCGCCCGCCGCGCCGCCGGGACCCGGCTCGAGGTGCGCTGCGGCCCGATGGTCCACGGCGGCGCGTGCCTCGCCCGGGTGGAGGGCGGCGTCGTCGAGGGCGAGCGCGGCGAGACGGTGCTCGTCGACGGCGCGATCCCCGGCGAGCTCGTCGAGGTGATGGTGCACGGCCGGCGCGCGGGCGTCTGGCGGGCGCGCGTCGTCGAGGTGCTCGAGCCCTCACCGGACCGGGTGGTCCCGCCCTGCCCCTATGTCCCGGAGTGCGGCGGCTGCGACCTGCAGCACGTCGCCTATCCACGGCAGCTGACGCTCAAGCGCGAGGTCGTGCTCGACGCCATGCGCCGCCAGGACGTCCGGCTGCCGGATGACGTCCCGGTCCTCGGGATGGAGGATCCGTGGCGCTACCGCCGCCGCGGCGAGTTCCACGTCGCCCCCGGCCCCGCGGGGATCGCGGACGCCGGCCTGGGCTTCAACCGGGCGCGCTCCTGGCGGCCGATCGCGGTCGAGGACTGCCTCATCCATCACCGGACGATCGCCGCGTCCCTGCCGGCGCTCCGCACCCTGGTGCGCCGCGGCGGCTCCGCGGACCTCTCCGTGCTCCAGCTCACCGTCGGTCGCGGCGGCCGCGACCTGCTCGTCCGCGCCCGCCCCGAGAGCGCCCTCGACCCCGCGGTGCTCGACGAGCTCGCGCTCGAGACCGGCGATGCGGTGGCGTGGCACACCGGCGCGGTGAGCGTCGAGTGGGGCGGCCGCGAGTTCCGGGTCGAGCCCGAGACCTTCGTCCAGGTCAACGAGACCCAGATGGAGGTGCTCTACGGGCGGGTGCTCGACGCGCTCGGCGACCTCGACGGCCGCCGGCTCGTCGACGCCTACGCGGGCATCGGCACCCTCGGCATCGCCCTCGCCGCCGGCGGCGCCGAGGTGCTGTGCATCGAGGAGAGCCACGACTCCGCCCGCCTGGGCCTGCTCAACGCCCGGCTCAACGGCGTCGAGGCGCGGGTGCGCTACATCGCCCGTCCCGTCGAGCAGGCGCTCGCCGCGCTCGCCGCCGCCGGCAGCGTCGACGCCGCCGTCCTCGACCCGCCCCGTGCGGGCTGCGCGAGCTCGGTCACCGGCTGGCTCGCGCTCGCCGGCCCGCCCCGGATCGTCTACGTCTCCTGCGACCCCGCCACCCTCGCCCGCGACCTGCGGCTGCTCTCGGTGTCGGGGCCCTACACCGTGGAGAGGATGGAGCTCGTGGACATGTTCCCCCAGACGCATCATGTCGAGGCGCTCGTATTGCTCCGGCGGGGGTGATTGGTAGGATCGGCCCTGCGCGAGCCCTGCCAGATTCTCGGCCGGTTCCGCGCCTCGACATGATGCTCTGGACTCGGGGGGAGTACCTCCCCCCGAGTCCAACCGGCCGCGCGGAGGGCCCGTCTACAGCGTCAGCGCGCACCACCGCGCGATCCGCGCGGCCGTGTTCATCAACGGCGGGACGATCCCGTCCAACTCCGCGAGCCGCTGGCGCCCGAAGCTCACGCCCACGGCGCCGACGAGGCCGCCGACGACGATCGGGGCGGCGACGCAGGCGACCTCGGGGAGGTACTCCTGGTCCTCGACCGCGAGGCCGGCCGAGCGCACCCGCTCGAGCTCGGCGAGGAGCGCCTGGCGGTTGGTCAGGGTCCGGGTGGTGAGCTCGTGGAGGGGATGCCGCGCCAGGTAGTCGTGGCGGTCCTTGGCGTCGAGGAAGGCGAGGACGCAGCGGCCGAGCGCGGTCGCATGGCCGGCATCGCGGAAGCCCACCCAGAGGTCGATCCGGGGCCACTCGGGGCTGTCCTGGATGTCCTTGACGACGATCTCCCCGCTCTCGTGGAAGGCGAGGTACGCGGCCGCGTGGACGCTGTCGCGGAGCGCGGCGAGCGCCGGGCGGGTGCGCTGGAGCAGGGTCTGGAGCCGGCCGGTGTCGAGGAGGGTGGCGATCTCCTCGCCGAGCACGTAGGAGCCGTCGGTCCGGCGCTGCAGATAGCCCTCGTAGGTGAGCGTGCGCAGGAGGTGGTAGGTGGTGCCCATGGGCAGGCCGACGCTGCGCGCCAGCTGCTTGGCGGGGGCGCCAGCAGGGGCACGGGACGCGGCGCGGAGCAGCGCGAGGGCGCGCTGCACCGAGCTGATGAGCGTCGCGGGTGCGCACGTCGTCGTCACCAGGCCAACCCTCCCCAACGTCCGCAGCCGCCTCCTCCCGGGCAACTCGCGGGCGTTGTGCCGCATTGGATCAGTAGATTGAGGCGAACGAGTGTCCTGTAGTGAGACATGTCTCACTTTGAGACATGTTTTGCGGATCAGGCTTGTGGGTCCACAGGGCCTCTTCTATAGTGATCCGGCGAGGAGCGCAGCGTGCGTCCACCGACGGATGCCGCCGGGCGCTGCGCGAGGCGGTATACGTGAACGTTGAGGGCCTCGGACAGGCGGGCCCGCCGATGTGGAAGAGCCGCGAACGCTTCCTCGACGACGGGATCGTCTCCGAGAGGGTGCGGCCCGAGATCGCGCTCTCCTGGGTGCGCTCCCGGCAGAGCGGCGTGCCCGCGATCGGGGACCCGGCGACGCGGCACGCGGACTTCGACCCCCACACCCGGCTGATGCGCCTCGCCACGCCGATCCTCGACCGGCTGGCCGCCGAGGTGGCCAACGCCGACATGGTGGTCATCCTCACCGACCCCCACGGCCTGGTGCTCGACCGCCGCGCCGGCACCGCCGCGCTGCGCCGCGGCCTCGACCGCGTGCTCCTCGCGCCCGGCTACCTCTACGCCGAGGACAGCGTCGGAACCAACGGCATCGGCACCGCCGCGGAGATGCGCGATGTCGCCTGGGTGGTCGGCAGCGAGCACTACGCGGAGTGGCTGCGGTGGCTCTCCTGCGCCGGGGCGCCGATCCGCAACCCCATCACCGGTCGCGTCGAGGGGGTCATCGATGTCACCTGCCGGCTTCAGGACACCAGTCCGCTCATGGTCCCCTTCGTGAAGGAGGGGGCCCGCGAGATCGAGCGGCGCCTCTACGAGGACGCCTCCCAGATGGACCGCGACCTGCTCGACCGCTTCGTCGCGGTGGCGCGTCGCTCCACCCGGCCGGTGGTGGCGCTGAACCCCCACACCGTGATCGCCAACGCCGCCGCGGCGCGACTGCTCGAGCCATCCGACCACGCCGTCCTCTGGAACCACGGGGCGATGGCGATCGAGGGGGGGACGGTGACGACCCGCGCCTTCCGCCTCGCCGAGGGAGGCCTCGCGGCGGTCCGCTGCATCGACTTCGCCCAGGGCGATCCCGAGCACGGCGTGGTGCTCGAGATCGACCTCGAGCGTCCCCAGGGCCCGACCTCGCGGCCGCGTGCGGGCAGGCCCGGCCGGCGCCCGCCGGACGCCCTGCCGGGGCGGAGCGTCGCCTGGCGCCAGGCCTGGACCGGGGTGATCGACCACGCCGCGCTGCGCCTCCCGCTGCTCCTCACCGGCGAGCCCGGCACCGGCAAGCTGGCGCTCGCCCGCGCCGCCCACGAGGAGGTGGGCGACCACGGCCCCTTCACCGTGGTCGACGCGATCATGGCCCGGGTCGACGGCGACGCCCAGTGGCTCGGCCAGGTCCGTTCCCGGCTCGGCGACCCCACGGGCACCCTGGTGCTGCGCCACGTCGAGGGCCTCGACGGCTCCACGGCGCATGCCCTCGGCGGGCTGCTCGAGACCGTGTCCGGAGCGGCGACCCCGTGGCTGGTCGCGACCATCTCCACCTTGCGCGACGATGAGCCCGGGACCGACGTCTCCCTCGCCGACCAGTTCCCCGCCGACATCCGGGTGCCACCGCTGCGCGAGCGGCCGGAGGACCTGAGCGACATCGTGCCCGCGCTCATCCTCCGCCACGCCGGCGAGCCGGGGCCGCACAGCGCCGCCGAGCTGATGCAGGCGCTGATGCGCGCCGACTGGCCGGGGAACGTCCGCCAGCTGGAGAGCATCATCCAGGGCATGGTCGCGCGCCATCCCCACGGCGAGCTCAGCCTCCGCGACCTCCCGCCCGCGTACCAGCGGGTGCCCTGGCGGCGGCTGAGCCCGATGGAGCGGATCGAGCGGGCCGCCATCCTCCATGCCCTCGAGCAGACCGGCGGGCACAAGGTGCGCGCCGCTGCGCTGCTCGGGATCGGCCGCGCGACCCTCTACCGCAAGCTCAAGGAGCTGGGGATCGCCGACCCGCGAGAGACCTTCGCCTGACCCCCTGACCGAACCTCAGCGGTGGGCGGGCCGCCGTTTGCTCGCGCAGGAGGCGCAGAGGCCGCGGACCGCGGACGTGCCCGGGGCGATCTCGCTGCTGCACGAGCGGCAGTGCGCGGGGCGGCGGAGGAAGCCCTTCACCCGCTTGTCGACGGCATAGAAGACCAGGCCGATGACCACGAAGATGAGCACGTACATGCTGATCGAGATGACGACCTGCAGCAGCGTGTCCATCCGTCTCTCCTCGCGCACCGGGGCCTGGGGGCCAGCGTACGCGCCGGCGGGGTGGCCGGGAAGGGGCTCGCCGCTCACCATGTGAACTCCGCTCCACCCCCCGTCCAGATCGGCGGCGGGGGGTGGAGCGGGGCGGTGGGCCCGCTCCGCCACCGCCCCGCTCACCATCTGAACGCGCGGCTCTGGCCGGTTGGGCGGGTGGCCGGTATCACCTCGAAGGACGGCCACCCGTGCCCGGGAGACGGCTGTCCACGCTCACGAGGAAGAGGAGCCGACATGTACAGAGCCCCAGACGGCACCACGTACTACGTCGTTGACGGCCATGTGCACTGGTGGGACGCGAGCAACGAGAACTACCGGGACCCGCGCAACGCCGACGGGTGGATCCGCTGCTTCTACGACTACCACAAGAACCTGAGCCCCGCCGACTACGTGTGGCCGTTCGAGCTCTATCAGAAGTACCCCGAGGAGAGGATGATCCAGGACCTCTTCACCGACGGGTACGTCGACAAGGCGATCTTCCAGCCGACCGCGCTCACCGACTTCTACCGCACCGGGTTCAACACCACCGAGCGCGACGCGGTCATGAAGGAGCGGCATCCCGACCGCTTCATCCTCAACAGCTGCTGGGACCCCCGCGACGGGGAGGCCGGCCTCCGCAAGCTCGAGGAGGAGGTCGCCCGCTGGGGCATCCGCGGGGTGAAGCTCTACACCGCCGAGTGGAGGGGGTCCTCCAAGGGGTGGAAGCTCACCGACCCGGAGGCGCGGCGCTACCTCGACAAGTGCGCCGAGCTCGGGGTGGTCAACATCCACGTCCACAAGGGCCCGACCATCTGGCCGCTGAACAAGGACGCCTTCGACGCCTCCGACGTCGACGACGTGGCCACCGAGTACCGGGACAGCCTGCGCTTCATCGTCGAGCACTGTGGCATGCCCCGGATCGACGACTTCTGCTGGATCGCCGTCCAGGAGCCGAACGTCTACGGCGGCCTGGCGGTGCTCATGCCCTTCGTCCACGCCCGGCCGCGCTACTTCGCCGAGGTGCTCAGCGAGCTGCTCTGGTGGGTGGGTGAGGACCGCCTGACCTTCGCCTCCGACTACGCCCTCTGGAGCCCCCGCTGGCTCATCGAGAAGTTCGTCGACTTCCAGATGCCCGAGGACATCAAGGAGCAGAAGGGGATCGACCTGACCACCGAGGGCAAGCGGAAGATCCTCGGTCTCAACGCCGCCAAGCTCTACGACCTCGAGGTCCCCGCCGAGCTCCAGCTCGCACCCGCGGCGCCGGCGGCGGTGTGAGGGCGCGGTCGTGGCCAGCGACCTCACCGCCCGCGTCACCGGAGCGCTCGACACCGTGACCGACCCCGAGCTCGACCGCTCGGTGGTCGAGCTCGGCTTCGCCCGCGCCGCCGTCGACGACGCCGGCAGGGCGCTGGTGGAGTTGCGGCTGCCCACCTTCTGGTGCGCCGCCAACTTCGCCTACCTGATGGCCGCCGACGCGCGGGACGCCGTGGCCGCGGTGCCGGGGATCCGCTCCGTCACCGTGCGCCTGGTCGACCACTTCGTCGCCGACGAGGTGACCGCCAGCGTCAACGGCGGCCGGTCATTCGACGAGGCCTTCCCCGACCAGACCGACGGGCGCGGGCTCGAGGAGCTCCGGCGTTTCTTCTGGGTCAAGGCCTTCCACGCCCGCCAGGAGGTCCTGCTGCAGGGTCTGCTATCCCGCGGGCGCTCCGATGTCGAGGTCTGCGCGCTTCGGGTCGGTTCGCTCGACGCCGGCGACCCGGAGACCCGCCCCTACCTGGAGCGGCGCGAGCGGCTGGGCATCTCCAACGCCGCCGAGGCGCCGGTCGCGGTCCATCCCAACGGACAGCCGATCGCGGCGGAGCGCCTGGACGCCTATCTCACCCGCGCCCGAATGACAAGGGTCTGCATGGAGGCCAACGGAAGCCTGTGCGGGGGCCTCCATGCGACCCGCTATCCGACACAAGAGGAGGAGACGACGGTATGAGAGCGGCTCGGCTCCACGCCTACGACCAGCCACTGCGGGTCGACACCGTTCCCGAGCCCGACATCCACGGACACCACGACGTCATCGTCCGGATCGGCGGCGCCGGCCTCTGCCGCACCGACCTCCACATCATCGAGGGGATCTGGCAGAACAAGGTCGACGTCCAGCTCCCCTACACCCTCGGCCACGAGAACGCGGGCTGGGTGGAGGCGGTCGGCGACGCGGTGACCAGCGTGCGTCCCGGGGACGCGGTCATCGTCCATCCGCTGATCACCGACGGCACCTGCGCAGCCTGCCGGCGTGGCGAGGACATGTACTGCGAGAACGGCCTCTTCCCCGGGATCAACGCGAACGGCGGCTTCGCCGACTACCTGCTCACCTCGGAGAGGGCGCTCATCAAGCTCGCCGAGGGCGTCGACCCGATCGACGTCGCCCCCTACGCGGACGCGGGCATCACCGCGTTCCGCGCCGGCAAGAAGGCGGCGGCCCTGCTCCGCCCGGGGAACTGGGCGGTGGTGATCGGCATCGGCGGGCTCGGCCACATCGCCATGCAGTGCGTCCAGAATCTCTGCGCCGCGAGCGTGATCGCGGTCGACCCCTCGCCGACCGCCCAGGCCCTTGCCCGTGAGCTGGGCGCCGACCAGGTGGTGGGGGCGGTGGGGCAGGACGCGGTGCAGGCGGTCCACGACCTCACCGGCAGCGGCGCCCACGTTGTCCTCGACTTCGTCGGCGAGCGCGGCGCGGAGAAGGACGCGGTGGCGATGCTGCGGCAGGGCGGCACCCACATCGTGATCGGCTACGGC
>Ga0066702_10000305_pt1 | contig 11745 bp, 10 predicted proteins | sample GraSoiAngelo_151_FD_66507 | JGI IMG/M metagenome (GOLD analysis project Ga0066702, IMG submission 66507) | Grasslands soil microbial communities from the Angelo Coastal Reserve, California, USA - 14_1009_12_20cm | ecosystem: Environmental > Terrestrial > Soil > Grasslands | place: USA...
ACTTTGCCGCAACCGCCGGTCGCAAGCACGATCCGATCTGAACGGATAGTTTCTACCTCTCCGGTTTTTTCATCCAGGACATAGACACCAAGACAGCGATCTTCTGCCGCGAACCCGAGCTTGGCTGCCGTGATTAGATCCACGGCCATGTGATTTTCTAATAGCTGGACATGAGATTGTCGGCCCAGTTCACGCAACAAGGTGTTTTCGATTTGTTTCCCGGTTACGTCTCGCACATGCAGAACCCGGCGCTTGGAATGACCGCCCTCTTTGCCAAGATCAAGCTCGCGATGTCCCGAAATCTCACGTTCATCGAACTGCAGACCGAGCTCAGTCAGCTCGCGGATGCGCTCCGGACCTTCAGTCACAATCGTGCGTACGACTCCTTCGTCACACAGACCCGCTCCCGCTTCAAGCGTGTCACGCACGTGCAGTTCAAACGAATCTTCATCGCTCGTCACGCAGGCGATCCCGCCTTGCGCCCAAGCGGTGTTTGTGTCGGAGCCTTTGCGTTTCGTCATCACAGCCACCGAACCGTGCATTGCCACTTTCAACGCAAAACTCAGGCCGGCGATACCGCTGCCGATCACCACGAAATCGTATTCCTTCATGACCGTGAAGCAGCAATCTTGCCTGCTGGGACTAAATGCTCAAACACGCAGATAGAATTCTCTCGTCACGACATATTCCTTCATCCCAAGCGGATATTGTCGATCAAGCGAGTTTTCCCGAAGAACACAGCAACCGCGAGCAACGAATTCGGTCTGACCGTTGCAATGGATTGCAAGGTTTCCGCATCGACCAGCTCCACATAATCAATTCGTCCCAGCGGCGCTTCACCGATCACTTTTCTAACAAGATCGACAATTTCCCTCGCGGATTTGTTGCCGGCATTTGCCGCAGCCAGCAAAGCCTTGTGCAAAATGGCCGCCTGCTTGCGCTCTTCAGGATTCAAATATTGATTGCGCGAACTGAATGCCAGACCGTCTTCTTCGCGCACCGTAGGCACTGCAATAATGTTGGTCTTGAAATTGAGGTCGCGCACCATACGCCGAACGATCACCAGTTGCTGAAAATCCTTCTCACCGAACAAAGCGGCGTCCGCTGAAAGAATGTTGAACAACTTCGCGACGACTGTGCAAACACCGCGGAAATGTCCGGGTCGCGATTTGCCCTCCAGTGTATTTGAAAGAGAAGTTTCCTCGACAAACACGGTGCGATCGTCAGCGTACATCTCCGCAACGCTCGGACGGAACAAAAGGTTGACCCCGGCGTTCCGACAAAATTCTTCGTCCGTTTTTTCCAAACGTGGATAGCGTTCGTAATCGCTTCCAGGTTCAAACTGCAACGGATTAACGAATATGCTCAGTGCCACTTCGCCATCGTGGCCAGCATGCTTGCGTGCGACTCGGACCATTTCCCCATGCGCCTTGTGCAGAGCGCCCATCGTGGGAACAATTACACGGCATTTGGCATGCGGCTGCGCTTGCGCCTCGGCGATCGTCGTGATGATCCGCATCCTAGAACCAGAGTCGATCATGGAAGCAAATATCCAGAGATTCCTTTCAGCCACCGCATAAAGCTACGGCCGGGCAACCTCCGAATGCTTTCGTGGTCGGAAGAGAAATGGGGTCACGTTGATTCGAGCCAAATGGCTTGCCTGGCAAAGTGGAATTTCTTGTGACCGAAATTTTTCCATCCAGCGCGCAGGGCAAGATCACGCATCTCAGAAAAGGAGAAGGCTCGAACGGCAGAGAGCCGCGCATCGTAACGAGTCATCGGCTCGCGGAAAATAAGCGTAGTCAACACGTAAACGCCTGCGACAAGGGAAAAACTACGTCGTAAATCCGACACCAGGACAAATCTTTTGGACACCTGGCAACATCTGCGCAGGAGGCGCACCGCGTCTTCATTGCTGAAATGGTGAAGCGCCAGTGTGCAAAGCGTGATGTCATATGATTCGACACAGTTCCATTCGAGAATGTTGGCTTCACGGTAGGAAATCTCCGGATAATCGGCGCTCAGTTTTCTGGCGATTTCCAATGTGGCAGGCTGCCGATCCAACGCATCGATCTCTACCTTGGCCCTGATCTTTCGCGCATAATCGACAATCAATCGGGGGATATCGCCCGATCCCGTTGCCAGGTCGACGACACGCAATTTGTCGCCCGGTCTGATCCAACTGCGAATAAAAGCCAATATAAGATGATAGCTTCCGAACCAGCGATTCAGTTGTCGAATACGTTCCAAATCGCGTTCCAGTTCGGCGGAGGGAGGTTGGTCCCGATCCATCATCTCCAGCACAGTCGGATCGAAACTTCGTTTCATCTTAATAGTGGCGCCTTTATGAGTCCCGTGCGCCTAACGCGACGTCATAGACCGACGCTACAGCGATAGGAATTTTTGCCACGATTCTGGGAGCGCGGCAGTTTCCACGTCACTCGCAACGCGGCCTTCGAATTCGGGACGGAAAACTGTGCTCGTCCCATAAACCATGATCACGTCTTCTGTGCCTTCAACGCGAATGGCGTGCGCCACGCCCGGTGGAATTACAATACCGACATTGTTATCGCTGCGATGATTGTCGCCGTCCACAAAGAAACGCATCACTCGCCGCGGTAATCCCGCGCGAATGTCGAACAGAATTATCTCGGGACGACCCTGAATAAAAAACATTACGTCCCATTGCTCGTTGTCATAGCTTCGCGCTGAATAATTATCAGGCTCATCGATATACAAGCGGCGCAACCAATCTACAGGATCACTATTTTCCGGAATGCTTGGTGGATGCACGTGAAAACCCTTGGCAGTTCCCGAAAACATCCGCGCAGCTGACCATTGCTTGGGCCAGAGACCAATCCGCGCGAGAATGCCTTCCTCGCGCCGTACAAATTCGCCGAAAAGTCCACGGTGCCGCTGCGGGTAAACTTTTCGCGCGAAAATTTCCACGCCCGGGATCCAAGCATTCTTAATCTCGCGCTGACTCCGATTCGCAGCGGCGAGTTCGCCTGCGTCCACGCCTCGTTGTGAAAGCTCCTGCGTGAAGGATGCCGAGCGGTAATCTCGGGTGTTTAGGTTCCTTCGCGCCCCAGGGTCGATACCTTGCCAAAGATTTTCTTCGTGCTTGCTCATTTCACTTTAGCCAATGATTTATTTGCCTAGCGAGAAATCGGCTCGTTCGCGAGAAAGATTTGGATTGTAATAGGGGTCACGCCGCAAAACACCAGCCCAACGCTCGCGCATAATCGCTTCACCCTTCATGTCGATCTGATGGGATGGCGCTCGATGCCAGCAAAGTTTTGCGAACGGAGTATAAACAATCAAATAGCCAGCGTGACGCAGTTTAAGGCAAAGATCGACATCGGCGAGTGCCCCTTCCAAGCTTTCATCGAACCCGCCCGCTTCCTGAAAAACGTCACGCCGCGTGAGCATACACGCGCTCGAAACGCCGCTGCAGTTTCGAGTCACCTGCAATTGGCGATTAGCGCCAGGATGTTCTGCCGGAAAACCGTGAAAAGCCGGTTGCGCAGTCTTATCCACACCCACAACCATCCCCGCCTGTTCAACCGTAGCGTTCGGATTCAGCAATCGCCCGCCTACGACTCCGACTTCTGGCCGCTGGACATGCTCGGCCATAATGGTCAGCCAGTCCCGTTCGATCGGTTCGATTCCTTCACCCAGGAAAAGAATCCATGGGTCGTTTGTTTGATTTACCGCGAAATTTTTTAACGCGGAATCATTGGCTTCGCCTGAGAAACGCACGGTACGATATAGAAAATTCGAAGGAAAAGCTGACGCGCCATGGAACTCATCGTAGTTAACGATCACAATTTCATAATTCGGATAACTTGTTCTGTTCGTCAGGCTTTCGATGCATCGCTCTAGCAACTCCAGGCCGTGGCAAGTTGAAACGATGACCGAAATTTTCTTCGCTTCCAACAACCGGCGTCTGACGCAGAAGGCGTGGGTGCGCCAGTCCACACCCACATGGGCCGACTCGCCGCGGCGTTTCAGGTGAGCTTCAATCGCAAGCCGCGACGCCTCGAGTTGTTCGGGCTTTTGACGAACGCTGATTGCACTGGAGCTCTCCGAGCGACGCCAATGATACAGGACCCTGGGGATGTGATGAATTCGCTGGGTCTGCTCGATCACGCGAAAGAAGAGATCGTAATCCTGGGCGCTATCGAATTGTGAACGGAAACCGCCAGCCTGCTGCACAATGTCGCGTCGCACTGCGGTTAAATGGCCAACGTAATTGTAAGAAAGGAAAAAATCGGGCGACCAATCTGGCTTAAATAAAGGAGCCTCGACGCCGTCTTCGCCGAGCTTGTCTTCATCGGAATAAATCAGATCGGCATCCGGATGGGTTTGTAAAAGTTTCACAATCTGGAAAACCGCATCGGGTTCGATGACGTCATCATGATCGAGAAAAGCGACCCACTCCCCGCGAGCGAGCGCTAACGCTTGATTCAGTGCCGCCGAAATGCCTTCATGTTTTCCGAGGCTTTTTAGGGTGATACGCCGATCGCGAGCGGCCAGCAGAGGCAGCGCTTGGAGCAACTCAGCGTCGCTCGATCCATCGTCGCTTAACACGAGCTCCCAGTTTTCATATACCTGCGCGAGCACTGATTCAATCGCTTCCTGAAGCCGCTGCACAGGTGTGTCGAAGACTGGCATGATTACGCTAATTAGCGGCTTCGAAGCAAACGCACGTGATTGATTTCGCATTTGCTCAAGGTCGCGCGCAGTTGCGCGATGCCGCTCGAACCATTCCTGATATTCGCTCGGGGCGACGGATCTTCGACTTTCTCGCGCGGGTCGGCGGAGCTTTTTCCAAACCGTTTTTGCCAGTTTTTCCGGAAGACGATATGGCGCGAGCAATACCTGGCCCACGCGGCGCTCCGGCGATTTCCGCATGGTTCGTTTCTGCTCTTTTAGCAATTTCAATTCGCGCCGGTATTCTTTGAGCTTGAGCAGTTTCTCCTCCAGCGCAGCGATATGACGGTGCGCCCCTTCCAGTTCAGAGCAACGGATTTGAAGTGATCCCTTCAAGTCGCTCAGCGCTTTGTTGAGTCTGGCAAAAGTCACCTCCACGGCCGGCGTTAGCGCGCCGGGCGCTACACTCGGTTGGCGTCGAAGACATAGGGCTCCCGGATCTAATTCCATTAGGTCGCATTCGTAATCCGGCAGTAGTCCAAAGCGCTCGAAACGCTGAACGATTTGCGGACGCCGCCTGGCAGGTTCAGCGCCGGGCCCGGGAAGGAGCACAATCCTGTCCGCGCAACGCGAGAGCGCTTCCGCCATGCGATTATCATCGTTTTCTCCAGAAGAATAAAACCAAACTGCGGTTTCAAAGTGCGCCGTGGCTTCACCCGGCCATAGGTTTGTCGCCAGGTCACCGGGAGACAACATGACGGAGGCTTCTCGTTTCGCTTCAGCAAATTGAGGCTCAACTTCCTGAGCGCTCGCGCCGATGATAAGGAATCGGCCATCTGCGAACTTTCGCGATATAACGCGAACGAAATCGGCATTGGTGGAGTGGAAAGGCAGTGGCGACACCGGGGACATTATATTGGTTGAAGGCGGCCACAGGCAAATCTACCCTGCCGCGCCGCTCCAAGATACCGCTCGTCCTGCAATGCTCGATTTCGTAGTCTATCTTCTCTACCGCGCGGGGTCGGCAATCGCCGCCGGACTACCATTACCGGTTCTCTTTGTCGCCGGGGAGTTCCTCGGTTTTTGTGCATGGCGTTTGTCCGGGAAATATCGGCGCCTGGCAAAGCGCAACGTTGCCATCGCGTTTACCAATGAAAAAAACCCGCAAGAAATGCGTCGCCTCGTCCGTCGCCATTTCCAACGACTCGGCGCTAACCTTCTCTGTAGCGTTAAACTCACCGCAATGCCGCCCGAAAAAATCCTGCAGCGGGTCAAGGTGGATAATATCGAGGCGATGGATCGAGAATTTCGCGCCGGTGTTCCCGTAGTGCTTGTTTTGAGTCATCTTGGAACATGGGAATTGTTCGCGCAATTGATGCCGAAGTTCGTCGGTTATGTGCGCAATGCGAGCGTCTATCAGAGGCTTGGTAATCGCTTCATTGACGCGCACGTGCGCCGGACACGTGGCCAAACCGGCTTGGAATTATTCGATCGCCAGCAAGGATTTCAACCGGTGATCGACCTGCTGCGGTCCGGCGGCGGCGTCGGTGTTTTGTCCGACCAACATGCTGGCGATCACGGACTGTGGACACCCTTCTTTGGAAAGCTGGCGTCCACTTCGCCCCTGCCCGCCTTGCTTGCCAAGAGGACCAGAGCGGCGCTAATCGCCGCAGGCGTTTACACGACGGGTCTGGCGCGTTGGCGCGTGGTTTTCACCGAGCGCTTTGATCCGCCCAAGGCAGACGCCTCCGTTGCCACGCTCACTGCAGAAATAAATCAGATCATCGAACAACAAATTCGCGTCGCACCGGAAGATTGGTTTTGGGTGCACAATCGCTGGAAGACGCCCCAGCCCAATTTCCTTCTCGCGCAGTATAAACGCGGCGTCCATCTGCCACCGGGCGTTTCACCTCAGGATCTAAAGCCATTTCAAATTCTCATTCGTTCAAGTAATTGGCTGGGTGATGCTGCGATGAGCGTGTCCGCAGTTCGCGCAATAAAGAGTGGACGGCCCGACGCGCGGGTTACGATCGCAGCCCCGGAGAAGATTGCGCCAATGTGGAAGCTGGTTCCCGAAGTGGACGCGATCATCGCTATGCCAGGAGCCCAACTCCTTTCATCTGTGCGGTTACTTCGGCGAGAACCGTCTTTCGATGTGGCGATCCTTTTTCCAAATTCGGTACGGGCTGCTTTGGAGTCGTGGTTGACCAGAATTCCGCACAGAGTTGGTTACCGCGGCCATTCGCGGCGCTGGCTGCTTAACCAAATCGTGCCGGTCCCAAGAAAGCCAGGCCCGCCCGAACATCATTCGCTCCGTTTTCTCCGTATCGCACGCGAATGCGGCGCAGACACATTCGACTCCGATAGTTCGCGACCAGGTTTTCTACGGTCGACATCTAATGTCCAAATGGCCATCAACCGCCAACCGATCAAAATCGGTCTTTGCCCGGGTGCCGAATACGGCCCCGCCAAACGTTGGTTACCCAAGCGCTTCGCCGAGGCCGCCGAAAAAATTAGCGCGCAATCGTCCGTCCAATGGATTCTGTTTGGAACGCCGCGCGACGCGACGGTTGGTGCCGAGATCGCGGCCGCCCTTGGTATGCACTGCGTGAATCGTGTCGGCCAGACCACGCTCGAGCAACTGATCGATGGGCTGCGCGAATGCCGTTTATTGCTTACCAACGATACTGGCACGATGCATCTCGCTGCATTGTTGGGTGTGCCAGTCGTCGCCATCTTCGGCTCGACAGAGCCCCGTCTCACTGGCCCACTCGGCGATGGTCACATCGTCTTGCGACATCATGTCGAATGCAGCCCCTGCTTTTTACGCGAATGCCCGATTGATTTTCGCTGCATGAAGGGGGTGGGCGTCCAGGAAGTTGCGAATGCTGTGTTGTCGATTCTGAGCAAACAATCAGGCGAATTTCAAATTTGAAATCTAACACCTCAAATCTCACACTTGCGGGCATGACCTACGAAATCGCCGAATTATCGTTTTGCGTGTTACGAAGCAAAAACGGGCGAATCTGAAGCCTCGAGTTTGAAATCCTGCCATGGCCGTTGCTCCGCGCATTCGAACACAAGTACAGGTGATGTTCTTCGATACCGATTGCGGAGGTGTCGTCTCGAACATCGCTTATCTGCGTTTCATCGAGATCGCCCGTACGCTTCTCGCTGAAGAACTCGGTCTCGCCCTCACGGAAATGGCCGATAACCACAGGTATCCGGTTGTCGTGCGAACGGAAGTCGATTATCGCCGACCGGCTAAACTTGGAGATCAGCTAGCGATTGAAGGTTGGCTGGATCGGGTAGAGCGCGTGCGGTTCTGGTGTGGATTCCAGATCACACGTGCAGCAGATAACATGCTCATCGCCCAATGCCGCCAGATGCTTGCACTCATCGAGATGCCAGAAGGAAAGCTGCTTCGTTTACCCGAGCACTGGGAGAAATATCGAAGCAATGATTCCGCTGAGTCAGAGCGCGAAGATAGGACTCCAATTTCTGGCAGGGAACCTGTTCAATGACTGCTGGCGCCCGCAGCCTAAGTCTAGAAGAAACTCTGCTCCAGCCACCGGCACTCCCTCCGCCGCCCATGCGCCGTGTCTTGTTCACGATTCTGATTGCGTTGGCAGGGCTGCTGCACGTGGCGACGATCGGCTCCGGCGATTTATATAGTCAGACGGAAGGACAATACGCGGGCGCCGCCCGCGAGATGGTCGAGACGCATCATTGGCTTCTGCCTACCAACAATGGCGCGCCACGTCTGCAAAAACCACCGTTGCTCTACTGGCTGATCATCATTTCGTTCAAGCTCTTTGGTGTTAACGCGGCAGCTGCCAGGCTCCCGGTCGCGCTGGCAGTTGTCGCCTCGACTGCCCTGATTTTTTTAATCGGGGAAAAACTCACGGACTACTGGCACGGTTTCATCGCAGGTCTGATTTATCTGAGTTTGTGCGGCACATTTCTGCTCGCGCGCATTGTCATGCCCGAACCAGTCGTGAGCGCATTCATTGCAGGTGCGATTTTTTGCGCGATCGGCGGTTATCAGCGCCGGCGTAACCGCCGCATCTGGTTCGCCGGCTTCTGGATTTGCTCGGCTTTTGCTTGCCTGACCAAAGGCTTGCTCGGCATCGCTTATCCGGCCGCGATTTTTCTTATCCTCTCAGTTTTTTACCGCGAAGCGCGTATGCGATTTCGCGGCCTGTTGCGATGGGAATATCTTGCGATCTTCATTCTGATCGTCGCGCCATGGCACATCTGGGTGCAATGGCATTTCCCCGGGTATTTTCATTATCAAATCAGCTCGGAGTGGCTTGGTCATCTGCGCGGACTTACCGATGAGACACACGATTTCCTAGGGATGCCCGCTTATCAATTCCTGGTCATGCATCTGGCTTGGTGGTTTCCATGGTCGATTGCGCTTTTGCCCGGCGTTATTCTCGCCTGGCGCCGGGTGATTCGGCCACGCGAGATCAATTTCGCGGACGCACTGCCGCTTTGCTGGATGGGTGTTGTCTTTATCCCGCTACTGTTTCTGGGACAACGCCAGGATTACTATTCAATGACCATGTGGAGCGCATTCGCGCTTTGGGCGGTCGTCGCGTGGGACCGAATACCGCAAAGGTTACGCGCGGCCGGTGTAATCGCTGTCGCCCTGGTCGGTATCATAATCGCGGTAGCGGTAATCTTTATTGCAGGCGCGGCGCCCGCTCTGAATGGAAACTGGGGGACTATGGACGCACGCTGGACGGCTTGGAAGGCATTGCAGGAGATGCCCGTTGCGACTTGGCTCGCATTTCGGCCTTTGGTTGCGATCTTTGGCGCGTCGCTCCTTTCTCTATCGCTGGCAGCCCTGTACTTCATTTCCAAGCAACGCGAGAGACTTGCGGCCATCGCCCTTGCGGCCTCGATGATCCCGGGCGGACTCAGCATGTTGGAAGCCGTCGCGCAAATCGCCCCTTATTTTTCACTTGCGGATGTAGCGCGATTTCTAAATCCACGGCTCGATGCGCGTGGCGATACAATCTTTGAAGGACCGTTCGACGACAGTAGCAGCCTCATGTTCTATCTGAACCGGAAATTTTTCCTGGTTAATCAGAACCCACAGAAAGAGACCCCGATTGGCAAACCCCCTATTGACATCTTTTTGAATGAAGCCGCGGTGTTGGAAAGATGGGGGCAACCCAGCGCGATTTATCTAATTATCGAGGAAAGCCGGGCCGCTTATTGGAAACGGATCTTAACCGCCCACTTTCACATCTATCATCAACTCACGACGTCGGGCACCTACGTGGTGCTTAGTAATCAATTATGAAGGAAGTTGTTTTGATAAAAGGTGAAAGGAGACTCTGCCCGTTTCTTGAAAAATTGCTGCATTGGTTTAATGTCCCCGCTCCCCTTCCGTTGCAACTTTGTAACCATTTAACTTTTAACGTTTCAACCAGGTAATTTATGTCGCAACATCGCAGTTTAAAAGGAGCAAGCACGATCGCCGCCAGGCGCAATGTGCTAAAGCGCTTCGAACGGGTCGAGATTTTGAAAAAGCGCGGTCAATGGAAGGAAGGCCAGAAAGTCATCGGTCTTCCCAAGACGAAGCCGGACGTTTAACCGGTAGCGCGAGAAATGATTAGTAAGAAGTGGTTGGTGAAAAGTGACTAGTGGCGCTTTCACCTATTTACGTCTCACTTCTCACTCGCTTAAGTGCGTCTCAACCGCTTCCTTGCTGCTGCCGGTCTAGGTTCACGCCGGCATTGCGATGAATTGATCGCTGCCGGCCGCGTCACAATCAATGGCAAAGTTTGCACAAACTTCAGTGCGCAGCCAGGAGCGCGCGACCACGTCAAAGTCGATGATAAGCTTGTTCACACCGCTCCGCCGCTGACGATCATGTTGAATAAACCCGCCGGATTCGTTTCGACTCGAAAGGATCCGCACGCGCGTGACACCGTCTTTGATCTCATACCAGGAAAATTTTCCCACCTCTTCACGATCGGACGTTTGGACGCGCAAACTCAAGGTTTGCTGCTTCTGACGAATGACGGCGAATTGGCGCAACAGCTCAGTCATCCGCGTTTCAAAGTGGACAAGGAATATGAGGTCACGCTCGACCGACCATGGGATCCGGCGCTTGCTCCGAAACTGGAACGCGGAATTCGTCTCGACGGCCAGCGCGCGAAAATTGCGCAGATTCGCTTACTGTCGTCTACGCGTCTTCGCGTTATCTTGCGGCAGGGAATAAACCGGCAGATTCGGCGCATGTTCGAAGCTGTCGGATACCGCGTCGAACGGCTTCTCCGCATTCGAATCGGAAACCTTCGGCTCGGGGATTTGCCATGCGGGCATTGGCGAGCACTGACGAAAAGCGAGCTACAATCCTTAAAGTGGCGAGTCCCGGCGAGCCCGCATCCGGCATCGCGGAAGCTTCACCCTCCATTGTGAAATGAAACTTGACGGTTGTAACACGCTGATCACCGGGGCCTCCGCTGGGATCGGCCGCGAATTTGCGCGTCAACTAGCCGGTCGCGCCAAATCGCTCATTCTCATTGCGAGGCGGGAGCAAAAGCTCAACGAACTGCGTGACGAATTAAATCAACAATATCCGAACGTCGCGATCTCCGTTCGCAAGACTGATCTCGCTGATCTTGCGCACCTGAAGGAACTGCTGGCATGGCTGGATCATGAAAGAATTGACGTCGATCTTTTAATCAATAATGCCGGACTGGGCGATAGCGGCGCCTTCTCGACCAGCGATCCAATTCGGAACGAGCAAATGACCCTTGTGAACATTGTCGCGCTCACCACGCTCACTCGCCACTTGCTTCCGCGAATGATCGCGCGACGATGTGGCGGTATTTTGAACGTTAGCTCGTCGGCTGGATTTCTTCCGATTCCCGATTTTGCGGTTTACGCAGCGAGCAAAGCCTACGTTACAAGCTTCTCTGAAGCGCTTCGCGCCGAACTCCGCGGAACAGGCGTAAGCGTCTGTTCTCTTTGCCCGGGTCCCGTGCACACGGAATTTCAGGAAGTCGCCAAACGCCCGGGGGGTCAGCCGGATACCGGCCCGGAGTTCGTCTTCGTTTCGGTCGAAGA
>Ga0066702_10000307_pt1 | contig 11738 bp, 8 predicted proteins | sample GraSoiAngelo_151_FD_66507 | JGI IMG/M metagenome (GOLD analysis project Ga0066702, IMG submission 66507) | Grasslands soil microbial communities from the Angelo Coastal Reserve, California, USA - 14_1009_12_20cm | ecosystem: Environmental > Terrestrial > Soil > Grasslands | place: USA...
GCGCATCAGCGCGTGGCCGAGGCCGCAGAGCTCCGTGCAGATGACCGGGAACGTGCCCGTGCGCGTCGGAGTGACGACGAGGAAGTTGTGCTGGCCGGGCACCGCGTCCTGCTTCTGGGAGAGCTCGGGCGACCAGAACGAATGGATGACGTCGCCTTCCTTCGCGGTGATGTCGAGCTTCACGTGCCGGCCCTTCGGCAGCGTCAGGTAGCCGTAGGTCTTGCCGTTCGGATAGGTGAACTGCCAGGCGAACTGCTGCGCCAGCACCTTGACGACGAGCGGATTCGAGCCCGCCTTGCCGTTCTGGGCGAGGACGATCGCACTGACGATCGAGATCGCCGTGACGAGGATCGCGGGGATCGCCGTCCACACGATCTCGAGCTTCGTGTGCCCGTGAATCGGAGGCCCGTCCGAGTCGTCGTCGGGGCGCGCGCGGAAGTGCAGCACCGAGTAGGTGAGCACCGACACGACGGCGGAGAACACGCCGATGCAGATGATCGTCGTGAACCAGTAGACGAAGTGGATCCGCCCCGCCTCCTTGCCGGCCGGTGTCGGCAGCCACGGCACGAAATACGCGATCGCGGAAGTGATCGCGGCCGCCACGACCGCGATGCCGACGAGCTGAAAAACCGAGCCCCTGCGCACCCGCGCGAAGCCTAATGAAAGACAGGACCGGCCGCCCCGTAACCGAATCTCCTGCTCACCCGTTCAATTCGTGTCCCAAGTGGGAATCAACTCATCCGTCGGGAGACACGAGAAGGAGGTCTACGGAATGGGCATTGGAGTCAGCCTGATCCTGATTGCAGCCGGTGCGATCCTCACCTGGGCGGTCAACGCGACCGTTTCGGGTGTGGACATCCACACGATCGGCGTCATCCTCATGGTCGTCGGTGCCATCGGCCTCATCTTGTCGCTGATGTTCTGGTCGACCTGGGGCGGTTTCGGTGGCGCACGCCGCACGACCGTCGTCGACGAGGGCCCGCCCCGCTACTAGGGCAGGCGCTGCAACATCGAGCTTCGACTGAGGGCCCTCCGGGGCCCTCTGTCATGCGATGTGCGCGACCACGTCGGCCACCGGCAGCTCGACGTGGAAGGTCGAGCCGCCGCCGAGACCGGGCGAGTCGACCCAGATCCGGCCGTCCATGCGGTGCACGAGCTCGCGGCAGATGTAGAGGCCGAGGCCGGTCCCGCCGACGCCGCGGGTCATGTTCGGGTCGAGCCGGTAGAACTTCTCGAAGATCCGCCGCTGCTCCGCGGGCGGGATCCCGAGGCCCGCGTCCGTGATCGAGAACCGGACGTGCGAGCCGACCGGCCGCACCGTGAGCTCCACGCGCCCGCCGTCCGGCGAGTACTTGACCCCGTTGTCCACGAGGTTGATCAGGATGCGCCCGACCTTGTCCGGGTCGCCGGCGACCGCCGGGAGGTGATCGGCGAGCGAAAGCTCGAGCTCGTGCGCGTCGTCGAGATGTGCGAGCTGCGCCTCTACGACGTCGCGCGCCAGCGCGGCGGGATCGCAGGCCTGGATCGTCACGTGGAGCGCGTCGGTATCGAGGCGGCTCGCCCAGAGGATGTCGTTCACGGTGCGCGCGAGGCGGTCGGCTTCCCCGGAGACGACGTCCAGGAGCGTGGCGCGCTGCGTCTCGTCCAACGCGACGTCGCTGCGCCGCAGCGTCATCGCCGCGCCGTAGATGGCGGCGAGCGGCGTGCGCAACTCGTGCGAGACGGTCGAGACGAACTCGGTGCGCATCGTCTCGAGCGCGCGCTCCTCGGTCAGGTCGCGGAATGCGTACACGATCCCGTCGGGGACGACGACACCGTGGACCGAGAGCCAGAGCTCGCGCGCGCCGAGGTCGAGCGGCAGCGATTCGGCCCGTGAGGAGACGCTGCCTGCCGCGACGATCGGGATGCGCGAGGCGACGGCCGTCCAGCCGACGATCGCCTCTGCGGCCGGCCGGTCGATGATGTCTGCGGCGGCGATCCCGGTGGCGGCCGCCGCGGCGCGGTTCCAGGTCCGGACGTAGCCGTTGCGGTCGACGAGGAACACGCCGTCGCCGACGGACGCGAGCACACGCGCTGCCTGCGCGCGCTCTTCCGCCTCGCGGAAGAGCTGGGCGTTGTCGAGCGCGACTGCTGCGCGCCGCGCGAGGTCCTCGGTGAACTCGATGTCGTCGTCGTCGAAGCGTTCCGGCGTCTCGCCGCGGACGAGCGAAAGCGTGCCGAGGATCCGCGACCGCGCGATCAGCGGCACGACGACACCCGAGTGGAACCCCTCCTGGTACTCGAGCGAGTCGGGTGGGAGCTCCTCGGACTTCGCCGTCCAGCGCTCGGTCCGCCCCGTGCGGAGCACGTGCTCGACCGAACGCGGCGGGTGCCGGTCGATCGGTTGCGCGTCGCGCTCGGCGCGCGCCGCGGCGTTCTTCTCCGGATCGCGCGCGGCGATCGTGGCGAGGCGCGCAAGGCCCTCGTCCCGCGCGAGATGGATCGCCGCCCAATCCGCAAACTCACGCACGAGGACCGTCCCCAACTGGTCGAGTGTCGACTCGACCTCCAGGCTCGACCCGAGCAGCTCGCTCGCCTCCGCGAGGAACGCGAGGCGGTCGCGCCGCCGCTCGGCCGAGCGATAGAGCGCCGCGTTGTCGACGGCGACGGCCGCGCGCGCGGCGAGCTCGAGCGCGAAGTCGAGGTCCTTGTCGGCGTAGCGCCGGCCCGAGTCGGAGGTGACGAAGGTCAGGGCGCCGAGCGCGCGCCCGCGCGCGACCAGCGGGACGGCGATGGTCGAGACGAGGTTCAGGCCGAGCAGCGCGTCGAGGTAGGCGGGCCGGGCGCCGTAGGCGGAGCGAAGCGCGGCCTCGTCGATCTCGTTGCTCAGCACGGGCTCGCCGCGCCTGATCACGGCGCCGATGCCATGCTCGTCGTCCGTCCTCGCCGGGAACGCGGCCGTGAGCCGCTGCACGAGCTCGACCTTGCGCGGGTCGTCGTGCGCGATCGCGACGCGGTTGATCGACCCGTCGGCGGCGAGCAGGTCGACAGCGCACCAGTCCGCGAAATGCGGCAGGGCGAGCTGCGCGACGCGCGCGAGCGTCGCGTCGACGTCGAGCGACGATCCGAGGAGCGCGCTCGCCTCGCCCAGGAACTGCAGCCGCTCGTGCGCGGCGCGCTCCGCCTCGTGCAGCGCGGCCTGGTTGATCGCGAGCGCGATCCGGTCGGCGATCAGCTCGAGCAGGCGCGCGTCGTCTTCGACGAAGTGCGCGAGCTCCTCCGAGCCCGTGTGCACGACGCCGATCACGCGGTCCTCGACGATCAGCGGGATCGCAACGAGCGAGTTGACTCCGCGCTCGCGCAGCACCGGGCTGACGAGCTCGACCTGCGCGAGGTCGGGGATGAGAAACGGTTGGCGCGTGGCCGCGACGCGCCCGGCCATGCCGGCGCCGATCGGGATCGCGACCGCGTGCTCGACTTCCGCGTCGAGGCCGACCGTCGCGCGGACGCGCAACGACCCGTCGTCCTCGACGAGGAGGATCGCGGCGGTGTCCGCGTCGAGCACCTCGGTGATCCGCCGCAGCAGCGACTCGAGCAGCTCCTGGAGCGGCAGGTGCCCGAGCGTCGCCTCCGCGACGCGCTCGAGCTTGCGCAGGTTCGCGTACGCGGCCTCCGCCTCCGCGCGCGCCGCGCGCTCGCGCTGCAGAAGCTGGCGGCGCTCGTCTTCGGCGTGCTTGCGGCGAAGGAACTGGCCGAGCTGCGCGCTGATCGCGCCGAGCGACTCGGCGACGACGGGATCCTCCACGCGGCGCTTCTGCGAGAACACCTCGAGCACGCCGGTGACGGCGCCCTCGACGACAATCGGGAACGCGACTCCCGTCGACAGCCCTTCGACCGCGGCCACCGACGCACGCGCGAACTGGTCGGGTGTCAGCTCCTCGAGCCACACCGGCTTGCCGAGGCGCGCAACGCGGGCCGGCAGCATCTCGGCGGTGAGCGACGCGCGCTCCGTCATCGCGACGAAGCCTTCGAGGCGGACGCCGGGACGGACCCAGATGCTGCGCGGCTCGTCGGGGTCGATCGACCAGTGGCACGCGACGTCCCAGCCGAGCGCCTCGCACACCGTCTCCAGAACGCGCGTGACCGTCTCGTCGGATGCGTCCGCTTCGGCGAGGATGCGCGTGACGTCGTGCTGCAGGTCGGTGCGCTGTTCGGCGCGGCGGCGATCGGTGATCTCCTCGACGACGCAACCGACGCCGAGCGCGTCGCCGTTGCGCGCGAGCACCGGGTAGTAGCTCGCCCGCCAGAACCGTTGCGCGGCCGGTTCGCTCGGTGTGCCGGCGGTCACCTCCAGGCCGATCACGGCCTCGCGCCGTTCGAGCACGCCGCGCGCGATCGGCTCGATCACGTGCGCGAGGTGCGGGATCACCTCGTCGAACTTGCGGCCGATGTGCTCCTCGGGCGTGCGCTCGTTGATGCGCGCGAGAGCTTCGTTGACGCGCACGTAGCGCAGCTCGCGGTCCCAGAAGCCGAGACCGACCGGCGCGCTGCCGTACAGCGCGTCGAGGAGCGCCGAGGTCTGCTGCGCCTCGCGGTAGAGGTCCCGCTGCCGCTGCGCGATCTCGACCTCGTCGGTGATCTCGCGGAAGAAGGTGATCACGTGGCCGAGCTCGCCGTCGTCGTTGCGCACCGCGACGGCGGACACCCACGAGACGCGCTCCGTCCCGTCCGCGTGGGAGCGAAAGCGGACGAGCGTCGGCTCCGGCTCGTCCCCGGCGAGCGCGCGGCGGCCGGGGAGCGCTCCGGGATCGAGCGGCTGCCCCTTGGCGTCGAAGAGCTCGAACCGCTCGCGTGCCTCGTCCGACGGGGCGGCGAGCATCGCCTCGGCCGACGCGTACCCGGTGAGCCGCGCGGCCTCGTCGTTCACGTACAGGCGCTCGCCGGCGGCCGAGACGACGACGATCCCGTCCGTCAGGTTCCGCAGGACCGTGTCGAGCAGCTCGCGGGATCCCGCGAGTGTCGACGCGCGACTGTCGACGGACCGGTCCATGCCCCCCGCCGGAGGGTACTGCGGGTCGCGCCTCCCTGCTCAGCCTGTCGCTTGGTTGTCGACGTCGAGCACGAGGATCGCGTCACCGTCGGGGAGCGGCTCGAAGTGCGCGGGGAAGGTGTTCGCGAGCGTCAGCGCATCGATCACCGGCCCCTCCTTCTTGTCCGGGGTGCCGACCGGGGGCGCCTGCTTCAGCGGGAGCGTGTCGTGCAGCGGATGCGCGAGCTCGGGCGCGAGCTCGTCCTTGCGCAGGAAGACTGCGCTCGTGCCGCCGACCTTCACGTTGTCGAGCAGCGCGACGACCTGGTCGACGTCCTTCAGGTACTTGAACGAGTAGAGCGAGAGCTCGAGCGCGGCGCGGCGGAGCAGCCGCTCGCGCTGCGGCGTGCTGTCACCCTCCAGCGCGCAGTTCGCCTGCAGCCCGCAGAAGGCGTAGATCAGGGTGCGCTCGCCGTGGAAGAGCGCGATGTACGGGTTGATCTGGCCCTCCTGGTTCAGCCGCCGGACGCCGATCGCCTCGAGGCGCAGCCCTTGCACCTGCGGGCCGTGCTCTTGCACCGCCATCAGCTGCGCGCCGTTCTCGCCCTTGTAGTGCGGCGCGACCTCGAGGCTGATCTCGTGCGCTCCGGTCAGGCCGTCGGCGTTCGGCCGCCAGCTCGACCAGGCGACGGGGCTCGAGTGGTTCGGGCGCATCAGCAAGAGGACGAAACCGGCGATCGAGACCCAGAACGCAAGCGCGAGCACGCCGTACGCGATCCGGAACGTGTGGCGGCGGTCTACAGATTTGGCCACGCCTCGTCCTTCGTCAGGTCGAGCTCCGGCATCGTGAGGCGCTGCGCATCGAGCAGGCGCACGACGTCATCGCCGTACAGTTCCTTGCGCGCGACGAGCGCGTCGGCGATGTGCTCGACGGCCGGCCGGTTCGCCTCCATCAGATGGTGCGCAGCGAGGTACGCCTGGCCGAGTAGCTGCTCGACCATCGCCTTCTGCTCAGGGTCGCGCAGGACCGCGGCCTCCATGCTGTTCGCGTTCGTGCGGTTCGCGATCTGCGCGCCGATCTTCTGGAAGCGCTTCATGACGCGCTCGCGCGCACACTCCTCTGACTCGTCGTCATGTGTTGTTGAAGACCAGCGGAGCTCGACGTGCTCGGGCGCCATGCCGCATGCGCCGACCATCCACGCGGCGCGCTCCGTCGCGGCCTGCACGTCGCCGCCGACGCCTGTCGAGTTCTCGCCATAGAAGACACGCTCCGCGGCCATCGCGCCGAGCGCCCAGATCAGGCGGCCGAGCTCCTCGCTGCGCCACGACGAGAAGCGCTCTTCCTTCTGGAGCGCCATGTGGTGGCCGAGCGAGCCGCCGCGCCGGCGGATCGAAAGCCGCGTCGACTCGGCGCCCTTCATGTACGCGTGCGCGGCGATCGCGTGCCCTGCTTCGTGCACCGCGACCGCGCGCGTCTCGTCGGGCACGTACTCGATGTTGATCGCGGTGCCGGACTCGACGGTCGTCATCGCGTTCACGATGTCGTCCCACTCGAAGGCGTCACGGCCCGTGTGGTGGGCGACGGTCAACGCCATCGAGCAGACCTGCTCGATCATCGCCGGCGAGTAGCCCATCGTCATGCGCGCGAGCTCGTCGCGGCGCTGCGGCCGGTCGAGGTCGGGGTCGTGCGCGACCTTGCCGAGGTAGAGGTCGAACACGTCCTCGCGGTCCTGCTTCGTCGGCGTGCGGAACCAGACGTGGCGGCCCATACGACCGGGGCGCGTGAGCGCAGGATCGAGCTGCTCGATCGGCACGTTCGTCGCGCCGATGAAGTAGATCTGCTCGCCGCGCGGGCGTGGCGGCGGGAGGCGCAGCGAGTGCCCGCGCACCGTGTGCGGCACGAAGTAGAGCGCGTCGAGGAGCGTGTTCACGGTGTTCGCGACGAGCCGCTTGCCGAGCGGCGGGCCGTCGAGGCCGTCCATCACGACGAGCAGCTGGTTGAGCGCCATGCCCTGGCCGCCGCCGCCGCCGAACATGCCGCCGGGGACGGCCTGGTTGACGAGGCGGTGGAAGCGCGACGCCGCCGGGCGCTCGGGCGCGCGCAGCTCGAACTGGCGCTCGCGCCACGCGCGGTTCTCGAGCACGAGGTCACCGGACGACTCGAAGGTCGGCTCGGCGAATCCGTGCTCGCCCGCGCCGAGCGAGTTGCGCCGCATGCCGACGGCGTCGATCTCGTCGATGAAGACGATGCACTGGCCGCCCCACTTCCGCGCGAGTCGCTTTGCCTTGCGCGCGAGGTAGCGGACGAGGATCGAGTCGAGGCCGACGAAGGTCTGCGCGAAGCCCGAGCCGGGGATCGTCACGAACGGGGAGTTGAAGCCGGTCGCGATCGCTTTCGCGAGCATCGTCTTGCCCGTGCCCGGTGCGCCGAGGAAGAGGAGGCCGCGCTCGCGCTTGCCGCCGGCCTGCTCGAAGCGCTCGCCGGACTGCCAGAGCGAGACGATGCGGCGGATCTCTTCCTTCGCCTCCGCCTGGCCGCGCACGTGCTCGAGCTTCACGCCCCACTCCGCGTCGCCCGGCTGGTAGCCGCGGATCTGCGAGATGCCCATCGCCATCATGGGGCCGAAGAAGATGAGGAAGTTGAAGAGGAAGAAGAGCGGCAGCACGATGAACTGGCTCATCGCGCCCGGCTGCGTGAAGTACGAGAAGACGTGCAGGAACTTGTCGGCGGTCTCGCTCCAGGTCAGGCCGTGCCCGAAGAAGACGAGCAGGAGCCACGTGATCGTGACGAGCAGGAAGATGCGCCACGCGAGGCGCCACGTCGTGCGCCAGAACGCGGTGCGCCGGCGCGCGACGACGTCTTCCTTGCGCAGAACCGGGCTCTCCTCGCCGAAGAGGCTCGGAGTCTCGATGAAGCGGCGGAAGATCACGTCGATCGCACCGCGGAACGCGGCGACCTCGATCAGTGTCAGGAGGAGCGCATACCGGAGCGCCATGCCTTCCTTGTTGTGCAGCCAGATGAAGACACCGGGCGCAGTCAGCAGCGCCACGAAGGTCGCAGTGCGCGTCAGCGAGCGCCACTGCTCGGCCAGCTCGGGCCGCGGCAGTGCGGGACTTGTGTCAGTGGCCGCCATTGACAGAGATTAAGAAGCTTCGATTGTCTTTCGTGTTAAGGGCATGAGTGGTTTCACCCCAGAAGAGGTCGAGCGCGCACGCCGGTATCACCGGCCGCGTTACGTCGCGCTCGTCGGCGGCCTCGCCCTTTCGATCGTGACGCTCGTCGCGCTCGTCTGGCTCCCGTTGCCCGGCCCGTGGTGGCTCGCGGCGCTGCTCGGCCCGACGATCGTGGGCCTCGTCCTCGGTGCGGTGCGCCTGCCGCTCGCGTGGTGGCGGTACCGGCACGAAGTCGAGTGGGGGTTCTCGACGCAGACGCCGCGCGCGTGGGCGGCCGACCTCGGCAAGGAGTCGGCGATCAACACGCTGCTGCTCGTCGGCGCGCTGTGGTCGCTGTTCGCGCTCGCGCACTGGTTGCCGCACGGCTGGCCGTGGATCGCGGCGGTGTCGGCGGCGCTGCTCGTGCTGCTGCTCGGCTTCGTCGCGCCCATCCTCCTCGAGCCGGTCTTCAACCGGTTCGAGCCGCTCGACGACGAGGCGCTCGCCGCGCGCCTGCTCGCGCTCGCCGACCGCGCGGGCGCGCCGGTGCGCAGCATCCTCGTCGCGGACGCGAGCCGGAGAACCACGAAGTCGAACGCCTACGTCTCCGGGATCGGCACGACACGCCGCGTCGTGCTCTGGGACACGCTGCTCTCGACGCCGCACGACCAGGTCGCGGTCGTCCTCGCGCACGAGCTCGGCCACCGCGTGCGGCGGCACGTGGCGATCCTGACCGCGCTCCTGATGGCGGGCGCCGCCGGCTTCGTGGTCGTGCTGTGGCTCGTGCTCCCGCACCCGCGGCCGACCGACACTGCGCTCGTCCTGCTCACCGGCCTCGCGCTCCAGCTGCTCGCACTCCCGCCCGGCAGCGCCCTGATGCGGCGCTTCGAGCGGACGGCCGACCGCTTCTCCCGCGAGCTGACGGGCGACGACGCCGCGTACCGCGCGCTCCACCACGACCTCGCGCTGCAGAACTTGAGTGATCTGCGACCCCCGAAATGGCTCTACTACTGGCTCTTCAGCCATCCGACACCACCGGAGCGTCTCGATAGCACTTGACAGACAGCGTTTGTGATGTCAGAGTGATGTCATCATGAACTTGACGATCGTTCTCGAAGGGCTCCAGGAGGACCTGCGCGGGCTCGCCGAGCTGGGCGACGAACGTTCCGCGCAGATCGCGAACCGCCTCGGCGAGGCGCTCGCGTCGAACCTCCGGCTGAAGCTGTTCGACCTGCTCTCGCAGGTCGCGGTGGAGCTCTCCTCGAAGCTTCCCTCCGGCCACATCGAGGTGCGCCTCGCAGGCCAGGAGCCCGAGCTCGTGTTCGTCGACTCCGGCGGCGGCGAAGCTGCCGGCGCGGTCGGCGAGGAGCTCTCGGCGCGGATCAGCCTGCGCCTGCCCGAGTCGCTGAAGGGCGCGGTCGAGAAGGCCGCGGCGCGCGAGGGCATCTCCACGAACGCCTGGCTCGTGCGTGCGATCGCACGGGCAACGGAATCGCGCCCGGTCGTGAACAGCGGCGGCCGGCGCCTGTCGGGCTACGCCCAGAGCTAGGAGGGGGACCGATGCACAAGACATTCGTGATCGACGGGCCGGCGCAGATCGAAGTCCGTCTGACGAGCGGCGAGGTCGAGGTCGACCCGACTGCCGTCGACAGCATCGAGGTCGAGCTGTCCGCGCACGACGAGGAGTCGCAGCGGCTCGTCGACGACGCACGCGTCGAGCTCCAGGGCAACCATTTGATCGTCGACGTCCCGAACAAGCGCGGGGGCTTCAACTGGGGGATCATGTTCGGCCGCCAGGGGATCTCGTGCCGCATTCGCTGTCCGCAGTCGTCGGCCCTGACCGTGAAGACGAAGTCGGCGGATGTGGTCGCGCGCGGCACGCTCGGCTCGCTGAACGTCACCGGCGCGTCGGGCGATATCGAGGCGATCCGCGTCGAGGGGGGCGTGAACGTGCGCAGCGCGAGCGGCGACATCCGCATCGAGGAAGCCCGCGCGAGCGTGAACATCCAGACCGCGTCGGGCGACGTCGAGCTCGAGTCGGTACGCGGCCCCGCCAACGTGGCGAGCGCATCGGGCGACGTCGTGATCGGCGAGGCCTACGACAACGTCAACGTCAACACCGTCAGCGGAGACCAGGAGCACGGCGCGGTGATGCGCGGCGAGGTGCACGCGCAGTCGGTCTCCGGCGACGTGACGGTTGCCGTCCGCCGCGGCTCGAAGGTCTATCTCGACTGCAACACGGTCAGTGGCGACACGAGCTCCGAGCTCGAGCTGCTGGGCGACGAGCCCACCGGCGACGGGCCGCTCGTCGAAGTCCGGGCGAAGACCGTGTCCGGCGACATCAGGATCACACGGGCCGCTGCACCTGAAATGCAGCCTCCCGCAGACAACGACACAAGCGCGCAGGAGGTGCACGCATGAACCGTCTCTCTTGGGATTCGACGGCGCCCCGGCGCCTGAACGGCAAGCGCAGGGCGGGCGAGCCCCGTCCGGAGAACGACCTGGTCGAGGCGGAAGCAGAGCTGATCCGCGTCGCGTGGGACAAGCCGCACCGCATCACCGGCTTCTGAGAAGCGGTACCAAGAATAGGTACCTGGTACCTCCGCGCGACGCTCCACAGTGCGGAGCGGAGATGGGAGGTACCAGGTACCTACACATGGGCCGTGAAGGGATCGAACCTTCGACCTTGGGATTAAGAGTCCCCTGCTCTACCAGCTGAGCTAACGGCCCGGGAAGCGTGCGTATCGTAGCGGCGATGCGCGTTCTGTCCGTCGTGGGGAACCGCCCGCAGTTCATCAAGTCCGCCCCGCTCTCCGTCGCGTTGCGCGAGGCCGGGATCGACGAGGTCGTGCTCCACACGGGCCAGCACTGGGATCCGGAGATGTCGCAGGTCTTCTTCGACGAGCTCTCGATCCCCGAGCCGGCCTACCGGCTCGACCTGCGCACGGCGGACGTGGACGCGATGACGGCGCCGATCCGGGACGTGGTCGCGCGCGAGCAGCCCGATTGGGTGCTCGTGTACGGCGACACGAACACGACCGCCGCAGGCGCGCGTGCGGCGGGCGGCGTGCCGGTCGCGCACGTCGAGTCGGGGCTGCGCAGCTTCGACCTCGCGATGCCGGAGGAGCGGAACCGGATCGAGGTCGACCGCGCGTCCTCGCTCCTGTTCGCGCCCGACGAGCGGTCGGCCGAGCAGCTGCGCAGTGAGGAGGTCGCGGGCCGCATCGAGGTCGTCGGCGACGTGATGGCCGACGCGACGCGCCTCTTCGCGCCGATCGCGCGCCACGGCGCCGCGCACCCGTCGCGCCTCTACACCGTGCTGACAATCCACCGCGAGGCGAACACGCAGCCGGACCGGCTGCGCCGCATCGTCGACGCCGTGAACGCGAGCGAGCGCGAATACGTCTTCCCGGTCCATCCGCGCACCCGCCACGCGCTCGACGAGAACGGCCTCGCGCTCGGCGGGAACGTGGAGGCGGTCGAGCCGCTCGGCTACCTCGAGATGCTCGCGCTCGTCGCCGCCGCCGAGACGGTCGTGACCGACTCGGGCGGGCTGCAGAAGGAGGCGTACTGGCTC
>Ga0066702_10000308_pt1 | contig 11732 bp, 8 predicted proteins | sample GraSoiAngelo_151_FD_66507 | JGI IMG/M metagenome (GOLD analysis project Ga0066702, IMG submission 66507) | Grasslands soil microbial communities from the Angelo Coastal Reserve, California, USA - 14_1009_12_20cm | ecosystem: Environmental > Terrestrial > Soil > Grasslands | place: USA...
GAGCACCGGCCGCGGCAAAATCAAGCCATAAGCGGCAACCACGATGACGTCGGCTCGGAAATGTTTGAGCTTCGCTTGCGCCTGCGCGTCTCGCAGACTCTCGGGCTGGGTCATCTGAATGCCCCGCGCCGATGCCAGCTTCTTCACCGGCGATGGCGCGAGCGCGAAACCACGCCCGGCAGGTCGATCCGGCTGAGTGATCACGCCGATCACGCGATGACGGGACTTGAGCAGAGCCTCAAGGCATCGTGCCGCAAATTCAGGAGTGCCGGCGAACAAGACATTCACGGAGGCGGCACCCGCTCAGGGTTCGCGCGAAAGGCAGTGCTCCGGCGGTCGTCGAACAACGAGGAGCCCAACCCGCCTCAGGCCGTCTTGCGGAGCTGTTTTTGAAGTTTCGCCTTGATGCGCTGCTGCTTGAGGCGCGAAAGATAATCGACGAAAACCTTGCCCTCGAGATGATCCATCTCGTGCTGGATGCAGACCGCGAGGAGTTTCTCTGCGACGAAGGTGAAAGATCCGCCGTCCAGGCCAAGCGCACGCACCGTCACGCGCTCGGCACGCTCGACCGGCTCGTATATTCCCGGCACCGACAGGCAGCCCTCCTCACGATACTGGACGCCTTCGCTGTTGAGGATCTCCGGATTGATCAAAACCAGGAGCTCATTTCGCGTCTCGGAGGCATCGATGACGATCACTCTTTTGTTCACGTCGACTTGCGTCGCCGCGAGTCCCACCCCCGGCGCTGCGTACATGGTTTCGGCCATGTTCCGGACCAAGGCGCGAACCGATTCGTCGACCTCCAGTACGGGCGCAGCCCTCTTATAGAGCCTCGGATCGGGGTAGCGAAGGATATCTAACAGCGCCATAAATACTTGCAAATTGAAAGGATTAGATGCAGAATTTAATGCAGACTGTAAAAAGCAAGCCGCGAAAGCTAATATAGGGATTGCGGCAGCTAAATCCAGACGAGGCGGTCATGCAAAAGTCTATCACAGCTCTCCTGGCACTCGCCCTAGCGAGCGCGGGCCTGTTGGCGCTTGCACAGGGCGACTTACAGGTAAAGGATACGGCGCCCGACCGCTACGTCGTGCAAAAGGGCGATACGCTTTGGAGCATCGCCACCAAATTCCTCAGCGATCAATGGCGCTGGCCGGAAATCTGGCGAATGAATCAGGAGCAGATCAGAAACCCGCACAACATCTTTCCGGGCGATGTCCTCGTGCTCGACCGGAGCGTTTCGCCGCCGCAATTGCGTATCGCGGAAGCCGGCGCCGGCGCCGGCCCTGGGCTTGGGGTTGAAGGAGGAGAAAAGCTTCTGCCGCGCATCTACACCCAGCCCTTGACGTCAGAGGCGATACCTGCGATTTCGCCCAGGTCGATCGAGCCGTTTCTGACACAGCCATTGCTCATCGAAGAAGGCGGCCTCGACAGAGCGCCGCGGATCATCGCTACCGAGGAAAATCGGGTCAACTTAGGCGCCGGCAATGTGGCCTATGTCAGCGGTTTTGGTGGCAGCGATGCCTCCGTTTGGCAGATCTATCGCGCCGGGCAACCGCTGGTCGACCCCGACAACCAGAGGACTTTGGGGTTCGAAGCCGTCTTCCTGGGTACGGCCCAAGTGACGCGAATGGGCGATCCCGCCACAGTAGAAATCGTGAATTCCAAGAAGGAGATTTCTGCAGGAGATCGACTCATTCCGGCACCGCCGCCGACCATGCCCCAGTATGTGCCGCATGCACCGAGTTCCGCCGTCAGCGGCCGAATCATAGGGCTTTACGATGCTTTCGCCACCAGTGTGGGCGGGCGCGACTCGATCATCTCCATCAATAGAGGCAGGCGCCATGGTTTGGAGGTCGGACACGTGCTTGCCGTGTACCGTAACGTCGTGGTCTACGACCAGAGCGATTATCTGAAATCGCGTGAGCGCTCCCCCGTGATACAGCTGCCTCCAGAGCGCTATGGTCTGGCGTTCGTCTTCCGTACCTTCGACTCGGTCTCTTACGCGCTAGTAATGGAAAGTTCTCGGCCGGTGCAAGGGGGAGACATCGTTCAGAACCCCTGATCACGGTCCCGTTCTGCGAGGCTTCGTGCATGAAGGATTCAGGCGACCTTGCAGCCTGGATCGAACTCAGTCTGGTCCCCGGGCTCGGTGGCCAGAGATTCAGATCCCTCCTTTCCACCTTCGGTCTTCCCACCAACGTATTGAGCGCGACGCGATCGCAACTCTGTCGCGTCGTGCCTGAAGCGCTCGCAGCGAGCATCCTCGAGCGAAACAGAGGCTCGGAAATCGAAAAAGCTCTCCAATGGGCTGCTCAGCCCGAGCACAGCGTTCTGACGCTTGCCGACGTCGAATACCCCAGGCAGCTCTTGGAAATCGCCGATCCCCCGGCCTTGCTCTATGTTGCGGGCAGCGCGAAGCTCCTTTCTTCCCCAGCGCTTGCCGTGGTCGGAAGCCGAAACGCGACACCTCAGGGGCTGAAGAATGCGCAAAGCTTCGCGCGAACGTTCAGCGAGGCCGGCCTGGTCATCGTGAGCGGCTTGGCTATCGGCGTGGACAGCGCAGCACACTCTGGCGGCCTGGAGGGACGAGGATCCACGATCGCGGTACTGGGGACTGGCATTGACATCGTGTATCCGCGTCGCAACGAGCCCCTCGCGGCTGAAATCGTGTTGCGAGGTGCGCTTGTGTCGGAATTCCCGCTCGGCACGCCACCCAACGCGGGAAATTTTCCCCGGCGCAACCGCCTCATCTCGGGTCTTGCCCGCGGTTGTCTAGTCGTCGAGGCTACGCTGGATTCCGGGTCGCTCATCACTGCACGCCTCGCCGCAGAACAGGGCCGCGAAGTGCTCGCCATCCCTGGCTCGATCCACTCGCCGCTCTCCAGAGGCTGTCATTCGTTGATCAAGCAGGGCGCGAAGCTGGTCGAGAGCGCGCAGGACGTTCTCGAGGAACTCGGCGCGACAGGGGTACCCGAAACGAGGTTGCCGGAACCCAGCGCAGGTCACGACCTGCTCGACAAGATGGGTTTCGATCCGTGCGATATTGACGGCTTGATCGCGCGCAGTGGCTTGACGGCCGAAATCGTATCGGCCATTCTGCTGCAGTTGGAGCTGGAAGGAAAAGTAGCCGGCCTCCCTGGAGGTCTATACCAACGTGTCCGCTGAGGATTCATAGCGAATGTTCGACGTGCTCGTATACCTTTTCGAGAATTACTACCAGACCGAAACTTATCCCGATCAGGATACGCTTGAGCGCAAATTACACGCAGCTGGCTTCGAGAACGACGACATCCAGGACGCGCTGGATTGGTTGAATACCCTTACGGATCTCCCCAAGGAGGCTCTTCCGGAGTCTCTCGACACCCGACAATCCTTCCGCGGGTATTCCGCGGACGAAGCGGCCAAGTTGTCGCTTGAGAGCCGGGGCTTCATCGCTTTTCTTGAGGGCGCAAAAATCCTCACCCCCCTGCTGCGCGAACTTATCATCGAGCGCGGGATGGCCTTACCCAACGAAGTCGTAGGTTTGGACAAGCTCAAGGTGATCGTCCTGATGGTGCTTTGGACGCGCCGAGGCAACGTGGACGCGCTGATTCTCGACGAGTTGATACCCGACGGCGAGAAGCGCCAGACGCACTAGTACCGCGCCGAAGTCTCGAGGTGGACTCGGCCCTCGCGCGCGACCGTTTCTTGCTTCACGTTCCGATTACACTTATCATTCTGCGCTTCGCGTAGAGACGACCCTGAATCGCGTCGCCTGCCTTCTTCAATCTCTTGTTCCCCGTGGCCAAGAAACTCATCATCGCCGAAAAGCCCTCCGTCGCGAACGATATCGCCCGCACCTTGGGCGGGTTCACACGCCACGGCGACTACTACGAAAGCCGAGACCACGTGCTTTCATCCGCGATCGGCCATCTGCTAGAGCTCGTTCCGCCGGAAGGCGTCGAGGTCAAGCGGGGCAAATGGTCTTTTGCCAACCTTCCGGTGATTCCGCCGCACTTCGATCTCAAGCCGATCGAGCGTACTGAGGAGCGTCTCAAGCTCCTCGTCAAGCTGCTCCGCCGCAAGGATCTGACCGGAGTAATAAACGCGTGCGACGCGGGCCGGGAAGGCGAGTTGATCTTCCGGTATATCGTTCAACATGCGGGCAACAAGAAGCCCATAGAGCGCTTGTGGCTGCAGTCGATGACGCAAGGCTCCATCAAGGAAGGTTTCGAGAAGCTGCGCCAGGACCGTGAGCTGCGTCCGCTCGCCGACGCCGCCCTGTGCCGTTCCGAATCGGATTGGCTCATCGGCATCAACGGTACGCGCGCCATGACGGCCTTCAACTCGAAAGGAGGCGGTTTCTACAAGACCACGGTCGGCCGCGTGCAGACACCGACGCTTGCAATTCTCGTCGAGCGCGAGGAACGCATACGCAATTTCAAACCACGCGACTATTGGGAGATCCACGCCACGTTTGCCGCCGCGGCCGGTGAGTACGCCGGTCGCTGGTTCGACGAAAACTTCCAGAAAGAGAAAGAGGATGCCGAGGCAAGACCCGAAAGGTTGTGGGAGGAGAAGCGGGCCGCCGCCATCGGCGCGAAATGCCTGGGAAAGCCGGGCGTGGCCACCGAGGAGGCGAAGCCCGCCTCGCAGCTTTCGCCCCTTCTCTATGACTTGACCAGCCTGCAGCGCGAAGCAAACGGCCGTTTCGGCTTCTCAGCCAAAACCACGCTCGCGCTCGCCCAGGCGCTCTACGAGAGACACAAGGCCCTCACCTATCCGAGGACCGATTCGCGTGCATTGCCCGAGGACTATCTCGGCACGGTGAAGAAGACGCTTGACACCTTCGTGGCGCAGAAATCGGGCTATGCGCGCCACGCGGCTCAGATACTCAAGAAAGGCTGGGTCAAACCGAACAAGCGCATATTCGACAACAGGAAGATTTCCGACCACTTCGCGATCATCCCCACGATGCAGAGGCCGGGGCATCTGTCCGAGGCGGAAGGGAAGCTCTACGATCTGGTCGTCAAGCGCTTTCTCGCGGTGTTCTTCCCGGCGGCGGAGTATCTCGTCACCACGCGAATCACCCGAGTCGAGGGCGAAGCGTTCAAGACCGAGGGCCGGGTCATGACCGAACCTGGCTGGCTCCAGGTCTACGGCAAGGAGGCCGAAATGGGCGAGTCGCCGAGCCTTGTCCCGATCGAGAACGAAGAGAAAGTGCGCACTCGCGAGGTGGATGTTCGCGCCATTCGGACCAAGCCGCCGGCGCGCTTCACTGAAGCAACGCTTCTATCGGCGATGGAAGGCGCCGGAAAACTGGTCGAGGACGAGGAACTGCGCGAGGCCATGAGCGAGAAGGGCCTTGGCACTCCGGCAACCCGCGCACAGATCATCGAGGGTCTGATTTACGAGGACTATGTGCACCGCATCGGTCGCGAGCTCCAGCCGACGCCGAAGGCGTCGTCGCTCCTCTTCGCGTTGCGCCACTTTGGGGTGAACGAACTGTGTTCTCCGGAGCTCACCGGGAACTGGGAATTCAAGCTCAAACAGATGGAGCACGGGGATCTTCCGCGCAGCGCGTTCATGGACCACATCGTCGATCTCACGCGTGAGATGGTTTCGCGCATCAAGAACGGCGATATCCCCGATACCGTGTTCCTCACCCTGAAGACTCCGTGTCCCAAGTGCGGCGGCAAGGTGCAGGAGACCTATCGCAAGTTCAAGTGCCAGAAGTGCGACTTTGCGATCTGGAAAGTCGTGTCGAGCCGCGAGTTCGCCCCCGAGGAAATCGAGACGCTGATAGCCAAGCGCTCGGTGGGGCCCTTGACGGGTTTCCGCAGCCGAGTCGGCAAACCGTTTGCCGCAATGGTGCGGCTTACGCCCGAGTTTCGCGCTGAGTTTGACTTTGGCCGGCAAGCCGATGCCGACGGCACTGCGGCGAAGGTGGATTTTTCAGCGCTGACCCCGCTCGGCCCCTGTCCAAAATGCGGCGGTCGAGTGTTCGAGCAGCCGATGGCCTACGTCTGTGAGAACAGCGTCGACCCCGAGCGGCACTGTGACTTTCGCTCCGGGCGCGTCATCTTGCAGCGGCCCATTGAGCCCGAGGAGATACGGAAGTTGCTCGCCACGGGAAGGACCGATCTCTTGCATCGATTCATTTCTCGGAAAGGCAGGCCGTTTTCGGCGTTTCTAGTGCGCGGCGCAGACGGCAAGGTGGGGTTCGAGTTCGCGCCTCGCGCAGGGAAGGCTGCCGCGCGCCCACCTGCAATGGCCGAAGCACCCCCAAGAACTCCAGGGAAGCCGAAAGCCGAGAGCAAGACGACCGCGAAGCGACCTGCCAATCGCCGGCGGGCGGTTCGAAGCAAGAAGGCGGCTTAGATACGGCGCCCGCCATCGCGGGCAACCTTCAAACGTCGAGCCGCGCGACTAGCGCGTTCTGCTCGATGAACACCCGCCGGGGCTCGACGTCGTCGCCCATCAGCTTGGTGAAGATCTCTTCGGCTGCGATGCCGTCCTCGATCTGCACCTTCAGCAAACGCCGCGACTGTGGATTCATGGTGGTTTCCCATAGCTGGTCTGGATTCATCTCGCCCAACCCTTTGTAGCGTTGGGTCGACGCGCTATGCTCGACTTCTCCCATCAGCCACTGCATCGCCTCCGCAAAATTAGCGACGGGCTGCTGCTTGTCATCACGCATGACCATCGCCCCGGGTCCAATTGCTCCGCGAAGCTCTTGGGATAGGCGATCAAGATTCTGATAGTCGCCGGACTGAAGAAAATCCTCGTCGAGCGCGCTCGTCCGAGTGTTGCCGTGGTGGTTGCGCTCGATGACAAGCTGATGTTGCTCGTGTTTCTCGTCATAGCGAGCTCGAACGTTGACTCCGTTGCCGTTTTCCGTCATCGCTTGCTTGAGCCGTAGCGCGCTCGCACCCGCTGATTGTGAGCTGGACAGGTCCAGCTTCACTCCGCGTCTGAGTGCGGCGAGGGCTTCCTCATCGATGGTCTTGGAAAGGCGGGCGACAATAGCTTCGCAGGATAGGTACCATAGTGCCAGCTGCTGGAGCGGTTTTCCTTCAATTTGTTTCGCACTAGTCTTAGGCACAATCGAAGCACCTACCAGTGCCTGCGTTACCATGTACTGGGCGCGCTCGTTGTCATCCTTAAAGTAGCGCTCCTGCTTTCCGAGCTTTACCTTGTACAGCGGCGGCTGCGCGATATAAACATATCCTTTCTCGAGCAGTTCTCGCATCTGCCGGTAGAAAAAGGTCAACAGAAGAGTCCGGATATGGGCTCCGTCTACGTCGGCATCCGTCATGACGATTATCCGGTGGTACCTTAGCTTCGCCACGTCGAATTCTTCGGTACCTATACCGGTACCAAGCGTCTGGATTAGCGTTACGATCTCCTGTGAGGAAATGAGCTTTTCAAAGCGCGCCTTTTCAACGTTCAGTATCTTACCCTTTAGCGGCAGAATCGCCTGGAATTTGCGGTCTCGTCCTTGCTTGGCCGACCCGCCCGCCGAATCGCCCTCGACGATGTAGAGCTCGCAGAGCGCGGGGTCCTTCTCCTGGCAGTCGGCGAGCTTCGCCGAAAGTCCGAACGAATCGAGCACACCCTTCCGGCGCGTCATCTCGCGCGCCTTACGCGCCGCTTCGCGTGCACGTGCAGCGTCTACGATCTTGCCGCAGATGATGCGCGCATCGTTGGGCCGCTCAAGGAGAAAATTCCTCAGTTTTTCGCCTACGAGCTCCTGAACCACCGGCCCCACTTCAGAAGAAACGAGCTTGTCCTTCGTTTGCGAAGAGAATTTCGGCTCGGGCACTTTGACCGAGAGCACGCAAGACAGGCCTTCGCGCATGTCGTCGCCGCTCGTCTCGACCTTGGCCTTCTTGGCGATTTCGTTCGACTCGATGTACTGATTCAGGCTCCGCGTCATCGCGGCCCGCAGGCCCGAGAGGTGAGTGCCACCGTCACGCTGGGGAATATTGTTGGTGAAGCAGAGAACCTGCTCCTGGTAGGAATCATTCCACTGCATCGCGACTTCCACGGTGATGCCTTCCTTTTGCGCGATCGCGTGGAAAGGCGTCCCGTGGAGTACGTTCTTGCTCTTGTTGATGTACTCGACGAACCCTTTCACACCCCCGGTGTGTGCGAAATTTTCCTCCTTCCCAGTGCGCTGGTCGATCAGCTGGATCTTCACGCCGTTGTTGAGGAAAGAGAGCTCTCTCAGGCGCTTTGCCAAGATGTCGAAGTGGTATTCAATGACGCTGAACGTATCGGTGCTAGCCAGAAAATGCACCTCGGTGCCGCGTCTCTCGGTTTTGCCGGTCATTTTCAGCGGCGCGACAGGCACACCGCGCCGAAATTCCATAAAGTGGCTCTTCCCGTCGCGTCGAATGGTAAGGCGTAGCCACTCGGAGAGCGCGTTGACCACGGACACGCCGACGCCGTGCAAGCCACCCGCAATCTTGTAGGAATTGTTGTCGAACTTTCCGCCCGCATGAAGCTCTGTCATCACGATCTCCGCGGCGGAGCGTTTCTGTTCGTCGTCTTTGTGGATTTCGGTGGGAATGCCGCGCCCATTATCGATCACGCTGATCGAATTGTCCGTGTGAATCGTGACCGTGATCTCGTCACAGAAGCCGGCTAGCGCCTCGTCGATGGCGTTGTCGACAACCTCGAACACCATGTGGTGTAGACCGGTCCCATCGGAGGTGTCACCAATGTACATGCCCGGACGCTTGCGCACGGCATCCAGACCCTTCAGTACCTTGATGCTATCGGAATCGTAGTCCAGCGCGTGATCGTTCTTTTCTACTTCGGGCATTTAATTTCTCTTCGTTCAGATCCGCATCGGCATCACGACGTATTTGAAATCGTTGCGACCATGCAACGTGAACAGTGCGCTCGAATTAGCATCGCCCAACCCACACTCGACCTCGGCAACGTCGAGATTGTTGAGCACGTCCACCAGATAGCCGACATTGAATCCGATGTCGAGCGTCTCCCCCTTGTACGGAACATCGAGCTCTTCCTGAGCTTCCTCCTGCTCGGTATTACTACAACTGATCTTAAGACTTCCGTCTCCCAGAACCCATCGGACTCCGCGAAACTTGTCGCTGGTGAGAATCGCCGCCCGCTGTAACGCTTGCAAGAGAGCGATTCGCTCGAGCTTCAACTTCTTCGGATGGTTCTGCGGGATCACCCGGCCATAATCGGGAAACTTTCCGTCTACGAGCTTCGACACGAGCACTACGTTGCCAAACTTGAATTTGGCCTGAGCAGAGGACAATTCGATCGCGACCGAATCATCGCTGTCCTCAAGGAGCTTGGAGAGCTCGATAATCGTCTTGCGGGGAAGTATCACTTCCTGCTTGGGCAGATTCTTCCCCCCGACTTCGCGGCTCGCGTAGGCCAGCCGGTGACCATCGGTCGCCACCAGCTTCAGCTGCCCTTCCTCGACGACCATGAGCAGGCCATTGAGATAGTAGCGGATATCCTGCTGAGCCATGGCGTACTGAACCAGCCCCAGAAGGGCCTTCAGCAGCTTTTGAGGAACCGAAAGGCTCGTCGCCGAAGCTTCGGCCAGCACCAACCTCGGAAAATCCTCGGCAGAGAGCGTTTGCAAGTTGAAACGGCTTTTCCCTGACTTTACCTGAAGCCTCTTGTCCTGCAATGCGAGCGTAACTTCTGAGCCTTCGGGGAGCGCGCGTAGGATATCGACGAGTTTTCGCGCTCCAACCGTTAATTTCTTGGTCTCACCCGGTCCCTCGATAGTCATGCTCGTCGTAATTTCGATCTCGATATCAGTAGCGACAAACTCGATATGTGTGTCCGTCCTAGAAAGTAAAACGTTGGACAAGATCGGCAGTGTATGGCGCCGCTCGATTATTCCGGTGACCGCTTGCAGAGGCCCGAGCAGCGCTTCGCGTTGGGTCTTCAACAGATTCATTTTATTTCCTTGATTATGATGATGATCACGATCTTCTAGGTGGATAACTCTGCTCAGACCCTAGATAAACGACTCCTCGGCATCCGTAACCTGTTAGTAAAGTGCAGGATAGGCTGTGGCAAAAATATGAACAAGTAACTCCGATCACCCGGCAGCGCCACTTACCCACAATTCGTTTCATGGTTGCGTGCAGCTTGTTCACCCTTTGAGTACCTGCTCGAGCACGTGGTAATCGCGGTTGATGTCGTGGTTTTTCTCTCGCAGCGTCGCGATAGTGCGGCACGCATGGAGGACGGTGGTATGGTCGCGGTTGCCGAATGCATCGCCGATATCCGGCAAGCTCATTTGAGTGAGGTCCTTCGCGAGAGCCATTGCGAGTTGACGGGGCCTGGCGACGTTTCGACTACGCTTTTTCGAATGCATGTCGGACACCTTGATCTTGTAGTACTCCGCGACGGTCTTCTGGATGTTGTCGACGGTGATTTGCCGGTTTTGCGCCGTGAGGAGATCTTTGAGGGCCTCTTTGACCGTATCAAGGGTGATATCTCGGCCGTTGAAGCGCGAATACGCAATCACGCTCTTCAGCGCACCTTCCAGCTCCCGCACGTTCGAGCGGATGTGTTTGGCGATGAAGAAAGCGACTTCCTCCGACAGCTTGAGGGACACTGCCTCGGCTTTTTTTAGGATGATTGCAACCCGCATTTCCTGTTCCGGGGGCTCTATTGCCACGGTCAGGCCCCAAGAAAAGCGCGATTTGAGGCGCTCGTCGATTCCCGCGAGATCTTTCGGATAGGTATCGCAGGTGATGATGAGCTGCTTATGGGCCTCGATCAAAGCGTTGAACGCGTAAAAAAATTCTTCCTGCGTGCGATCCTTACCGGTGAAAAACTGGATGTCATCGATCAACAGGAGATCGAGCGAGTGATAATAGCGTTTGAACTCATCGAAAGATTTCTGTTGATAGGCTCTGATGACATCGGAGATGTACTGGGCGGCGTGAAGGTAGCGCACCCGGGCACTCGGATGCTGCGCGAGAACAAGGTTGCCGACCGCGTGAATCAGGTGGGTCTTTCCCAGGCCCACGCCGCCGTAGATGAAGAGCGGGTTGTACGATGTACCGGGATGTTCGGCGACCTGCAGCGCGGCGGCGCGCGCGAGCTGATTGGCTTTTCCGGCGACAAAACCCTCGAAGCTGAATTCTGGAATGAGGCTCGAGCGCTCAGCGTGCGGAGATCGAAGCGCGAGAGGGCGTGCAGCGCGGATCGCGGGGGCGGAAGGCTTAACAGGCTCCGGTGCGGCCGCTGTTTCGAGATTGAGCGATACGCGGATTGGGGACGAGAAGAATTCTGCCCCCATGGCCTCGATGCGAGGCACGAACCGCTCTTTTACCCATTGCAGCACAAAACGGTTGGGAGCGAGCAAACGCAGCTCCCCGGATGGCGCTGCCGAAGCGTCCAGTTTGAGCGGCCGGATCCAGGTATTAAACTGCTGAGCAGGAAGCTCTTTTTCGAAGCGAGTCAGGCACGAGGCCCAGAAACCCTGCATGGAGACTTATCTGGTTCGGTTCGAGGGAAACAGCGCAACGATTTTACCCGTTTCCTGGAGAGTTATCCACAGCCGGAGGGAGCTTAATTCTTTGACAATTCTCGCTAAAATGTCGTCTAATTAAAGGTTATTGTTCGCTCTGGGAATTCCCTCTAATGAAACGTACTTTTCACCCGTCCGTCGTTCGCAGGAAGCGTACTCACGGGTTTCTTGTTCGCATGCGCACGCGCGGGGGCCGGGCCGTGCTTCG
>Ga0066702_10000309_pt1 | contig 11731 bp, 13 predicted proteins | sample GraSoiAngelo_151_FD_66507 | JGI IMG/M metagenome (GOLD analysis project Ga0066702, IMG submission 66507) | Grasslands soil microbial communities from the Angelo Coastal Reserve, California, USA - 14_1009_12_20cm | ecosystem: Environmental > Terrestrial > Soil > Grasslands | place: USA...
GCGCCCGCACTTTGGGAATACGCGTCGACCCCCCGACCAGCACAACTTCGTCGATCTGCCCAGGCTTCAGACCAGAATCTTTCAGAGCCTGCTTACACGGTCCGACCGTACGGTCGATGATCGGCTGAATCAACTGTTCGAACTGCTCGCGTGAAATCTCGCGCTGGTAGCGTTTGCCCTCCGGTAGCTGCACATCCAGCTTCGTCGATGGCTGCGACGAAAGAGCAATCTTGGCTTCAATCACTGCTTTGCGAATGGTAGCCGCTACTTCGCCATTGCGGCGGAAATCCAGTCCTATATCGCCGCGAATGTCGTCGAGTGCGATGGTGATCAGCAGGTTGTCGATATCGTCGCCGCCCAGGTGAGTGTCCCCGTTGGTGGCGACAACCTCAAAGATGCCGTCGTGTAGCTTAAGAATGGAAATATCGAAGGTGCCGCCGCCAAGATCGTAAACAGCAACCGTACCCTTATTTTTCTTGTCGAGTCCGTATGCGAGCGAGGCAGCCGTTGGCTCATTCACCAGGCGCAGAACTTCAAGTCCCGCGATACGGCCCGCATCTTTGGTGGCCTGTCGCTGGGCATCGTTGAAGTAGGCGGGAACTGTGATCACAGCTTTGCTGACGGGAGCGCCGAAGTATCTCTCCGCATTTCGTTTGAGCTGGCGCAGAATGAAGGCGGAAATTTCGGGAGGTGTAAACGTCTTTTCACCCAACTTGATGCGGAGCACTTCCCCGGGCTCTAGATCCTCGGCTAGGCGGAACGGAAAGAGCTTCAATTCTTCCTGGACATCCTCGATGCCGCGGCCCATCAGGCGTTTGATGGAATAAACCGCGCGCTCCGGCGTCTCGATCAGGTACTTGCGCGCCGCATTTCCCACGATGATCTGATCGCGCTCGTCCAGCGCTACAACCGACGGCACCAGATTGGCGCCGTCCTCGCCGGGGATCACGACCGGCGTGTTCCCCTGCATATGCGCCACCAGCGAGTTAGTGGTGCCAAGATCAATCCCGACAATGAGCTCAGACGACATCTTGTAATGGGAAATTTGTAATTTAAGAACGAGTTGATGTTGTCCGGTCTTGAATTACAAATTACAAATTATGAAATTACAAAATCCTGTTTACTCCAGTGCTTCGTTCACATCGCGAACCAGGTTCCGGATGTAGTTTCGCCGGTTCAGCAGGTCGAGCATCTTGTCTCGCACTTTGGCGCGCCCTTCTTCTGTGCCTTCATCCACCTGCTGGTCCCATTCGTTCCAGTAGCCCTTTAGTTCGTCGGACAAAGCTTCGAATTTCTTTTCGAGGTTTTCTTTATGCGCTTCCAATTCTTTGCTCAGATTGGGATCGTCTTCGCCCATCTTCTTGTTCATCCGCAGCTCTTCCAGTTGCATATTCAGTTCGAAGACTTCCTCGAGCAAGTCGGGCGGAACAACTTGCTTCTTAATCTCTCCCGTCTGTCGCGCTTTCTCGGTAGCCGTCTTCGATTGTTCCTCAAGCTCGACGCCTTCCAGCCGCAGCAGATACTGCGTGCGCTTGATCGCGTCTTTCAGAGTGCGGTAAGCATCGTTCAGCTGGGAACTCTGCTCCAGGCTCCATTCCTGTTCTCGTTTATCGGCTCGCGCGTAGAGATCCGGGTGCAGCTTGCGGCTAAATTCGTAAAATTCTTTTTCCAGAAGAGCGCTATCCACGTTCAACTTCCTGGGAAACCCGAAAAAGCTGAAGTAGTCCACCGGAACCGGAGGTTGGACTTTTCCGCAAGCACTGCAGAAGTGCTCGGCCCGCATGGTGCCACACGACCAGCAGGTCGATGTCGCGTCGCCGGGCATAATCAGACTCGATTTGGATTCTGGGCTTGCCATAAACAATTTCACCACGGACGCTCTACCTTGCCCTGCCCGCCTGCGCTTGCCCGGGCCCATGAAGGTGCGCCGTGGTGGCTTTGCCAATCGCCGGACGAGCGAGAACGCCCATCCTGCAACAAAGATCTAACCCGAAAACGAAGTGCCGCAGCCGCACGACTTCGATGCGTTCGGATTCACGAACACGAAGCCTTGCTGCATCAGCGTCTCCTGATAGTCCAGCGTCATGCCGTTCAGGTAAATGAACGACTTGGGATCAACGAAAACCCGCACGTCGCCGTACTGAAAAACGCGGTCGCGTTCGCGCGGCTGGGTATCGAAGCGGATGTTATAGCTCAGCCCCGAGCACCCACCGCCCTGCACGCCCAGGCGCAGCCCGCCCTGCTCGGGCGAGATGCCTTCCTTCACGATCGCAGTGCGGATCCGAGCCAAAGCTTTATCGGTAATTTGAATGCCTTTAGCAGGACCCGCCGGCGTTGCCGTTTTCGTCGCTTCTTCTTGCGTCATACTTGCCATAATCTAGCTCTGCATTTGTCGAATGCTCAGTGCCCAGCGTCACATCTACTGAGAGCTGATGGCTGAAAGCGGAGAGCTTCTCAGTGGCTCGCCTGTACCCCAGCCGGAGCGGCCGCTTTTTCGTCCGCGCCCTGCTTCTTCTTCTTCCAATCGTGAATCGCCGCACGAATGGCATCTTCCGCCAGAACCGAGCAGTGAATCTTCACGGGAGGCAGTGACAGTTCCTTCACGATCTCGGTGTTCTTGATCGCCAGAGCCTCGTCCACCGTCTTGCCCTTCACCCATTCAGTGGCCAGGGAAGAAGATGCAATGGCCGATCCGCAGCCGAATGTCTTGAACTTCGCATCTTCAATGATGTTGGTCGACGGATTCACCTTGATCTGCAGCTTCATCACGTCGCCGCACTCCGGAGCCCCCACCAGGCCTGTGCCCACATCGGTGCTGTTCTTGTCGAGCGAACCCACATTGCGGGGATTCGAATAATGATCGAGAACCTTGTCGCTATAAGCCATAATTTACCCTCTCCAAATCTCAGTTATTTCCGATGCCGCGCGATTACTCCGCCGCCCACTTCACACTCTTCAAATCCACGCCCTCTTTCGCCATTTCGTAAAGCGGAGAAAGTTCGCGCAGCCGTTCCACCGTCTCGCAGACCCGATCGGCGACATAGTCCACTTCCGCTTCGGTATTGAACCGCCCGATGCCGAAGCGAATCGAGCTGTGTGCCAGGTCGTCTCCAGTACCGAGAGCCTTCAGTACATAAGATGGCTCCAGAGTCGCGGAGGTGCATGCCGAACCGCTGGAAACTGCGATATCGTTGATGCCCATCAACAAAGATTCGCCTTCTACATAGGCGAAGCTGATGTTCAAGTTACCGGGCAGGCGATGTTCCATCGAACCGTTGATGTATACCTCGTCGAGCCGGCCCATAATTTTGTCCTTGAGACGATTCCGAAGTCCGGCAAGATGGCAGGACTCCTTCGCCATCTCTTCCGTGGCAATCGCGCAGGCCTTCCCCAGACCGACAATGCCCGGAACATTCAACGTTCCTGACCTCATACCACGCTCGTGTCCGCCGCCATCGATAATGGGCGAGATCTGCACTCGCGGACTCTTGCGCCGCACATAAAGCGCGCCCACCCCTTTAGGTCCATACATCTTGTGTGCGGAAATCGACATGACATCGATGTTCTGCTTGACGACATCCACCGGCACCTTGCCAACGGCTTGCGTCGCATCCGTGTGGAAGATCACACCGCGCTCGTGGCAAAGTTTGCCAATCTCCGCCCAAGGCTGCAGTACGCCAATTTCGTTATTGGCAGCCATGATCGTGACCAGGATTGTCTTATCGTCCATCGCCCGTTTCAGATCGTCGAGATCGACTAGCCCGTCTTTCTGAACCGGCAAATAGGTCACACGGTAGCCATACTTCTCCAGCCGCTTACAGGTATCAAGGACGGCCTTGTGCTCGGTGACGGCGGTGATAATGTGGTTGCCCTTTTCCCGGTACATCTCCGCGACACCCTTGATCGCCAGGTTGTCGCTCTCGGTTGCTCCCGACGTGAAGATGATTTCCTTGGTGGTGGCGCCCACTAGCTTGGCGATGCGCTCGCGAGCCAGTTCGACGGCTTCTTCGCCGGCCCAACCAAATGCGTGGTTGCGGCTGGCCGCATTGCCGAACTTGTCGGTGAAGTAGGGCAGCATTTCCTCCAGCACCCGGGGATCGACCGGGGTGGTGGCGTGGTTATCCATGTAAATGGGCAGCTTGATTCCGTTCGGCCCTTCGCGCAGCTCAAAAGCAGTCGCCTTTACATCCGTGCTCATGATGACTTCCTTCCTTATCCGATGATTACTAAATCCGCGGCGGACTTCTTTTTATCCTCGCGCTGGCCGCCTTCAGCCCCTTCTTCCTTCATCTCTGAAATCGTGATCCGCTTCAGCACATCTTCGATACTGTTGTTCACTTTGCGCAGAGGCTCGCGAATAGTGCAGCGGTCGGTCTGATCGCACTCTCCCCGTACTGTCACGCATGACGTTATGAACAAGGGACCATCAATCGCTCGAATCACCTCGAACGCCGAAATCGAGTGCGCATCGCGCGCCAGCGTGTACCCGCCATTGATACCGTGTTGCGACTGCAGCAGCCCTGCCTTAACCAACCGCTGAAGAATCTTGGCCAACGCTTCCGGCGGAATCCCGTACGACTCAGCGACATCCTTAGCGCTGCAAGCGCCCTCGTGGGCGTGCTCGGCCAGGTGCTTCATGGCCATCAGTCCGTAATCCGCCTTTTTGGTCAGCTTGAGCATGCTTCGCTAGCCTGGAGTAAATCCGACCTTTTCAGTCGTATATCATTTTAGATGCTCAACAGCGCCTAAAGCAACTCAAACCACCGAATGGTCGGTATTCAACGCCGGACCGTAAATCTATTCCGCTGAACAGCTTGGATTTACGACCAATTTTGTCGTATTTGGCCGGGGCCAGGTCTACCGAGAGTAGTAGGCGGCGTTCCCACCCGTGGAAAACTTTGTACAGATTCGTCACCAAGGAGACTTGACAAGCTAACGGTTGGGTCTAAAATACCCCAAATTTCCGGAATACGTGGCTCTCACCCGTCCCGGGGTGAGGGTCTTGCCGGATATATGAATCCAACCTTCCCGTCGCCAGTACCCGATAAGAGAACGATAAATGGATCAGTGTAAGCATCCCCGTGTGCAAATCGTGGCCCGTGAAGAAGACGCCGAATTCGTAGAATGCCTCGAATGCGGCGAGATCTTTGAAGCCAGTGAATTCCGTGACATGGCCATTGAAGACAGCAACTCCTCGACCGAATCCTGAGACTTTTCCCGCCGACGTCGCCATTGCATCAACAATCGTCGTAGTGTGTATTCAGCAACATTGGCCGTGACTTAGGTAATCGCGCTACACAGTTGTAAATTGTTGAGCCGGGAGTCGCGATGCTAGCGTGAGAGAACCTGCTCCGGAGCCTTCATGTCGCTGCTCGCATTGGTTGTTGACGATTCCATGCTCGCTCGACACACTGTCTCCCGTTTTCTCGAAGAGCGTGGCTTCACGGTTGAGTCTGTCTGTAACGGCCGGGAAGCATTAGACAGGCTGACCACTCTCGATCCTGACCTCATCATCACTGACCTGCAAATGCCCTGTATGGATGGGCGAGAGTTCATCCGGGCGTTGAAGAAAAACCGGAACACAGCGGGGATTCCCGTCATCATTGTCGCCGCGCGCGAGAATGCTAAAGAAGACGACGAAAGTCGCGCCGACTACACCATTTTCAAAGACATTGACGTGGTAAGCCAATTGACGACGGTGCTGGCCAGGATATTCGGCGAATCGGCATCCCCGTAACTACCTGCCCGCGAGCGCGAGGCTGGCTTCCGCGGAGAACTCTGCCGGCGCGAATTCTCGTGACAAAAATTTCGGGTAAGCCGCTGCCGCAATCATGGCAGCATTGTCGGTGGACAAGGGTCTCGACGGGAAGAAAACCGGCAATCCTTCCTGTGATGCCGCCAATTCGAAGCGTTGACGCAGCTCGTTGTTAGCGGCCACTCCTCCGGTTACAAACAAAGTAGCCACATCGTAGGATCGGGCGGCGGCCAGAGTTTTGCTGACCAAGTCGTCCACCATAGCGCGTTGGAATGAGGCCACCAGGTTCAAAGTTTCGCGATCACAGGCTGCCACATAATCCTCACCCTTAGGCTTCATCACACTAGCGAGTGCCTGGCGCCGCGCTTCGATCGCCGGCCGCATCGCTTCGCTCTCCACGTACCGGAGCACTGCCGTCTTAATTCCGCTGTAAGAAAAATCGAAACGGGGCGAGTCTTCTTCCGGCTGACCCCGATCCTTGCGGTCGCGGTGCTTAATCTGCGAGGGCGGGAACTTCACGGCAGCCGGATCACCGTGGACAGAGAGCCTGTCAATGATCGGCCCACCGGGATAACCGAGCCCCAGCAACTTGGCGACTTTGTCGAATGCCTCGCCGGCGGCATCGTCACGGGTATGACCGATGTTCTGGTACGACCAACTCTGGCCCTGGTGCCGGGCAAGGTAAAGATGAGTGTGCCCACCCGACACCACCAACGCTAGTACTGGGAACGCCAACTCGTAATTCCCTTTTTGCCTCTCTTCCAGAAGAACGGCGTGAATGTGTCCCTCAAGGTGATTCACCGCAATCAGGGGTTTATCCAAAGCAAAGGCCAGAGCCTTGGCATAGCTGATTCCGACCAGAAGCGCTCCGGCCAGTCCCGGACCTTGGGTTACCGCAAGGGCATCAACCGATCGATAGGTTTGCCCGGCATCGGCCAAGGCTTGTCGTACCACAGGAACGATGGCCCGCAGGTGCTCTCGCGAAGCCAGTTCAGGTACCACTCCGCCATAGGGCTGGTGGGTCGCGATCTGCGAGTACACAACATTCGAGACAATCTGCTCTCCTGAGCGCACCACGGCTGCGCCGGTCTCATCACAAGAGCTTTCAATGCCGAGGATGTAAGCGTCTGGCATAATCAGTTTCGAGTTTCAGGACTTAAGTTTCGGGAATGTCCAAATCGCACGCTATCTCGATTTTACGCACTCTCCGCGATGCTGGCCATCAGGCCTACCTGTGCGGCGGCTGTGTGCGCGATTTGATTCTCGGACGCGAGCCGACCGACTACGATGTCACCACGGATGCCACGCCCGAGCAAGTCATGCGCATCTTCCCTGAAACTTATGCCGTGGGAGCTCAGTTCGGAGTCGTACTCGTCCCGGAACCCCAGCGCCGAGACGTAGCTGGCTACGTCTCTGGCGGCGAGCATGCTACCAGCAGTCATCCCCACGCGGTCGAAGTCGCCACTTTCCGCAGTGACATCGGCTACAGCGACGGCCGCCATCCCGACCAGGTTCGTTTCAGCAAAGATCCAAGGGAAGATGTACAGCGCCGTGACTTCACGATCAACGGGCTGTTACTCGATCCACTCAAGAATGAAGTTCTTGATTTTGTCGGAGGACGCCGGGATCTGGAAGCGGGAATTATCCGTGCCATCGGCGATCCCGCTCTGCGCTTCACAGAAGACAAACTGCGCATGCTCCGCGCAGTGCGGTTCGCCGCTCGTTTTGATTATGAAATCGAGAGCCATACGTTTGCCGCTATACAGGAATTGGCTCCCCAGATCGCCCAGGTTTCCCATGAGCGCGTTCGCGAGGAACTCAACAAGATGCTCACCGAAGGCCACCCGCGCCGTGCCTTCTTGTTGCTTGACCAGACCGGCTTGTTAGAGGAAGTTCTGCCCGAAATTTCGGCCATGAAAGGCGTGGAACAGCCGCCCCAGTTCCATCCCGAGGGCGATGTCTTCGTGCATACGCTCCTGCTTCTCGACAAGCTGCCTCAGCCCTGTCCGCTCACACTCGCATGGGGAGCCTTGCTGCACGATGTGGGCAAGCCGGCCACTTTCCGCGTTGCGCCTGACCGAATCCGTTTTGATGGGCACGTCGAAGTCGGAATCCGAATGGCGGAAGCGATCTGCCGCCGCTTGAGATTTTCGAACGATGACACCGAGCAGATCATTGCGCTGGTGAAGCATCACATGCGCTTCGCGCACGTCCAGCAGATGAAGGAGTCAACGCTAAAGAAGTTTCTGCGGCTTCCCCGCTTCGAGGAGCACTTGCAGCTGCACTGGCTGGACTGTAAATCGAGCCACGGTGATTTGACGTCTTACGAATTCATGCGCGAGAAGGCCAGCGCGATGCCGCTGGAAGAAATCCGCCCCAGGCCGCTGATCACCGGCAACGACCTGATCTCGGCAGGATATAAACCCGGACCGCGGTTTAAGGAAATACTCACCACGATAGAGGATTGCCAACTGGAAGGGCGACTATGCGATCGAGACGAGGCGATGAACTACGTTCGTCAGGAGTTTCCACTCTAGCCTTGTGTTCTTTGTGGCCGATACACAGATCTCGTCACGCATCCACCTACTCAGCCTTGTCATCCCGAGCCAGCCTTGTCATCCCGAGCGGAGCGAGGGATCTGCAGTCTACGGGCAGTACCACAGATCCCTGGTCACCCCGAAACGCCTAGGCTGCGCGTAGCTGGCTGGCCCTGACGTTAATGGACTGCTCAGCAATTTGGGTCAGCTTGGCATCCGCCGCTTTTTCTTCGTTCAATGTCTCCTGAAGCAGCGGGACAGCTTCCGTGAATCCGAGTTGCTGGGCAAACGAGACTAGTGAGCCGTATAGCGCCATCTCGTAGTGTTCGACCTGGTTTCCACCTACGATCAGAGCGGCGTCCCGCAATGGAGAAGTGTCGATGTCGCTGATCACATCCTCGACTTCATCGGTCATCTGGTCAAAAACTTTGGCCTTCTCCGTATCTGGCTCCTTGCCGGCGATTGAGAACACCTGCTCCAAACGCCGCGCTTGCCTCTGTGTCTCCTGAAGATGCTGTTGCAGCGCGCTCTTGAGCTCTGGAGTAGAGGCTGCCTCAATCATGGTGGGCAAGCCTTTCTTCACGAGCTTCTGTTCGCAGTCGTACGCCTTGCCGAGTAAATGTTCGAAGAGGTCCTGCATAGTTTTAGCTTTCATCGCTGAACTCCTTTTAATGTTGGAATAATGGGAGTTGGCGCAGCCACTTCGTTGCAAATTTCGGGTGGTAGCTGAACCGCTGAATTTTTTTCAATTGTCCGTACAAAGCCTCAGATGAGCTTTATCCGCCTTGTGCTGTATGAGAGTTCTGCGAAAGGAAAAACTCGGCCGCAACCCGGGAGATTACAGTTCTGCTCTCTGTTAAAATCTATAACTCGTTTGCAAGAGGAGGGCGTTATGGAACGCGCTACTGCGGGTTTGCAGAAGATTGTTGCTGACGCATTGCGGCGCACTCCGCCCGGACAAGCCCCTATACTTGCCTGGCCCTTAGCGTGCGGAACTGCTGTGGCAGAGAGAACGAAAGTTCTGGACTTCACCCAAGGCGTCTTGCGCGTGCAGGTTCCCGACCCGGGCTGGCGCGCCGAGTTGCAGGCTTTGTCGCCCCAGTACGTTGCTGTGATCAACCGCTACACAGCCGAGAGCGTTACACGTATCCAGTTCGTGGTCGCCGATCGTGTGATGGCCTCCAGGTAATTTCTCGATGAAAGTTACTGACCAGGATGTCAGCTACGTGGCCGACTTGGCTAATCTCGAGTTGACCAGCGACGAACGCCGGCGCATGCTTCGTGATCTGAATTCCATCCTCGACTACATAGATCGTTTGAACCAACTCGACACCACCAACGTCCCTCCTATGGCCCAAGTCTCTGACTGGTTCGGAGTGGACGAACATAAACAAGGAAGCGAGCGCTTCGACTACGCCGCTCGTGAGGACATTGTCGAAGGTCTGCGCAAGTCCCTCGCCCCGCGGGAGGCACTCGCCAATGCACCCGATACGGACGGCACCTTCTTCGAAGTACCTAAAGTGATCGAGCGCTGATGGAACAGAACGCACTCACCATCGACACCGCGCGTTCGTCGATCTCGCGTAGGGAGACGACCGCCACTGCATTGGCAGAGTCTTTTTACTCCGTCATCGAAAAGAAGAACCACTCGATTGGCGCATACCTGACGCTTTCTAAAGATCGCGCTTTGGCGAAGGCTGGGCAGATCGACGATATGGTCGCGAAAGGCAAGCCTCTACCGTCCCTCGCCGGGGTTCCCGTCGGAATCAAGGACGTAATGGTAACGCGCGGCACCCGCAGCACTGCCGGTTCGAAGATGCTCGAGAACTATATCCCGCCTTACGACTGCACAGCCGTGGTGCGACTCGAAGAGGCTGGGGCCGTGGTTCTAGGCAAGATGAACTGCGACGAGTTTGCCATGGGCTCGTCGAACGAGAACTCGGCATACCGGCCAGTGCACAATCCACACGATCTTTCGCGTGTTCCGGGAGGCTCGTCCGGTGGATCAGCAGCGGCCGTAGCAGCCGGCATGGCTGTGGCAACGCTTGGCTCGGATACGGGCGGATCGATTCGGCAACCAGCTTCGTTTTGCGGTGTCGTTGGCCTCATGCCCACATACGGGCGAGTCTCTCGTTATGGCCTGATTGCGTTCGCGTCCTCGCTCGACCACATCGGCCCTCTGACCAACACTGTTAAAGACGCCGCGATTATCTTGCGAACAATCGCCGGACGCGACCCGATGGATTCGACCTCTGCCGATTTGCCCGTTCCCGACTACGTTGCCGAGTTGGACCTGCCCGTGCAGCGCTTGCGCTTGGGGATACCAAAAGAATATTTTGCAGAAGGGTTGGATCCAGAGGTCCGTGCCGCGGTCGAAGCGGCGATTCAGAAGCTGGCCGGGATGGGATGCGAGGTCGTCCCAGTTTCTCTGCCCCACACTGAATACGCCATCCCAACCTATTACTTGGTCGCCACTGCCGAAGCGTCCGCCAATCTGGCGCGTTTCGATGGTGTCCGGTACGGGCATCGGGCCGCTAACGTTCGCTCGCTTTCCGACATGTACCGCCGCAGCCGCGATGAAGGATTTGGGGCCGAAGTAAAGCGCCGCATCATGCTGGGAACCTATGCGCTGAGCGCCGGCTACTACGATGCTTATTACCTGAAGGCGCAGCGTGTGCGAACGCTGCTGACTCGCGATTTCGAAGAAGCCTTCAAGAAGGTCGATGCCATCATCACGCCAACCAGTCCTACGGCAGCGTTCAAGCTAGGAGAGAAGGCGGACGATCCCCTGTCCATGTACCTGGCCGACATCTATACGGTGACTGCCGATCTGGTTGGAATTCCTGGAATCTCAATCCCGTGTGGAAAAACTAAGGAAGGGCTTCCCATCGGCATGCAGATTTTAGGACGGCATTTCGACGAATCCACAATCCTGCGGCTCGCTCACAGCTACGAACAAGCTACTACCACCTAGCCCGTTGTTCGAATATGCTCTCGTTCTTTCCTGAGCAGCACGGATTACTCACTCCCGAGACTTTCCTCTTCAGGCGCTCCATGCCGCCGCAGCAATTGCGGCAAGTTCTGGGAAAAAGCCGAGCGCGGCAGCACCATATCGCATCCCGCTTCGTGGGCCTTTTGCTTCAGGTCGCCCTGAACGTGCGACAGGAATCCGATAATTGACGTTCCCTTTTTCAGCTTGGCTTTCAGCTTGGGGATCGTGGTCAAGGGCTTGGCTCCCGCATTATTCAGATCGAAGATGAGCAGTGACGGTGTCCCTTCTCCGTTCTGCTTCATGCGCTCGGCAAGATCCTTGTCCGTTTTCATGAACTCGACTTTGACGTTCAGCTTGCGCGCGGTTTCCTGGATTTTGGCCATGAAGAACAGGTCATCCACAAAAGCAAAGATCCGGGAAGCAGCATCGGGTTGATTCGCCGGCAAA
>Ga0066702_10000310_pt1 | contig 11715 bp, 11 predicted proteins | sample GraSoiAngelo_151_FD_66507 | JGI IMG/M metagenome (GOLD analysis project Ga0066702, IMG submission 66507) | Grasslands soil microbial communities from the Angelo Coastal Reserve, California, USA - 14_1009_12_20cm | ecosystem: Environmental > Terrestrial > Soil > Grasslands | place: USA...
AGCGACTGGCGGTTGAAGTCGACGATCCACAGCGCGTTGCCGAGCCCCTGGGTGGCGGGGTCGGCGATCGCCTCCCAGACATTGCCCTCGTCGAGCTCGGCGTCGCCGAGGATGGCGACGAAGCGCGACGGCGGACGGGCGCCGAAGTGGGCGTCGACGTAGCGGCGCGCCACCGCCGCGAAGAGCGGTGCCGCCGCCCCCAGGCCGACCGAGCCGGTGGAGAAGTCGATGAAGGCGCGGTCGGGATCCTTGGTGCGCGACGGGTACGACTGCAGCCCACCCCGCGCCCGCAGCCGCGGAAGGTAGGAGCGATCGAGGTTGCCGAGCAGGTACTGGATCGCGTGGAAGACCGGCGACGCGTGCGGCTTCACCGACACCCGGTCGCCGGCGTCGAGGTGGGCGAACCAGAGCGCGGTCATCACCGTCACCAGCGAGGCGCTCGACGCCTGGTGGCCGCCCACCTTCACCCCGTCGTGGTTCTCGCGGTCGTGGTTGGCGGCGTCGACGATGCGCACCGCGAGCCAGAGCACTCGGCGCTGGATCTCCTCCAGGACGCCGAGGTCGAGCGCCCGCTCGTCCGCGGTCAACATCTCCGTCTGATGATGACGCCTGGCGGCCGGCGCGGCTACGGGCTGGCCGAGGGGGTGGGGCTCGACCCGGTCGCGCCGCCGAGCGAGGAGAAGTCGAGCACGTCGCGGGGTGCGGAGACGTCGACCGCGACATCCCAGCCGTCGAAGTGGAGGGCCTGGGAGCCGACGTCCGGCTTGATCTCGACCGGATAGGGCTTGCCGGTGGTGGCGACGTAGAGGATGCTGTCGGCGTCGCGCAGGCTGACCACCGCCCTGCCGTCGACGGTGGTCGAGGCGCCCTTCGTCACCGCGCCGCCGCTGGGCATCGACAGCGCGTCGGCGAGCTTGCCGAAGTCGGTGAAGGTGGAGAGGCTCTCGACGATATCGCCCCCCGGCCCGGCGCCGGCCGGGACCGCGACCCAGCGGTCGCCGATCACCGCGGCGACCTGGTCGCCGGCGTACTTGGCGAAGAGCGCCCGCCCCTTCAGGTAGGAGTGGCCGCCGGTGACGACGACGCTCGCGGTGACCCCGCCGATGGTGATCGTCCCCATGAGGTTGCCCGAGCGGTTGTAGCGGAGGTCGATCCCGAAGGTCGCGCCGCTGCTGGGGATCGAGCCGTACATGTGGACCGCCTCGGCACCGCGGAGCGCGGCGACGGTGTCCTTGAGGATCTGGGTGGCCTGCCTGGAGCCCTCGCCGTTGTCGGCGGGGCCGCCGCCGCCCCCGCACCCGGCGAGGAGCACGGCGACGAGAGCCGGCGCCGCCGCGCGTCGGAGGGGTCGGACCACGGGGCGAGATCCTAGTCCTCCACCTCGGCTCCCGGCTCGACCACCCGGATCGACACCGCCCGGAAGAGGCGGGGGGAGTCCTCGAGCACCCGTCTGCGGGGATCGGGCACGTCGAGGAGCCGCGGTGCGAGCAGCGCTCGCAGGGAGGCGAGGCGAGGGTCGGCGAGGACGCCGTCGACGGCGCGGCGGTCGCCGCCGGCGACCACGGCGTCGAGCGAGGCCGCGGCGGGGAGGAGCACCGCCGCCGCCGCGTCCGCGGCCGCGTCGAGGGCGGTGCGCGCCTGCCCCTCGCGCCGGCGGGCGAAGCGGTGCTGCGACCAGCCGCCGGCGGCGGCGCGGCCGTGGACGGGGCGGGACCCGGTCCGCGAGGCCGACAGTCTCGACCCCTCGAAGACCCCGGCGGCGAATCCCCCGAGGCGCACCAGGAGCACCCCGACGGTGCGCTCGGCGAGGGCGTGCGCCACCAGCCCGCCCCAGGGCGCGGCGGGGTCGACGGCCAGCGGCGGCAGCGGGACCTCGCAGGCGGCGAGCGCGCCGTCGGCCGCGCTCACCTCGACCCGCTCCGGCACGGCGCGCCACTCCACCGCGCCGTGGCGGGCGGTGAAGCCGTCGAGCCAGGCCGCCAGGCGCTCCGGGTCGACGCGCACCCAGCGGCCGCCGCCGGCGGCCGGCCTGCTCACCGCCGCGCGTCCACGAACGTCCGTCCGGGGTGCGTCCAGTGCATCTGCTACGCTCCTCGCCGCGTGAAGGGAATCGCCGCGGCACCTGTGCGAGGTGCCCGATGGTGAGCGGATCATCCTGCTCAGGTCGGTCGCCGAGCACCCCGGCAGCGGGCATGTGGAGGACATGAACCGATGACCGTCAGACTCCGACTGGCGGCGCTCGTGGGGGTGGCCGCGGCCGGGATCGCCTGCGCCGGCGCAGGGCTCGCCACCACGGTGTTGGCGCGCAGCGCGCAGCCGTCCGGGGTGGTCGCGGTGGACGTGAACCCCGGCGACTCCACCGACGTCACCGACATCAGCAGCATCGCCTACGCCTTCCCCGCGGGCACCGGGGAGGTCGCCACCGCGACGCCGGTCACCGCGATGGCGGCCGCGCACACCGCCGCGTCCGCCGCCCGGGTGGGCGCGCCGGGCCTGCCCGCCGTGGTGAACGGCCCGATGGCGGCGGCGCAGCCGTTCGACACCCCGGTCCCGGGGTGCAGCGCCTCGAACAACAACTGCGGGCTGCCGACCTGCGCGGCGAACAACTCGAGCTGCAGCCTGCTCAACTGCGTCGCCACCGCCGCGTGCAACCCGGCCAACCCGGGCGCCAACGGGCTCGGCACCTGCAAGGCCACCGCGTCCGGGGGCCTGCTCGGCTGCGGTCTCGGCGCGTCGGGGGTCAACGACTGCTTCATCGGCCTGGGCTGCGGCCTCGGCGGCTTCGGGCTCGGCGGTTGCGGCCTGTTCAGCTTCTCCGGCTGCGGGATCAACGGCCTCGGCGGGCTCGGCCCCGGCTGCACCTTCAGCGGCAGCTGCCCCGGCATCGGGTGCGGCTTCTTCGGCGGCGGCTGTGGTCACAACGACTGCCTGGGCTTCGGATTCCTCGGATCGGGCGGAGACGACGACAACAACAGCCATCACGGCTGCGGCTCGTTCTCCGACTTCGGGTTCCACTTCCACGGGTTCAGGGACTTCCACTTCTCGTCGTTCCACAACGGGCACGACTCGAAGAAGAAGCACTGAGACCGGTGGGGAGAGCCGCAGTGCGGCTCTCCCCCTGGAGCCTCTCCCGGTTACCGCCAGCAGTCGTGCCAGCGGCACCAGTCACGGTCGCCGCCGCGATCGCCGCGACAGTCGTGCCAGCGGCAGAAGTCGCGGTCGCCGCCGCGATCGCCGCGACAGTCGTTCCAGCGGCAGAAGTCGCGGTCGCCGCCGCCGCAGTCGTGCCAGCGGCAGTCGCCGCCGCGGTCACGGCCGCAGTCGTGCCAGCGGCACCAGTCGTTGGGCGTCATCGGGGTCGCGTCCGCCGGGGCGGCCGCGGTCACCGACGGCGCGGCCGTCGCCGCGCTCACATGGGTGGTCGTGAGGGCGAGGCTGCCCGCCGCACACGCCACCATCACCGCGCCCACGGCCACGAGCCGGCGCAGTGCAGACATTCTGTAGATCATTCCCTTTCCCTATCTCTCAATGCATGGCCGCGGCGCATGGCACCGCGGCGCCGATGGTCGTCGATTGAACCCTGCGGCAGCCCCTCCCTCAGCGATCACTGCTGCGCAGTGCCACAGTCAGCGGAGAGGCCGAACCCCTCGTCGGTCCGCAGGCCGTCGCCACCCTCTGCCCAGCCACAGGATCGACACGACGACCGTGTGGGGCGCCCTTCCCGCCGTTGCGCCGCTGCACGTTCTTCGGGGGAGGATGGTCCTTCCCCGGTAAGAGGTCGGTAAGAGGGGGGCAAGAACTCGGCAAGACATCCCCGGGCAACGTGGGCTCCGGTGCAAAGTTCGCGGTTCTCAGCCGTTTCTCTTCTCGGCGGCGGGAGGGACGCCCGCCAGGAAGGGAGTGAGAAAGAGTGGACAAGCGGCGCAGCCGGCCGGTCCGGCCGGCGGTGCGGTGCGCGCTGGCGGGGGTCATGGCGACGGTCGCTGTGAGCTCCGCCTGGCAGGTGGTGTCGGCGAAGTCGACCACCGCCGTGACGAGCGCCGCCCGCGGTCATCTCAAGGCCCGGCATCACCATGCCGTGGCCACCGAGGCCGACAACATGAAGTCGGTGACCCTGCGCCGCGGCGACACGCTCACCGTCACCCTCCACGGGGGCTGGAGCACGCCGACCAGCAGCGATCAGAAGGTGATGCGCGACAGCGGAATGAAGCCGATGTTCGTCTGCCCGCCGAACGCGATGTGCGCCACCCCGTCGCCCGGACCGACCAGCACGACCTCGGCGACCTTCATCGCGGGCTCGCAGGGGACGGCCACCGTCGACGCGAGCAGGGCGCCGTCCTGCCCGCCGGGGCGGATGTGCCCGATGTACATGCAGATCTACCGGCTGAGCGTCACCGTCGCCCCCTGACCCACTAGCATCCGGGGCCGATGCCCACAGCCGAGCGCGCCGCGGAGTTCCAGCTCGCCCTTCCCGCCGGGCCGGTCGAGGTGCTCCTCCACGATCCCGACGGCGGCGCGGTGGCCGGGCGCTGGCGCTTCCCGGAGGGCGGCGCCCGGCTCGAGATCGACCTGCTCTCCCCAGAGCTCTGCCGGGTCGACGGCCGTCGCGCCGCGGAGCAGGAGGTCGCAGACGGCTTCATCCCCTGGCCCCGGCTCACCTTCACCGTGAACGGGCGCGCCCACGAGGTGGTCTCCACCGACGCCGAGGTGCTCCGCCGTCACTACGGGCGCGAGCACCACCAGGAGGTGAGCTACGCGACCCCGCAGCCCTTCAACACCGCCTTCCACGCCGCCCGGATCGAGCAGGCGCGGCGGCTGCTCCGCGGGGTGACCGGGCGGGTGCTCGACCTCGGCTCCGGCTACTCGCTCGTGGGGATGGCGGGTCCGTGGAGCTTCGACCTGGTCGCCTGCGACTGGGACGGCGAGGCGCTTCGGGAGGTGCTCCGCACCGGCCGTGCCGGGGCGGCGGTCCGGGGGAGCGCGCAGCGCGTGCCCTTCGCCGCCGGGGGGTTCGACGCCGTCTACGCGGGGGAGATCATCGAGCACCTCGTCGAGCGCCCCGCGGCGCTCCGCGCCTGGGTGTCGCTGCTCCGTCCCGGTGGCCGGCTGGTGCTGACCACCCCGAACCGCCGCCACCTCTGGGCCCGGGTCACCGGGCGCGAGCAGGTCCAGAACCCCGAGCACCTCCACGAGTACACGGTCGCCGAGCTGCGCGCCGAGGTGGCCGCTGCGGGGGCGCGCATCCGCCATCTCGAGGGCCTGGTCCTGCCCCTGCCCGTCTGGGTGCCGCGGCGCGGCCTGCGCGACGCGGTGCACTCCGTGTTCTGCCGCTTCGCCCCCAACCACCCGGTCCTGCTCCGGCGGGTGGTCGACCTCGGCAGGCCGCTCCCCTGGCTGGCCCAGAACCTCGCCCTCGTCGCCGAGCGGGTCGAGCCGTCCCCTCACCCGGACCTCGCGTCGAGCCACTCCGCGAGCTCGGCGAGGGAGACGCAGCGCACCTCGGGGAGGCCGCACACCGTGTCGAGGAGCCGGGTCAGGGCGCGCAGGTAGGCGCCGTGGTTCCACGTGGCGAAGTGGTGGCCGATGATCAGCGGCGCGCGGTCGCCGGCGTAGAGGGCCCGGAAGGAGTCCATGTAGCTGGCGTAGGTCTGCTCCTCGAGGGCGGGCTCCGTGGCGGGCGGGATGTCGACGGCGCCGGACTGGTTGACGTAGAAGCTGTAGTCCATGGCGACGTTGCGGTGGGGCGTCCCCGCCCGGCGCACGATGGTGAGCGGGAGGCTCCACAGCCCCGCCTCGCGGACCGGCCACTCGCCCTCGGGGCCGGTGCCGCTGCTGTCGTAGCGGAACCCCCGAGCCCGGAGGACGGGATACAGGACGCCGAGGTCGCCCTCGAGGCAGGGGGTGCGGCCGCCGACCACCGCGGCCGCGGGCCGCGGGGCCGCCGCCTGGTTCGGTCCGAGCCGGCTGTGGACCCGGGCGCCCTCGAGCAGGGTGTCGAAGGCGTCGAGCTCGGCGGCCCAGTCGGCGGCCGACCAGGAGGCGACCCCGCGGGGGCCGCAGAAGTGCCCGTTGAAATGGGTGCCGAGCTCGTGCCCCTCGGCGCGCCCGGCGGCGATCTCGTCGAGCAGTGCGGCGATCGTGGCGCGGTCGGACATCCCGGGGGCGGCCTCGACGAAGCCGATGTCGGAGCTGCCAATGGGACGGCGCGGCGGGCGGTAGAGGCGCGCGTCGGCCGCCGACAGGAGGTAGACCCCGCTGAGGAAGAAGGTGAGGTGGGCGTGGTCACGGCGCGCCACCGCGCGCCAGTACCGCCACAGCCCGACGTCGCCCGAGCCGTCGAAGGAGACGGCGACGAGCTGGGGCGGACGCCCGGAGTCCGATGTGGGGCGTGCGAGCGGAGTGCTCGACGGCGGTGAGGGCGCCGGCGCGACCGGTGTGCGCGATGCGGCGCCGCGCGCCGACGGCGCGGAGCAGCCGGCGAGCACCAGCGCCGCCAGCCCCGCGGCTAGGGCGCGAGCGGGATCCACGTGCGACCTCCATCGGCGGTGCCGAGCGCCCGGCCGTCGCCGGTGACCACCCATCCGTGGGCGGTGTCGACGAACTCGACCAGGCGGACTCCGCCGGCGGTCGTCGCCTCGAGCGACACCGTCCACGTCGCGCCGTCGGAGCTGCGCAGCAGCGGGCCCGGCTCGAGGCCGAGGTAGACGGGTCCCCGGGGCGCCAGGGCGAGCGCGGCCGGCGAGCCGGCGGCGCCGAGGGCGCCCGCCCCCGGGGCCGCCGAGACGCGCTGCTCCCAGTGCCTCCCCCCATCGCGCGAGCGGTAGACCGCCCGGTCCGCCGGCCCGTCGCAGGCGACCCAGAGCTCGGTCGGCTCGAGCGCCGCGATCACCGGGGCGGCCCCTGCCGGGCTCGGGCCGCACGGATCGGGGAGCTGTTCCCAGCTGTGGCCGCCGTCGTGGGTCGCGGCGAGCCGTGAGCCGCCACGCCCGGCCGAGCCCGAGCCGGCGACGAATGCGTCGACCGCGCTCACCCGCACCATCGTGGCGTCCGCGCCGGCCACCGCGGGCCCCGCCGCCATGGCGGCCCAGTGCCGGCCGTCGTCGGTCGAAGCGAGCACGCGCACCGAGCACGGGGGCGACCCGGGGCAGGCCTGCAGCGCCCACACCGAGGCGCCGACCGGGGCCACCGCGACCACGCCGTCGGGCAGGGACGCCCGGCTCCAGGTACGCCCGCCGTCGCCGCTCGTGTACAGGAGCCCGGCGGCGGCGACGAAGCCGCTGCGGGCGCCGCGGAAGGCGACCCGCGCCGTCGCGTCCGCGCCCGTCGGTCGGGGGTCGACCGGGGACGGCGCCGTCCAGGTGCGGCCGCCGTCGGCGGTCGCCCGCACCGCGAGGACGCAGCTCCCGTCGGTGCAGGTGCTGCCCACCTCCCACCCGTGGAGATCGTCGCCGAAGGCCACGTCGAGCACGGAGAACGCGGTCGGCGCCGCGCCCGAGACGGCGACACCCGGCCGGCCGCCCGCGGGGGGCTGCGGCCGCTCCGTCCCGGAGGGGGTGCCGGTCCGGGACCAGAGGGCGGCCGCGAGCACCGCGGCGAGCACGACGCCGCTCGCCACCCCGGCGAGCGCGGGGAGCGGCGTACGCCGCCGCGGCGCGTCGTCGAGCCGGGCGCGCACCGCTGCGACCACCCTACCGGCGGCGCCGTCGGGCACCGGAGCGGACCGGCGGAGGTGGCCGCGGAGCCCCTCCTCGAGGCGGTCGAGGTCAGCCATCGAGGCTCCTCCGCAGCCGCGCGAGGGCGCGGGAGAGGTGCTGCCGGACCGTGCCCGGGCGGCAGCCGAGGTGTGCGGCACACTCGTCGAGGGTGTACCCGAGCTGGTAGTGGAGGACGAGCACCGCCCGCTGGCGAACGCTGAGGCGGCGCAGAGCGAGCTCCCACTCCACCGCCCGGTAGCCGTCGCACACCGCTCCCGCGGTCTCGACCTCCACCCCGGACTCGGTGCGCCGCAGGGTGAGCAGGCGGCGCTGCCGGCGGACGCAGCGGCGCACGCAGATCCGGCGCAGCCAGGCGCCCCGCGCCCCGGGGTCGCGCAGCGAGTCCCAGGAGCGCCAGGCGAGCTCCCAGCTCTCCTGGACCGCGTCCTCCGCCTCGCCGGGGTCGCGGAGGATGGCGAGCGCGATCCCGAGGAGGCGAGGGGTGTGCACCACCAGCGCGGCGTCGAACTCGGCGGTGCGCCGGGCGGCGGCGTCGTGGACGAGGGCGCCGATCATGTCACCCGGTCCAGAGGCCCTAAGCCCGGCGCCGGTTGACACCCTCCGCGGGCCCGCCACCCTCTCGCGCACCCGCCGAGTCTGAGCCGCCGCGTACGATCCGCGGGCACGACAGCACGTGGGAGGCGGACGGCATGGGCGGGAGCGGGCTCGGCCCCGGATGGGTGATCCTCCAGCGCGACCTCACCGGGATGATCACCGTCCCCGACTCCGACCGGCGGGTGGTCGCCACCCTGGTGCGCGACGCGCGTACCGGTGAGGTCCTCGGTGCCCGCCTCGCCGAGGACGAGGACCGCTCCCTCGTCCAGGCGCTCCAGCTCGCCTCGGGCCGGCCGGACCTGCCGGTGCAGGAGCTGCCCTGCCGGGTCTGGTGCGCCCCCGCACTCGCCGAGCGCCTCCGCCGCCAGCTCGGGCTCTTCGAGCTCGCCGCCGAGGTCGAGGTCGTCGAGCACCCCGTCGACGACGAGGCGGAGGACATCCTCGACGCCCACGTCGCCCACCTCGGCGGCCGCGCCGCGGTGGCGTCGCCGCCGGCGCCCGAGGACCGCCACCGGCTCTACACCGAGGCGCTCGCCTTCGCCCGCGCCCATCCCTGGGAGCGGCTCTCGGAGGATGCTCCGCTCGCCCTCGAGCTCCGCGCCGGCTCCGACACGGGGTCGTGGCTGGTCCGGGTGATGGGGAGCGGCGACACCCGGCCCGGGCTGCTGCTCACCCCGAGCGCGGCCGGCCGCGGGACGCCCGGGGACCCCACGGCGGCGCCGCCGGGCAGCTGCGCGCTCCTCCTTAACGCCGCGGCCATCCCCCCGGACGCCGACCGCGCCCGCCGCCACGGCTGGCCGGAGGTGGAGCCGCTGATCCCGAGCCTGCTCGCCCTCGACGGCGAGGAGCCGGGCGAGATCGACGGCCGTCGCAGCCGGCTGCTCGCGCTCGCCCTCGGCGCGGTCGCCGCCCACCTCGAGGCGGGCGCCGCCGGCGCGCCGACCCGGGGCGAGGCGACACTGCCCGACGGCCGCCGCGGCCGCTACACCGTGAGCCCGGCGCCGGCCGGGAGCGGAGCTCCCGCCGGGCTGCGGGAGGCCTCCGGTGAGCTGGTCGCCGACCTGCTCCCCGACGGCGCGGTGATCGGGTTCGGGTCGGTGCCCCGGAGCGCGGTCGACGGCCTCGGCACCACCGCCGCCTGGCACGGAGCGTCGCCCGAGGGGATGAGCGCCGGCGGCGACCTCCCCGTGCTCATCCTCGGCGTCGACGCCGCGGCCGCCGGCGTGGTCGCCGCCCGGCTCGCCGAGGCGCACCCGGTCGGCGTCGCCCTCGCCCGCCGCGAGCAGCGCGAGCTCGTCACCCTCATCTGCGACGGCAGCGTCTTCGGGCTCACCGAGGCCCGCACCGGCGACGAGTCCCTCGCCCTCTTCCTCCGCCGCCGCGAGGCCGCGGACGGCGCCCACCTCGTGATGGTCGCCGACCTCGCCGGCTTCCCCGACCTCGACTCCATCTCCGGGGTCTTCGGCTGCGTCCTCCGCGACGCCGCCTCGCCGGGCCGCCGCTGAGGGTGGCGCGGGCGGCACTCATCGTCCACGGCGGCGCCGGCGACCGCCCGGTGGCGGAGCGGCCGCCGACCCAGGCGGCGGTCGAGGCCGCGCTCGAGGCGGGGTGGGCGGTGATCGCCGGGGGCGCGCTCGCCGCCGCCGTCGCCGCCGTCCGGCTCATGGAGGACGCCCCGCTGCTCAACGCCGGGCTCGGCGCCTGCCTCAACGCCGACGGGGTCGCCGAGCTCGACGCCGCGGTCATGCTCGGCGACGGCCTGCGCGCCGGCGCCGTCGGCGCGGTCCGCGACGTCCGCCACCCCGTCGACCTGGCCCGGGAGGTGATGGAGGAGGGGCGCCACGTCCTCCTCGTCGGCGAGGGCGCGTCGCGGTTCGCCGCCGAGCGCGGCGTCGAGCGCTGCGACCCGGAGGTCTTCGTCGCCGCCCGGCGCGCCGGCGAGGCGGCGCCCTCGGGCGACACCGTCGGCGCGGTCGCCCGCGACTCCGGCGGCGGCCTCGCCGTCGCCGTCTCCACCGGCGGCCTCGCCGGCAAGCGTCCGGGCCGGATCGGGGACTCGCCCCTGGTGGGTGCCGGGCTCTACGCCGACGCCGACGCCGGCGCGGCCTGCGCCACCGGGGTGGGGGAGGGGTTCATCCGCACCGTCCTCTGTCACCGCGCCGTCGAGAGGCTGGCGTCCGGTGCCGCGGCGGCGGTGGCGGAGGAGTGCCTCGAGCTCCTCGCCCGCCGCGCCGGCGGTCGTGGCGGGCTCATCGTCCTCGGGCGCGAGGGGGCCCCGGCGGCGGCGTGGAACACCCCCCACATGGCCTGGGCGATGCGCGTCGAGGAGGCCTGACCCGCGGCACTTGACGGCGGTCCGCGCCCGGGTCCACGCTCCACCGGCGCAGCGGTCACGGGTCGTCGGAGAGGGGGTCGCGGATGTCCGTTCAGCACCACGAGGAGCGTCCGCCGGCGCCGCCGCCCTACCTGGTCGATCGCCGTCCCCGCCGCTCCGGTGGCGCGCTCGCCCGGATGGTGGCGTGGGCGCGGGCGGGGACCGCGGGGGTCACCCCGGTGGACCGCACCGCCGCCCGCGTGCAGCGGGCGCTGGTGATGGTGGTGCTCGCCGGCGGCTGGGCGCTCGCCCGCTCCTTCCCCCGCTTCGATCTGGTTCTGCCCGCGACGACGGTGGTGCTGCTCGCCGCCACCGTGCATCCCGCGCTCTCGCTGCCGCGGCTGATCAGCGGCCGGCTGCTCCCCCTGCTGCGCCTCGGGGGGCCGTCCCTCCGCAGCGAGGACCCCGCCCCGCGCCGCCTCGGCGACGTCGCCACCGGCCTGCTGCTCGTGCCCGCCTCGCTCCTCGCGGTCCTCGGGGTGCCGCCGGCGGCATGGTCGCTCGGGTGGGCGGTGATCGTCGTCGCCCTCGTCGAGTTTACCTTCGACATCTCGCTCGTCGCTCTGCTGGCATGATGGCCGCCATGGATGCGCGGGAGGCGGCGCGGGCGGCGGTCGAGGAGGCGCAGGACCGGCTGCTCTCGCTCAGCCATCGCATCCACGCCCATCCCGAGCTGGGCTTCGAGGAGGTGCGCGCCTGCGAGTGGGTCGCGTCCGAGCTCGACGCCGCCGGGCTGGCGGTGCGGACCGGGGTGCACGACCTGCCCACGGCGCTCGTCGCCGAGGCCGGCGACGGTCCGCTCACCATCGCGGTCTGCGCGGAGTACGACGCGCTCCCCGAGGTGGGGCACGCCTGCGGCCACAACGTCATCGCCGCGGCGGCGGTCGGCGCCGGGATCGCGCTCGCCCGGGTGGCGGACGACGTCGGGATACGGGTGCGGGTGATCGGCACCCCCGCCGAGGAGGGCGGCGGCGGAAAGATCCTGCTCCTCGAGCGCGGCGCCTTCGACGGCGTCCACGCGGCGATGATGGT
>Ga0066702_10000311_pt1 | contig 11711 bp, 13 predicted proteins | sample GraSoiAngelo_151_FD_66507 | JGI IMG/M metagenome (GOLD analysis project Ga0066702, IMG submission 66507) | Grasslands soil microbial communities from the Angelo Coastal Reserve, California, USA - 14_1009_12_20cm | ecosystem: Environmental > Terrestrial > Soil > Grasslands | place: USA...
TGCCGGCGCTCCGCCCAGAGCCGGTCCTGGAGGTCGAACAGCTTCAGGTGCTGCTTGTCCAGCTTCTTGAGGGACTTCTTCTCGCTCAGACCGTCGGTGAAGTCGGGATCGACGTCGGCCAAGCTGACGCGCCTGCCGGTACCGGACCGGGCGCGGTGCAGCGCACGCACGTCGGTCCTGGCCACGATCCCAACATAGCCGTGGCTAACCGCCGGCGTAGGCGGCGGACTCGCGGGTCAGCCGCTGGAACTCCTCCTCGTCCAGCTCCAGGTCGGCCGCGGCGGCGTTGGCCTCCAGCTGCGCGACCGTCCGGGCACCGGGGATGGCGACCGTGTTCGGGTGCCGGATCACCCAGGCGAGCGCGACCTGGGCGGCGCTGGCCGAGTGCCGGGCGGCGATCTCGGTCAGCGCCGCGAGCAGCCCCTTGGCGCGCTCCAGCGATCCGGTGCTGAAGCGGGGGTTGATCCGGCGCAGGCGGTCGGGTGGCCGCCTGCCGGCGCTGTAGGTGCCGGCCAGGAAGCCCTGCCCGAGCGGGCTGTAGGCGATCACCAGACGGTCGTTGGCCTCGGCATAGGGCACCTGGTCCGCGGCAGCTTTCGGCGCCGCCAGGCTGAAAGGGACCTGGTTGCTGAGCAGCGGCCGGCCCAGGGCCTGCTCCGACTTCCGCCAGCGCTCGACCGAGTAGTTGCTCAGGCCGGCGTGGCGGATGGTGCCGTCCTCGAGCAGCGAGCGCAGGCCGGCCATAAGGGTGGCGTCCGGTACCAGCGGGCTCGGCCAGTGGACCTGATAGAGGTCGATGGCGTCGACGCCCAGCCGGCGGGCGCTGGCGTGCGCGCGCCAGCGGACGATCGCCGGCAGCGGAAGCACCGGGAAGACCTTGGTGGCGATGAAGGCACGGGACCGGTTCGGACCGAGGGCCGAGCCCAGGATCCGCTCCGAGCGGCCGAAGGCGTAGATCTCGGCGCTGTCGAAGAGGTTGACGCCCAGCTCCAGTGCCCGCGCCACGATGGTCGCGGCCTCGCCGCCCGCGTAGCGGTCGCCGTAGCCCCATTCGAAGGAGCCGAACTGCCAGGTGCCGAGCCCGACCGCCCCGAGCCGGACGCCCTGCACCTCGACCTCCCGCACGGCATCGAGGTTACCGGCTCAGCGGATGGCTCCCGCGCGGCCCTCCTCGCCGATCGAGGCCGGAAGCCGCGGCTCCCGGGCCAGCGCCGAGCCGAGGGTCACGACGCTGCGCACGCCCTCCAGCATCTCCCGCGACGACATCTTCGACTTGCCGTGGACCCGGTCGACGAAGGTGATCGGCACCTCGCCGACGGCCAGCCCGGCCCGCTGGCAGCGCACCAGCAGCTCGACCAGGGTCGAGTAGCCGGAAGCACGGACGGGCGAGTTGACCAGCAGCTCGGCCGCCCGCCGGCTGTAGCAGCGGAAGCCGCTGGTGCAGTCGTGAGACTCGATCCGCAGCCAGGCCCGGGCGAAGCTGTTGGCGCCGAAGCTCAAGACCCGGCGGTGCGGGCCCCAGCCTTCGATCGCGCCCCCGGCCACGTAGCGCGAGCCGATGACGAGGTCGAGCCCTCCCGCAGCCGCGGCGATCAGGGCCGGCACCCGTTCGGGCGCGTGGGAGAGGTCGCAGTCCATGGTCAGGAAGTGCACGTACCCGCCCTCCAGCGCCTGCCGGAAGCCGGCCAGGTAGGCCGTCCCCAGCCCCTGCCTTCCCGAGCGCCGGATCAGGCCGAGGCGCGGGTCGGACGCGGCGCGCTCCGCGACCAGGTCGCCGGTGCCGTCAGGCGAACCGTCGTCGACGACCAGCACGTCCAGCGAGGGCAGCGCCTCCAGCAGCCGGTCGATGACCGGACCGATGTTCTCGGCCTCGTTGTAGGTCGGCAGGCAGACGACCGCCGCGGACTTTTGCACCGCCTGACGCTAAACCGGCCGGCGGCCGGGTGTCAAACCGGCTTGGAGCTCTTCGGCTGGTCCTTGCGGGCCACCCGGGCGAGCGCGCGCTCCTGGCGCGTCGACTCCAGGAAGCGGACGTTGTAGACGGCAGCGACGGCCGCGAAGGCGCAGCCGAGGCTGATCAAGACGACCACCAGGGTGATCAGGTTCCAGGTCTGCCAGGCGCCCAGGATCAGGACCAGCAGGGACACGGTCCAGGCCACGAAGGCGTACTCCAGCCAGCGAAGCGTTGCACGCCGCAAGACGATGCTGCGACCGGTAGCGCGGAGTCGTTCGTCCATGTCCAGCGAAACGCCGTGGTTGCGCCGGTCTTGCTCGAAGACCACCGCCGATCCGGCGTCGAAACTCGCGCCGGGAGCTAGGTTTGCCTCTCCGAGGCCTGCTTGTGGAGCTCGTCCCACTGGGCGGTGTCCAGGTAGACCTGGATCCGCCGGATCTGCTCGCCGTTCAGCTCCAGCACGATGGCGCCCAGGCTCTCGCTCGGGTCGTTGCGCGCGGAGCGCCCGGCGCTCTCGAACTCGACGACGCTGAAGCCCATGCCGGTCCACTGCCGGCGCGCGATCACCGTCAGCTCGGGCAGCACCCGTTCGAGCTCGGAGATGAACGCGTGGACGCCCTCGTGACCGAAGAAGACCTGTCCCGGCGGCAGCCGCAGCTGGACCTCCGGCGAGGTCAGCCGCTCGATGGCCGAGTAGTCCTTCTGGTTGATTGCCTCCACGACGCGGGAGGCGATGTCGCTGCTCATACTCTTGAGCTTATGGCAGAGCCGCTGTCCAACGTTGACGCGGCCTGGCTGCGGATGGAGGACCCGACCAACCTGATGATGGTCACCGGGATCCTCACCTTCGACGAGCCGCTCGACTTCCGCCGCGTTCGGAGCACGCTCGAGAAGCGGCTGCTCAGCTTTGACCGCTTCCGGCAGCGCGTGGTGGAGGCGCCACTGGGTTTGGGACCGCCTCGCTGGGTGGACGACGAGCGCTTCGACATCGATGCCCACCTCCACCGCGTGGCGCTCCCGAAACCGGGCGACCAGCGCGCGCTCGAAGACCTGGTCAGCGACCTCATGAGCACCCCGCTCGACATGAGCAAGCCGCTCTGGCAGATCCACGTCATCGACGGCTACCGCGGCGGGTCGGTCTTCCTGAGCCGGCTGCACCATTGCATCGCCGACGGCATCGCGCTGATCCAGCTGCTGCTCTCGTTGACCGACGAGACCCCGCGCCCGCGCCGCGTCAAACCGGCGGCCAGGCCCGAGCGTGACGGCGGCTTCCAGCTCCCGTTTGGCGCCCTGGCGCAGACCCTTGCCAACCCCTTCGGGCTGCTGGAGCTGGCGCAGACCGGGGTCGGCGTGGCCGACACCCTGCAGCGATTGGTTTTGATGCCGGCCGATCCCCGGACGGTGCTGAAAGGCGCGCTCGGAGTCAGCAAGCGCGCTGCCTGGTCCAGCGTGATCCCGCTGGAGAAAGTGAAGGCTGCCGGGCGCCGCGGCGACGCGACCGTCAACGACATCCTGGTCGCGGCCGTGACCGGGGCGCTGCGCAGCTACCTGGAGGAGCGCGGAGAGCCGGTCGACACCCTCGAGATCCGCGCCGCGGTCCCTGTCAACCTGCGCCCGAGCGAGCGCGGCCTGGAGCTGGGCAACAGCTTCGGCCTGGTCTTCGTACCGCTGCCCATCTCGGTCGCCGACCGGCAGCGCCGGGTCAGCGAGGTCAAGCTGAGGATGGACCGCATCAAGGCCTCCGCGGAGGCGATCGTCAGCTTCGGCGTGCTGAACGCGATCGGCCTGGTGCCGCGCGTCCTGCACCCGCCCGCGGTGGAGTTCTTCGGCAGCAAGGCGAGCGTGGTCCTGACCAACGTGCCGGGTCCGAAAGAGGCGCTCTACCTGGCCGGCAGGCGGATCGCCGGCTGCATGTTCTGGGTCCCCCAGTCGGGCCGGATGGGCCTTGGCGTGAGCATTCTCAGCTACGCCGGCGGGGTGATGGTCGGGATTGCGGCCGACGCCGGCCTGGTCCCCGACCCGGAGCGCCTGGTGGCCGATTTTGAGCGCGAGTTGAAGGGGCTTATGATGCGCGCCGAGCGGGGCTCAGGAGATGGCAAGCGAAAGCGTGCTATGCCCGGTGCTGGTCGGGCGAGGGCCCGAGCTGGCGCTGCTGGAGGAGCGCGCCCGAAAGGCGGCTGAGGGAGAGGGCCGGGCGGTCCTCATCGCCGGTGACGCGGGGATCGGCAAGACCCGGCTGGTCACCGAGCTGATCGCCCACTGGCGCGGCGGGGTGGTAGCGCCCGCGCAGGCTTTGCCGAGCACGACCGGCAGGGGGGTGCTCCCCCCTGCCGCGCAAGGCGGACAAGTGCTGACCGGGGTCTGCGCCGAGGGAGAGCTGAGCCTGCCCTTCCTGCCCTTCGTGGAGGCGATCGGGAACCACCTGGCCGTTCCCGATCCCGGTCGCGGGCAGCTCGGCTCCTACCGCCACGAGCTCGCCCGGCTGCTGCCCAGCCTGGACGCCGAGGCCCCACCGGTGGACCCCAGCGACCCCGCCACCGGCCGGCTCCGACTCTTCGACGCGATCCTGGCCCTCTTTCGGCAGCTCGGACGGCGGTCGCCGGTGCTGCTGGTCATCGAGGACCTGCAGTGGGCCGACCCCTCCACCCGCGAGCTGTTCGACTACCTGTCGCGGCTGATCCGGCCGCTGCGGCTGCTCCTGGTCGCCACCTGCCGGCCGGAGGACCTCGGGCGCAACCACCCGCTCCGGCAGCTGATTCGGGGCTGGGAGAGGTCGCACCAGGTCGAGGTCGTCCGGCTGGAGCCGCTGGACGCAGTCGAGACCCGCGCGATGATCCGGGCCACCGTTGGTGCGGATCGTTTTGGACCGGCCGCCCTGGAGGCGGTCCTGGAGCGTTCCGAGGGCAATCCTTACCTGGTCGAGGAGCTGCTCCGCGCTGCCAGCGACGCCGGCTGGCAGGGAGGGGAGGAGGGGCTGCTGCCGAAGACCGTCCGCGAAGGCGTGCTGGCGCGGGTCGAGGGCCTGGGCCGCCAGGGCGTGGAGGTCCTGCAGGCGGCGGCCGTTCTCGGCCAGCGCTTCCGCTACGAGAGCCTGGCCGCCGTGACCGGTCTCAACGCAGAGGAGCTGGGGGACGCGCTGGAGGCCGCGATCTCCGCCCAACTGCTCGAAGAGACCGACGGCGAGCTCGGGCTCTACCGGTTCCGTCACGCGCTCACCCGCGATGCCGTCCAGGACAACCTGATCGCTCCCCGCCGCCGGCGCCTCCACGCTGCGGCGGCGGCGGCGCTGGCGGCTCAGCCCGGGACGCCGACGGTCGAGGTCTGCCGGCACCTGCTGGCGGCGCGCGACTGGCGCTCGGCCGCGCCCCTCTTCTTGAAGGCCGCCGAGGAGGCGGAGGCGGCCTACTCCTCGGAGGACGCGGCCGACATCTACAGCAAGGCCCTGGAGCACGTCGAGGGCGACCTCGAGCAGGCCGAGCTGGAGTGCCGGCTGGGCGTGGCCCGCCTGCAGCACGGCGAGGTCGCCGAGGCGCGGCGCCGGCTGTCGGCAGGCATCGACCGGCTGGAGGCGGCCGGCGCCCAGCGCAGCGCCGCCCATTTCCGGATCCAGCTTGCCGTCGCCAGCTGGCAGGGCTCGCGCCTCGACCTCGCCCGCGCGGAGCTGGAACAGGCGCGCCAGGCGCTGGAGCCGGACGGGCCCAGCGAGGACCTGGCGATGGTCCACGTCCGGCTGGCCGGCCTGGACATGGTCGAGCTCGAGGGCGAGGCGGCGATCGCGTCCGCGACCACCGCCGTCGAGATCGCCGGGAAGGTCGGGGCCGTGGCGCCTCGGATCTGGGCTTACGACTACCTGGGCGCCGGCCTCGCCTACACGGGTCGTCTCGTGGAAGGGCTGGAGTACCTCGACCAGAGCTTCCGCGAGGCCCGCGACGGAGGGCTCTTCCTGATCGCCGCCGACGCCCTCTACCAGGGCGCGCTCTGGCGGCTCATCGACCTGCGGCCGCAGGAGGCGATGGACCGCGTCCACGTCCTGCGCACCCTCCACGCGGGCAGGTGGTCGCGGCGGGAGGCCGACATCGCCGAGGCGATGACCTTCTGGTGGGGCTTCGGCCTGCCGGCTCCGGCCCTGGACCTGCTCGAGCAGGCGATCGCGCCCTACGAGCGGGGCGCCGATAACACCTGGATCGCCTGGGCGGAGATCAACCTGGCCGCGGTCAATGCCGAGCTGGGCCGCTTCGCGGCCGCCCGTCGGCTGCTCCAGGGCCAGGGCGGCCGCTCCGAGCCGCACCTCTGGATGCTCAACGCCTGGACGGTGATGCGGGTGGGACTCGACGCCGGCGACCTGGAGCTGGCGCTCTCGCCCGGCCCCGCCCTGCTGGCCGGCCTGCCGGTCGCCTCGCCCGTCCGCCGGATCCTGCTCGACATCGCCGTCGAGGTCCTTCTGGCGGCCGGCCACCTGGCCGAGGCGCGGCGGGTGTCGGAGGACGCGCTGCCGAAGCTGGGCGAAGGTCCGCTGACCGACCGCGTTCGGGGCCGGCTGGCGCTGGCCTCCGGCGATCCGATCCCGGCGATCGAGGACCTCGGCAAAGCGGCCGCCGGGTTCGCCTCCCGCGGGCTCGCCCACCAGGAGGCGCGCACCCGGATCGTCCTGGCCGCAGCGCTCGCGGCCGCCGGCCACGCCGACCGAGGTCGGGAGGAGCTGCGGACCGCGCTCGCCTCGGCTCGCGAGCGGGGCTCGCTCCAGGAGGCGGCGCTGGCGCGGACGGCGCTCCGGGAAGCCGGCGCCAGCACCGAGCCGACCGTCGAGCTGGTCGCGGCGGCCCTGGACAGCATCCGCCTGGGCGCCGATCCCGAGACCGGCCCGCTGCTCGACCTCGAGTGCCTCGGTTCCGCCGCCCGCGGCCGGGGCGAGCCGCTGCGCAGGCTGCTGGGCGACCTGGTCCGCGAGCTTATGGCCTCGCCCGATCCCTCCCACGCGGAGCGCGGCGCGGTGCTGGATGCGTACTACCTGCGCCGGCTCGGGTCACACGAGAAGGTGATGGAAGCACTCTTCCTCAGTGACGCGACCTACTACCGGCGCCGGAAGGACGGCCTGGCGGAACTGACCCAGCTGCTCCAGGACCGGGAGGCCGCCGCCCGGGAGGCGCTGCTCCAAAACTGACAGCTGCGGGCCGGGCCCGCGATAGTGACTTGAGAGCGGGGCCGGCCTGACCGTTACCGGCATGAGCAAGCGCATCGTCTATCAGACCGTCGTCTGGTCCGTCGCCATCCTCGGGACGCTCTGGATCGCCGCCGGCTATGCCGTCGACATCTGGTCCGAGCTGCGCCCGCGGCTGCGACCGATCCGGGTTCGCATCGACCGGAAGCGGGAGGTGGCCTGACCTTTCATGGGGCTGCTCTCCCGCGTCCTGATGCTTCTTCGAATCAAGTCCAACAGCGCGCTGGACAGCGTCGAGGATCCCCGCCAGGTCCTCGACTACGCCTACTCCCAGCAGCAGGAGATGCTGCGCAAGCTGCGTGGCGGCCTGGTCGAGGTGGCCACCGCCAAGCAGCAGTTGAGCCGGCAGTCGCAGCTGCTGGCCGAGCGCGTCCCCGCCCTTGAGGACCAGGCCCGGCGGGCCGTCGAGCATGGCCGCGAGGACCTGGCCCGGGTCGCCCTCGAGCGCAAGCACTCGGCGGCGGCCGAGCTGGAGGGCCTCGGCCGGCAGCTGGCCGAGGTCGCGGACGAGGAGCGCAAGCTCGGCGTCGCCGAGCGCCAGCTGGCCTCCCGGATCGAGGAGTTTCGAATCCACCGCGAGGTGGTCTCGGCCAAGTATTCGGCCGCCCACGCCCATGTGAGCATCAGCGAGGCGATCACCGGCGTCTCCGGCGAGCTGGCCGAGCTGGGCATGGCGGTCGGCCGGGCCGAGGAGAAGACCGATCGCCTGCGCGCCCGCGCCTCGGCGATCGACGCCTTGATCGAGAGCGGCACCCTGGGCGCAAACCAGGCGGGCGACTCGATCGAGGCAGAGCTGCGGCGGCTGTCGACCGCGGACGCCGTCGAATCGGAGCTGGCGGCGCTGCTCGAGCTGGCGCCCAAGCGCTTACCCGGCCGGGTCCCGGCCGAGAAGGAGGAGAGCTAGATGGTCAACCGCGCCAACACGTTCTTCGGGGGCTCCGGCGAGCTCAGCCAGGGCCAGGAGGTCATCGTCTACGCCCGCTGGGTCCTGGTCGCCGCCGCCATGGGTTTCGCGCTCTGGCTGCCGGCACCGCTGGCCCAGCTCCGGGTCCAGGCCTTCTTGATCCTGCTCCTGGCCATCGGCAACTTCTTCCTGCACGCCCAGGTCCTGCGGCGCCGTCCCGCCCCGGACTGGGTCGTCTACGGCGCCAGTGCGGCCGACCTGGTCGCCATCACGGCCCTGCTCTGGATCCAGGGCGGCTACCCGTCCGAGCTCTACATCTTCTATTTCCCGGCCGTGCTCGCCATCTCGGTGGCCTTCTCGACCGAGCACGCTGCCGTCTACACCATCTCGGCCGTCTCGGCGTATGCCGTGATCGGCGCCCTCACCGCCCCGTTCGACGCCGAGGTCCTGACCGTCGTCGTCCGCTGCCTGATGATCGCCGCCGTCGCGGTCTGCGGGAACCAATACCAGCGCATCGAGGGGGCGCGGCTCGCCCGCCTGTCGGCGGCGGGACCAGGCCTGGCCCGGCTCGAGGAGGAGATCAAGAGATGAACCCGACCGCATACGCGTCGGCCCCAGTCCGAGAAACCGCAGCCGAAGCCGCCGAGGACCTCTTCTTCGGCCAGGTGGCGATCATCTACGCCCGCTGGGCGGTGATCGTGGCCGGGATCGTGATGATCCTCGCCGCCGGCAACGCCGGCCAGCTGACCATCGAGCTGGTCCCGATCGTGCTCCTGATGGCCGTCAATTTCTTCCTGCACGGGCGCCACTTCATGGAGCGGCCTGCCAACCGGCTGCTGGTCCTGCTCGCCTCGCTGCTGGACCTGGCCGTGCTGAGTGCCATCGTCCTGACCTGGCCAGGCGGCCCTGGCCTGGGAAGCCCGTACTTCGTCTTCCTCTACCCGGTCGTGTTTGCGTTCGCTCTCGTGTTCCCGCCCGCCTACGCGGCCGCCTTCGGCCTGCTGGCGGCGGTCGCCTACGCGTCCGTGAGCCTCTTCGCGGGTCTGCAGCACGGACCGTCCGACCTGAAGTCCCTGGTCATGCGCCTGGTGACCCTCTCGGCGATGGCCGCCCTGGGCACCTTCTACTGGCGCCAGCAGCGGGCCCGCCGGCGGGTCCTCCCAGCCTGAGGCGCGCGTGCTCCGCAAGCTTCTCGGGCAACCCCGGGCCTGGCTGGATGCGCTGCTGGCGCCCGCCCAGGATCCCCGCCAGGGCGGCGTCTCGCCGGCGGAGCGGCACCGGCTGCTGCTCGACCAGCTCCGCCACTCGCTGGCGGCCGTCTCCGCTTCCAAGATCCGCCTTGGCGCCCGGGCCGCGGAAGCGGAGGCACACCTCCCGGAACTCGCCGTCAGGGCCCGGCAGGCGGTCGCCGCGGGCCGCCTGGACCTGGCCCGGGCCGCGCTCCGACGGCGGCAGGCGGCTGCGCTGAACCTGGCCCAGCTGCGGCGTCAGGTGGAGGAACTGGAGGGCGAGGAAGCACGTTTGACGCTGGTCGAACAGCGCGTCACGGCGGCCGTCGAGGCCTACCACACCAAGCACGAGCTGGCGCAGGCGAAGTACACGGCGGCGGCGGCCCAGATCCGGGTGGGCGAGGCGCTGGCCGGCGTCAGCGACGAGCTGGGCGACCTCGGCGCCGGCCTGAGCCTCGCCGAGGAGCGGGCGGAGCGGATGGAGGCGCGGGCCACGGCGATCGACCGGCTGGTCTCGGAAGGCGCCCTCGAAGGGCCGCCGCCAGCCCTGGACGAGCAGTCCGACGCAGCCGTCGAGGCCGAACTGGCCGCACTGCTGACGGAGAAGCAGGCCCGTTCAAGCTAGATTTCGGACGAGTGCGAACCCGGACCATCGACCTCCACGGCCATGACGTCTTGACCGCGGTCGACCTCGCCGAGGACCGGGTCCGCGAGGCGTACTCCAACGGCTACGAGGCGGTCGAGCTGCTGCACGGCGCAGGGGACGTCACCGAGCCGGTGGAGACAGGGCGGGGCCGGATCAAGTGGGCTCTCCGCCGGCTGGTCGAGGGCGGCGGCCTGGATGGCTACATCGATCGCCGCCGGACCTGGCTCAAGGCCGGCTCGATCGTCCTCTACCTGAGGCGCAACCCTAAGGCTCGACCTGAGCGCTGGTCCCCGGATCCACCGCGGACCCACCGCCGATGACACCATCTCCGCGCAGCTTGGCGATCTGCTCCGGCGTGTAGCCGAGCAGGTCTCTGAGCACGCTCTCGTTGTGCTCGCCGAGCCGGGGCGGAGGGCGCAGCGGCTCACCCTCGTGGTCGGGGAAGCGGATTGCCCGGCCGAGGGCCGGGAAGCGGCCCAGCGTCGGATGCTCGAATTCGCCGACCATGCCGCGCGCCAGCACTTGCGGGTGCCTGAGCACCTCGCTGATCTCCAGGATCGGAGCGTGGGGGACGTCGTGGCGCTCGAAGACCTCGTCCCACTCGGCCACCGTCTTCCCGGACATCGCCTCCGCCAGCAGTGCGTCCACCTCCTGCCGCCGGTCCACCCGCTTCAGGTTGGTGTCGTAGCGCGGATCGGCCGCCAGCTCGGGACGCCCGATGGCGGCGCAGATCTTGGGCCAGAAGGCCTCGCCGATGTTGGCGATCACGAGGTAGCCGTCGCTGGCCGGGAAGGCGCCGTAGGGCACGATCCCGTGATGGCCGGTGCCGATCTTGGGCGAGTCTTCAGCAGTCATGAAGACCCGGGTCGCCATGTACATCAGCAGCCCGACCATGCCGTCCAGCATCGAGAAGTCGACGAACTGCCCGCGGCCCGTCCGCTCCCGTTCGTAGACGGCGCTGAGCACGCCGATCACGGCGAACAGCCCGCCGCAGAGGTCGGCCATGGGCAGGCCCAGGCGGGTCGGCGGCCCGCCTGGCTCGCCGGTGATGCTCATCACGCCGCTCATGGCCTGGATGGCGATGTCGAGCGCTGAGCGGGAGGCATAGGGCCCCGTCTGCCCGAAGGCGCTGATCGAGCAGTAGATCAGCCGCGGGTTCTCCTTGCTGAGCGACTCGTAGTCCAGGCCCAGGCGTTGGGCGACGCCGGGCCGGAAGTTCTCGATGAAGACGTCCGAGCGGCGCGCGAGGTCGACCAGGATCTGCTTCCCCTCGGGTCGCTTCATGTCGACGGCCAACCCCAGCTTGTTCCGGTTGACGGCAAGGAAGTAGTGGCTCTCTCCATCCTGGAGCGGCGCGACGTGGCGTGTCTCGTCACCATCCCCGGGCCTTTCGACCTTGATCACCTCCGCGCCGAGGTCGGCCAGCTGCATGGTGGCGTACGGACCGACCAGGACCCGCGTCAGGTCCAGCACGCGAAGCCCCTTCAGCGGGCCCTGGGAAGCGCTCACCTATCGATGTATAGTGCGCGCGCCGGGAGCTGGCGTTTCTTTGAGGGAGTGATTAGTGCCATGGGGTTTTTCCGAAAGGCTTACTCGATCGTGGGGGCGCTCCTGCTGCTGGACGTCCTGGTCCAGTTCTTCATCATCGGCGCCGCCGTCTTCACCATCTACAGCGAGGCGAGCAACGGCACGGCCGCGCAAAAGGCGCTTGACGACTCGGGCTTCTATTTCCTCGCGCATGCCGTCAACGGCGCGACGCT
>Ga0066702_10000312_pt1 | contig 11705 bp, 14 predicted proteins | sample GraSoiAngelo_151_FD_66507 | JGI IMG/M metagenome (GOLD analysis project Ga0066702, IMG submission 66507) | Grasslands soil microbial communities from the Angelo Coastal Reserve, California, USA - 14_1009_12_20cm | ecosystem: Environmental > Terrestrial > Soil > Grasslands | place: USA...
TCGCGACGACGATCGCGAGCAGCCCGACCGTCGCCAGCACGAGCAGCGGCCACAAGCCGACGCGTGGTGTGACGAGCCGCGAGACGCCCTTCGCGTCGACGAGGATCTCGCCCACCTTCAAGCGCGTCACGAACGTCGAGGACATCCCTTCGCGGTCACGCTCGAGGAACTCGATCAGGTTGAAGTGCGTGCCGACGGCGACGATCAGCTGCGCGCCCTTCTCGTACGCGAGCAGGAACGCGACGTCCTCGCTGATCCCCGGCACCGAGACCTCGTGGTAGGGCACGCCGAGCCGGTCGAGACGCGCTGCGCCGGGCGCACCGCCGCCGCGGTAGGCGTGCACGACGACTTCCGCGCCGAGCTGCAGCGTGCGGTCGGAGACGGAGTCCATGTCGCCGACGATCAGGTGCGGCTTCCACCCCGCTTCGACGATCGCGTCGGCGCCGCCGTCGACCCCGATCAGCACCGGTCGATAGTCGCGCACGTAGTTGCCGACCATCCTCAGGTCGCGCTTGTGCCCAGGCCCCCGCGCGACGACGAGCACGTGCCGGTCGCGGAGCCGCGTGCGGAGCTGCGGCAGGTCGACGCCCTCGGTGAGGATGCGGCCCTCGTCACGCAGGAACTCGAGCGTGTTCTCCGCGAAGGCCTGCAGCGCGCCTGTGACGCGCGCACGCTGCTCGTTCAACGCGCGCTCGAGGTCGTGCTCGCCGAGCGCGCGCCCCTCCGCAAGGCACGTGCCGTTCCGGTAGAGGCTTGCGCCGCGCACCGCGAGCAGCTCACCGTCGGCCACCTGCTCGAACAGGTCGGCTCCGGGCGCGTCGATCAGCCGCACCCCGCCCCGCACGAGCTCGAGCGGTCCCGGGTTCGGGAAGCGGCCGGTCTGGCTCTGTGCGACGTTCACCACGACGCGCACGCCCGACTCGACGAGCTCCTCGGCGGAGACACGGTCGAGGTCGGCGTGGTCGATGATCGCCACGTCGTCCGGCCCGAGCCGCTTGGTGAGGTTCTTCGTGCGCCGGTCCAGCCGCGCGTGGCCGTGGAACTCGATGAAGCTCACACCGCCGGAGTCTAGGGAGGCTCAGCGTTCGAGCGAGGCGAGGAACTCGGCGCCGCCGAGCATCCGCTCGAGCTCGTCACGGCGCTGGGCGTCGTCGAGCGCCTCGATCCGCGTGTGCGTCGGATCTCCGGGGACCTTCTCGACGGAGAAGTGGCGGTCGGCGACGGTGGCGATCTGCGGCAGGTGCGTGATCGTGATCACCTGCGCCCGCTCGGCGAGCCGGCGCAGCGTCTCGGCGACTGCGTGCGCGGTCGTGCCGCCGATCCCGGCGTCGATCTCGTCGAAGACCATGGTCTCGCCGCCGGCGACCGCCGCGATCGCGAGCGCGACCCGCGAGAGCTCACCGCCGGAGGCCGTCTCGGCGACGGGGCCGAACGGCAGGCCGGCGTTGGGGCGGATCAGGAACGCGACGTCGTCGGCGCCGGACGCGCCCGGGTCGCGCTCCGAGAGGACGACCTGGAACTCGCCGTCGCCGAGGCCGATCCCCTTCAGCTCGGTCGCGACCGCAGCGGCGAACGGCTTCGCGGCTTTCGTGCGCGCCTTTCGCAGTTGCGCGTGGATGCGGTCGACCTCGGCCCGCGCCGCTGCGAGGGCGGCCTCCGCGGCCTGCACCGGGTCGTGACCGTCGTCCAGCGCGGCGAGCTCGCGCCGTGCCTCCTCCCCGCGCTCGAGCAGCTCCGCGAAGGTCTGCGCGCGGAACCGCCTCTTCAGGTCCGAGATCGACTCGAGCTCGCGCTCGACCTCCTCGAGCCGGCCGGGCTCCGCCTCGAGCGATGCGAGGAACGCTCGCAGGTCGGACGCGGTCTCGCGCAGCTGCAGCTCCGCCTGGCGCAATGCGTCGCCGGCGGCCTGCAACTCGGGCGCGAGGCGCTCGAGCGGCGCGACGGCACGCTCCGCCGCGGCGGTGAGGTCGCTCGCGCCGTCGCCGTCCTCCGGCGAGAGCGCGTTCGCGGCGGCTGACGCGCCGTCGGCGAGGTCCGTGACGTGACGAAGCCGCTCGCGCTCGGCGCGCAGCTCGTCCTCGCGTTGCGCATCGAGCCCGTCCGTGTCCGCGGCGAGGAGCCGCAGCTCCTCGATGCGCGCGAGCGCCGCCGCCGCGTCGCGCGTCAGCTCGTCGTAGGTGCGGCGCGCGGTCTGCAGGTCGCGCCACGCCGCGCGCGCTGCGCGCACGTTCACGCCGGCGAACGTGTCGAGCACGCCGCGCTGGTAGGCGGGCTTCGCGAGGCGCCGCTGCTCGAACTGGCCGCTCATCGCGATCAGGGCTTCCGCGGCGGACGCAACGTCCTCACGCGCAGCGCTTCGCCCCCACGCGTAGGCGCGCGTACGGCCGTCCGCGAAGATGCGGCGCGCGAGGACGACGCCGTCCTCCCCGTCCGGGCGCAGCTCCGCGAGCGCGCCGAGCAGCTCGTCGTCGGCGCCGTCGAACTCCGCCTCGACGTACGCCTCTTCGCCCGCCGCGCCGATCAGCGCAGCGTCGCCGCGCGCGCCGAGCAGCAGGCCGATCGCGTTCGTCAGGATCGTCTTGCCCGCGCCCGTCTCGCCCGTGATCGCGTTCAGGCCGGAGACGAAGTCGAGCTCGGCCTCGCGAATCAGGACGAGGTTCGAGATGCGGAGCGTGTGGAGCATGCCCCCATCGTACGGAGGGCATCTGAGGGCGTCATCGTCCCGAACAGGCGGGCGTGGTAGGACTCGCGCATGCCCAGGGGGCTGCTGATCGCCGCGGTCCTGCTCGCAGCCGGTTGCGGCGGAGCAAAGCACACAGCCGCGCCTGCGGCGCCGCTCTGGCACGACTGCGTGCGCGCGAACGAACAGCACGGCTTCGTGCGGACAGCGGACGGGACGAAGATCGCCTACGTCGAGACCGGCCACGGGGCCGGCGGAATCGTCTTCGCGCACGGCGCCCGCGGTGATCTCTGCGACTTCATCGACCTGCTCCGCGACAAGCGCCTCGCGGGCTTCCGACTGCTCGCGTTCGACTATCGCGGCAACGGGCTCTCCGACTACCCCGCGTACCCGAAGAGCGTCCGGTACCGGCAGGACGTGATCGCGGTCGTCGACAAGCTGCACCACGACGGCGCGCGGAAGGTCGCGGTGCTCGGCCTCTCGCGCGGCGGCCCTGCGGCGATCGCCGCTGCGGCGCAGCTCTATCCGAAGCGCGCGCAGGCTGCGATCGCGCTCGCGTCGATCGACGAGCTTGTCGGCGACGACGCGATCGCGGCGGTGCACACGTCACGCGTCCCCTTGCTCGTGCTGGTCAACCGCCACGACCTCCTCGGGCTCGCCCCGACGGCGCGCGCGATCTACCGCGCGTCGATCTCGCCCGACAAGCAGCTCGTCTACGCGCCGGGCCAAGCGCACGCCGACGTGCTCGCCTACGCGCCGGTGTGGAACGCGTTCGTGGCGTTCCTTCAGCGCGAGCTACGGGACAACTAAGAGCGCAGCGGGACCGCGGGCCCGACCGTCACGTCGCCCCCTGCGTCGACGGCGACGACCTGACGAAGGCGCGTCGGCCGCGGCCGGAATCGCGCGAAGAACGACCCGCCCTCTACGATGACGGCCTGCGTGTCGGTGCGGGATTCGACAAGGTAGCCCTCGGCCATGCGTGCATCGAGGAAGGCGGTCAGCGCGTCGCGCCGAAGCGTCTGCTCCTCACTTCCCACGCGAGGTCTTCTTCGTCTTGGCAGCCTTCGCGACCGCCTTCGCAACCGGGTTGAGCGGCGTGCCCGCCGCTTCGGCCCTCAGCTTCTGCTTCCTCGTCGCCATCGGCTCAGCTCTTTCCGAGCAGCCGCTTCCAGAGCGGCACCGGCTTGGTCGCGGACGCCGAAGCAACAGGCTTCGACTCGTCGCTCGAAGTCTCTGTCATGTCACACCATCGATTCTGCGGACGGAGCCGCATGGACGGAGACGTGAATTCGACGACCCCGGCCGGGCTCGAAATGCCACTTGGCCGTTTCACGTCTTGCCGTGTCTTCGACTGTAGAGGATCGCCCGGCCATCAGGCGACATTCCGCAGTGTCTGAGCCTGCTCGAACGTCGCCAGCTTGCCCAGGCTGTGCTTCTCGATCTGCCTGATTCGCTCGCGGGTCACGTCGAGAATGCGCCCGATCTCGTCCAGGGTGTGCGGCTCCTGGCCGTTCAGCCCGTACCGAAGCTCGAGCACGCGCCGCTCACGCTCCCCGAGCGCGGCCAGGCATTGGCCGATCGCCTCCGTGCGAATCGCGATCTCGAGCGCGTCCGACGCATCGGGGGCGTTCTCGTCTTCGATCAGGGCCCCGAACTCCGTCCCCTCCTCGCCGACCGGTGTCGACAGGGAGACAGTCGGCTGGGAGATGCGTCGCAGCCACTCGATCTCCTCGGCTGTCACGCCGAGACCGCGCGCCACGTCCGTCTTCGAAGGGTCACGCCCCGATTCGGCGCGCAGGCGGCTTTCCACGCCGCGCATCTTGTAGAGCTTCTCGTTGACGTTCGTCGGCAGACGGATCGTCCGAGACTGATCGGCCAGAGCGCGCGCGACCGCCTGGCGGATCCACCACGTCGCGTAGGTCGAGAACTTGAATCCCCTGCGCCAGTCGAACTTGTCGCTTGCGCGCATCAGGCCGATCGTCCCTTCCTGGATGAGATCGAGGAAGGGCAACCCCTGGTTCCGGTAGCGCTTCGCGATCGAGACGACGAGACGAAGGTTCGCCTCCACCATCTGCTCACCCGCCCGCGCGTCGCCGCCTTCGATGCGCTTGGCCAAGCTGATCTCTTCTGCCGCCGTCAGAAGCGCGATCTTGCCGATCGCGTCGAGAAACATCTGCAGGGCGTCATCGGCATGCGTGCCTGAACGTTCGGTGCTTTCCAAGATGTCCTTACTCGCGAGACGAACCGCGTTGTTGCCGGCGGAAGCTGAAATGAGGAGCACGGCGCTTCGCGCACGCTGCATCTTGGCCGGGGCGTGCTCAGAGCGTATACCTCCCTGGGCGCCGCGGTCGACTTGGCCACGAAGAGGATCGATGCGACTTCCACGAGAGATCATCGCGAGCATGCAGCAACTGGCCCTCGAGCAGCGGCGGCTGGAGGGCCCGCGGGCGTACTGGCACATCGGCGACATCGCCTGGGGCCTGCGCCAGCACGAGGATCGCGAGGACGAGTGGAAGATTCGCCTCTGGGTCGAGCATGGCCAGGTCGTCGCGTGGTCGTGGCTGAAGGACGACGGGCGCGCGATGCTCGAGTTCCAGGTGCATCCCGAGCATCTGCACCTGCTGGACGAGATCGCCGATGAGCCGCGGGCACGCGTCGCGTACGCCTTCGAAGACGACACGGCGACGCGCGAGGTGCTCGCATGTCACGGGTTCACCGAGCCGGAGGACGGCGCGATGCACTTCAACACCTGCGAGCTCGCCGAGGCGCCGGAGCTGCCCGAGTTGCCCGAGGGCTTTCGCTATCGCACCGCCGGCGAGGACGACGTCGCGGAGCGCGTCGCGATCCACCGTGAGGTGTGGAGCCGGCCGGACCGGCCGTCGCGCTTCACCGAGGCGAGCTTCGCGCACGTCCGCGCAGAGTGGCCGTACCGCGAGTCGCTCGACTGCGTCGTCGAGGCGCCCGACGGACGCTTCGCCGCGTATGCGTTGCTGTGGCCGGACGACGCGAACGGCGTCGGCGAGCTCGAACCGGTCGGCGTGCGCGACGAGTTCCGCCGGCGCGGCCTCGGCGCAGCGGTGTGCACGTATGCGCTGCGCCGCTGGTTCGAAGAAGGCGGGAGGCGGGCGATCGTCTACTGCGTCACCGATGCTGCGTGCCGCCTGTACGAGTCGATCGGCTTCCGGCGCCACGCGTCGCTCGTCGGCTACGCACGCACCGACACGTGAGGGTCGCACCACCGGAGCCGCCGCTCTCGGACGGCGTCGTCGTCCTCCGTCCTTTGGAGGAGCGCGATCTGGGCGCGATCGAGCGGGCCGCGGGCGATGCCGAGATTCGGAAGTGGTTCGATCTGCACACACGGCGGCCGGCCGATTACCTCGCCGCGAAGCGCGCAGCGTGGACAGAGGGAACCGGTGCTTCCTTCGCGATCTGCGATGCAACCCAGCCCGACACGTGCCTCGGTCACGTCTTCGTCGAACGAGCTGACGACGGCGGCGCCTCGATCGGCTATTGGCTCCTGGAGGACGGCCGAGGCGAGGGACGTGCGACACGCGCCGTCCGTCTCGCCGGGTCGTGGGCGCTGCGCGAGATGCTGCTCCCCCGCCTCCAGCTTCGGACCCATCCGGAGAACGCCGCCTCTCAGCGCGTTGCGGAGCGTGCAGGCTTCACGCGCGACGGCGTCCGGGCCGATGCCGTCGTCTACTCGCTGTTGTCGCACGACGTGCCGCCGACGTAGCTCGGTCGTGTCAAGGCGGACGCAGCGGGTAGTCCGTGGCGGTGGCGGACGGGGTGCATCGTGAGGACGCGGAAGACGAGCGGGACGCCGCGGAGCTGCGCCAGCGGATCACCGAGGTGGGCGTCGGGATCACGCTGGTCGGCGTCGTCTTCAACATCGGGCTGACGATCGGCCTGAGCTTGACGTCGCCGCTCTACGTACGGCTTCCACTCGCTGTCGGCGTCCCGCTGTTGTTCGTGGTCGCGCTCGGCTACCTCAGCCGGCGGATCGACCTGCTGTCGACGATCCCGTGGTGGCTGACGAAGCCCGGCCCGGACCCGTGGGGACGGCTCACCGGAGACGGCGACGACGAGTCTGAAGCGTGAGGGCCATGGAACGCCCGTCAGGAGAGCTCTTGCGGGGGATCGGCGGTCGACAGCTCGTCGTACCGCGCCCGTGCGACGTCTCCCGCGACGCCGATCTTGTCCACGACGACATAGCGATCGTTCGAAGCAACTTCCGTACCCGCGCCGGCCTCCACCGCGATGTCCTGATGACCCGGCACCGTGAAGAAGTAGGTCGGGTGCTGGCGAACTTCCTCGTATTCGTCGAGCGACAGCCGGGCGATCTCGGAGCACTCGTCGCGCGGGCACTCGCACATGAACGGGATCGGGTCGAGGATCCCCATGCGTTCCGCCGTAGCCTCGATCTGCTCGTTGGCCAGTCGGAACCGAGACTCATTCTCGGCAATCCGCACGCTGACCGGATCATCGGCCACGCTCCAGCGGTTCCCCGCGCGCCGAGCGTTAATCCCTGCTCGACGACGAGGTCCCGAAGCGCCTACTGCACGATGTGCGGGAGCGCCGGCAACTCGACGACGACGCCGCCGGCATCGACCACCGCCGCGCGGTAGCCATGACGGTCACCGAGCAAATGCCACTCAGGTTGCGACGCCACGACGTCGAACGCGTCGACGGCCAGCCGCGCGAACCCCGTGCACGTCGTATCGCCGCATTCGCAGATGAACGGCACGGGCTCGACGAACTCGGACTCATGCGCTTGCCGCGCAATCGACCTGTTCGCCTGGCGGACATCCGCCCGCCGCGCAATGACATCCATGTGACGTACCTCGGAACCCGGCCGTTGGGGGCGTGCAACCCGGTAGGCAACAGCCGATGAGGAAACCGAGTGCGTCCACCGTACCCGCGATCTCGGGCCCCGGGGAGGTCGACGCCCTCCTAGCGACCGAATGTCGCGGCGTAGCGCGTGAAGAACGTCACCTCGGGGAGGGTCGCGAGCAGCGTGTGCTGCTCGCCGATGCGCGCCGACGCGACTTCGCCGGCGGCGAGCTTGCCGATCGGCTGGCCGTCGACGAGCACCGTCGTCTCGACGTCCGGCGTGAGGTTCGTGATGGTCACCTCCGTGTCGCGCGGGATGACGAGCGGGCGGATCGTGAGCGCGTGCGGTGCGATGAACGTGACCGCCATCGCGTCGAGCCCCCAGACGAGGACGGGGCCGCCGTTCGAAAGGTTGTACGCGGTCGAGCCCGTCGGCGTGGCGCAGATCAGGCCGTCGCACGGCTGCTTGCCGAGATCTTCCCCGCCGATCGTGTAGCCGAGCTCGATCAGCCGCCCCGGCGTGTCCGACGCGACGACGAAGTCGTTCACGGCAACCTTGCGGCCGCCGTTCACGTGCGCCTCGAGCGTCGCGAGCGGTTGCGTGTGGTACTCGCCGCGAAAAACGCGCATGACGCCGGACTCGAGCTCGTCGGCGCCGATCGTCGTCAGGAACCCGACGCGGCCGAAGTTGACGCCGATCACCGGCACGCCCGTCCCGAGGAAGCGCGCCAGCGCGCGCAACATCGTGCCGTCGCCACCGAGCACGATCGCGATGTCGGCATCGTCGCCGTCGACGAGCTCGACGCCCGACGATTCCGCGACGCGCTGCAGCCGCGCGAGCGCCTCGTCGGCGCCTTCGCGGTCGATCACGACGACCGCCGCGCGCTTAACCGACGGCATCGTCGACCCACCGGTCGAACCCGGCTGGGAGCTCTGGTCGTTCGCGGTGGACGAGGTGGAGGACAAATTCGTGGTTTCCCTTCGGGCCGGGAAGACCGGAGTCTACGACGCCCCTCGGCTCCGCCCCGCTCGCGAGCAGCGCCTCCGCGATCTCCCGGACCACGCGCCGCCGCACCTCGACGTCGCGCACCACGCCCTTCGGCGTCTCGGCCCGTCCCGCTTCGAACTGCGGCTTGACGAGCACGAGCGCCTCCCACCCCGGCGCGGCGAGCGCAAGGGCCGGCGGGAGCGCGAGCTTCAGGGAGATGAAGGAGACGTCGCACACGACCAGGTCGGGCGCGAACGGCAACTCCGTCAGCGAGCGGGCGTTCACGCGCTCGAGCACCGTGACGCGCGGGTCGTCACGAATCTTCGAGTGCAGCTGCCCGTGACCCACGTCGAGCGCAATCACGCGTGCGGCGCCTCGTTGCAACAGCACGTCGGTGAAGCCTCCCGTCGACGCGCCGACGTCGAGCGCGTCGCGTCCGGAGACGTCGATCCCGAACGCGTCGAGCGCGTTCGCGAGCTTGTGACCGGCGCGCGAGACGTACGGGGGCGGCGCCTCGACCTCGAGCGGCGCGTCCTCGTCCAGCTGCTCGCCCGCCTTGGAGTGGCCCGGCACGCGCCCTGCCATGACGAGCGCCTGCGCCTGCGCGCGCGAGTCCGCGAGGCCGCGCTCGACGAGCAGGACGTCAAGCCGCTTCTTGGGCAACCGGCGCTCCTCTCAAGGGCGCGACCGCGATGACGAAGTTGAGCGTCGCGAAGGTCCCGAGCACGGCCATCACCGCGTACGACGGATGCAGCCCGATGCGCATGAAAAGGACACCGGCCAGCACGTAGCCGAGCGGGCCGAGCACCTGGTTGATCGTGATCAGCGACTGCAGCACGTGCCCGCGCAGCGCGGGTGGCACGCGCGTCTGCAGGAAGCCGAGGTACGGCGCGTTGATCAACGGCACCGACGCGCCGATCACCGCGAGCGCCAGGCCGACGACCCAGAGCGGGACGTGCGGGACGAGGAACCACAGTGGCGGCCCCGTTGCGAGCGCCGCCGCCGACGCGAGGCGCATCGGCCGTACGCGCGTGACGAGTCGATACGTGAGCAGTGAGCCAACGACCTGTCCGGCGCCGATCACGGCGAACAGAACGCCGGCGACGCGCGGATTGCGGTTGTACTGCTCGTACGCGAGCACCGGAAACGACGCGGCGAGCATTGGGAACATGAACCCGAAGGTGAGGCTCGACAGCGATACCCGCGCGAGCAGCCGGTCGCCTCGCAGGTAACGCAGCCCCGCGAAGACACCGCGCGCGTCCTCCGACTGCTCGTGCACCGCGCGTGCCACGCGGACGAACAGGCCGATCAGCACGACAGACGCGAGATACGACGCCGCGTCGATCCACATCACGTTCGCCGCGCCAAGTGTCGCGATCAGCACACCGGCGAACGCGGGCCCGGCGAGATTCGTCAAGTTCGTCGTGCCTTCGACAAGACCGTTCGCCTGCGCGAGACGCTGCTCGTCCTCTCCGACCACCGCCGGCAAGATCGACCGCTGCGCCGAGAAGTACCCGACGGAGAACGTCCCGTGCAGCGCGCCGAGGGCGAGGATCAAGCCGAACGAGAGCCCGCCGACGGCGTGCAGGAGGGGCACGGCCGCGACGACGGGCGCGCGCAGCGCGTCCATGGTCACCATCCACCGCTTCGGCCCGAACCGCTCGACGAGCGGCGCCGACGGGATGCCGAGCAGCGCGATCGGGGCGAGCTCGACGGCGAAAACGAGCCCCATCTTCGACGTCGAGCCCGTCGTGACGAGCACGAACCAGGGCAGCGCGAGGTTCGTGAACTGCGAGCCGAGGCGCGAGACGAACTCGCCCGAGAGAAGCGCGAGCAGCGAGCGGTCGCGGATCATGCGGGTGCGAGCGCCGGTCGCCGGATCGACCAGACGACCGGCTGTGCGAGCACGAGCGCGCTCATCGCGACCGTGATCGCACCGGCGCCGATCAGCGTCTCCTTCACGCCGATCGCCGCCGCGATCGGCCCCGCGGCGGCGGTGCCGAGCGGGACGAGGACGAATGAGCCGAGCGCGTCGTAGGAGCTGACACGCGATCGCGCCGCTTCGGGCACCTGCTGCTGGAACACCGTGAACCAAAGCGCGAGGTGGATCGCGAGCCCCGTGCCCGCCACGAACTGCGCGGCGAGCAGGACCGGCAGCGGAACGACGAACGCGATCATCCAGAGGCCGAGCCCGAACGGGGCGGAACAAAGGCACGAGACGAGCAGCGGGCGCGAAGGGTGCCAGCGCAGCACGATCAGCCCGCCGAGCACGAGGCCGACAGCGAACACCGACAGGACGAGGCCGTACGTCGTCGCGCCGCCATAGTGCTCCTTCATCACGAGCGGCGCGAGCACGCCCCACGCCTGGCTCGCGAAGTTGCCGATCGAGAAGAAGACGATCGTGTTGAAGATCCAGCGTTGCCGCCTGAACTCCGTCCAGCCTTCCCGCAGCTCGCGTAGGAACGGCTCCGGCTCGACGACGTCCTCCCGCGCCGCCACGCGCACGCGCGCGAGCAACACGGCGGCGACGACGAAGCTCGCCGCGTCGATCAGGATCGCCCCGCCTGGGCTCCCGGCCGCGACCAGGATGCCGCCGAGCGCCGGCGCGGCGAAGCCGAGGATCGACCGGCTGAGCCCGATCAGCGCGTTTGCCTGCTGCAGCCGGGCCGCGCTGATCACTGCGGGAATCAGCCCGTTCTGCGCCGGGATGACGAACCCGTCCGCGAGCCCGTACACGGCGGCCAGCACGACGAGGGCTGCGACCGTCGCATGGCCGGACACGATCAGCGTCCCCGCGATCGCCTGCACGATCGCCTGCGTGCCCGAGACCGCGACGAGCACCGTGTGGCGCGGCAGCCGGTCGGACAAAACGCCGGCGGCGAGGGCGACGCCCGCTGCCGCGACCTGTCGCGACGCGAGCACGACCCCGACCGCGGTCGGCGAATCGTGCGAGATGTGCAGGACGGCGAAGACGAGCGCGATCGACGCGACCCCGTCGCCGATCGCGGAGATCGTCGTCGACGAGAAGACGAGCCGGAAATTGCGCTCGGTGAGCGCGCCGACGCTCTCGCCCAGGTTCATGTCGTTCGAACGGCGAGACCGTCGACGATCGACTCGAGCACCTCGGTGCCCGCGTCGATCTCGGCGAGCCGCGCGTGCGCGCGCTCGGCCGCCTCGTCGGCCAGGCGGCGTGCGCCGTCCTCG
>Ga0066702_10000313_pt1 | contig 11692 bp, 6 predicted proteins | sample GraSoiAngelo_151_FD_66507 | JGI IMG/M metagenome (GOLD analysis project Ga0066702, IMG submission 66507) | Grasslands soil microbial communities from the Angelo Coastal Reserve, California, USA - 14_1009_12_20cm | ecosystem: Environmental > Terrestrial > Soil > Grasslands | place: USA...
GCTCTACCAAATAACCCTGAGTCACAACAGTTCTGTCGCCCGTTTAGCACTCCCGACGGTATAATTCGTCCCTGCTCTCAACACAAAGATTTGTATTACGTGCCGCTTCCGTCCGCGGCGCGGCATGATTTCGCTGATTAAATTTCTTATGCAACGGAAACTGGAGGACCAATCATGAAAATACGAATAATCCTGGCCTTCGTCGTATTGGTAGCAGTGGGTGTATCGGCTCAGACTTTTCGAGGCACGATTTTGGGAACCGTCACCGACAGTTCAGGCGCCGTGGTCTCAGGCGCCAAGGTCAGTGCGAAAAATGTGGGTACGGGCTTGGAACGTACTACGGAAACCAGCGCCGACGGCAGCTACAGCATCCCGGAGTTGCCGCTGGGGACCTATTCCGTAACGATTTCTCAAGGCGGCTTTCAGACGTCGCTAACCAATGATGTAGCCGTCAGCGTCGCCAGCGAGCGGCGCGTGGATGTCCAGTTGAAGACCGGCAAGGCGAGCGAGACGGTCGAGGTCTCGGGCCAACTCCTGCCCCAACTCGAGACCACTTCCTCCGAATTGGGCGGAACCCTGACCACCGAGCAGATCGAGAATGTTCCGGTCAATGGCCGCGACTACACCAAGCTGATTTACCTGAACCCCGGCGTGGCGGGCTCGCCCGACCAGATCACCGATTCTCCTGGCTCGTTCGGCGAATTTTCCATGAACGGCTCCCGCGGACGCTCGAACAATTACCTGCTCGATGGCACCGACATGAATGACGGGTACCGTAACGATCCAGCGATCAACGAAGCAGGAGTGTTCGGCGATCCTGCCACCATTCTCCCCATCGACGCCGTCGGCGAACTGCGTGTGCTCTCGAATTACGAGCCCGAGTATGGACGCAACAGCGGCGCCGTTGTGAACATTGTTACCAAGAGCGGCACCAATAACTGGCACGGATCAGCGCTTGAGTTCCTCCGCACCGGGCAGATGGGTGCTCGTAACTTCTTCAATTTCGACGGCACACCCAAGAATCCTTTTCACAACAACCAGTTTGGTGGCTCGCTGGGCGGGCCAATCGTGCGCGACAAGACTTTCTTCTATTTCAACTATGAAGGCCAGCGTGAGACTGGCGCGCAGGGAGGACTGAGTTGTGTCCCTTTCCCACAGCAGATCGCCCATGACATAGCAGCCAACGGTGCTCCGGCGTCGGTGATCTCGAATTTGTTGACACGGAATCCCTGGCCGGTGCCGAACGTTGCATCTGCGGCGTACAACCCGGTCACGCCCACGGATTTCACTAATTTCGATAGCGGCTGTCCCACGGGAAATAACTTGGCGACGGCAACGAACTTCAGCAATCGAGTCGACAGCCTGATCGCCAAAATCGATCACAATTTCAATACCAGCAACTTGGTCACGGGCCGCTATTACCTGGGTGACAGCGATCAGAGCTTCCCCTTTGCTCAACTCGCCGGTGGTCTGCTTCCAGGATTCAATACCACCACTCCGACCCGGGTGCAGCTGGTCTCTCTGTCCTGGGTGAAGGTGGTTAACTCCAGCCAAGTGAATGAAGCGCGCCTGGGATGGAACCGCTTTGTCGAAGGATTTTTTCCCCAGGATAGAGCTTTCGATCCCAATTCGATTGGCCTGGATACCGGCGTCACCAATCCGTTCGACTTTGGTCTGCCGAAAATATCAGTTAGCGGGTTCTCTGTTATTGGTGCTACCAATTCGGTTCCGCGCTCGCGCGTAGACTCAAACTGGCATTTCATCGACAACTATTCCTGGAAGCGTGGTCGTCACGATGTGAAGTTTGGATACGAGTTTCGGCGCACCACAATCCAGCTTATTCAGGACAACACCTTCCGGGGAAAGCTGGGCTTTCCGGACCTGGCGTCCTTTCTGGCCGGAACACCCGATAGCGGAAAGATTGCCCTGGGCAACACTCTCCGCCACACCGCCGAAAACAGCCACGGCCTCTATTGGCAGGACAGCTTCCGCTGGAGTCCGCGGTTGACCCTCAACTTCGGCATGCGTTGGGATTACTTCGGCGGCGTGCACGAGAAGAACAATCTGTTCTACAGGATGACTCCGACTGGTGGCGGGACGGAGGTACAGGTGGGCAGCTCCGGGGGGCCGGGCAGCTTGTACAACCCGGACTACAACAACTTTGCGCCGCGCTTTGGGTTTGCTTACGACGTCACGGGAAAAGGAAAGACGGTGGTTCGTGGCGGCTGGGGGATGTTCTATGACGCGTTCTCACAGGACATCTTCCTCGGGCATATTCCATACAATTGCGCGTTCTGTCCAGGGCCCGCCTATGCTGGCGTTGGCCCAGCAGCCATCTCGTTTGCTGGACTAGCGGGCGGGACGCTCGCTGCGGGCTCTCCGGTCTTCGCCAGTCCCTCTTCATTGGGAGACTTCTTCGGGACCGATCCCAATATCCGCACACCCTACGTGCAGAACTGGAACCTGAACATCCAACAGCAAATTACCAGCCGGGCGGTACTGCAAGTCGGATATGTCGGTACGAAAGGAACCAAGCTATTCCGCTTCCGCGATATCAACCAGCCAAGCCAGGCAGCCATTACGGCGTACGATACTTCTTTGGTGCAGTGTGCTGGCGCAAGTCTCCCCAATTGCCCCATCGCGGGATTCGATGGGCCCGATAACACGAATTTCAACGTGCCCAGAACAGCCTTCCCGAATTTCTTCTACGTTAATCAGGAGGAGTCCACAGCAAGTTCTATTTACCACGCGTTGCAAACCAGTTTGGGGATCAAGGGATGGCACGGTTTCACCTCACAAGCCAATTTCGTGTGGTCACATTCGATTGACAATGCTAGTGACCTGGAAGACTTCATCCCCAATGCCGCACAGCCCAACAACAGCCTTTTGCCGCAGCTTGAGCGTGGGAATTCCAACTTCGATATTCGCCGACGTTTCAGTTGGAACTTCTCTTATGAGTTCCCAAAATTTGGCGGAGCGCTGTCGAAGTTGAAAAACGGATGGGGCTTCGATGGAGTATTGAACTTGCAGGACGGCCAGCCCTTCTCCTTTAATTACAACTTTGAAGGCGACTACTCGGGATCTGGAGAAGGATTTGATCGCCCCGATGTTGTCGGACCGATCCAGTACGGCAGCACGCCCAATAACTTCATCAACCTCGCTTCTTTCCAGGTGCCGTGCGCGTTCGGCAACACAACAGCGAGTACATCCTCGGGCGATAGCAACTGTCTGGCGGGAACGCGCCACTTCGGCAACCTGCGGCGCAACGTTCTTTTCGGTCCGAGTTTCAAGGAGATGAATTTCTCAATCTTCAAGAACACCGCAATCACAGAGCGCGTTATCCTCCAGCTCCGCGCAGAGTTCTTCAACATCTTCAACCATCCGAATTTCGCTAATCCGGAATTGCCGAACTTTATCGCGGATCCAGCTAACAATGGGATTGATGCCGCTGGCCGAGGCATTGGCTTCCTACCTTTGACCGCGACCGGCGACGTGGGCATCGGCAATCCATTCCTCGGAGGCGGCGGCCCGCGCGGCATTCAGCTAGCGGCCAAGTTCACTTTCTGAGAGTAGGTTTTTAAACACTCTGGGTGGGCGGCGCTCAGCCTGTCCCCCAGAAGGATTCTCATCGCCGAGAACCTGTGGCTATCGCTGATTGGACTCACAACTTAGCGACGCAAGCTTAGTGCAATCGAAATCCCAAATTTTTCTCTTGGGTGCATTGCAGCCCAGCATCTTACCAATGTGTTCTCAAAGGGATGCTCGCGGTGCACGCGCCAGCGGGTTTCCTACGACAACGATATAATTCCCTGATTCCAAAATAGACAATCACGTTTCGCGCCGGATTTCCCGGCCGCTTGTATGGGGTTCGCTCAAGGAGATAGATGATGAGAGTGCGGATGATTCTGGCCTTCGTTGTGCTTGTTGCCATGGGAGTTTCGGCGCAAACGTTTCGCGGTGCCATTCTAGGAACGGCCGTGGATAGTACCGGAGCTTCCGTTGCTGATGCCAAAGTGACCGCTACGAACGTGGACACAGGTCTCTCCCGACAGACTCTAACCGCCCCGAACGGAGATTTCGGATTTCCTGAGCTTCCCCCCGGCAACTACACGGTCAGCGTCAGCAAAGAAGGTTTCCGCACCCAGACCGCTACCGCAATTCGTTTGACTGTGGGCAATCCGGCTCGTGTGGACGTTACGTTGACACCGGGCCAGGTCACCGAAAAAGTTGAGGTGAATGCGGATGTTCCGCTCATTGAGACCACGAACAATACTTTGGGCGGGATCCTCGAGACGCAACAAGTTTCGGAATTGCCCGTAAACGGGCGCGATTTCACCAAGCTGCTCGTGGCGGTGCCCGGCTCGAATGCTGACCCCAGTTCAGTCAACGACTCTCCCGGATCGTTTGGAGTCTTCTCGGCCAACGGTAATCGCGGCCGGTCCAACAATTTTCTGCTCGACGGAACGGATATGAACGATGGCTACCGCAATGATCCGGCCATCAACGAAGGCGGAGTCTTTGGGATTCCGGCCACGCTGCTTCCAGTTGACGCCATTCAGGAGATGGCGATCCTGAGCAACACTGAGGCCGAGTACGGGCGGAATTCAGGATCCATCGTCAACATCATCACCAAGTCGGGCACGAACGATATTCACGGCACGGGTTTCGAATTCTTCCGCAATAATCATCTGGACGCACGCAACTACTTCAACCGTGCGCATGATCCGGTTACAGGCGCAGCCCAGCCCCAGAATATTTTCATCAATAACCAGTTTGGCGGGTCGCTGGGCGGGCCGGTGATCCGGGACAAGACATTCTTCTTTATCGCCTACGAAGGGCAGCGAGAGAAAGTGGGCCTGCCCGCCCCGGCGACCATACCAACCCAAGAACTGATTACCGCTGCGACTCCGGCGGGCGGGATGAATCCAATTGTGCAAAATATTTTAACTTTGAATCCGTGGGGACCTTTGCCGGCCTTCGGTGACGGTGGGCCAGGTTCTTTCACTCCGAGGACAATCGAGACGACCACCATCGCCACCAACCGTCTGGATAGCGGCATCCTGAAAATAGACCACCATCTTGGCAAGAACGATCTGTTGACTGCGCGCTACTACTTTGGTGACAGCCATCAGAGCGCGCCACTGGCAATCGTCGGTGGCAACCTGTTGCCCGGATACAACACGGTGGTGCCGACGCGGGTGCAGGTGGTGTCACTGTCCCTCACGCATGTCATCTCGCCGCGGGTGCTCGTCGAGGTGCGTGGCGGATGGAATCGGTTCCGAGAAACTTTCTCGCCGCAGGACATTGGTTTGAACCCGGCATCTCTTGGCCTGAATACCACCGGTAACCCTTTGAACTATGGACTACCCGTGATTAACGTAAGCGGATTTGCCGGGTTGGGTGCCAATAATTCCGTACCGCGTGGACGCGTTGACACGAACATCCAATACCTCGCCAACTTCTCATACAACAGCGGGAAGCATAACTATAAGTATGGCTATGAATATCGCCGGACTGCGGTGAACGAATACTTCAACTCGAATCACCGAGGCAAGCTGACCTTCGACACCCTGAGTGATTTTCTTGCTGGCACCGTCGATGGCGGCAGCCAGACCATCGGTAATTCTCACCGGCACACTTACCAGAACAACCACGCCTTCTACTTCCAGGACAGCTTCCGCTACACCCACCGGCTCACTATTAACTACGGAGTGCGTTGGGATTACTTTGGAGTGATTGGCGAGAAGGATCGTCTCTTCAGCATTCTCGATCCGAGTTTGGGACTGGTTCAAGTGGGGACCGGCAATGGCCCGGGCAGTGTGTATCCCAAGGACTACAAGAATTTTTCTCCGCGCCTGGCCGTTGCCTACGACCTGACCGGAAATGGCAAGCTGGTGGCGCGCGCCGGTTGGGGTTTGGCCTATGACTCGTTTTCGCAGGATTTCTTTGCGGGGCAGTTGCCCTTTAACACCAACAATGCTGGGCCCGTCTTCAACGGGACGGGACCGCAGCCAATTTTGTTTGGGTCTCCCGCCAGTTTGGCTGTGACTCCAGGGCCGTGCGGAGCGGGCGAGATACCGGTTCCGGGAACCACGAATGGTTGTGCGCCGCCTGTATTTCCCCCCAACAGTTTTTCTGCAACCGACGTGTTTACAGTCGCGCACAACCTGCGAACCCCCTACGTGCAAAATTACAACTTGAACCTGGAGCGGCAGCTTGGTTCGAAAACTGCACTAATGGTCGCTTATGTGGGATCGCAAGGGCGCAAGCTATTCCGATTCCGCGATATCAACCAGGGGGCGACGATCGAGAACCCGGTCACGCTGGCAGTCACGACCAGTCGTCCGTTGGACATTGGTCCACTGTCCCCGAGTGGTGTGCCCTTTACGGTGGTCAACCAGTTTGAATCGTCGGCCTCTTCAAGGTACAACTCGCTGCAGACAAAGTTCACGGTGCGCGATCTGCATGGCTTTAGTTCGACTCTGAATTACACGTATGCGCACTCCATCGACACAGCCAGCGACGGGCAGGACTACACTCCCAATCAGGCTTTGCCGGACAACAGCTTCAATCCGTCTTTTGAAAAAGGGAATTCCGGCTTCGATGTGCGCCATCACCTAACATGGCTCTTCAATTACAAGTTTCCTGAAGGCCAGGCGATGAAGTGGCTGACGGGAGGATGGGGACTCGATGGAGTTCTATCGATCGCGACAGGAATGCCTTTCACGGTCAGCGACTTCAATCACTTCAATGGCAGCACGGAAGGGATCGAGCGTGCCGACCTCGTGGGGAACCCCTTCACTGGAACCAACGGTCCGGCAGCATTTCTGAACCTGGCTGCGTTCCAGGCGCCGTGCAGCAATCCAGATACTGCAACGGGGCTTTGCGCGGGTACTCCGCACTTCGGCACTGAGCGACGTAATCAGTTCTACGGCCCTCATTTCCGCAACTTTGACGTGGCATTTACCAAGAACAATCAGATAACCGAACGGGTCGGCATGCAACTGCGGGTCGACTTCTTCAACGTGTTCAATCATCCCAACTTCGCCAACCCGCTACTGCCGAACTTCGTCGTGGATTGGACAGCAAATGGGATAGATCCGGTGACTCATCGAGGATCTGGCTTCCTGCCGCTCACAGTCACACCCGACGTTGGGGCGCAGAATCCTTACCTGGGTGGTGGAGGTCCGCGCAACCTTGAAGTCGCGGTCAAGTTCACGTTCTAGTACCACGGCTCCCCGTGTTTTCTCTCTGCGTACTTGGAGCCTTTCTCTGCGTCCTCTGCGGTAAAAGCTTCAGAGGACGCAGAGAATTCGCGAAGAAGGCAGAGAACTGCCAAGTCTCAAGCCGTGGAGCTCTTAAAGCCGAATAAACGAAGCTCCCATAGGTTCAGTTGCTTTCCTTTGACGCAGCGGACATCAGATGTGGCGTCTCTCTGCGCTCCGGCAGTAAAAGCCTCGAACGGCACAAGGTAACGTTACCCTTCCATGCGTCTCCCGTAACTAGAGGGGTAATCAGTGCGCATGTTACGCTCCGGCGGTAAGCAGCTTAATCCTTGTCTGCGAGAACCGCGATGCGACGTGCCCTGGTAATCGTCCTGTTGCTATGCGCTGTGCTGTGCACAGCGCGATCCGAATCCAAAGCGAAATCCGCCAAGTCGACAGCGAGAGCTTTTCCGGTGACCACCTCTTCTGCCCAGGCCCGTGAATTATTTGAGAAGGGCATGGTGGACTACGAGAACCTCTACCTCGACCGCTGCACGCAGGAGTGGCGCGACGCTGTCGCAGCCGATCCCAATTTCGCTCTAGCGCACGCGTGGATCGCTTTCAACAGCAGCAATCCAGCAGAAGTGGCCAAGGAGCGCGAACGAGCTAAGGCCCTGGAATCGACCGTCACGCCGGGAGAAAAGTTGATGATCGACTGGATTGTCAACGTTCAGGAAAACAACTTTGTCGTCGGCATCGCCGCTATGAATGACATGCTGGCCATGTATCCGAACGACAAGCGCCTGCTCTATGTCGCAGGCAACTGGCTGATGGGAGAGCAGGAGGATGAACTCGCTGGAAAGATGATGGAGCGCGCGCTGAAGATTGACAAGAATTATCCAGCCGCGCTCAACGATCTTGCCTACGCCCATGCACGCGTCGGCGATTTTCCTCCGGCTCTCGCCGCCATGGACCGTTACATCAAACTGCTGCCTCACGAACCCAACCCGCAGGACTCCTATGCGGAGATTCTGCGGATGTCCGGGAATTTTGAGGGCGCCTTAAAGCATTACCGCGCTGCCCTCAAGATCTACCCTAGCTTCCATTCCTCGCAGGTCGGTCTCGCTGATACCTATGCCTTAATGGGCGACGAGACCCGCGCTCGAGCGGAATACGAGAAAGCAATACAGCAGGATGAAAACGAAGCTAGCCGCATCGGGTACGCCCTGCAATCGGCTATGACTTGGGTACGTGAAAACAAATTGGAAGAAGCGGACAAGGCATTCCAAGCGGTTGCGGAAAAGTCCCATGCTGAAGGTCTCGGGTTGCTCGAGGCGCGAGCCCATCGCCTGATGGCGATGTATCAGGAGCAAGACGTGGCTGCGCTGAACCACCTGGAATCAGCCGAAGAAGCTTTAGAACACCGGGAAAATATTTCACAATCAGACCGCGAGGAAGAACGCTCACGCATCCTGCGCCTGCGAGTGGCTCGTGCCCTGCATGGGGGAAACAAAAAAGAAGCCGACCATAATCTGCATCAGCTGCAAACCATGGCTAAGGGAAGCCGCAGCACCGTGATTCAGCAGTCCTACCATGCAGCGGAAGGCGCCATGCTGGTCGCTCAGGAAAAATTCAGCGAAGCCATTGCCAACCTCCAGGAAGATAACAACGATCCGTACTCTTTGGAGTTGTTGTCGCGTGCCTATCAGGAAGCCGGGTCAAGGGACGACGTGCACACCGTCCAAAGCAAGCTGCGCGCCATCAACACTCCGACCATGGAGCAGGTATTGGTAGTGATTCCCGCTCGAGCTAAGCAGCCGGAGAACTGATCTTTGAGTTGGTGCATTTGAGGGCAATCGTGGTAGCCTCTCTCGAATTCTGACTGCCATGTCTGATCGTTCCGAAGAGAAGCGCGCGCGTCAACGGATTCCTGTACGCCTGCCGGTATCCATCAAATCGGCACAGGGCGCTGAGGATAGTGCTCAGACCCGTGACCTGAGTTCGGGTGGCGTATTTTTCTACACCGCGTCAAAGTTTGCCGAAGGGACGGACCTGGAAATGGTTCTAGTGCTTCCATCCGAACTGACCTTTGGCGAGCGGCGGTGGGTCTGCTGCCAGGCCTCTGTGGTCCGGGTGGAAAATTCTCCCGAACTGGGCAATTTTGGCGTGGCCGCTCGCATTGAACGCTTCCAAATACTGCCTGAAATCTAGGTCTAGACTTCTGAACACAACAAACGCAGGTTACTAAAGGACCCATGGGCTTCTCCAGGGAGCCAAAGAATTCTGCACGATACTGCACAAGTTGCACCACCCATGGTGCAGATGTGTCCTGATTCGTGCCAGCGGACGCAATGTAAGCAGTCATACGAGATTTTCCTTCCGTTGCACTTCCGCAGATGCAATAATGGCGGCCCCTGAATTGCTCTGGGATACTCAGTAATCAAAGAAATCAGGTAGGCTCCGACCATGTGGATGGATAAATTATCCGATGGTGTGCTCCGAGTCCTGACTCCACTCGGACCGCGTTACATCAAGCCCAGGTTCGCCCAGCGCCTTTATCTAACCTGGATCTTTCGTCATTTCGAGAGTCTGCCGCAGCAAGTTCTGAGTCGACGGCAACAACAGCTCGTCGATAACTTGTGTCATTCCCATAACTTCGTGTCGCTGCTGCAAGGCAACGGCTTCGAAGAAGTTCCTGTTATTGGAACTGTGGAGCGGTGGCAGCCGACAGTTCTGGAAGAGTTGCCGGCATCATCTTCCGCGGTCCGAGTGGCGGAACGAGCACGTACTGCGCTCGCTGATCAACAGGGATCGTGAAACCTACCCAAGAATTTCAAAGCCAGAGTAGCGAAAAATGGCGCTGAGGTATGCGCCGAATTGGGACATTGGGTTCCGAATCTGGGGAATCCTCTGGGACTTTTAGCCCCGAGACGATTAGTCGCGGTCAGGCTGTCTTTCGAACAATTTCCCGGAACTCGTCGTCAGTGAGCAGGCCGCGTTTGGCAATCGCGCGCTTTTTTACTTCGGCCAAAATCGGAGCACGACGCTCCGCACTTACTGCCAATCCCAACTCTTTCGCCTTCAGATCGATGCTATCGAGACCGCTTTTTTTGCCCAGCACGATGCGGCGCTGGGCGCGGACCAGTTCCGAAGAATAGGGCTCGATAGCTTCGGGAATGTGAAATTGGCTGGCCACAGCACCGCTCTCCCGCGTAAAAAGGTTGTCACCGACCAAGGGCTTCCAGGCTTCCAGTGTGTAACCAGCCTGCTTTTGAACCAACTCTGAGACTTCGCGGATATTGCTGAGGTTGAGAGCTACCGGCACATCATAAAGGCATTGCAAGGCGAGGGCGATCTCGCCGATATCGGCGTTGCCGGCACGCTCGCCCATGCCGTTGATCGTACCTTGGATCCACGTAGCGCCTGCACGTACGGCGGCGACGGCGCATGCCGTAGCCATTCCGAAATCATTGTGCCCGTGCCAGTGTAGAGGGATATCGGGACCGACCCAGCGTCTTACTTCATCGACTAGAAACTCAGCCGCTTCTGGGCCGCAGGCGCCGATGGTGTCTACCACCACGATTTCAGTAGCACCCGCTTCTAATGCCGACAGATAAACTTTCTTCAAGAATTCCAGTTCGGTTCGGGTACCATCCACGGCAAAATAAGCGACCGTGATGCCGCTCTGCTTTGCATAAGAAACAGCCTCGAGAATTCGCCGTAGCACTTCGTCTCGCGAAATGCCATAGGCTTTCAGCTTGATGTCACTGGTGGGAGCTTCAATAACCGATGCGCGCAGCCCAAGCCTCACCAGTTCTTCGACGTCAGCCTTAACTGCACGCGAGAACCCCCAGAGTTCTGCTTTTAGACCGGCTTTCGACATCAACTGGATCGCTTCGGCGTCTTCCGGTGAGACTCGCGGAAAGCCAGCTTCAATGCGGCTGACGCCCAGTTCATCGAGCTTGCGGGCGATTTCCAGCTTCTGCTGTGGCGAAAGGGTGACGCCGACCGTCTGTTCTCCATCGCGTAAGGTCGTGTCGTAGAAGTGCACCTTGGAGCGAGGAAATGCCGAGCGGATTTCGGAGCGAGAGTTCAGCTCGCTTACCCAGATCTGAGAATTGTCGGCCATGGTTATCTAACAGTTTCCTGAGTGGCCATCGCCTCCGGCTTATGTCCGTAAGCTTCTTCCCACGAGATAACCCGGTTGCGCAAAACCCCGATGTTTTCGATCTCGCACTCCATGACATCACCAGGCTTCAAGTACCAGGCTTTGGGATCACCGCTAAATGCCGCAACTCCGGAGACTGTGCCCGTCGAAACTACGTCCCCTGCGCTGTATCCCATGGGCGAGTAGTGGGAAAGGATTTCAGGAATCTTGACCGACATTTTGCCCGAGTGCGAGCGCTGGCGGGATTCGCCATTAACCCGTAGCTCCATAGCTAAATTGTGCGGATCGGGAATTTCGTCGGCAGTCACGATCCAGGGTC
>Ga0066702_10000319_pt1 | contig 11631 bp, 15 predicted proteins | sample GraSoiAngelo_151_FD_66507 | JGI IMG/M metagenome (GOLD analysis project Ga0066702, IMG submission 66507) | Grasslands soil microbial communities from the Angelo Coastal Reserve, California, USA - 14_1009_12_20cm | ecosystem: Environmental > Terrestrial > Soil > Grasslands | place: USA...
GGATCAGCCCGGTCCAGAAGAAGTCGGAGTACGACGACGACGAGTTCGAGTCGACCACCGCCGCCGTCGCGAGGATCGCCGCCCAGCCCGCGATCGCCTGGCTGCGAACGGGGACGAGCCCGAGCGACACGGCGGCGGCGAGCGCGGCGACGAACGGCATCGTCAGAGTCGTCAGCGTGCTCTCGGACGCGACCAGCGCGAGGGTGGCGAGCGCGGCGCAGACGACGAGCGGCGCGACGAATGGATGCCGCCGGCGGAAGAGGAACGGGAGCGTCCAGCCGAGGGCGAGCACCGCGACGAGCGCGGGCGAGTGCACGTGCTTCGCGACGAGCGCTTCGACGACGGCGGCGACCGCGAACGTCAGCACCAGTGCCTCGTAGGTCTGGCTGCGAAGCCGCTCGATCACAGCGCGCACGTCGGTCAAGGTACTCCCGGGCCCCGGGGGTCGCGTCCTCCCCGCAAACGACGCCCGAATCATCCTTGAGGACGACGCATGGGCGCCAGTCCGCAATCAGGGTGCAGCTACCCTCGGCCGAAGCTCTGGCCGCTGTCCTGCAGAGGCCGGAAGGCGGGGGTCGAGGTGCCGCAGCCTCGGCCCCCACTTACCTCACCGGCTCGCGTCTACGCTCTGCGCGATGGCGGAGCCGCGCGTCGACCTTGCGGAGACCCGGGCGATCGCCGCGGCAGTCGCCGGCGAATGGGGGCTCGAGCTCGGCGCGCCCTTCACGCTCTCGCGCTATTCGTACGTCGCGCCGGTCGGCGACGACGCGGTGCTGAAGGTGGCCTGGGCGGGCGACGACGAGTCGCTCGACGAGGGCGAGGCGCTCGAGCGCTGGAACGGCAACGGCGCCGTTCGTGTGCTCCGTGCAGACAAGAGCCGCCGCGCGTTGCTCGAGGAGCGCGCGGTTCCGGGTCACGACCTCTCCGGAGCGGCGGAAGACGACGCCGTGGCCGTTGCCGTCGACGTCGCGACGCGCCTGTGGGTGCGTGCCGGCGAGCCGTTCCGCTGGGTGGGCGACTTCGTCCCGGCGTGGATGGACAACGCGGAGCGTGAGGGCGACGAGGGAAGCGAGCTGATCCCGCTTGCGCGCGAGGTCTACGCGTCGCTCGACGTGGGTCGCGAGTGGCTGACCCACGGCGACTTCCACCACCACAACATCCTTCGCCACGGCGAGCGGCACGTCGCGATCGACCCGAAGCCGTATCTCGCAGACCGCGAGTACGACCTCTACTCGTTCCTGCGCAACCCGCTCTGGTACCGGATGGTCGACCGCGACGAGACGGAACGCCGGATCGCGGCGTTCGTCGCGGCCGGGCTCGACGACTTCAAGATCCGCGCGTGGGCGGTCGTCCGCGGCTCGTACCTCGGCGGCGACTCCGAAGAGGCCGCGCTGCTCGCGTCACTGCTCTAGAGGAGGGCTTTGACCCAGGCCGGCTTGCAGTCGCAATGCAAGTGCGGCTCGGTGCAGCTGCGGCAGGTCCACTGCGTCAAGACGATCCAGCGCAGGTGGGCGAGCTCGACGGCGATGCCGGCGCAGATCGCGAGGAGTAGCTGGCTGTGCCCCATGGGAAGACAGCATCGGCACGCGGCCCCGCGACCGCAATGGGCCGTCCGGCCCATCCTTGAAACCCAGATGGCCCACGACGTTGCAGTACCCTCCCGCCCGTGGCTCGCGCTCGCCTCAGCATGTTCTTCGTCGCCGCGGGACGATGGGCGTCCGCGAGGCAAGGACGCAGGCTTCTGCCATATGAAGTTCATATGGCTGAAGCCGAGGACGCAGCATCGCGCCGCCCAGCGTCGTGCGGGGACTCAAGGTCATGCTGAGGTGAGCGCGGGGGCCGTGCATCCGGCGCCCCGGCTCGAGTGGGACACGCCGCTCTACCAGCAGGCACGCACCCAGCTCGAACACGCACTCGAGCTCGCGGACGTCCCCGACCTGACTGCCACGCGCCTGCGCCACCCTGAGCGCGCGCTGATCCTCTCGCTGCCCGTGCGGCTGGACGACGGCAGCTACACGTCGTTCCCCGCCTACCGCGTGCAGCACTCCTCCGTGCTCGGCCCGACGAAGGGCGGCATCCGTTACGACGAGGCGGTCGACCTCGGCGAGTGCGCGGCGCTCGCGATGTGGATGACGTGGAAGTGCGCGCTGCTCCGCCTGCCCTACGGCGGCGCGAAGGGCGGCGTGCGGTGCAACCCGCGCGAGCTGTCGCAGAACGAGCTCGCGCGCATCACGCGTCGCTTCACCGCCGAGCTCGCGCCGTTCATCGGCCCGCAGCTCGACATCCCGGCGCCGGACATGGCGACGAACGAGCAGACGATGGCGTGGATGATGGACACGTACTCGATGCAGATGGGCTACGCGGTGCCCGAGATCGTCACCGGCAAGCCGATCTCGATCGGCGGCTCCGTCTTCCGCCACGAGGCGACCGGAGCGGGGGTCGTGATGGTGATCGAGCGCGCGTGCATGCGCCTCGGCTGGGACCTGGCCGAGCAGCGCTGCGTCGTGCAGGGCTTCGGCAACGTCGGCGGCATCGCGGCGACCGAGCTGCACGCGAAGGGCGCGAGCGTCGTCGCCGTCTCCGACATCTCCGGTGGGGTCTACGCGACGGGTGGCCTCGACATCCCGACATTGCACGCCTACGTCGCGCAGAACGGCTCGCTCGAGGGCTACACGAAGGGCGTCGAGCGGATCACGAACGAGGAGCTGCTCGAGCTCGAGTGCGACATCCTCGCGCTCGCCGCGCGCGAGGACCAGGTGACCGCCGCGAACGCCGGCAACCTGCGCTGCAAGCTCGTCGCCGAGGGCGCGAACGGCCCGACGTCGGTCGACGCGGATGCCATCCTCCTCGACCGCGGCATCCCGGTGCTGCCGGACATCCTCACGAACGCCGGCGGCGTCACCGTTTCGTACTTCGAGTGGGTGCAGGACCTCGGCCGTCTCTTCTGGGACCGCGACGAGATTCGCCGCCGGCTCGCCGACAAGATGTCCGACGCGTTCGATCGCGTGTGGAACGTCTCGCACGAGCGCGGCATCTCGCTGCGCGATGCGGCGCTCGTCGCCGCGATTCGTGAGGTGTCGGGCGCACTCGAGGCACGCGGGGTCTACCCGTGAGCCAGCTCGTCCGCGACGCGATGGTCCCGGACCCGTTCGCGCTCGACGTGAACGCGACGGCGCGCGAGGCAGGCGAGGTTCTGTCGCGTGATGCAGTGCGCGCCGTGCTCGTGACCGACAAGGGTGCGCTTGCCGGCGTCGTGACCCGGAAGACCCTCGTGCGCGAGGTCGTCGCCAACGGCCGCGACCCCGAGCAGACGGCGCTGGGCGCGATCGCCGAGGAGCCGAACGCGACGATCGAATCGACGACCGCCCTCGACGACGCCTTCGCGTTCCTCGAGGAGCACGACTACGAGCGCGTGCCGGTCGTCGAGGACGGGAAGCTCGTCGGCGTCCTCTCACGCTCGGGCGTGCAGCGGCGGCTCGCCGAAGACGAGCCGCCGCAGGAAGAGCTGGTCGAAGGTTAGGCGGCGGCGATCCGCTCGAGCGCGCCCGTGACGAGCGTCTCGAGCGCGTCGCGCAGGCCCGTGCGGAGGTCGTCGTCCGCGAGCGAGCCGTCGTCGGCGAACTTCTCGTGCACGTGGCCGACCGAGAGCTCGGCCTCTGTCACGCGGGCGCCCATCGCGGCGAGCACCTTGCGGAGCTCGGCCGCCGCCCACACGCCGCCGAACGCGCCGGCGGACGAGCTGACGACTGCGACGGGCTTGTTGCGGAACACGTTCGTCGCGAGCGGCCGCGAGCCCCAGTCGAGCGCGTTCTTGAGCGCGCCGGGAACCGACGAGTTGTACTCCGGCGTCGCGAAGAACACGGCGTCGGAATCGCGCACGAGCTCGCGGAAGGCCTGGACGGCCTCGGGCCCGGGCACGACGTCTTCGTCCTGGTCGTAGGGCGGAATCGTCTTCAGCCCGTGCCAGATCTCCACTTCGACCCCCTCCGGCGCCTCCTCGCGCAACGCGCGGAGGAGGGCGGAGTTGTTCGAGTCGGCGCGGAGGGAGCCGCTGATCGCGAGGACGCGCATTACGCCTCCTGCGCCACCAGCGTGAGCTCGGCCTTGAGCGTGACCTCGTTGCCGAGGGCCGGCTCGCCGTTCGGAAGCGGCATGTTCCACTTCATGTCGTAGGCGGTGCGGTCGATCGTCGTCTGCAGGTGCAGGCCGACGCGCGTCGCGCCGAAGTGATCCACGGCCGGGCCGGTGATCGTGCCGGTCAGCTTCGCCGGACGGGAGATGCCCTTGATCGTGATCTCGCCGTCGAGCTCGACGTTGTCGCCGTCGCGCTGCAGGTCGCTGCCCGAGAAGCTCACGACCGGGTGCTTCTCCGCGTCGAAGAACTCGGGGGAGAGCAGGTGGGCCTCGAGGTTCTCTTCCTTGACCTTGATGCTCTCGATCTTGGCGCTGCCGCTGAGCGTGCCGTCGACGAGGCTTGCCTCGAAGTCGGTCACCTCACCGGTGAACGTCGCGACCGCGTACGGGACCTCGAACGCGACGCGGGAGTGGACCGTGTCCGCCTGCCACGTGCCGGTCGGGATGGCCTGGGTCTGTTCGGTGATGCTCATTGCGCTTGGGTCCTCCTCTGGATCCTTGATTGCTCAAGCATCGTAGCAGAAAACCTTGAGCGCGCAAATATCTTGCTTTTACGGCCCTTTCGTCACCCAGGCGGCGACCAGCTGATGCGCGCAGTCGATCGTTCCGCCGCCGCGGACGAGGCGGCTGTGGATCCCGCGGGCGACGTAGTCGGGCGCGTGGCGGGTGAGCTGGAACGTGATCCGCGCGTGGTTGAAGTCCTGTTTTGCGACCGTGAGTTGGATCACGCGGCTGACCTCGCCCGCGGCCTTGCGCGCCAGGAGGTAGGCGAGCGCCTTCGCGCGCGAGCGGGCGACGATCTTGCGGCCGTCGGACTCGTACGAGGCGTAGACCTCGAACTGGCCGGGCGGCGCGAGCGCCGGGTTCGCGAGGAACTTGTCGACCGTCTGCTGGACCTCGGGCACGGTGCAGCCCGGCGGAAGGCTCGACTTCGGTGCGGCGGTTTTCTTCGCTCCGCCGCAGGCCGCGAGCGCGAGCACGGCTGCCGCGGCGGCGGCGAGCCTCAGCAGCACGTGTAGGCCCCGGGAGGGGCGTCGCCTTCGACGAGCGCCGGCAGCAGCGCGGCCTCGAGCGCAGCGCCGTTCAGCAGGTCGCGGTCGCTCGCGCGCACGGTGTCGACGCCGAGGTGGCGCATCACCTCGCGCAGGATCAGCACGCCGGCTGCGAGCACCTCCGAGCGGTCGGGCTCGACGAGCCGCACGCGACGTTCCTCTTCCGTCGAGACGAGCAGCCACTCGAGCGTCTCGTCGACGGCGGCGATCGGCACGGTCCGCGTCTGTGCAAGCGCGGCGATCTCGGCGACCGTGCCGTCGATCCCGAGCATGCGCGTCACGTCGAGGTCGGGGAGCAGCGAGCGGATGTGCGCGGCCGCCGCGCCTTGGTGGACGCCGAAGCGCTCGGTCAGGCGGACGGAGCCGATGTCGAGGCTCGTGCGGAACGACTCGGTGACGAGCTCGGTCGAGCCGCCGCCGATGTCGAGCACGAGCGTGCCTGCGTCGAGCGGGCCGACGCCCTTGAGGATCAGCGCGGCTTCCTCTTCGCCGGAGAGCAGGCGCGTCTTGAAGCCGTACGACCATTCGACCTCGCCGAGGAACGCCTCACCGTTCTCGGCGTCGCGCACCGCGCTCGTCGCGACGGCGAGCGTGCGCTCGGCGCCGAGGCGCTCGGCTTCGCGGCGGTAGTCGGTGAGCGTGTTGCGCACGCGTGCGATCGGAACGGGGAGGAGGCGCCGGCGTGCGTCGACGCCCTCGCCGAGGCGCGTGATCTTCGTGCGGCGGACGATCTCCTGCACGAGCCCGTCCTCGACGTCGGCGACGAGGAGACGCGTGGCGTTCGTCCCGAGGTCGATCGCGGCGACGCGCGTCACTTCGCGGGGATCCGAAAGGTGAGCGCCGAGCGCGCATCTGCGAAGGCGGCCCGCAGGATCGCGAGCTCGGCGAGCGAGTGCTGCAGCCGGTCGATCGACGAGGTGAGCTGCTCCGACTTGTCGGTCAGCGCTGTCGCGCGTGCCTCGGCCGCCTCGCCCTTGCGCATCACTTGGTCGAGCGCCGCGCTCGCGGCGCCGGAGACGCGCCGCGCCTGCCGCCACGTGCGCAGCCCGCGCACCGCCGCGACGGCGATCGACCCGACGGCGGAGACGACGAGGAAGAGCAGGCAAACCCAGTTCAGGAGCGGCATTGCCGCATGGTAACGGTGGTACAATCCCGCCCAGCGACGCGGGGTGGAGCAGTCAGGTAGCTCGCCGGGCTCATAACCCGGAGGTCGCAGGTTCAAATCCTGCCCCCGCTATAGACCGACTTCTCTGACCGGCCCCTGTGGCCGGTCGAGTTGCTTCAGGAGCCGAGTCTGCGAGCGATCCGATCAGTTCCGGGATCAGCGCGATAGAGATGTCCGCCGCGTGCTGGTCGCGGTCGTAGCGGATTGCCAAGTCGAACGTGGCGAACAGCTCCGCCAACTCCGCGTCGGAATAGCTGAGGAGCGCATCCGAAAGATCAGGAAGAGCTGCCAGTGCCGCCTCGATTTCCTCGACTGGAGTCGGCGCGACCACCTGAGCATCGAACTCTTGGATTCTCGCCTCGACGCCCTTCTGCTCGAATGACAGCGAGCGGAGTTCCACGCGCGCCAGCTCGGCAATCGGGTCGTCAGGATCGTCCGTTTTCTTGATCTCAATCCAACAACGGTCCTCCAGGTGGGCGCGAGATCGCCGACGGATCGGTTGCTCGGTGTCGGAGCTGGATACCGATCCAGATTGCCGTTCAGCTTCTGGCAGATCTCACCGAGACCGCGCTTCTCCGTGTAATACCACCGAAAGATCTGCTGCACGACAGGAGCGCAGTCGGGATCCAGGACTAGGCGATGCTTCTTCTTCCCCTCCTTTGCCTTCATGGGATTCGGATGCCCGGTGGCCCGAAGAAGCAGCCCACCGACCCGAGCATCCACCACAGGCGCGGTCGCTTCACCAACCTCCCAGAGTTGAAGAAGAGGCGCAAAGTTGGCACATAGTCGCTTCAAAGGGCGACCGGCCTCGCTGCTACGTTCAGCGAGATGTCGATGACCCTGCTTCCTCCGCCGACGCTTGCTGAGCGTGCGGGGTGGGTGGAAGTCACCGGCGAGCGGGGAGAGCTTTTGGAGGTTCCACGCGGTGCCAGCACCAGTTACCTCACCCACGGTCTCTTTCGTTACGCCGGGAAGCTCCCGCCGCCCCTGGTCGCTTACCTCCTACATGAGTATTCGGAGGCTGGCGATACGGTGCTTGACCCGATGTGCGGGGGTGGCACCACGGCAATTGAGGCCGTCAGCAGCGGACGGCACGCGATCAACTTTGACATCAACACGGTCTCGCTGACAGTCGCCCAGGCGCTAACACGACCGGGGGGTGTTGAGCAGCTCAACACCTTCGGCAACCGCGTCCTCGACGAGCACAGCCCTATCGCTCCAGAAGGCCCCCTACGGGACTACTTCACGGACGATGCATATGGGCTGCTCCACCACGGACTGAAAATCGCTCGTGATCCTGTCCAGAAGACGCTAGTCCTGTCCATCGCCCGGAGAGCATCGTTCGCGAACACGAAGAAGATCAACACTGTCGTCGATAAAACGAAGACCCCTCAGCCGGTGCGAAAGCTCTTCAGCGCGTCGCTTCAGAAGTTCATGAGCGCCTTCGAGGATCTCAACGCCGAGGTTCGTGCCGACTCCGCCGTGAAACGATCCCGCGCTCAGAAGCTGCCGCTCGACGATGCCACAGTCGATTTCACCCTGCTCCACCCTCCTTACCTGACGAACACGGCATTCAGCGAGTCGATGCACCTCCAGCTGCTTCTTATGGGCGCCGACCCCGAGGTGTTGCGCAAGAGTGAGCTTGCGTTTCGTGGCAGTTATTTCTACGTCACGAACGGCTTGCGGAAGTATCTCGTTGGCTGGTCGGGAATGCTCGCGGAAGCGTTCAGGGTGTCTCGTTCTGGCGCGCACGTCGCCGTAGTCGTCGGCGACGGTCGCATTGACAAAGTCCGCATTCCAGTTGCGACCATCACCGAAGAGTTTGCGGGCGACCTGGGCTATGAGTGCGTCTATCGCGGATTGCACGTATTGAACAATCAGACGGGCTGGACGCTGTCGCGTCGGATGTCAAGTCAGCACGTCCTCGTTTTCAGGAAGCCGTGAGCGCACAGGCACTCCCCGAAGTTCCGCATGACGGTTACATCGACGTGCCTGGTTCGAATCAGGCGCAGCAACGTGGGGCGCACGGACTCTTTCGCTACTTCGGGAAGCTCGCTCCCGACGTAACCGCTCGCGTTCTCGATCTCGCGATCAATGAAGTGGGGCGGAGCAACGCACCGGTAACCGACGTGATGTGCGGTTCTGGAACCACACTCCTCGAAGCCAATGATCTTGGGTTCAGCGCAATCGGAGTCGATTGCAATCCCGTGGCGGTTCTCTACGCTCGCGCGAAGACGACGCGCGTCGATTCTGTCCGCGTCGCCTCGATGCTGGACGACGTTCGGCACACACATGCGCGCGCCACCGACGCGCAGATCCAAGAGTTATTCGGTCACGTCCGCAACTACGAGCGCTGGTTTCGGCAGGAAAGCCTCGCAGCCCTCGTGGGCCTGCGCAATGCGATCCTCGCCTTCGACAAATCTCCTGAAAGACAGCTGCTCCTCGCCGTGCTTGTCTCGCGTGCGCGCAAGGTCTCGAACGCAAGCGACCGCACGGGCCGCATCTTCTTCGACCCCGACTCAGCGAGTTTGAAGCCCGTTGAGGATTTCGTCACCGCTGCGCAAAAGGCAATCAGCGCGAGTCAGCACTTCGGATTGCGCAGCCGCGTCCTCGAAGCGGATGCTCGTGCGCTGCCGCTCGGCGATGAGTCAAGCCATATCGTGTTCTGCCATCCTCCGTATTTCGCTCTCTATCGGTATTCGTCAGACGTGCTGCGGTTTGAGCTGGCGCTCGGTGGGTTCGATTCGCGGAGCGTCGCAAAGAGCGAGGTGCGCGAGGGCTGGAAGTCGGGAGATCCCACCAATCTTGATCGTCATGCCGAGGACATGGCGGATGTGTTCTCGGAGGCACGGCGAGTTGTGAGACCCGACGGTGTCTTTGTCCTCGTTACGAGCAACAGCACCCTTGGGGATGAGCAACTGCCTGTAATCGACCGGCTGGTCGAGAAGGCGCAAAGCCAGAGCTTCGACCTGACTAGGCATTACGTGCGGCGCGCACGAAATGGAAGCGCGTCGTATCACCGATCTGCGCGGCTCGACAAGGTCATCAACCAAGACCACGTGCTGCTCTTCATACCTGTGTGAGGGCGTCGAGGTAGCGCGCAAGCCCCGCGCGTTCGACCTCCGCCGGCGCGATTGACCAATTGATGTGACTGACGCTCGCTTCGCACCGTTGAGACGAGCCGCGAAGGTCGTCCTCACCGAAAGCGACCGCAAGGGCAATGTCAGGGGCGTCGCGTTCTAGTTTTCCAGCCCTCCGATAGACCTGCTCCACAACTTGTGTCTCTCCTAACTCACGGACGAGGCGCACGAGCTTCTGCTCATCATCAATTGCCTCAGAGTGGAGGCCCTTCACCTCGATCAGCCAGAGAGACCCGCTCTTGAGGATCAGATCCGGTTCCATCCGTTCGTTTGTTGGCAGCCGGAGTTTGATGTCAAACGCGAAGTAGTTCTTGCCGTCGATGCTCTGCCACGACAGCACCTCGATTTCGTCGTCGCGACTCGCCGCCATGAAGAGGGCGACAGAAACCTCTTCCTCGGTCACGTTGGGGGAGCGAGGATCACATCGCCGAGGACGACTGCGGCTGCGACATCCGCCAGGATGCGCCCGGGCTTCGAATTGGCGGCATACGTGCCGAATTGGTTGTCGTTCGTGCTCACGCGGTCGCGGAAGCGAGCGATCGCGTCCCCGCTCAGCCCAAGCCGGACAGCTTCGTCATAGACCGCGCCCGTGCCGCTCGCTTGGAACTCATTGAGCGCGAGCAGTGCGCTGCGGCGGTCTGCGCCGTTGCGGTCGCGGAACACGCGCGGCCAGACGACGACCAGCGGTAGTCCCATTCTGTCTGCCGTTTCTGCAGCCAGCGCGACGAGACCACTCGCGGGATCTGGTCGCCATTGGTAACCCAGGAAGAGCACCCAGGCTTGTCCCTCTCGTTCCCAGAACGGGTCACCCTCGCCAACCACGGGTCGCTCGCGTTCGAGAGCAAGTGCCACAGCCGCCAACACTTTGTCTGCCTTTCCGTGGCCGAAATACCCGTCAGGGAGCCAGTCCCAGATCCATCGAGACTCGGTCATCTCAACCGGGAGCGACAAGAGCCCGCGCGTTGCTGTTCCCGTGAAGGGGATCGCAGCCTGTGTGCGCATTGCAGTGACTACGTCGGGGAAGTTGTCGGCGACGAAATCGAGGCTGGCGCCGGGGGCAGTTACGGCGAGCGCGCGCACCAGATCGCACAGCTGATGGAGTTGCGGCAGCGCGGCGGGTGAGGTCAAAGGTGCGGCGGTTCCGTCGTGCGTAGTCGGCCAGTTCATTCCGACGCAGGCGACGTTGTAGGTCTCGCCCATCCGTAGGAGGGTCTGGAACAGCTCTGGAGCGACGTTCCGCGGTGCCTGTAGTCCCTCGTCGAGTTCGTTCAGGCGGGTGCGGCTGAACGGTGTGAAGTAGATGGTCGGGGTGCCGAGGCTTGCTGACCGAAAGAGGCGCGCGAACCTCTGGAACCCATTGTCTCCCGTGTATCCGTGACGACTGAACTCCACCGTGCAGACGATGACGCCGTCGCGCACGATGACCCAATCATGGCGTTCCCAGCGTAGGAGGGGCTTCAAGACCTCGGGAGCGGTTGCAAGGCTCGGCAGTCGCTCGACGGTCGCTGCGCTTAGGCCGTCACGGCACAGGTATTGACGAGCAAGCAGCTCGTCGGACAACTCGTCGCAGTAGATCGTAAGTGCCACGCGGCGGACGAGCCTAGTACTTTTTGGACAGTTCTAGGTCGTCGTTCCCTCAAAAGCCCTGCTATTCGCTGCTGTTTTTACAGTTGTAGCGATGCGCTGAAAGTCAGCGTCTGGGATCGGCACCAACGTCCGGCGCACGTATGCCGCCCACGCGTTCTTGACGCGAATGAACGTCAAGGCCTCAACCAGTTGGCTGAACGAGACCCCTGCGCGGAGCGGGAGGGACGCCTCGAACCGCAGCCCGCAGGTTTCTTCGAAGCGATGCCCCGCGACCTCGACCGACTCGCGCACGGCCCTGGATGTGAAGACGCCGACGGCGACGATCTGAGCTTCGTCGCGCGTTGGGTTCTTGTGCGCCGCGCGGCTGATGTAGAGGGCGAAGTGATCGCCTCGACGGATTCGATCAGCATGCGCCGAAGCGCGGAAAGCCATCTTCTTCTTATCGAGCAGCCATCTCGCAGCGGTCGCATCCGAAAGGATCAGAAGCCAGGTCGCCACGCCGCGAGCATAGGAGAGTGCCGGGCTTAGCACCTAACGTGATGGCGGCTGAAGG
>Ga0066702_10000320_pt1 | contig 11628 bp, 8 predicted proteins | sample GraSoiAngelo_151_FD_66507 | JGI IMG/M metagenome (GOLD analysis project Ga0066702, IMG submission 66507) | Grasslands soil microbial communities from the Angelo Coastal Reserve, California, USA - 14_1009_12_20cm | ecosystem: Environmental > Terrestrial > Soil > Grasslands | place: USA...
GCGCGTCTGAACCACCCGGGGATCGTGGCGCTCTACGAGCTCGGTGAGGACGACACCGCCGTGTACCTTGTCTCCGAGCTCGTGCACGGGCGCACGCTCGCCGACCTCACGCGGGCGGGTGCGGTATCCGATCGCGACGTGGCCCGCATCGGAGCCGCGCTCTGCGACGCGCTGGCCCACGCGCACGACCGCAAGGTGATCCACCGCGACGTGAAGCCGCAGAACGTGATCGTCGCTGCTGACCCGGCGGTGGGCGCCGGGTTCGCGAAGCTCGCCGACTTCGGCGTGGCGTACCTCGGGGCCGCCGATCCGCTGACCCGCACCGGGGACGTGGTGGGGACGCTCGCGTACATGGCTCCCGAGCAGGCCGAGGGCGCGCGGGTGACCGCGGCGGCGGACGTGTACGCGCTTGCGCTCACGCTCTATGAGGCGTGGACCGGCTCGAACCCGGTGCGCGGGCCGAGCCCGGCCGCAACGGCTCGCCGGCTCGGACGGCGCATGCCCTCGATGGCCGCCTACCGGCCGGACCTCCCGCGCGACCTGTGCGCGTGGATCGACGCAGCGCTCGATCCGGTCCCCGAGCGGCGCCCCAAGCTCTCCACGCTCCGCGAAGCGCTGCGCGAGGCGGCGCCGGAGCTGGCCGACAGCGGCGGCCTGCGCGAGCCGGAGACGCTCCAGCGGCTCGGCATCCCCCGCACCACCGACGAGCGGACGCGCGTGCTCGAGGACGTTCTTTCCGGCGGTCGCTCGCGCGACCTGCTCACCCGGGCTGGAGCCGGTCTCTCGGCGGGCGGCCTCGCCCTCGCGGGGCTGGAGACGCTCGGACCGCACCCGCGCTTCTCGCCGGCTGCCGCGGCCGCCGCGGTTGCGATCGTCGTGGCGCTGCTGCCCCGGCTGGGCTGGCTGCTGGGTGCGGCCGGGTTCGTCGCCTGGCTCGGATGGGAGCTGCGCGACGGGACCGCGCTCGTCGTGGGCGCGGCCCTCGTGGCCGCGCCGGTGCTCGCTCCGCGGGTGCGGCGCGGATGGTCGGTCCCGGCGCTTGCGCCGCTCCTCGGGGCTGCCGGGCTGGGTCCGTTTTACCCGGCCATCGCCGGGTTCGCCTCCACCGCTCTTCGCCGCGCCGGCCTGGCGGCGGCGGGCTACGTGTGGCTCTGCTGCGCGGAGCTGCTCACGTCCGACCGGCTGCTGTTCGGCCCGCCCGTCGACGCCGCCGCCCGCGCTGCGTGGGCGCGCTCCCTCCCGGGCGCGGCGAGCGACGCGCTGCTTCCGCTCGCCAGCTCGCCCGTCCTGGTGGGCGCCGCGGTGTGGGCCGCCGCGGCCGCGGTGCTCCCGCTCGTCGTCCGCGGTCGCTCGCTGGCGCTCGACATCGCCGGCGCGGTTGTCTGGGGGGCCCTGCTCACGGGCGCCCACCGCGCCGTGGCCGAGCTCGCCGGGTCGCATATTCACGGGACCGATGCGCGCGGCGCCGCGGCGGGTGCGGCGCTTGGCGCCCTGGCGGCCGTCGCAGCGCGGGCCTGGGGGCTCTGGAGAAGGGCCGGCGAACCCGCTCAGTTTCCCTAGGATGGCTCGACCGTGAGCGTCCTTCGCAACCTGGAGGCGAAGATCGAGGGGCTCGTCGGGGGCGCGTTCAGCCGCGCCTTCAAGTCCCGCGTCCAGCCGGTCGAGATCGCGCGCAAGCTCGCCAAGGAGATGCAGGACAACCAGACGGTCTCGATCTCTCGCACCTATGTCCCCAACCAGTACACGGTGTGGCTCTCGCCGCAGGACCGCGCGCAGTTCGAGGGCTACGAGGACGGCGTCAAGAAGGAGCTCTCCGACTACCTCCTCGAGCACGCCCGCAACGAGGGGCTCGCGTTGATCACCCGGCCATCGGTCGAGTTCAAGACCGACGACCGCCTCGCGCTTGGGGAGTTCGGGATCCAGACCGCCCTCGTAGGGGGGCCCGATGGCGAGGAGGTGCCGATCGAGGCGGGAGCCTCGGCCGGCGACTTCGGCCACACCATGGTCTACTCGCCGGACCGCGAGGCGCGCCCGCTCACGCCCCCGCCGGCGGCCAGGGGGCGCGCGCTGCTCGTGGGCGAGGGCAAGCGCTCGGTGCTCACGGGCAGCCGCGTGCTGATCGGGCGCAGCCGCGACTGTGACATCACGCTCGAGGACCCGAACTCGTCGCGCCGCCACGCGGAGCTTCGCAACGAGGACGGGAGCTGGATCGTGACCGACCTTGGCTCCACCAACGGCGTCAAGGTCAACGGCCGGCGCGTGCAGGAGGCCGTCCTGCAGCCCGGCGACGAGCTGGCCTTCGGACTGGCCAGGCTGCGCTTCGAGCTGGAGTAGCAGCGTGCACACGGATCCCGTCGCCGTCGCATTGAAGTTCGGCTTCCTGGCCGTTCTCTACCTGTTCCTCCTGTGGGTCGCCTGGAGCGCGACGCGCGACGTGGCGGGGCGCCGCCGCACGGTCGACGTTGACCGCTCCGGCGCGGGCCCGGATGGAGGAGGACCGCACGGCATCCAGCCGCAGCTGGTGGTGATAGCGGCGATGGGCCATCCGCCGGGGACGGTGTTCGAGATCCACGACGAGGCGATCCTCGGCAGGGCACCGACCGCGGACGTTCGGATCGAGGACTCGTTCGCCTCGTCCTCGCACGCGCGGATCTTCCCCCGCGGGGGGTCGATGTACATCGAGGACATGGGGTCCACAAACGGGACCTATCTGAACGAACGCCAGCTGCAGGCCGTCGAGCAGCTGCAGCCGGACGACACGATCCGTATCGGCGAGACCGAGTACCGCTACGAGGAATGAGCCGTGGCCCTTCGGATCGCTGAAAAGGCAAGTCTCACGAACGTTGGGCGCCAGCGCCAGAGCAACGAGGACTCCTACCTCGAGCGCGATCCGCTCTTCGCCGTCGCCGACGGGATGGGCGGGGCGCGCGCGGGTGAGGTCGCGTCGCGCATGGCCGTCGAGGCCTTCGACAGCGCGGCGAAGGACGCGTCCCCCGAGGAGACGCTCCGCAGCGTCGCGCAGGAGGCGAATCGCCGGATCTACGAGATGGCGCAGGGCGACACCGAGCACGCGGGGATGGGGACCACGCTCACCGCGGCGATGGTCACGGGCCGTGAGGTGGCGGTCGGCCACGTGGGCGACAGCCGGCTGTACCGCCTCCGCGACGGCAAGCTCGAGCGCCTCACCGAGGACCACTCGCTGGTGGAGGAGCTGATGCGCCAGGGACGGCTCACGCCCGAGGAGGCCGAGAGCCATCCGCAGCGCTCGATCATCACCCGCGCGCTGGGGCCCGAGCCGGAGGTGGACGTCGAGACATTCACGGACTCGGCGCGTGACGGCGACGTGTACCTGATCTGCTCGGACGGCCTCTCCGGGATGGTCTCCGAGAAGGACATGACCGCAATCCTGAAGGGCTCACGATCGCTCGACGGCGCCGCCAGTCAGCTCGTGGACGCCGCGAACGAGGCCGGTGGCAAGGACAACATCACGGTCGTGCTCTTCCGGCTCGAGTCCGACGGCGAGCCGGAGCCCGAGCCACCGCCCGACACGCTCAGCGGCAAGGAGGCCGAGGAGGGCCTCAGCTCCGAGACCGTGCGCGACGCGGTCGCAGAGGCCAAGGCGGACGCTGGGACCATGGCGATCGGAGCGGACGAGGCGGCGGGGGCGCGCGAGCACGCGGCCCCTGAGGCGCGGCCCGCAGCCGAGCGGCGAGCACCCCGCCAGAGCCCGGTGCGGGTGCTGCCGCCCGACGAGGCGCGACGGCGGCCCGCGGGCCGGCGGCGGAGCCGCCGCCGGATCGGTGCCGCGATCGCCGTGCTGGCGGTGGCCGCTGCCGTCTTCGGCCTGTACGAGGGCGGTCGCCAGTTCTACTTCATCGGCACCGACGCACGCGGGGTGGTCGCGCTCTACCGCGGGCTGCCCTATGACCTGCCGCTCGGGATCCACCTCTACACGCGGGTGTACTCGAGCGACGTGCCCGCGTCCGCGATCACGAATCACCGCCAGCGCGCGAACCTGCTCGACCACCAGCTGCGCAGCCGCGGCGACGCGGTCACGCGGCTTCGCGAGCTCGAGCGCTCGGAGACGCCGCGATGAAGGCCCGCAACCGCGAGCTGTTCGGGCTCCTGCCGGTGTCGTTGCTGGTCACGGCCGGCTTCACGGCGGTCCTCATCACGCGCTCGCGTGACATCAACAAGGTCACCGTCACCTACGGGCTGGTCTTCCTCGGCGCGTGCCTCTTCGCGCACATCTTCATCCGCGCTCGCCTGCCGGACGCGGACCCGTACATGTTTCCGCTGGTCGCGCTGCTGGCGGCCTTCGGGCTCGTCGAGATCTACCGGATCTCGCCGCACCGGGCGCTCGGCCAGGCGGTCTGGTTCGGCGTTGGGCTGGGCCTGTTCTGCGCGACGATCGTCTTCCTGCGCGACCACCGGCGGCTGGAGCGCTACCGCTACACGATCGCGGTGGTCGGGATCGCCCTCCTGCTCGCGCCGCGCGTACCGGGGATCGGGCGCGTGACCAATGGCGCCTACCTGTCGATCGGGATCGGACCGATCCAGTTCCAGCCGGCCGAGGTATCGAAGATCGCGATCATCATCTTCCTCGCGAGCTACCTGAACGAGGTGCGCGACGTGCTCGTGCAGGGCCGCCTGCCGCGCCTCTCGCTGAAGCACCTCGGGCCGCTCCTCGTGATCTGGGGCGCGGCGATGTTGATGCTGATCTTCATCCGCGACCTGGGCAGCGCGATCATGTTCTACGGCGCCTTTCTCGCGGTCCTCTACGTCGCCACCAACCGGCTCTCGCTGGTGCTCCCCGGGCTCGCGCTCTTCGTGGGCGGCTCGGCCTTCCTCGCCAACCACATCACCCACGTGCACGACCGGGTGGAGGCCTGGCTGCACCCCTTCCGCCCCGATCTCGTGGACGGCAAGGCGTACCAGATCGCCCAGTCCGTGTTCGCCCAGGCGGATGGCGGGCTGTTCGGCCAGGGGTTCGGCCAATCGCTCCTCGAGGTCACGAAGGGCCACCCCATAATCCCGGCGGCCCACACCGACGTGATCTACGCGGTGATCGTGGACGAGCTGGGTCTCTTCGGCGGCACCGCCATCCTCGTGATCGCGCTGCTGTTCGTCGCGCGCGGCTTCAAGGCCGCGACGATGGCCACGGAGGGCTTCTCCACGCTGCTCGCCGCGGGGCTGACCGCGGTCTTCGCGCTGCAGGTGTTCGTGATCGTGGGTGGCGTCACTCGGGTGATCCCGCTGACCGGCGTCACCCTTCCGTTCGTCTCCTACGGCGGCAGCTCGATCGTCGCCAACTTCATTCTTGTCGCGCTGCTCCTGGTCATCTCCGACCGCGCGCGGCGCGATCCCGGACGCGTGCGGGGAGGGCTGGTTTGAACCTCCAGATCGGCCGCCTGTTCGGACTGTTCGTGGTGCTGTTCGGCGTGCTCGTGTTCTTCACGTCGCGCTGGACGGTGTTCGACGCGAGGAGCCTCCAGGACAACGCCCACAACCGCCGGCCGCTGCTCAAGGCCCAGCGCATCCCGCGCGGGCTCATCCTCGCCGATGACGGCACGCACCTGACCGCGAACCGCCACGTCGGGAGCGGCGAGACCCTCCGCTACTACCGCAGCTATCCGACCGGCTCGCTCTTCTCGCACGCGGTGGGCTACTCATTCGTCTCCCGCGGGAGCGCCGGGATCGAGAAGGCCTACAACCGCGAGCTCACCGGCCAGGAGAACGAGTTCAAGTCGCTGATCGACCAGCTCGGCGGCGGGACGAAGGCGGGCGACGACCTCCACTCCACGCTCGACCCTCGCGCCCAGCGGGTGGCGCTGTCGGCGCTCGGCGGCCAGCGGGGCTCGATCGTCGCGCTCGACCCGCGGACCGGAGCGATCAAGGTGATGGCGAGCCTCCCCGACTACAACCCGAACGACATCCCGGCGCGCTACGCGCAGCTGAACAGCGATACGAGCTCGCCGCTGTTCAACCGCGCCACGCAGGCGCGCTACCCGCCCGGGTCCACGTTCAAGGTCGTGACCGCCGCGGCCGCCATCGACTCCGGCAGGTACACGCCCGACTCGGTCATCAGCGGCCGCAACAACAAGATCATCAGCGGTGTTCCGCTCCAGAACTTCGGCGGCGCCGACTACGGGCCCATCTCGCTCACGGACGCGCTCACCCACTCGGTCAACACGGTGTTCGGCGAGGTCGGAGAGAAGCTCGGGAAGCACACGATGTTCAAGTACATGAAGCGCTTCGGGTTCGGCTCGCGGCTGGGGCTCGACTACCCCACGGAGGAGATCTCGCCGAGCGGCGTGTTCAGTGGCAGGCGGCTGCTTGGCACCTCCGACTCCGTGGACGTCGGGCGCGTGGCCATCGGCCAGGAGCGCCTCCAGGTGACTCCCTTGCAGATGGCGATGGTCGCCGCCGCCATCGGCAACGGCGGCAGGCTGATGCAGCCGCGGCTCGTCGACTCCGTGACCAAGCCCGACGGGGGGCTGCGATCGCGGAACTTCCCGAGCTTGCGCTCGACGGTGATGAGCTCTCGGACAGCGTCGGAGCTCGCGGGGATGATGGGCAAGGTGGTGCAGGAGGGGACCGGTACGGCGGCAGCGCTGTCGGGGATCCAGGTGGCCGGCAAGACCGGTACCGCGGAGGTCACGAACGGCGTGAACCAGGCGTGGTTCATCGCGTTCGCGCCGGTCACGAACCCGCGCGTCGCGATCGCCGCGACGGTTGAGCGCACCTCGGGCGAGGGCGGCACGGTGGCCGCACCGATCGCCAAGCAGGTCCTGCAGGTGCTCCTGGGGGGCAGCGGTGGCTGAGGTGGCCGAGGGCACGATGGTGGCCGGCCGCTACCGGATCCGCAACCGTATCGGCTCGGGCGGCATGGCCGACGTCTATCTGGCCGAGGACACGCAGCTCGGGCGCGACGTGGCGCTCAAGGTCCTCCACCGCCGGTTCTCGCGCGACCAGCAGTTCGTGGAGCGCTTCAGGCGCGAGGCGTCGGCCGCCGCGGGGCTCCAGCACCCCAACGTGGTCGGCGTCTACGACCGCGGCGAGCACGACGACACCTACTACATCGTCATGGAGAACCTGCCGGGGCGCACGCTTCGGGACCTACTCAATGGGGAGGCGCCGCTGTCCCAGGAGCGCGCGATCTCGTTCGGGATCCAGATCCTGGGCGCCGCAGGGTTCGCGCACCGGCGGGGCGTGGTGCACCGCGACTTCAAGCCCCACAACGTGATCGTCGCGCCCGACGACACGCTCAAGGTCACGGACTTCGGCATCGCGCGGGCGGGGGCCTCGGAGATGACGGAGACCGGATCGATCATGGGCACCGCCCAGTACCTCTCGCCGGAGCAGGCGCAGGGCCAGCACGTGGACGCCGCCTCGGACATCTACTCGATCGGCGTGATGCTCTACGAGATGCTCGCCGGACGGGTGCCCTTCACGGGCGAGAGCGCGGTATCGATCGCGCTCAAGCACGTCAGCGACACCCCGCAGCCGCTGCGGCAGATCCGGCCCGACGTGCACCCGGCGCTCGAGGCCGCGATCATGCGGGCGCTCGAGAAGGATCCGGCCAGCCGCTACGCGACGGCGGACGACTTCATCGTGGCGCTCGAGGCGGCGCGCACCGCGATCCGGTCGGGAACCGACGGCGGCGGCTTCACGGAGAGCTGGGCCCCCGTGGTCGCTCCCCCGCCGGAGCCGGAGGAGCGCAGGCGGCGCTGGCCGTGGGTCACGCTGGCCCTCATCCTGCTCACCGGCGCGGCGGTGGCGGCCTTCCTGCTCACGCGGCCCGAGCAGGTGACGGTTCCGCAGTCCGTGGGCAAGCCGGCCACGACCGCCGTACAGACGCTCGCGAGCGAGGGCCTCAAATGGAAGATCCTCCAGGTGAAGAGCACCCAGACGGTGGGGGTCGTCGTCCGCCAGGACCCGACCGCCGGTCAGCGGATCGACAAGGGCTCCACCGTGAAGCTGTACGTCTCGAACGGGCCCGGCTTCACCAGCGTCCCGGACGTGGGGGGGAAGACCCAGGCGAAGGCCATCAAGCTGCTGAAGAAACAGGGGCTGTTCGCGAACATCCAGCAGGAGCATTCCTCCACCGTCCCCGCAGGGATCGTCATCAGGACGGACCCGCCCGCGCTGAGCCAGGTGAACGTCGGCTCGCGTGTGGACCTGTTCGTGAGCAATGGGCCGCAGCTCGTGACCGTCCCCGACGTGGTCGGACAGCAGAAGCCCGACGCCCAGGCGAAGCTGCAGGACGCGAGCCTGCGCGTGACCGTCCACGAGGCCCCGTCGAGCAAGCCGAAGGGCCAGGTGTTCGCGGAGAGCCCGACGGCCGGCTCGCAGCTGCCGATCAACTCGCGCGTGACGATCACCGTCTCGCAGGGCGAGCAGAAGGTCCCGGTCCCCGACGTGAAGGGCCGCAAGCAGGACGAGGCGAGCGGCATCCTTCAGGGCGCCGGCTTCACCGTCAGGGTCGTCCAGGAGCTCGGGAAGGCGAGCGACCAGGGGAAGGTCATCCACCAGAGCCCGGCCGCCGGGTCGAAGCAGAAGAAGGGCTCGGCGGTGACGATCTACGTCGGCAAGACCTGCACCCCCCCGAGCAGCCCGCCGGCGAACCCGCCGCCCAGCGGGACCTGCAAGCCCGGATGAGGATCGCCGTCCTAGGGGGCGGCCGTTCGAGCGAGCACGATGTCTCGCTGGCCTCGGCCGCCGCCGTGCGCGGGGGTCTGGCGGCCGCGGGTCACGAGCCGCTCGAGGTGCTGATCTCGCGCGACGGGCGCTGGTCGCACGAGGGCCGCCCCGTGACCGTCGAGCCGGGCGCCGGCCTGCTCGGCGCCGATGTGGTCTTCCCCGTCCTCCACGGGCCCTTCGGCGAGGACGGCAGCGTCCAGGGCGCGCTCGAGGTGGCCGACGTGCCCTACGTGGGCGCCGGCGTTCTCGCCTCGGCGCTCTGCATGGACAAGGTCGTGTTCAAGGACCTGATGGCGCCCGCCGGGATCCCCCAGGTGGAGTACGTCGGCCTTCGCCCGGGCGACGACCGGGGGGGCGCCGCGCGCCTCGGCACGCCGGTGTTCGTTAAGCCCGCGCGGCTCGGGTCGTCGGTCGGCATATCGAAGGTGGAGTCCCCGGAGGAGCTCGGTCCCGCGCTCGACTCCGCCTTCGCGCACGACCCGCACGTGATCGTCGAGGCGATGTCGGACGGTCTCGAGGTGGAGTGCTCGGTGCTCGGCAACGGCCGCCCGGAGGCCTCCGAGCCCGGAGAGATCGTGGCCCACGCGGACTGGTACGACTACGAGGCCAAGTACAACGAGGGCGGGATGGAGCTGATCGTCCCCGCGCGGATCGAGCCGGCGGCCCGCGAGCGCGTCCGCGAGCTCGCCTGCCAGGTATTCCGGCTGGCTGGCTGCGCGGGGCTCGCGCGCGTGGACTTCTTCGTGGAGGACGGCGACCGGGTGCTGGTCAACGAGCTCAACACCATGCCCGGCTTCACCTCAACCAGCGTCTACGCGAAGCTGTGGGAGGCGTCCGGGGTTGCGTACGGCGAGCTGCTGGACCGCCTGGTGTCGCTCGCGCTCGAGCGCTACGAGGAGGAGCGGAGCTACCGCTACTGATACAGCCGGACCGTGCCGACCTCGGCGTGGTCCTGGTTCGGCGGCAGGCGGTAGATCCAGATCAGGTAGTAGCGGAACGGCCCGCCGTCCCGCTTGAGGTAGATCTTCTTGCGCTTGGTGACGGTGACCTGCGCGAGCGGGCTGCCCCAGTCCACGAACGAGCTCGGGTTCGGTCCGATCCCGGTCGTCTCGGGCACCTTCGAGCCGTAGATCCGCGCGAGGAATCCAGGCGTGGGTGTCCGGATGTCGATTCGCCGGGCGTGAACCAGCGAGCCCGCGTCCACGTAGATGCCGACGCCCGCCTTCCCCAGGTTCCCGCCCGAGTAGTGCGAGGTCGACCAGGTGCTGAGGGCGTCGCGGTCGATCGCGTTCTGGGTCTGCTCCGGATGCTCGCCGTCCCCTTTGTAGGGGTCGTAGTCAGTGGCGCCGATCAGGTGCGCGACCCGGAGGCCTGGCGGCGGAGTAGCGCGTGCCGTGCCGCGGCTCCCGCGCTCGGTGTTGGTTGCGAGCAGGAGGATCGCTCCGGCCACGGCCGCGGCAACGAGCAGCGCGGCGGCGGCGTAGCGTCCGGGGCGGCGCAGCCGGCCCGGGGCGAGCCTTCCGGTCTCCTCGGGCAGCGCGCGCAGCACGGTGGTCGCCTCGCCGGTGGCCTCGCCCCGCCGCGCGGCCTCGATCGCCAGCGCCTGCTCCAGGTCCCAGACCATCTCCTCGGCGGTCGCGTAGCGGTTGCGGCGCTCCTTGGCCGTCGCGCGCTCGATCACGGCCGCGAGCGCTGCCGACACCTCCGGCCGCACGTGCTGCACGTCCGGGATCCGCTCGCGCACGTGCTTCATCGCGACGCCCACCTGGCTCTCGGCCTTGAACGGCACCTCGCCGGTGAGCATCTCGTACAGGCAGATTCCGAGCGAGTAGATGTCCGACTGCTCGGTCACCTCCTCGCCGAGCGCCTGCTCGGGCGCGACGTAGTCGGTGGTGCCGAGCACGCGGCCGGTGGCGGTGAGGCCGCCGTCGTCGAGCGCTCTGGCGATGCCGAAGTCCGTGACCTTCGCCCGTCCCTCGAGGTCCACCAGCACGTTCTGGGGCTTCACGTCGCGGTGCACTAGGCGCTGCGCGTGCGCGGCCGACAGCGCGCGCGCGATCTCCACCGCGTACGCCACCGCCTCCACCACCGGCAGGCCGCCGCCCCGCCTGAGCCGGGCCTTGAGGGTCTCGCCCTCCACGTACTCGAGGACGATGTAGGGGTGGCCGTCGTCGTCCCCCGCGTCGATGACGGTGACGATGTGGGGGTGGGAGAGGCGCGCCACCGCCCGCGCCTCGCGGCGGAAGCGCTCGTGCTGGAGAGGGTCGTCCGAGAGCGCGGTGTGCATGAGCTTGATCGCCACCCAGCGCTCCAGCGTCTCGTCGAACGCCCTGTAGACGGTCGACATCCCCCCGGAGCCGATCTGCTCCTCCAGCCGGAAGCGGCCGTTTAGAAGGGTGCCGATCACTGTGGTCTATTTTGCGCGCGGTGCCGGCGCGTGTCCGTTATTTCACCGACCCCGCATGTTCGTGGTCCTGGGCCGCCGAACCGCTGGTCCGCCGGCTCATGTGGGAGTTCGGCGAGTCGCTTGCTTTCACCTGGATCATGGGAGGGCTTGCCCGCGACTATACGTACGCGCGCGACGTCTATCCATGGCTGCTCACGCACTGGCTCGAGGTGGCGAGCGAGACCCGCATGCCGCTCGATCCGCTCCTCTGGAAGGAGGGCCCGATCGCCACGACCTATCCGGCCTGCATGGCGGTCAAGGCCGCGCAGGAGCAGGCGCAGGACGGCGGCTACCGGTACCTGCGGACGCTCCGCGAGGGGCTCCTCTGCTTCCGGCGCAAGCTCGACACGCGCGAGCCGCTCGTGGAGGCCGCCCGCGAAGCGGGCCTGAACGTGGAGCGCTTTCGCGTGGATCTCGACTCGCACGCGATCGTGGAGGCGTTCGGAGCCGACCTCGAGGCGACCAGGACCGTGCCGGAG
>Ga0066702_10000323_pt1 | contig 11546 bp, 8 predicted proteins | sample GraSoiAngelo_151_FD_66507 | JGI IMG/M metagenome (GOLD analysis project Ga0066702, IMG submission 66507) | Grasslands soil microbial communities from the Angelo Coastal Reserve, California, USA - 14_1009_12_20cm | ecosystem: Environmental > Terrestrial > Soil > Grasslands | place: USA...
GGATCGACCGTGCGCAGGTCGAGCAGCGTGCGGTCATCGCGCGTCCGGGCAATGACGGGCGGGTCGTGGGCCCGGAGGGTGTCGGTGACGTCGCCGTCGACGGCGATGCCCGCCGAGGGGATGTCGAGTCCCGGGAGCGACCCGGCGCCGGCGATGGCGACGGTGTCGACGGGTTCGCCGACTCCGAGCGCTTCGGCCCGCCGCCGCAGCGCGTCGACCGGGACCGTCGCCATCCGCCAGAAGGGAATGGCGTCGCCGTCGCGGCGGAGATAGGCGAGCGCGGTCTCTTGGAGGGCGCCGAGCACCAAGGCGCCGGGCCGCAGGGCCCGCGCCAGCGGATGGTTGGCGCAGGCCTCGACCAGGTCTGCGGCCCCGGCGACGATCCCGGCCTGGGGCCCTCCGAGGAGCTTGTCGCCCGAGAAGGTGACGAGGGCGGCCCCCGCCTCGATGGTCTGGCGGGCCGCGGGCTCGTTCGCCAGCCAAGCCGGCGGGCCACCGGCCAGCCACGGTGTAGACGCATCGAGGAGCCCGGAGCCGAGGTCGACCACGAGCGGCGGACCGAGCGTCGTGAGCTCGCCGACGTCGACGGTGGCCGTGAAGCCGACGATGCGGTAATTCGACTGGTGCACCTTGAGCACCACAGCCACGTCACTCGAGCTGCCACTTTCGTCGGAAAGGGCGCGCTCGTAGTCGCGCCGGTGGGTGCGGTTGGTCGTGCCCACCTCGACCAGGCGTGCGCCCGACTGAATCATGACGTCGGGAACACGGAACCCGCCGCCGATCTCCACCAGCTCGCCGCGGGAGACGAGCACGTCGCGATCGTGCGCCAGCGCGGCCAACACGAGCAGCACGGCAGCGGCACCGTTGTTGACGACGAGGGCGGCCTCGGCGCCGGCCGCCCGGGCCAGCAGGGTGGCGGCGTTGCGCCGGCGCGAGCCGCGCCGGCCGGTCGCCAGGTCGAGCTCGACGTTGGTGTACGTCGGCTGCTGGGTGTGGGCGACCGGCGCCCGCCCCAGGTTGGTGTGCAGGAGGACGCCGGTGGCGTTCACCACTGGCTGCAAGAGGTCGAGACGAAGGCGCTCGGCCCGTTGGCGGGCCGACGACGGATCGCCCGCCGCAATCGCAGCGCGGGCCGCGTGCACGAGCAGCGGGTGAGGAAGGCCGACGTCGGCCAGTTCGCGGGCGACGGCGTCGACCGAAGGCGGACGCACGTTGAGAGAATAAGTGGTCCTTCGTGCCTGAGTACCCGGTCGACCGATCCCGTGGTGAACTGAGTCGAAGGAAACCCCCGATGCACCGCGCCATCCGAGCAGGGCTCGTCTTCTTCGCCACCGTCATCCTCGTGCCGATCGGCACGGCGGGCACGGTGCTGGGTGCATTCCTGTTCCTGCCGCTGCCCGCGACGCTGCCGAAGCCCAAGCCGAACGTGGCGTCGAGCATGAGCCACGTCTACGACATCAACGGCAACGAGATCGCCGTCTTCCGGCAGTACGAGACCTCGATCCCCGTTCAGCAGAAGGACATCCCGGAGATCCTGAAGCAGGCGGTGGTGTCGATCGAGGACAAACGCTTCTACAGCCACGGCGGCGTCGACCCCCAGGGCACCCTGCGAGCCATGTGGGCCGACATCCGGGGCGAGCCGATCCAGGGCGGCTCGACGATCACCCAGCAGTACGTGAAGAACGCATACACCGGTCGCACGCGGTCGGTGGCCCGCAAGGTCCGAGAAGCCATCCTCGCCAGCCAGCTCGACCGTCAGGCCCCCAAGGACGAGATCCTCTACCGGTACCTGTCGACGATCTACCTGGGAGGCGGCGCCTATGGCGTGGGCGCCGCGACCCAGACGTACTTCCGCAAGCCGATTACCCAGCTCACTCTTGCTGAGGCCGCCCTTCTCGCCGGTGTGATTCGCGCCCCGAGCTACTACGACCCCCGCGTCAACCCCAACGGCGCCGAGGGGCAGCGGGAGCTCGTGCTCCAGACCATGTTCGACCAGCACCGCATCACGCCGGACCAGTTCAACCAGGCGGTGGCCGCCCGCCTGTTCGTCGTCGGCTCAGCGCCGACGCCGAAGGGGCCGGCGACGCTGATCTATCCGCCCGAGCAGCAGCAGACCCAGTATCCCTACTTCATCGACTACGTCAGCAAGTACCTGATCGCCAAGTACGGCCACGACCGCGTGTACCGCGGCGGCCTCCGCATCCAGACGAGCCTCGACCCCAATCTGCAGTCCAACGCCGAGGCGTCGGTGGCCAACTCGTTGAGGGGAACAAAGTCACCGCGCGAGATGGCCTTGGTCGCGGTCGAGCCCCAGACCGGTTTCGTGAAGGCTCTGGTCGGAGGCCGTGACTTCGGCGCCTCACAGGTGAACCTGGCCCTGGGGGCCTGCCCGCCGCCGCCCAAGCCCGAGCAGAACGGGTCGGACGTTCCCTCGGTACCGGCCGACCAGCCCATCTGCGTGCCCGGTGGTGGTGGCGGGCGCCAGCCGGGATCGTCGTTCAAGCCCTTCACGCTGGCGAAGGCCTTCGAGGAGGGCATCACGCCTGAGCGTGTGTACTCCGCCCCGACCGCCTACACCTATCCGCATTGCGTGGCGACCGCGGGGTCGTCGTGCACGGTGCACAACGTGGAGGGTGAGGGCGGTGGCGCCATGAGCCTGCGCTCGGCCACCGTCCACTCCGTGAACACGGTGTTTGCCCAGCTCATCGGCAACGTGGGCGTGAAGCCCACGGCCGAGCTCGCCCATCGCCTCGGGATCACGCGGGTCAACCCCGACGGCACCGACGCCGTGACCGGCCGTGCGTTCCAGAGCAGCATCACCCTCGGCTCGCCCGACGTCGCGCCCGTCGACATGGCGGCCGCCTTCAGCGTGTTCGCGGCCCGCGGCCTGCAGAACCCGGCGACGCCGATCGTCAAGATCGAGGATTCGAGCGGCAACGTCATCGAAGACAACACCAAGCGCGAGCCGAAGCGGGTCATGGCCGAGGTGATCGCCGACAACGTCACCAACGTGCTGCAAGGCGTGATCTCGGGTGGCACGGGCACAGCCGCCAACATCAACCGCCCGGCTGCCGGCAAGACCGGCACCACCGACAACTTCGGCAACGCCTGGTTCGTCGGGTACACGCCCACGCTCTCCACTGCAGTCTGGATGGGCAACTCCGATGGGGAAGTCTCCGATCCTTTGCCCTCCGGCAGCTACGGCGGCACGACGCCGGCGCGGACATGGGCGGCCTTCATGTCCGACGCCTTGAAGGACGTCCCCGCCACCGACTTCAACCAGCCGGCCCCGCTGAAACCTGTGGCCGACGAGCTCGACCGCCAGGCGCGTGGCGGCATCGATCCCGGCTACCGCCGCTACCCCGACCAGACGGGGACGGGCGGAAAGTTCGAGCAGGGATTCCCACCCCCGCGGATCGCGGCGCCCGTCACCACGGAAGCGCCCACGACGACGACGACTATCGAGCCGTTCCCGGTGGAGTCAACGACGACGACCAGACCCCGGGGCGTCTTCGGCTAGTTCGCGGCCGGGGCTACTGGCCCTGCTGGCCGGGGGCGTTCGGGGTGCCGCTCGGACAACGCAGGACGCGGTCGCAGGCCGAGCGGACGGGCACCGAGAAGAACACGCCGTCGCTCGGGAAGCCGAGGGGCGCGTATGCGCGCGAGGCGACAGCCACCACGTCGCCCTTGGAGTTGATCAGCGGTCCCCCCTGGAAAGCGGGACCGACTTGGGCATCGCTCATGATCCCCGTGCCCGAGATGTCGGCGACCAAGCCCTGGGTGATGCTGCCGCCGGCTGCTCCGAGCCCCGACACCGCGAAGACCCGGTCGCCGGTCTTGACCGGTGGGCTGTCACCGGACCAATTCAGACGGGGCTGGTTGGGCTTCTGGAGGACCAGGAGGGCCAGGTCCTTGTCTTCCTGCCAGGTCCAGAGCTGCACCTTGTCGTCCTCGCCGCCCCGGCTCACCGACACCGGCGGGCCGGGCTGGTGGGAGGCGGCCCGCACCGCGCTGAACGACGTGAGGAGCAAGGTTTGGTTGCTGTCGGAGGCCACGACGAACGCCGATCCCACCGACGGCTGGCCGTTCTCGTCGAGGGTGTGCACGAACCAGACAGACGGCGATGCCTTCTTGAGGAGGTTGTCGAGAGTGCTGCCTTCGGCCGCGACCTTCTGCAGCGGCTCGAGCTGCTGCTTGATCTGGTTCTTGGCGTTCTCGCGCTCGGTATCGATGGCGTTGATGGCGCCTTTGAACTGCTTGTCGAAGCCGTTGATGAAGTTGGTGACGCGCTGCTCGTTCTTGTTGAGCCGGTACTCGTAGTACGCGTAGAGAACGGTGCCGCTGAATGCCGCGCCGAGCGAGGCCATGAGCAGCAGCATCGTCATCCCCAGCACGCTCTTTGGCAGCAGCCGCTCGCGCCACGAGGGCACGTGCTGCCGTGCGGATCGGGGGGGAACGCGGCTGGGGAGCACGTCCGAGCTCGCCACGGGCTAGGAGGGTAGCTGCCACTACGATCGGGCCGTGCTCGGGCTGTTGCCGTGACCGGGGTTCCCGTTCGGGACGCGGCAACGGTCATGCTCGTGCGTGACGGGGCGGCCGGACTCGAGGTGTTCATGGTTCGCCGGAGCCTGCGGCTCGTGTTCGCGGGTGGTGCCCACGTGTTCCCCGGCGGCGCAGTCGAAGCGGTGGACGAGAACTTGGAGGCGTGGAGCGTGGGGCGCACTGACGCCGACGCCAGCGCCACGCTCGGCCTCGCTCGCGGCGGTCTGGCGTTCTGGGTGGCGGCCGTGCGCGAGTGCTTCGAGGAGGCGGGGTTCCTGCTCGCCGTCGACGCCGACGGGGACCTCGTTCGGCTCGACGCTCCGGCAACGGCCGAGCGCTTCTCCCAGCACCGGCGGGCGGTCGCGAGCGCGCAGTCGACACTGGCGGAGGTGTGCGCTGCGGAAGGCCTGCGTTTGGCGGTCGACGGCATGCATTACGTGAGTCGATGGATCACACCCGAAGGGGCGCCTCGCCGCTTCGACACGCGCTTCTTCGTGTGCGCAGCGCCGGAGCGGCAGACGCCGCTGCATGACGCCTCCGAGACCATCGCCCACGAGTGGGTGCGGCCCAGCGACATGCTCCACCGTTACACGGGCGGCGCCGTTGACCTCATGCTGCCGACGCAACGCAGCTTGCAGTGGCTGCAGGAACGGGACTCGGCGAGTGCCGTACTCGAGGCGGCCAGCGGCGCTGCGCCCGAGGGGCGGTACCAGCGTGGCTGACCTCACGCCCGGCGTCGCCTGCGCCCTGAGCCCCCTCGTTCGGCGGGTGCTCGCCCCCAATCCTGGCCTGATGACGGGGCCGGGCACGAACACCTATCTGGTTGGAATCGACGAGATCGCCGTCATCGACCCCGGTCCGGATGACCAGCAGCACCTCGACACCGTCGCCGCGTGCGGTGGCGACCGTATCCGCTGGATCCTCGTGACCCACACCCACAGCGACCACTCGCCGGGCGCCGCCGGGCTCAAGGCCCGGACGGGAGCGCCGATCCTTGGCTTTGACGGGCGTGACGACTTCGAGCCCGACGAGACGATCGGCGAAGGCTCTTGCCTGGAGGCCACCGAGTTCCGGCTGCGCGCCGTGCACACCCCCGGACACGCCTCCAATCACCTCTGCTACCTGCTCGAGCAGGAGCGCATGCTGTTCTCGGGCGACCACATCATGGAGGGCTCGACCGTCGTGATCTCGCCTCCCGACGGCGACATGGCCGCCTACCTCGACGCCCTGCGCCGCCTCAAGACGATGCGCATCCGCTCGATCGCGCCCGGCCACGGCCACCTCATCGGGGACCCGAAGGCGAAGATCGACGAGTACCTCACCCATCGAGGTGAGCGGGAACGCGCGATCCTCGATGCGGTGAGAGCTGGGGCAGAAACGGTTGACGCGGTCGTGGAACGCGTCTATGCCGACGTTCCGGAAGCGCTGCACCCGATCGCCCGTCACTCGGTGCATGCGCATCTGTTGAAGCTCAGATCCGAGGGAGAGGTTCAAGGAGCGGACCTTGACGGACAGTGGAGCGCCGCCGCCGCCCGGTAGGGGCGTCGGTCAACGGCGTCGAATAAGAGACAGTGAGCGAGCGCAGCGAGCGAACCAGTGTGAACGCGTGCCCGCTCACGGGCAGCCGCCGGAGGCGGCGCACCCGTGAGTGATCGAGTAGGGAAATCGCGGATGGTCGGCCTCGACGAGGCCGCGTCGCTGCTCGACCTCACCGCCGCCGGGGTGAATGCGCTGGTCGATGCCGGGTACCTGCCGGCGACCACCGAGGGTCCCGACGGCCTCCGGTTCGCCATCGGCGACCTCAAGGCCTTCGTCGCCCGGAACGCCGACAGCGGCGCCGGCAACCTCTTCGACACCGAGGGCGGGCCCGCCGACCCCCAGGCCCTGCTCGCCGCCCTCGACGGCCGGTCCGAGGAGATGGCGCGGCGGGCGTTCGACATCTTCGCCACGGCGTTCCCCGAGGCCTCGTCGTGGGGCCCGCTCGAGCGCCAGCGCTTCATCGAGCAGGCCCGCAACCGCTTCGAGGCCATCCTCGCCGTCACCGGGCAGGGTGAGGAGGTCGACGAGGCGCTGGTCGGTGACCTGGAGGAGGTGGGCGCCACCGCGGCGTCGACGGGATCGCCGCTCCCGCAGCTTCTCGTGGTGCTCCGTATCTCCCGCGACCTTGTCGTGCAGACGGCGGTGGAGGTTGCCGAAGAGCGGGGCCGCCACTGGGGCTTGGCCCTCTCGCTTCTCTTGACACGCGTACTGCCAGCCATGGACCGTCTCATCGACGCCGTGGCGCGGGGCTACTGGCAGACGGTCGTACGCCGTGAAGAGGAGAGCCGTACCCACTACGAGCATGTCGTCGAGCACTCGTCGGACGGCATCTTCGAGGTCGACCTGGACGGACGGGTGATCTTCGCCAACTCGTCGCTCGCCGTGATCCTGGGCCGGGCCCGAGAGGAGCTCGTGGGCGCCGCCCTGTCCGACGTCTTGTCGCCGCTCGAAGGCGCCAACGTCCTGGAGCGCCTCACCGTCGACTCGGATGAGCACGACCGTACCGAGCTGGCCGTCAGCAGGCCCGACGGCGTGCGCCGGGTGCTCGAGGTCTCCACCAGCGCCCGCCGCGAGGGCGGCATCGCCGCCGGGTTCCAAGGCGTGGTGCGCGACGTCACCGCTCAGCGCGATCTGGAGGAGTCCAAGAACGAGTTCCTCGCTCTGATCACGCACGACCTGCGTAACCCGTTGACCGCCATCCTCGGCTTGGGTGCCACCCTGGAGACCCACGCCGACGAGCTCGGCACCGACCGGATCCAGCGCATGGGCCAGTCGGTCCGGCGCCAAGCCGAGCGCATCTCGCGGCTGGCCGATGACCTGTTCGACGTGAGCCGGCTCGAGGCGCGGTCCATCGTGCTCAACGTCCGCCCCGTCGATCTGGCCATGACCGTCGAGCTGGCTCTGGCGTCGGTGCCGGACACGGGGGCCGCCGTCGAGCTGCACATCGCCGATGGCCTCATGGTGCTGGCCGACGGACGCCGTCTCGAGCAGGTCGTTGCCAACCTCATCGAGAATGCGCTCGTGCACGGCGCTCCCCCCGTCATCGTGGACGCGACAACCGGTGACGACGAGGTGGTGCTGAACGTGCGCGACCACGGGCCGGGGGTTGCCGAGTCGCTCATCCCCACCCTCTTCTCGCGCATCCGCACCCTCGGGCGCACCGACCGCGACCGGGCGCGCGGAACGGGGCTGGGCCTGGCCCTCGTAAAGGGCCTGGTCGAGGCCATGGGTGGCCGGGTGTCCTACGAGCCTGCGCCCGGCGGCGGCGCCCTGTTGTCACTGGCCCTGCCCGTGCCGCGGGCGCGGCACTAGCCCGCGTTACGGCGTCGCGCCCAGTTTCTCTTCGACATCGGCGAGTATGCGCGCTGTGCATCCGGCCATGTCGAGAGGCGGAAGGAGCTCGGCCGAGATCCGCTCGGCGATCGACGCGAAGACCTGCCCGGCGGCGCTCTCGGGCGCCGAAGTGCTCAGCGGCCGACCGGCGTCGTTGGCGGCGCTGACCGCGGGCTCCAGCGGCACCTGCGCGAGCAATGGCACGCCGATGTCGCGAGCGAGCGCGGCACCGCCACCCTCTCCGAACAGGGCGTACTCCGTACCGTGTTCACACGTGAAGGTGCTCATGTTCTCGATGACGCCGAGCACCTTGAGGTAGGAGCGGCGGGCCATGTCCGCTACGCGGGTGGCGACCTTCTGGGCGGCGAGTGCGGGCGTGGTCACGACGAGAAGCTCGGTGCGAGGCAGCAGCCGGCCCAGTGCCATCTGGATGTCGCCCGTTCCCGGCGGCATGTCGACCAGCAGGTAGTCCATCGGTCCCCAGCCCACGTCGGTAAGGAATTGCTCGAGGGCCTTGGACAGCATGAGGCCCCGCCACATCAGCGCCTGCTCCTCGTCCTCGACGAGGAAGCCCATGCTGACGACTTGGAGGTGGCCGTCGCCGACGGTCAGCTCGTTGGGGCGGATCTTTCGGGCGTCGGTGGCGCCCAGGCGGCCGTGGATCCCGAGCATGCGCGGCACGCTGAAGCCCCAGATGTCGGCGTCGAGCACGCCCACGTTGAGGCCGCGGGCCGCCATCGCCGTGGCCAGGTTCACGGTGACGCTGGACTTGCCGACGCCGCCCTTGCCGCTCGCCACCGCGATCACGCGCGTGGTGAGCGGCACCTCGGTGGGCGGCGGATTGTCGGCCAGCTGCTTGCGCACGCGCTGCATGACGGCGCTGCGCTGGTCCTGGGTCATCTCCGCGAATGTCACGCCGGCGGCCGTCACGCCGGGCAGGCCGCGGACCTTGGACTCGATGTCCTCCCGTATCTGGGTGCGCAGGGGGCAGCCGGAGATGGTCAGGGCGACGGCGACCGACACCTGCCCGTCGGGGTTCACGCTGACGTCGCGCACCATGCCCAGGTCGACGATGTCGGAGCCGAGCTCGGGATCGACGACGCCGCGGAGCACTTCGACGACGTCCTGCTCACTGGGAAGCACGTGGGGCCCTGCGGTCACCCTCCGATTTTACCGGTCTTGGCCTTGGTAATGCGCCTCTCGCAGTTAGAATGTCGGCGTGGAGCCGCAGGGCCGGCTGGCCGTCCTCAAGGCGCTCGGTGACAACACCCGTTACGCCATCTATCTCGAGTTGGCCCGTTCGGCGTCGCCGCTCTCGACGATCGAGATCGCCGAGACGCTCGGCCTGCACGCCAACACCGTGCGTCCGCATCTGGAGCGCATGCGTGAGGTCGGCCTCCTCGACGTGGAGATCGAAGCCCGGGGCTCGGTCGGGCGCCCGCAGCACCGGTACTCGCTGGCGGCCGACGCCCCGTCGCTCGGACTCGAGCCCGCCGCCTTCCCCCTGCTCGCCCGCCTCTTGGTCGCCGCCGCGGCAGGTGCCGGCGTCGGCGGCGAGGACGCGGCCGCTGCCAGCCGGGAACAGGGCCGGGCCATGGCTGCTCGCTCCGCCCGGGGCACGTGTGCGCAGGCGTTGACCCGGGCGCTCGATGAGCTCGGGTTCGACCCGGCGTCGGCCGAGGACGGCGAGCTGGCCACCATCGCCTTCACCCACTGCCCGTACCGGGAGCTGGCCGAGGCCCATCCGGAGCTGGTGTGCCACCTGCACCGGGGCCTGGTCGAGGGATTCGTGGAAGAACACGGCGGCGCAGACGTTGCACAGTTTGGAACGCTCGTCGACCGCGAGCCGTGTCAGGTCGTCTTGTCCTCTGAATAGGTAGGTAGGCTGAGCCATATGAGCATCCAGGAACAGACCCACGTCGACGAGAGCTCGGTGATCACCCTCACCGACGCCGCCGTCATCAAGGTCAAGGAGCTGATCACCCAGGAGAGCGACGAGAACCTCGCCCTGCGCGTGGCCGTCCGTCCCGGCGGATGCTCGGGCTTCAGCTACGAGATGTTCTTCGACACCGACATGGCCGCCGACGACATCACCAACGATGCCGGCGGCTTCAATGTGGTCGTCGACCCGTCGAGCGCTCCCCTGCTCAAGGGCGCCACGCTCGACTTCAAGGACGGCCTCCAGGGCGCCGGGTTCTCGATCAACAACCCCAACGCCACCCGCTCGTGCGGTTGCGGGCAGTCGTTTAGCTGACGCTCTCCTTCACCCTCGACGGTCGCCAGGTTTCCGTCGAGGACGAGGACACCTCGCTTCTCGAAATCCTTCGCGATCGCCTCGGCGCGCGCTCGCCCAAGGACGGGTGCAGCCCGCAAGGCCAGTGCGGCTGCTGCACGGTGCTGGTGGACGGCGCCCCGCGGGTCGCGTGTGTGACGCCGGCCCGGCGGGTGGCGGGCCGGTCGATCACCACCGTCGACGGACTGCCCGAGGAGGAGCGGCAGGCGTGGGCTGACGCCTTCTGCGCCACCGGCGCCAGCCAGTGCGGGTTCTGCACGCCCGGGATCGTCCTGCGCCTGGCGGCGCTCCGGGCCAAAGGGTCGACCGACGTGGAAGGAGCCCTGCTCGCCCACCTGTGCCGGTGCACAGGGTGGCGCACGATCGGCCAGGCGTTCGCTGCGTACGGCGTCGAGGCCAGGCTCCGCGATCTCGACGCCGCGTCCCGGCGGGCGACGATCGAGGGCGGTGTCCCGCAGCGGGTGGCCCCCGACGTTTCCCTGGGCGGCGGTGGGTTCGCCGACGACACGGCACCGGCTGATGCCCTGATCGCCGTGCCCGACGGCCGGGGTGGATGGGCAGTGGGCGAGGCGCTGAGCGACGCCCGCCGGGCCGCGGGCAAGGTGCAGGGCCGCCGCACCACTGCCGCGCTGCGCCATCCCTTGCGCGTGCCGGACGGCGACTGGGACGTCACCCTGCGCACGACATGGGTCGAGCCCGCGTACTTGGAGCTGGACGCCTCCTGGTGCGAGCCAGGCGGCGAGCCGGCGACGCCGTTGGCCAACGGCGGCGCCTTCGGCGGCAAGGCGTCGTCTGTGGCTCCCGGCGTGGCGCGGCGCTTGGCCGACGAGCACGGGCGCCCGGTGCGCGTGCTCCTGTCGCGCGAGGACGCCGTCCGCCTGGGGCCCAAGCGTCCACCGGTGGCGGCCGGGGCCCGGGCCGACGGCTCGGGTGTCGTGCGTGTGGCGCGCACTGCCGGCATCGCCGAGGCAGTGCGAGGCTTCGCCCCGGCGCTGCAGGTCGAGGAAGTCGACGTGGCCGGACCGCTGACATCGACGTCGTTGCGGGCTGCGGGCTGGGCCGAGGCCCACGTCCTTGTGAGCGGCGCGTCTGGGTCGGCGCGGCCCGTGCGCTCGCCCTCGGGCGCCGTCGCCGAGGCCGAACTCACCGACGACGGTGTTCGCGTCCGCGTCTCGTGCGGGGAGCCGCTCGACGAGGTGGTGCTCCGGTCCTACTGCATCGGCGCCACTCACATGGCGCTCGGGTGGGTGTGGTCCGAGGGCATCGCCACCGACGACGTCGGCGAACCGCACGACCTCACCATTCGCTCCTTCGGGATCCTGCGGGCGCGCGACATGCC
>Ga0066702_10000324_pt1 | contig 11539 bp, 11 predicted proteins | sample GraSoiAngelo_151_FD_66507 | JGI IMG/M metagenome (GOLD analysis project Ga0066702, IMG submission 66507) | Grasslands soil microbial communities from the Angelo Coastal Reserve, California, USA - 14_1009_12_20cm | ecosystem: Environmental > Terrestrial > Soil > Grasslands | place: USA...
GAGACCGGGTGAAACTATTGCCTTAGTCGGCAAGACGGGCGCGGGAAAATCGACTCTGATCAACCTCCTGACACGTTTCTACCAGTTGGAACAGGGCGACATTTTGATCGACAGACAATCGATTCGCGACATCAACGTGCGCGAGCTACGAGAGAAAATCGGGATGGTGACGCAGGAAAGTTTTCTGTTCAACGGCACCATTCGTGAGAACCTGCAGATTGGGAAACCGGGTGCCGGCGACGAGGAATTGATGGAAGCGGCGGAGACAGCGAATGCCCGTAGTTTCATCGATTTGTTGCGAAATGGATTGAGTAGCGCGGTGGGCGAACGTGGAGTGAAGTTGAGCGTCGGAGAGAAACAGAGGCTCTCGATTGCGCGCGCTCTCTTGAAAGATCCGCCAATTTTGGTTTTGGATGAAGCGACCGCGAGCGTCGATACCGCGACGGAGAGGTTGATTCAAGAGGCACTGGAGAATCTAATGTTTCGCCGAACTTCGATCGTGATCGCGCATCGTCTCTCGACCATTGTGCATGCCGATCAGATTCTGGTGCTGGATCGCGGTCGCATCATCGAACGCGGAACGCACGAGCAACTGTTGACGCTGGGTGGAAAATACGCCCGCCTGTGTGAGCAGAGTTTGCTTGAGATGCCAGAGGTAGAACCGGCGGCGGTGTGAGCACGGTTTGAATTGTAGCCACGGCGCTCTGTCGCCGTGTCGCTCATACGTCTCGACAGCGCGGAGCGACTACAGCGATATAGCTACGATAATTTTAAAATTCCCTGAACGTTACGGCTGCGCAGCCGCAGCCGCCAGCAGCGCCTGGTAACGTTGCTCCAATTCCCGATAGCGCGCTTCCGCTTCCTGCAAAGCGCGTCGCTCTTCTCCCAGGCTACGCTCCAGATCGCGAATTCGTTCTTCGAACTTTATCGACATGCCGGCCGCCGCCGGCGAGTCTTCAACCAACGTCTCGCCATCTTCAGTGGCGCTGGCAAAAAATGATGCGATCTCCTGAATTTTTCGCCGCGATCCATCGCAGGTATTAATCACGAAATTTTCTGTCGTTACTTCGCCGAGCCGGACGAACTCATTAATGGCCCCGAGTGTAGTCGGCCCATAGTAGCGCTCGCTCGTTACCTCCACCAGCCAATCCATTCCCAGCTCCAAAAGCATCGGCGCTTTCATCCAGTTTTCTTGATCCGACGAGACAAGGTCGCGCGGAGCGATTCGCGCCTTCGAGGCCCAGCGGGAGAGTTGATCAAATGGTAGCGGTCCAAAAATCCCGCCGTCGTCGTATTTCCGGAGATACCAACTTAGGTCCATTGCCATTGTTATTGCGGCGTAGATGAAGGCGAGGCGCTCGCTGCTGGGCTCGCTGAGGACGGAGGAATCATGATAGTTTGGCCGGCCTGCAATTTTCGGCCGTCTTCGATGTGATTAAACTTTTGCAGTTCTTCCACGCCAACCTTGTATTGCTTAGCGATCGAGGTCAGCGTTTCGCCCCGGGCGACGACGTGAGAAGTGCCGTTGGCTGGTGATGGATGCGCGGACTCACTCGTCGTCGTGGTGGCATTTGGCACCGGGCTCGGACTCGTTTCCCCAATCATCGTTCCGGGATGCGAGGCCTGCTGTTCCAGCTTCAAAATGTGTTGGGAAAGTGCGTCGATCTTGGTGTTGAGTTCATCGATTTTCCTTTCCAGCGTGAGCATTTCGCCTGGCGCCGAGGAAGGCTGCGGTGTTTGGGCGAATGCAGCGGCAACTTGGAGAAAAAAAACCGCGCAGAGAGCGAGAGACTTCATTCCAGAAATTTTTACATCTGAGAGCAGGACTGGCAAGCACGCAGCCAAAGCCAGGCGAGTCGGAGGGTAGACGAGAGCCCGCAGAGCTCGCCCCTCCAAGGTGGTTAGGTTTATTAAAATCTCGGCCACGAGAATCTTGCGGTTCGGACGATTTTCCGTACCTTTTTGTCAATGCCAGAGCGTATTCAAAAGCCGGTCGAACCGGCACCGTGGGGGCCGAAACAGGGTGACGGCGGTGGGCCGCGCTCGCCCGACATTTCGCGTCCCGACACGAAGGATCTGCTCAAAAAAATGCGTAAGGTAGATCCGAATCAATCGAAGCGTTACCGGCAACGCACCGGCCAATAATGGACAAACCGGCGCTCGATTTGGGAGCGGATTTTCCATCCCTGCTTCGCCGTCAAGGTTTACTCGACCCTCCCGCGCCGGTTGTGAGTACGCGTGCCGAGATTGTGCCAACGGAATCCACCACCATCCTTGCCTTCAAATTTGCCGACGGCGTGTTAGTCGCGGGCGACCGGCGCGCTACCTCCGGAAACACCGTTGTTTACGATCGCGCTGACAAGGTGCTGGAAATTGATCGTCGTTCGATCATGGCGATCGCGGGAGTTCCGGCGACGGCGTGGGAAATGGCGCGTGTGCTCGAACATTCCTTTCAGTTTTTTCGCCGCACCCAATTGCAGGAGATGAGCGTTGACGGCAAGGTGCGCGCGCTTTCCAAGTTGTTGCGCGACAACTTTGGTTTCGCGCTTCAGGGTATTGGGGTCGTCGTCCCGATTTTCGCTACGTTCGACGCCAAGGTTTCACCTTCCGCCCGCCTCTATTTCTACGATGCCATGGGGGCGCAATTCGAAGCGACTGACTTCGCCGCGACTGGCTCAGGCTCGCCGGCGGTGCGTGGGATTTTGTATTTCGAAAATACCTGGGGTGAAAAACCGCTGCAAAAAATCAGCGAGGATGACGCGGTCGTGGTCGCTTTACGAGCCCTCGATACCGCCGCCGAAGCCGATACCGCGACCGGCGGAATTGATCGGCATGCCAAAATTTTTCCGGTGATGAAAATCGTCGGCGCCGACGGCATTCGCACACTGCCGGAGGAAAAAATCGCTGAGCTTTTCCACAAACGCGTCGAATGATTGAAGAGCCGTATCGCTGGGTGGAAGCAATCGCGACGCGCCGCGATTACATCGAGATGCAGCTGGCGACCGGCAGCCCGATGGTTGCGGTAGGTTATGTCGATGGGATTCTGTTGTTCACTGTCGGCCAGCAAAAACTTTTCGAGATTTACGACCGAATCGCGCTCGGTGCCATCGGACATCCGGGCGACATCGAACGTTTGCGTATGGCTGCGATTGAGCTTGCCAGCACCGAAGGATTTACCCGCTCGGCTGCCGATGTTTCCCTGCGGCGCCTTGCCTACTACTCGTTAAGTCCGGTAATGAAAAATGCGTTCGAGCAGATCTACGGTGCTCCTTTCCTGGCGCGCTTGCTCTTTGTCGAGATTGGAGCAACTCCAGCCGACGACCTGTTCCTGGAAGTCGATTACGACGGCGCCATTCATCTTCGCTCGACCAACGAAGGCAACAGGCCGTTTGCGGTTCTGGCTGCAACGAAAAAATCGGCCGAGCAAATGATCGAATTTCTGCGCAAACAATTTCGCGTTGGTAAGAATCTGGCGGAAACCCTTGACCTCGCACTGGATAGCTGGCTGATCGGGCAGTTAAAAGCGGACGACGCCGTGCCGGCAGACGACGAACTCCGGCGGCAACGGAGCGAGCGCCTTGGAAATGGGACAATTTCGGCGGCGGTACTGGAACGTCATGCGAACATGGCGGTGCGATATCGTGCCGTGGGAGCGAGTGAACTGGCGCCTTTGATTGCGAAATAGAATGGTGCGTTTCCGCCTTTCAACCGGGGCCAGCGAAACAATCGCGTGGCTCGGGCTCTTGTTGATGGCGGTGTCATTTTTGACCCTTCTCCTGACGCCGGAGCCATTCTCGCCGCGTCTCATCGTTTCCCACTACAAAAAGGCAGAGCCGTTCGCGCTGGTCATACTCGACCCGGGACACGGTGGACAGGATTCCGGCGCAATCGCGGGCGGGGTTTTGGAAAAGGACCTGACCCTGGACATTGCTCAACGCGTCGGTCGGCTTCTCGACGCGCAAGGCATGATGACGTTGCTGACGCGCAATGGTGATTCCTACGTTTCGTTAGGTGACCGGGCGCGGCTGATTAATCGCGCTGATAATGCGGTGGTCGTAAGCATTCATCTTAATGATGGGCTGCGCCCGGACGTGAGCGGCATCGAAACCTATTTCGCGGCGCAACAGGCCACTGGCATTCCACTAATCGCAAGCTGGCTTCCCTTTCTGCAGAAGGTCGCCAATCCTCGGCCGAATCTGGAAAGTCAAAGTCTGGCTCAATTTATTCAGCAACAACTGGTCGCGCGCACCCAGGCCGTTAATCGTGGCACAAAAGCGCAGCAGTTTTACGTGCTGGCCAATGTGCGGCATCCGGCCGTGCTGGTGGAAGGAGGTTTTTTAACCGGCAAGAATGATATCGGCAAGCTGGCGGACGCGAATTATCGCGAACAACTGGCGATGGGAATAGCCGACGGCATTTTGAAGTACCGGGACACGGTTAAAGCATTGGCTGGTAATGGTGCGAGTCCGTGAATAAGAGAATGGCCAAGGCGTCAAATTGCCCGCCACGATGAAAGGAAAAATTGCAACGGTAATCCTGACGATTGCGCTGGCGCCGTTGACGCGGGCCGACAGCACGGTTCAGGAGGCTCAGCAAGAACTCAAAGAGCAAGGCTATTATTTCGGTCAGATTAACGGGGAGACAGACGCGGATACGATCGCAGCCATCCGGCGATTTCAAATCCGCAGCGGGCTGCCAATCACGGGAGAGTTGGACGAACAAACATTGCGCACCTTGCGTTCCGGTACGGCTTCTTCCGCTGCCCCGACGAACACGCAGCAACCTCAGCGCCCGGAGGATGACGCAACCGCAAACGAACAATCCGAAGAAGCCACGCCTCCGCCGCGCGAAGCGCAGGCTGCTCGACCGGAACGGGCACTATCGCAAGCCACAATTTTTAGCAATACGCCCTACGAAATGGCGCCACCAGAATTACAGCAGCGTATTGTCTTCGGCGCCCAAACCCTGCTCCGGCGCCGCGGTTTTTACAAGGGTGTCAGCGACGGAATCTTCAGCCCGAATCTGGAATTTTCCCTCCGCGCCTTTCAGGCTCGCCTGGGACTTGCACCCAACGGCCAGCTCGACATGGAAACGTTGGCTGCGCTCGGTTTGTTGCCTGGCCAAAACGGCCGTACGCCCATGGAAATGCCTCGGCGTCATTTTGTGCCGGCCGAGGAGCCCCCGGTACGCGGCGAGTGGATTCACTGATCCTGGTCGAAACGAATCGATTGCAACTCCGCGGTAACCGTTCCGACAAAAATCTGGCTCTCGATTCGCAGGAGCACGCGATCGTTGTCGTCTGAAAGCCAGATGGTCGCGCGTTTGAATTTCCGGTGCGGCTCGAGCTCATTCTTTTTGTTCACCCGCTGTAACTTCAGATCCATTTTGATCGCGTTGTAATTTCCTGAGCGCACGCGCAGGTGCTCGCGCCCGAGCACGATGACCGTGGCGACATAGGCGGAATTGGCCGGATAAACCGCCAGGCGGTAGAGGCTGTGATCGCGCAACGGCAGACTGCGCAAATAGAGAAAGACGGACTGGAGATCAAACAAGTTCTCCAATGCGAAATCCTTGACTGTGGGTGTGGCGCGATTGCCTTCAAGGCGGCGGCTGTTTACTCCTTCATTGGAAAACTTTAGGTTTGTCTCGACCCGCTTACCGCGCGCTGTCTCTACCTGGTGCGTTTCGAGCGGGCGTAGAGTCTGGGCGTTGGCCAACGAACGATAGCTTAGATCAAATCGCCAGAGAATGCGGGCCAGACCCACCGTGCGTCCTTTTCCTTCCAGAATGAATACCTCTTGTTCGCCGCGACGAAAATTTACTTCCGACGTTCCCGCGGTGATTCCACTCCATCCATAAACGTAAGTGGCATGTCCCGGCCGCAGATCGGGGAAATTCCCGCGGGCATCGTGAGTTAAGGTCGAGGCCCAGTCCGTTGCGCCCCTGGTGTCCTGGGAAGGGAAGAAGCCAAGAGTCGTTAGCAGCGATACGCCGAGGACCGATCGCGCCAGCAACAGGTGGGAGAGACGCGACATCACTAAACAAAACGCACGCCGGCTTGCGCAGGCGTGCGTTTGCAAAGCAAAATGGGAGCTACGGCTTTTTCGGAGTGGCCGTCGGGCTTGCCTTGGTCGTCACCGTCGGGGAACCCGTAGAAGCACCCTCGGTGCTGACGGTGCTAGGGCGGCCCGGTTTGTTTAGCGCTGCCACCACATCGTTGGTGAAATCATAACTATCGCGCGAGTAAAGGAGCGCAGGGACTCCATTCACGCTCAGTCCCGATTTGTCGAACACGAGGTCCATGTTCAGGGTCTTCACCTTCTCACTTACGACATCCATAATTTCTTTGACGATGCCGTCGCGCATTCGCAAGGCCTGTTCCCGCAATTGATTTTCGCGCGTGACCCGGAACTCGTTAATTTCGCGTTCCATATTTTTAATGTTGTTAATTTTGTCGTCGCGATCTTTCGCTAGCTGCGTCTTTTTGTCCGCACTCAGGGCCGTAGATTCCAGCTGCTTGTTGAGATTGTTGACTTCCTCAAGAGCCTTTTTGTAGGAGTCGGTCCGATCGTCGAATTCTTTTTTCGCAGCATCTTTGGCGTCGTTAACCTTTCTCTCGGCTTCCTTGGTCTTACTGTATTCTTTGAATGCACGGTCCATGTTAATGGTCCCGATCTTGAGCGTGCCCTGGCCAAATGCGGCCAGTGGCAGCGCCAGCATGGAGGTAAGGGCGAGAGAGAGCAGTTTCTTCATAAAACGATAGGGTTAATTGTTTTGCGTGGCGTTAGACCGCCTTGGTTAAGTTCTGTTCAAAATTGATAGCCGACGTTGAAGTTAAGCTTCCCGCTACCAAGGTGGTGGCGTCCACTCTGAATCGGAATGCCGTAGTCAATACGAAGTGGACCAATTGGCAAGTCCAGACGTAAGCCAAAACCGACGTCGGCAGAAAGATCGTCAAAATTGTAATCCCACGGATTCACGTTCACAAAGCCATTATCATAGAAGAATGCGCCGCGCGCTTTCTCGACAATGGGGAAGGTTAATTCCACCGTTGATCGGGCCATGCTTTGTCCGCCGAGCGGTTCGCCGTTCTTATCTCTCGGCCCAACATCGCGGAATTCAAAGCCGCGAAGATTGTTGGAGCCACCGAGGAATAGACGGTCGTAAATCTTGATCAGCCTGTTTTCTTGTTCGTCCAAGGCGTCAACCCCGGCAACCTCCGAATTTACCAATAAAATCATATCCCACGGCAGGTGCCAATATTTTGAAGCTTCAACGTCGAAGCCGTAAAGATGTTCGGTTCCGCCGCTCGGGAACCCGGCGACGTACCAGGTGTAGCTGATACGTTCGCCTCTGCGGGTAAGGAACGGATTATCGCGAGTATCGTAGACCAGGCTAGCCGAGACTGAGCTTTTAGTAGACGGCCCGAGCTCGGCCCGCAGCGCCGGGGTTGCGTCAACGGCAATGTTAATGGCGTTTACATCTTCAAAGTGGTATCCGATCGTGGCGTACACATAGGGCGTTAGAGCTTTCCGTACATCTACTGCAAATCCGTAACTCCGCTCGTCGTAGACCGAGCTCAAATAATTCGCCTCGTGATAATAGGTGCTGTAGCTGACGGAAATTGGCCGATCCAGAAACCACGGCTCGGTGAACGCGATCTCGACGTCTTTCCGCTGGGTTCCAGCTTGCAGCCGGATGCGAAACTTCTGTCCGCCACCGGTCAGGCTCGGCCAATTCGTGATATCAAAATTTCCCTGCGTCAGCTCAACGAATCCAACCAGACTATCGACCGTGCTGAAGCCGGCGCCGAAGTTAAGCGAACCGGTCCGCTTTTCCTCGACCAGAAGGTCAAGGTTCTTGCGTCCTGCTACGCCAGTATCGACCGGAAAAGCGTCGACCTTGCTAAAATAACCAAGATTTTCCAGGCGCTTTTTGGTCGTCTCTACTCGCACCGTGTTGAAAATATCACCCGGCGCGATCGACACTTCACGGCGAATCACCTTGTCTTTCGTCCGCGAATTGCCGGAGATATTAATGCGGTCAACGTAGGAGCGCTGGCCCTCATCGATTCGATAGGTCAGATCGATTAGCCCGCCATGCGGCGGTGAACTTTCCGGGACGATCGTCAAGTCAACATAGCCGCCGCTGCCGTAGGCGTCCGCGATGGCTTTGGCATCATCTTTGATTGCCTTGGCCGAGTAAACGGCGCCTTCTTTGGTTTTCACTGCCGCTCGCAATTTGTCTTCTGTCGTCACTTTGTAGCCGACGAAGTTCAGTTTGCCGACGTGATACTGCGGTCCTTCATCGATCGCGATCACGATTAGTAAGGCCCCACCGCTCGTCCGCTCTTTGCGAACGTCCCGCACCACCATGTCGATGTAGCCATGATTCTGGTAAAACTCGCGGACCTTCTGGACGTCTTCCTGCAATTGGGTTTCATCCAGACGACCAGATTTATCGAAAACGGAAATGATCGTTTTACCTTTCGTCTTCATCTGTTTCCGCAGCGTCTGATTGGAAAAATGCGTGTTGCCTTCAAAAAGGATCCGACTGATCGCCCCTTTTATTCCTTCATTGACGGTGTAAACGACGCGAGAAGTGCCGCGGGTGGCATCAATCGGCTCAACGTGAAACTGCACATCGACGTCGTTGAACCCGTGCGACCGATAAATGTCGACGATCTTTTCCCGGCCCTGTTCCAAATCCTCTTCCTTCAGCGGCGTGTTTAATTTCACGCCGATATCTTTGCGCAACTTCTTTGGCTTAATCCGCGTCGCGCCATCGATTTGAATTTCATTCAGCATCGTCCGCGTCTGTATCGCCACGATCACTCTTACGCCGTCCCCTTGTGGTTGACCGAAAACGCGGACATTCTGCACATGGCCAGTGGCGTAAATAGTGCGGATGTCATCCTCGGCAATCAATTCTGAATAAGGCCGTCCCACCTTCGTCCGCATCTGCGCGAGGACTCGCTCCCGGCTGATGGTGACCGGGCCGGTGTACTGAATGTCGATCGAGCGAACGATTGGCGGCGCCTGGTGGGCGGCGTCTGGTGGCGATTGCGCCCTTGCCATCAAGGCCATGGCGCCACTAAGAAGAACGGCAGAGGATTTCCATCCCAAACGGCGGCGTATCGAATTATAAAACATTTCGGGACTTCTTCGGGCCGCGGTGGGGGAGATGCGGTGTATTACTTCACAGGGAGCTGATTATCGTCAAGGGCCAAATCGATGCAAGCGTCTCGAGACCTCATCTAAGCGAGCAATTCATACCAGTTGTTGCGGCGGCGCGGCTCATAACCCGCTTCGCGGATGAGCCTTTCGATTTGTTGCGCATCCAGCCGAAACGTTGTTCCGGCGCTGCTTACCACATTTTCTTCCATCATCACACTCCCGAAATCGTTGGCCCCAAATTTCAATGCCACCTGGCCGATCCCCGGCCCCTGCGTCACCCACGAGCTTTGGATATTCTCGATGTTGTCCAAAAAAATCCGGGCCAGCGCCTGCGTCCGCAAATATTCCGCCACGCTCGTCTTGTGTTTCACTTTCAAAACCGTGTTCTCCGGCTGGAAGGTCCAGCAGATGAACGCAGTAAAGCCCCCACTGCGGTCCTGCTGTTCGCGAATCCGCTGCAAATGTTCCACCCGCTCCGCGATGGTTTCGACGTGACCGAACATCATTGTCGCGCTCGATTTCAATCCCAGTTCGTGCGCGACCTGCATCACCTCCAGCCACTCGTCGCTCTTAATTTTAAGAGGCGAAATTCGTTGGCGCACGCGATCGACCAGAATTTCGCCGCCACCACCGGGGATCGAGCCCAGGCCGGCCTCTTTGAATTTCGCGATCACTTCCCGCAATGGCATTCCGAAAACTTCCGCAAAATGTTGAAACTCCGGCGGACTGAACCCATGAATATTGATCTGCGGATATTTTTCGCGGATGTGGTGCAACAAATCGATATACCATTCGAAGCCCAGCTTCGGGTGATGTCCCCCCTGCATCAGGATTTGAACCCCACCGACGGCACAAAGTTCATCTAACTTTTGATCCAGCTGCTCGAAGGAGATGACGTAATGGTCGTCCTCCTTTTCGGTACGATAAAACGCGCAGAACTTGCAGTAAACGTTGCAGACGTTGGTGTAATTGATATTACGATCGACGATGTAGGTAACGATTTCGTTGCCCGAACCGTTGTAGGACGACCGCTTGGCTTGTCGTCGGCGCTGATCGGCCAGAGCGCCCAGCTCCTCCAGTGGCCATTCATATAATAAGAGCGCGTCGTCGGGCGTGATCCGTTCTCCGGCTAGGACTTTGTCGCTCAGCGCTTCGTTATTGATCGAAACCATCCCGCAAACTCTACACCAGCCCGTTTATCTTGGCGCAAGCTTTTCGCCACACATCCTCTCCCGACTTTATCTGCTTGTAGCGGCGGTCTATGACCGCCGAACCAAATGTTGCCGGGCAAGATCTTGGGCGGTCATAGACCGCCGCCACAGAAAGACGCTCCTCCTCGACAGAAAGCAAGAATGGCCGCTATTTTCATCATGCGCGCAATGGTACTCGATGCGCCCAAACAGCCGCTGCAATTGCGCAACGTTCCCAAACCACGACCCGCTGCCGGAGAAATCCTCATGCGCGTTTCCACCTGCGCCGTTTGCCGGACCGATCTTCATATTGTCGATGGCGAATTGCCGGAGCCAAAATTGCCGCTGGTTCCCGGACACGAAGTCGTGGGACGCGTCGAAGAAATCGGACGCGACGTGAAAAAATTTCGCGAAGGCGATCGCGTCGGTATTCCATGGCTGGGCTGGACTTGTGGGGAATGCAAATTTTGCCGATCCGGTCGCGAAAATCTTTGCGATCGTGCCCGCTTCACCGGTTACAACATCGACGGCGGTTACGCCGAATTTGTCGTGGCTGACGCACGCTTTTGTTTTCCCATTCCCGACGGATTCGAGGACGTCGCCGCCGCTCCGTTGTTGTGCGCCGGGTTGATCGGCTTTCGCGCTTTGCGCAAATGCGGCGATCCGAAGCGGCTCGGTCTATACGGATTTGGCGCCGCCGCGCATATTATCTGTCAGGTCGCGCGTTTTGAAGGACGCAAAGTTTTCGCGTTCACACGTCCGGGCGATATCGAAACGCAAAAGTTTGCGCAACGGCTTGGTGCAACCTGGATCGGCGGTTCCGACCAACCGCCGCCAGAAAAGATGGATGCTGCCATCATCTTCGCACCCGTCGGCGCGCTCATGCCGGTCGCGCTGCGTCATCTCGAGAAAGGCGGGATGGTAATTTCCGCCGGAATTCACATGAGCGATATCCCGGCCTTTCCTTATCACGATTTGTGGGGCGAACGCGCTCTTTGTTCCGTTGCAAATCTCACCCGGCGCGATGGTCAAGAATTTTTCGAAATCGCCCCGCGCATCCCGGTAAAAACCGAGACCGAAACATTTCCATTGGAACAGGCGAATGAAGCGCTGACACAATTGCGCAACGGTCAGCTCGACGGCGCCGCGGTTTTAATCATGAAGTAGGGCGTT
>Ga0066702_10000327_pt1 | contig 11495 bp, 12 predicted proteins | sample GraSoiAngelo_151_FD_66507 | JGI IMG/M metagenome (GOLD analysis project Ga0066702, IMG submission 66507) | Grasslands soil microbial communities from the Angelo Coastal Reserve, California, USA - 14_1009_12_20cm | ecosystem: Environmental > Terrestrial > Soil > Grasslands | place: USA...
CCACTCAGTACGCGGCATCGAGATCGGCGTCGAGATCGCCCAGCGGGCCAAGAAGGCCGTGGGCCGACCCGTTTCGTTTGGCGCCACAGCCACCGGGGAATTCGGGATGGTCGGATGGATCGGCTATTACGACTCGATACAGCAGCTGCAGAAAGCCCAGGAGACACTCGCCTCGGACGCGGACTTCGCCAAGTACCTCGACGAGGAAGCTGCGCAGGCCTACCTGCCGGGCCGGACAACCGTCAGCTGGTATCGCAAAGTAACCTGATCCCTACGCTGGGGGGTTACGTCAAATGTCGCCCCCCAGCGGCGCGGATGGAAGCCGGACTCATGAAGGCGGCGAAAGGGACCTGGGCAAGGATGACCGCCGCCGACATTGTGTTCCGAACAAATCGGACCGCCGGCAGAATTTAGGGCCTGCCATGGATTTTGGTGTGCAACCTTCAGGTTGCATATAGTAGGGCTGATGGACGTCTTGATCCTGGGCGGAACGCACCATGTCGGGCGGAACGCGGTCGAGGTGGCGTTGGCCCGAGGCGACTCCGTGACGACACTCAATCGGGGTCTCACCGGCATCGACGATTCGGCGGTTCGACAGCTGCGGGCCGATCGGACGGTCAGATCCCAGCTCGAGTCGGCCCTCGAGGGCCGGACTTGGGATGCGGTGATCGACACCTGGAGCGCCGCCCCGGCCTTCGTGGCATCAGCAGTCGAACTCCTGGCGGGCCGCGTGGGCACCTACGGCTATGTGTCGAGCAGGTCGGTCTACTCGTGGCCGATCGCCCCCGGCTTGGATGAGGGCGGTCCGGTAGTGGCCGCCGATCCTGCCTCCCGCGACGAAACGGACTACGCGAGGTGCAAGCGGGGCGGCGAGGTGGCCGTGCTCGAGGTCCTGGGTGAGCGGGGGCTCTTGGCCAGGGCGGGGTTGATCCTTGGGCCTTACGAGCGCGTGGGCCGGCTGCCGTGGTGGTTACGCCGGATGGAGCGGGGCGGCCCCGTCCTCTGCCCCGGGCCGGCCGACCGACCTCTCCAATACATCGACGGGCGGGACCTGGTTGCGTGGATGCTCGACATGGCGGAGGAGGGCAGCGGAGGCATCTTCAACACGGTGAGCCGACCGGGGCACACCACGATGGGCGAGGTTCTCGAGATCTGCCGGCAGGTGACGGGCGGGCAAGCGGAGATGGTGTGGAAGGAGCCGGAGGCCATCGAGCAATCAGGCATCGAAGCATGGACCGAGTTGCCCATATGGCTTCCTCCCACCGGAGAGGCCGCGGGTCTGCACTCTGGTGACGTCAGCAAGGCCTACGCCGCCGGCCTGACATGCCGCCCGGTCGGCGAAACGGTAGAGGCGACGTGGCACTGGCTCACATCCGAAGGTGACCCGGAGTCCCTCCGGGACGGGACGATCGGTTTGAAGGCCGATAAGGAGACCGCCGCACTCGCACTCGAGTGAGAAGGTCTCGTGGCCTGACGACTCGTAGCTACGGACCCACTGGTCCGGCGGTCATGGCTGATATCGGCTCAGCCTCTCTTGCAGCCGGGCTCGGCACCCCGGCCATTCGGAGGCGACTACGGAGAACATGGCCGAGTCCCTCACCTTGCCCTCTTCGCCGGGTGCCCGCGACGGTGACCAGCTTCGCAGGACGCCTTCGAAGGTTGCCCCCAGTGCCTCGATCGCCCGGCGGGAGCGGTGGTTGCGAGCGTCGGTCTTCAAGTCGACCCGTTCGACCCCCCATACGTCGAAGGCGTGCTGGAACATGAGCAGCTTGGACTCGACATTGATGCCGGTCCTCTGAGCCGACGCGCCAAGCCACGTGAAGCCGATCTCCGCGGCGAGCAGTTCCGACCGATCAGGCCAGGGTCGCGGCTCCCAGTAGGCGGTACACCCCACCGCCCGGTCGTCGGAACGCCGTACCTGAGCCCACGCCACCATCTTCCCGCTGGCGACTCGAGCCAGCTGAGCGGCCACATAGGCGTCGACTTCGGGGGCGGTTGGTACCCACGTGTACGAGTAGGTGCTGCGATCCTCGGCTGCCGCGCTGGCCAGATCGGACACATGGCGGCTGGACAGGTGCTCCAGCCGGACGAGGTCGCCCTCCAGCTCCGGCACATCAGGGAAGCAACTCACCTCTCACCTCATCGCTCCTGGCGTTGGCACCTTGCCAGGCGGCAGGTTGCCGAACCGTCGTCGGGCCAGGTCCCTCCGGTCCTCTTGATGAACGACCCGTCAGGGTAGTCACGTGCGGCGAGGAGTCGCCGGCGATTTTCCGCCAATCCTTCACAGGTGGCCGCCGGGGGCCCGTGAGAAGGCGAGGTCATGTCCCGCTCCGGGTGCGGCGACTTCAGGCCTCACCCGCACAGCCCCGAGTTGCCCGAAATTGGCGCGATGAGTCTCGCCCGGTCCTATCGTCGACATGCCGTGAGCGAAATCATCGAGCGCTTCGAGCGCGTCGGCGGACGGTTCACTGATCGCGTCCGGGGGGTACCCGCCGATGCGTGGGACAACCCGTCGCCGTGCGAGGGCTGGACAGCGCGCGACGTGGTCGGTCACGTGACCCTGTGGATCCCCCAGTTCTTCGGCGCGCAAGGTGTCGACTTTCCAGCTGTACCTTCGGTCGAGGAAGACCCCGTCGGCGCATGGGAAACCGTGCACGCGACCATCGCCGCGGCACTCACGGATCCCGCCATCTCGGCAAAGCCGGTGGAGACGCCGTTCAGCACGCAGTCATTGGCTGAGACCGTCGACATGATCGTTACCGGGGACGTCTTCACCCACACCTGGGACCTGGCCCGCGCTACCGGCCAGGACGAATCGCTCGACCCGGACCAGCTGCGACGCATGATCTCCGCAGTGGGCAGCATGCCGGAGGAGGTCATGCGCGCCGACGGCATGTTCGGCCCGCAGATCGACGTTGCCGAAGACGCGGACGATCAGACGAAGTTCCTCGGATACGTCGGCCGGCGGTCATGAGCTGATCCCACCTCGGGACGGCGCCCGGGTGGCCCGCGAGCGGCCCCTACTTGGCTAGGCCGGCGGCCAGATTGATGGTGGCGGCGATGATCACGGTGCCGAGGAGGTACGACAGCAACGCGTGCCGAAGGGCGGTGTGGCGAAACCCCTTCGCAGTCAGGTCGGTGTCGGAGACCTGGTAGGTCATGCCGATCGTGAAGGCCAGATATGCGAAGTCGGCGTATACGGGCTTCTCATCTTCGTTGAAGTCGACACCGCCATCGACACCGCTGTAGTAGAGACCGGCGTAGCGGAGCGTGAAGACGGTGTGGACGACGCCCCAGGACGACACGATGGCGCCGATGCCCGCGGCGAGCAGCACCACCTTCTGACCCCCATGGGATTGCGCCGCCTTCAATACACCGAAGATGACGGCACCGAGGGCAGCCACGCTGGCACACAGCAGAAGCGTCGCAGCCGCTGCTCCGTGGGGGTCCTCCCGCGTGGCGTACCGGCTGGCGTGCGCCGCATCGAGCGGGAGAACGCCGATCCACACCTGGGCTACCCAGGTGAGAGCCGCACCGATCCAGAATAGGAGCGGGACGGTCTGCCACGGCAGGGTCAGGGTCGCCGCTGCTGCGACCGCGCCCGCCAGGGAGACGGCAATTGCCAGCCTTCTGCGCTCGCTCGGAAGTCTCCGATCAGCCACCGGTTCGGGAGAGGGTAGGTCCGCCACCGGTCCATCTTGATAGCTCACCACGCCCACCCGGCGGGGTGATACCCAGGTCGAAGTCGCGAGTAGCCATATAGCTCGACGGTGGCCAGCGGCCACCTTCCTCGAGTTCCTAAGGTGCCGCCAGACCGCTCAACGGGTGCCTGGGATGCTCTGTGCTGCCGTCTGACCGGCTCGCCCAGGGAGCGGAGCGCGGTTACCTGCGAGTCGCCACCAGAACGGGAATTCGCCTCTCGGTCTTCGTCTGGTATTCGGCGTAAGGCGGGTAGGCGGCGACGGCGCGCTCCCACCACACGGCCCGCTCGTCGCCCTCGACCTCCCTGACCTCCACGTCGAAGGGCTCGGGACCGTCCTGGATCCGCACGTCGGCGGGATGGGCCTTGATGTTGTGGTACCACACCGGGTTCTTGGGTGCACCACCCATGGAGGCAACAAGCGCATACTCGCCGTCGTGCTCGACGCGCATCAGAGCCATCTTCCGAACCTTGGCGCTCTTGTTACCGCGTGTGGTCACGATGACGACAGGAAGCCCGGTGTCGCGAAGGGTGTTGCCCTTCTCACCGCCGGAGCTCTCGTACTCCTCGACCTGATCGCGTACCCACTCCCACGGGCTCGCTTCGTATTCACCGTTCAGGGCCATACCCCAATGTAGGGGCGAGAAGCCCGAATCCGTCCACGCCGAGCGACGGGACTGTCGCTCATCACTCGCCCGAACGGTCCGTTGTGAGGCTCGGACCGGTCCGGCGGGGACTTCCTGCCGCGGGTCGGTCCCGACGAGGAGCCGCAGCCGCCACACCTCCGGGCTCACCTCTGCCTGGGTGCCGTGAGCCACGGTACGCTCCTTGGATTGCTGGACCGCCGGACCTAGACTCGGATCTGGTCCGAGCGACATAGGTCAGAGGCAAAAACCTCCTCTGACCAGGCGAGGAGGGATGCGAGAGCGGCCGAATCGGACGGTCTCGAAAACCGTTGTGTCCTTTGGGCACCGTGGGTTCAAATCCCACTCCCTCCGCCGAGGCCGGTCGGAACCCCGGTCGCGAAGACGTGGCCGGGGTTCCCTGTCCGGGCTTCTATTTCCGCCGGGGGAGCCGGCAGGACGGAAACATGACAAGCGTTCCGGCCGCGGCAAACGTTTGTCCGCCCGCCCGCTGCAGAACAACAGAAACATGACAACCGTCCGGACGCCCGGGAAACGCTTGTCCGTCGGCCCCGCTGCGGAACGACAGAAACATGACACGCGTTCGTCGCCCGGGAGACGTTCGTCATGTTTCTGAGGCCGCCCCCGGCCTTCAGTGCGTTTCACCCGGGTGAGCCCCGCCGTCGCCACCGCCCAGCGAGGCCGGTACGCTCCGCCCTATGCCGGCTTGGAGGCAGATCGAAGAAGCGGAGCCGGACTTCGCCGCCCGGGTGCGGCGCCTCTTCGACGCCGGCCGCCACAAGACCATCGCCACCCTCCGGGCCGACGGCTCGCCGCGCATCTCCGGGATCGAGTGCGAGTTCGCCGACGGCGAGCTCCGGTTCGGGTCGATGACCGGCGCCCGCAAGGGCGCCGACCTGAGGCGCGACCCCCGGTTCGCCCTACACGGTCCGACCTTCCATCCAGAGACCGGGAAGGAGGGCGAATGGCCGGGCGAGGCCAAGATCAGCGGCCGGGCCACGCCGGCCGGGCCGGTCGGCTCGGGCGGGACGGGCGGCTCAAGCGGGACGAGCGGCTCAAGCGGGACGGGCGGCTCGGGCGGGACGAACCACGAAAGCCCTCAGCCGGAAGGCGAGATGTTCGTCGCCGACATAACGGAGGTCGTCATCACCGGCCTCAACTCCGACGCCGACAAGCTGGTGGTCGAGTCCTGGACCCCCGATCGCGGGTTGCAGAGGATCGAGCGGGACTGACCTCCCCTTCGTAGCAGAGGCACGCACCCGGACCCGAGAGGCCCTCACATGCTCGGCTGGAAGGCACCCACGTGCAGCGTTACGTCGGTCGTGTCGGCGCAGCCCCGGTCGGTATGGGCGATGAACAACGACGTCAGCTGATCGGGCGGGTACACCCGCAGCCCGTCGGTGGCCGTCACCCCGCAGCCACTGCCGAAGTTGGTGGCGTCGGTGATCTGGAGCACCGCCTTGCCGGACTGGCCCGGGGCCAGGGTCACGTCCGGCGCCAGGCCGCTGTTGCGGTCGGCCGGGGCGCCGAGCTGCTGCCCGTGCGAGCCGGTCACGAACGAGACGCCCGGGTAGCCCTGCAGGATGCATGTGACCGAGCCGGTATTGGTGAGCACGAGTGAGTAGTAGATGCTCCCAGCGGTCCCGTTGGCCCCGGTCAGTTGCCCGGTCAGGTGGCCGGCGGTGCAGCGCCCCGGCCCGGCCGGCGCCGTCGGGGTGGGCGCGCCCGAGGTCGGCGCGGTGGAGGGTCCCCCCGTCGAGGTGGGCGTCGTGGTCGGCCCTCCGGGCGCCGTACTCGACGAGCTCGACGGGGCGGTCGTCGCAGACGCGGCGCCCGCTGCGTGGTGGGTCGAGGCACATGCCGAAAGCCCCAGCACGAGGGCGGCCGTCGCCGCCCCGCCGGCCCAACGGCACCATCCCGCCGAGGGCCCGGACCTGTCGCTCCGCCCTCCGCTGGATCTAATGGCAGTGGTCATGCCTCTCATACGCCCGAGTCGGCCTGATGGTTCCACTGGCGGATCTCGATTTCGAAGTGCAAGAAGTCGGGGTCGCGCCCCGCCGGCTGCATCCCGGTCTTGAGCATGACCCGTTGAGAGGCGACGTTGTCCGGTGTGGTGCGTCCGCACACCCTCTTCACCTGCTCGAAGCCGGCCGCCACGTCCAGGATCAAGGCCAGCGCCGCCGTCGCCACGCCGTGGCCGCGCTCGTCCGGAACCACGCCGTAGCCGATCTCGACCAGCCCGTCGCGGGGCGGGCCGTGGAAGCCGATGCCGCCGACCACCCGCCCGTCCAGCACGATCTGGTAGTAGCCGAACGGCTGTGTCCGGGCCGCCCCACCGATGACGGGGAGCTGCCGGAGGTAGGCCTGCGCTGCCCTCTGGTCGCCCTCCATCGGGTAGCCGGGAGCCCACGGTGGGTCCGCCCTCGGGTCCCGGCGGCCCCGCGTCACCCGGCGGGCGACCCCCCTGCTGGCCAGCACTACGGACAGGTCCACCGGCCCCATCATTGCCCAGCCCGGAACAAACGTGGGCGACGTTCCGTTTCAACCCGTGCGATGCTCTTTGACGTGGGAACGGTGGCCCGGTGAGGCGATACGGCCGGAGGGATGTGGCCGAGTTGAAGGCGGCCACGATCACACCGGGCACCCTCAAGCGGATCTGGATCTTCCTCAAGCCGTACCGTTTGCGCCTCTTGGCCTATCTGGTGTCCATCGTGGCCAGCGCCGCCATCGGGTCCGTGCCGCCGCTGCTGGTCAAGGTGCTGATCGACCGGGGGGTGGTCCACCACGACGTAGGGGTCGTCGACGTGCTGGCCGCCGCCATGGTCGGCCTGGCCGTGGCCACCACGGCCCTGTCCCTCCTCAACCGGTGGTTCGGGTCGGTGATCGGCGAGGGCATCATCTACGACCTCCGGGTACAGCTGTACGACCACGTGCAGAGGATGCCGGTGGCCTTCTTCACCCGCACCCAGACCGGCTCCCTGATGTCGCGCCTGACCAATGACGTCCTCGACGCCCAGAACGCCGTGGGCACGGCCGCCTCGGTCCTCTCCGACCTGCTGACGCTCGTCGCCACCCTGGTACCGATGTTCGTGCTGAGCCCCGGCATCACTTCGCTGGCGTTGCTCGTCCTACCGCCCTTCATCCTGGTCGACCGGCTGATGGCGGGCCGGATCAGCCGCCTGGCCCGCCGCCAGATGCAGCTCAACGCCGACATGAGCGTGACCATGACCGAGAAGTTCAACGTGGCCGGCGCCCTCCTCGTCAAGCTCTTCGGCCGGCCCGACCGCGAGTCGAAGGAGTTCGCCCGCCGGGCCGCCGGGGTGCGCGACGCCGGTATCCGCCTGGCCCTTCTGAGCCGCTACCTGTTCGCCGCCCTCGCCCTGGTGGGTGCGGTCGGGACGGCCGCCGTCTACTGGCTGGGTGGCCGGGAGGCGGCCACGGGGCACCTGGCCGTCGGCACCGTCGTCGCCCTCGCCGCCTACGTCACCCGCCTGTACTCCCCGTTGACCGACCTGGCCAGCACGCGGGTGGACGTACTGGCCGCCATGGTGAGCTTCGACCGGGTCTTCGAAGTGCTCGACACTCCGCCGGCGGTGGCCGATCGGCCGGGGGCGGAGACGTTGACCGCGGTCCAGGGACGCATCGAGGCCGACCACCTGTGGTTCCGCTACCCGGCCGCCGCCGACGTGTCGGTCGCCTCGCTCGAGAGCTCGGCCGACACCGTCGACGACGCGCTGCCCACCGAGCCCGGCGCCTGGGTCCTCAAGGACGTCTCGTTCGTGGCCGAGCCGGGCACGATGACCGCTCTGGTCGGCCCGTCGGGGGCGGGCAAGACCACCCTCTCGGGGCTGATCCCCCGCCTGTACGACGTGGTCGAAGGGTCGCTGCGCATCGACGGCCGCGACGTGCGGGACGTCACCCTGGCGTCGCTCAGCCCCGCCATCGGCGTGGTCAGCCAGGATGCCCACCTGTTCCACGATTCCATCCGGGCCAACCTGCTCTACGCCCGCCCCGAAGCCAGCGACCAGGACCTGGTGGAGGCGTGCCGGGCGGCGCGCATCAATGACCTGATCGAATCCCTGCCCGAGGGCTACGACACCGTCGTCGGCGAACGGGGGTACCGGCTGTCGGGCGGCGAGAAGCAGCGGCTGGCCCTCGCCCGGGTGTTCCTCAAGGATCCCGCCGTGGTGATCCTCGACGAGGCCACCGCCCACCTCGACTCCGAGACCGAGCTGCTGGTCCAACAGGCCCTGGCCGCCGCGCTGGCGGGGCGCACGTCGATCGTCATCGCCCACCGCCTGTCGACCATCCAGGCCGCCGACCAGATCCTGGTCATCGACGACGGCCGGATCGTCGCCCGGGGGACGCACGGTGAGCTCATCACCCGGGGCGGCTTGTACGCCGACCTGTACCGCACCCAGTACCTCCGGGGTGGGGCGGACCAGCTGGCCCCGGCCAACTGAGGTTCACCCGCCGGAGCCGTCCCCCTTGGTGGTCTCCAGCCAGCGCAGGAGCCCGGCCGCATTGGAGTGGATCCCGTTGAGCGTCTCCATACGGGCCCGCTGCTCGGCCGGCAGGTGGGCGAACGACCCGCCGAAGCGGGCCGACAGCGCCTCGGCGATGTCCTGACCGGCCCGCCACGCCTCCTCTGCCGTGTCTGCCCACTTGCGCAGCTCGTCCTCGGCCTCGGCCAGCAGCTCGTCCGGCGAGCCCAGCAGCCCGTAGTGGGCCAGGGCTATCCCGGTGGGGCGCCGGGCGGCGAAGCGGTGGAGGGAGTTGATCGCCTGGTCGAGGTCGAAGTCGGCCGGAGGGGTGGCCGGCCGCAGCACGCCGGCGTCGGGCAGGCGGACCCCCACCGCGTCGCCGGCGAAGAGGATGCCGCTCTCGCTGTCGTGCAGCCCGAGGTGGTGCTTGGCATGCCCGGGCGAGTCGATGGTGGTCAGGCGACGCCCGCCGCCGATGTCCACCTCCTCGCCGTCGGCCAGCACGTGCACCCGCTCCGCCGGGGTGGGGTCCAGCCGGCCGTAGAGGCTGTCGAGCAGATCGCCGTAGACCAGGGCGGCCGAGCGGACGAGCCGGCCGGGGTCGACCAGGTGGCGGGCCCCCTTCTCGTGCACGTACACGGTGGCGTTGGGGAACGCCCGGGCCACGTCCCCCACCCCGCCGGCGTGGTCGAGGTGGATGTGGGTCACCGCCACGCCGGCCAGGTCGGCAGGGCCGATCCCGAGCGCCTGCAGGGCGTCGAGCAGGGCGGGCACCGAAGACTGGCTGCCCGTCTCGATGAGGACCGGCGCCGGCCCCTGGATCAGGTACCCGGCCGTCACGCGGGCCCATCCGCCCAGCAGGGTGTCTATCTCGACCACGCCCGGACCGATCACCGTCGCCACGGTCATGACACTAGGCCGGTGGATCTACGGTGGCGCCATGAGCCTTCCCTCACCGTCTTATGACAGCACCGCTGTAGTCACCGGGGCGTCGTCCGGCATCGGCGAGGAGATCGCCCGGGAGCTGGCCGGGCGGGGCCACGGCGTGACGCTCGTCGCCCGGCGGGCCGACCGACTCGATGTCCTGGCCAAGGAGCTGACCGCCAAAGGCGTGCGCGTCGAGGTGCTCCCGGCCGACCTCTCGGACCCGACGGCCCGGGCCGAGCTGCTGGACCGCATCGACGGCCTCGGCCTGGAGCCCGACATCCTCGTCAACAACGCCGGCTTCTCCACCCTCGGCCCCGTCCACCGGGCCGACCCCCACGCCGAGCTCAACCTGGTCGAAGTCGACGTCGCCGCGGTGGTCGACCTGTGCACCCGCTTCCTGCCCGGCATGGTCGAACGGGGGCGCGGCGCCGTCATCAACGTAGCCTCCACCGCGGCCTTCCAGCCCCTACCCGGGCAGGCTGCTTACGGCGCAGCCAAGGCGTTCGTCCTCTCGTACACGAGGGCCCTCACCGGGGAGCTGCGGGGTACCGGCGTCACCGCCACCGCGGTGTGTCCCGGCCCGGTCGACACCGGCTTCGGCGAGGCGGCCGGCTTCAGCAAGGAGGACGCCGAGAAGACGTTGCCGAAGGTCATGTGGGAGCCGGCCGGCGCGGTGGCCCGCGCCGCCGTGCACGGCGCCGACCGCGGCACCGCCGTGGTCATTCCGGGCCAGGCCAACCGGGTGGGCGCCATGTTGGCCCACCTCACGCCGAAACGGCTCCTGGTGCCGATGCTGGCCCGGAACCACCCTGGTCTCAGGCAGTAGGCGGCCCCCACCGCGCCGGCTGGTTCACAGAGCGGGACACCCCGGCACCGGCGCCGGGATCGGCCACCGGCTCGCCCGCGGTCAGGCGGAGGGGAAGCACGCCGGCCCATACGGGGAGGTCGAGATCGGGTTCGTCGTCGTGCGGACCGCCGGTGCGGACCTTGCCCGAAGCCTCGTCGATGGGCAGGCTGACGACCCGCGTCTTGGCCAGCTCGACGGTGTTGGGGCGACGGGCCTCGTCGCTTCGTCCGGGCAGCATGTGCTCGACGATCCGTTCGAGGGCGGCTTCCTTCCCGGCCGGGTCGGTGATGTCGGTGACGTGGCCGAACAGGGTGACCGAGCGGTAGTTGATGGAGTGGTTGAAGACGGAGCGGGCCAGCACCAGGCCGTCCACAAGTGTCACCGTCACTGTCAGTTCGGCTCCGGCGGCGGCCGCCCGGAGTACGTGGTTCGCCGCCGCGCCGTGCAAGAGGAGCCGGTCGCCGTCCCGCCCGAAGGCGGTGGGGATCATCCACACGGTGCCGTCGACGGCGCAGGCGGCGTGGCAGACGAAGGCCTCGTCGAGGATGGCGTCGATCGTGGCCCGGTCGTACTCGGCCCGGTCCTTGCCGCGCCGGACCGTCGTGCGGGGCGTGGGCTCCAGCGCGGTCATGCCGAGCCTCGGGACAAAATGCCTCGGACCTCGTCGTGCAGCAGCCCATTGCTGGAGATGGCGCTGCCGCCGTCGGCCCGGGCCTCGCCGCCGAAGGTCGTGAACGTGCCGCCCGCCTCCTCCACGATGACCTGCAGCGCGGCCAGGTCCCACAGGGACACGATCGGGTCCAGGCCGACGTCGCACACCCCCTCGGCTACGAGCACGTGCGACCAGAAGTCACCGAAGGCGCGGTCGGCGTAACAACGAGACGCCAGCTCCA
>Ga0066702_10000333_pt1 | contig 11405 bp, 9 predicted proteins | sample GraSoiAngelo_151_FD_66507 | JGI IMG/M metagenome (GOLD analysis project Ga0066702, IMG submission 66507) | Grasslands soil microbial communities from the Angelo Coastal Reserve, California, USA - 14_1009_12_20cm | ecosystem: Environmental > Terrestrial > Soil > Grasslands | place: USA...
CAGCGTCGCGCACGATGATGACTTGGTAGCCGAGATCGAGGGCGGATAGCGCCATCCCGATGATCCCCAGGTTCAATGAGACCCCGGCCAGGACCACGGTACGGATACCCAGGTTGCGGAGTATCTGGTCGAGTGGGCTGGCCGTGAAGGGAGTCATCCCGTGCAGGCGACTGACCTCGAAATCTGACGGATCGCGAAGGCCTTCCACCAGGTCGGCGCCACTCGACCCGATCTCGAGGGGATCACGGCCGTTGGCGATCCTCACCTTCTCCCCGAGTGCGAAGACCTTGCAGTTGATCGCCTGACCAGCTCCGTCCGGTCGGGTCACCTTCGTGCAGTGCACGACCCGGACTCCTGCCGCCCGGGCTCCGTTGCAGAGCCGTCGCGCTGTTTCGATCACGCCGGCTTCGGTCACCCGCGCTACCAGGTCGGGGAACAGGGCGTCGCCGGCGACGATCCCGTTCTGGAGTTCCATCGTGAGCACTGCGCAAGCCGATGGCTCCGCGATGCGGTCCAGGAACGGCCTGGCTCTTGGCTCGTCTCTCTGGCTCATCGGCAACCCTAACTGTGACGGAGTCGTCCTCGGCGGACGGGTCCCACTTGACGAATGTGTCATCAGACGGTAGCCGGTCGCCAACTCGGCGCGCTCGCCTCTAGGGTACGAAGCGTGGGGCCGAGATTCTCCGGGTTGACGGTGCTTCTGGTGGGTGGGACGGGCGGGATGGGTCGGGTGACCGCGGCGCGAATGGCGGAGGAAGGCGCCTCGGTGGTCGTCACTGGTGCTGCCCGAGAGGAGGTCGACGCATACCTCGCCGCCGCCGGGACGTCGGCGGCGCCGGCCGAGGTTCTCGATGTATGCGATCCCCGCGACGTCGCCCGGCTGATGGACCGGTTCGACCATCTCGACGTCCTCGTCAACCTTGCCGGGGTAGGGAGAGGCGCAGCCGAGTACACCGAGGAGGGATTCGAGCGGACGGTGGACGTGAACCTCTTTGGGTCCATGCGTACCTGCTACGCGGCGCGACCGCTACTCGAGAGGGCGCGGGGGTGCATCGTCAACACGGCGTCGGTGATGAGTTTCCTCGGTTCGCCCACGGCTCCGGCCTACGCCAGCAGCAAGGGAGCCGTGGTGCAGTTGACGAAGAGCCTGGCCATCGCTCTGGGGCCGGCCGGCGTACGAGTCAACGCGGTGGTGCCCGGTTGGATCGAGACACCTATGACGGCCTCGCTCTTCAATGACGAGGAGCTCGTGGCCCGGGTCCTGTCGCGGACCCCGATGCAGCGGTTCGGCCAGCCCGAGGAGGTGGCCGACGCCATCTGCTTTCTGGCCAGCCCCACGAGCGCCTTCATCACTGGCGCGACCCTGGCGGTCGACGGCGGCTACCTGGCGGGCTGAGCAGGGAGCGGCCTCGCACCGCGTTCCAGGCTCAGTCGAGATGGCGGCCGACGAAAGCCAAGGCATCGGCCCACGATGCCCGGTCGGCGGCATCGTTTCGTAACGGCGGGACGGGTGCGCTGAAGGCGTGGCCGGCACCGGGGTAGACCCGGATGTCGTGTTCGATACCCCACTGTTCGAACCGCTGCTGGAACTCCGGTATCAGCGGAACGAGGAGCTCGTCCTGGTCGCCGATGATCAGTAGGACGGGGCAGGCCACGTTCCACAGCAGATCGAGGGCATGGACGGGCCGCTTCGGAGTCAACTCGGGGAACGTCGGCTGGCTGGGGAAGAACCACACGGCGGCGGCCAGCCGTCGGTCCAGCGAGGTAGCCAGCATGGCCAAGGTGCTGCCGGTGCAGTAGCCCCATACTCCGTCCCGCTCGGGATCCACCTCCGGGAGAGACCGGGCGTAGTCGATGCCGGCCATGATGTCGTGGGCGCCCTGGCCGAAGTCCAACGCCTCCATGAACTCGAAGACTTCGGAGAAGTCGTTGTAGTTCTCCGGATCCTTGAGCCCGTGGCCGTGGTAGTAGTCCGGTACGACGACCACGTATCCGGCGTCGCACAGCTCAGACGCCACCCGCCGGGTGAATGCATTGATGCCGAAGGCTTCCGTCGAGACGACGATGGCCGGCCCGGGTCCTTGGCGTGGAGGTAGATACACCAGGGTGGGGACCGGCTCCCTACCGCTCTCGAGAGTCACCGTCGTCGGCGTGACCATACCGATCCTCCAGTTGAATCGGTGGGGAACCTAGCATGTCCGCCGGTCATCAACTACGTTGACGGCGACGCCTTCAGCCGCGTACGGAAGGAGGATCATGCCGAGCTTGGGCGAGATCCGTGATGCCATTCAGGCCGCGCACGAGCGGGATCAGTCCGGTCCTTATGACGGTATCGCTCCGTTCCTGGCCGACGAGGTGCTGACCCTGCATGAGCCGTCCTTCCCTAACGACGGCGTGCAAGACGGGGCTCGTCTCGCCGCCTTCCTCCCGCTCGAGCGCCAGGCCATGGATGCCGCCCTCGTCGATCGGCGCATGGACGTGACATTCGAGTGTGTCCAGCCGGACCGGATCGTGATGAAGGGGGAGATGTCCGGTGTGTTCGCTCACGACGGAAGCGAGATGCACAAGCCGATCCACGTCGAATGGAGGGTTGCCGGTGGTCGGATCACCAAATACGTCGTGTACGTCGGCGCCGCGGAGACGATGGACGGATACCGCCAGCAGCAGGAGGCGTTCAATTCGCCGGCCGTGAAGCCCATATTCGACCAGATGATGGCCCTACTCAGGCACCCGCAGGAAATAGGGTTGTAGCGGCTCGAGCCAGGGCGGACTCGCCGTCGGAAGACCGGAGGACGGCCGCCCCCACGGCCTCGTCGACCGCCTTGGCGAAGGCCGTCACGTACCCGTCGCGATCGCCGTATCGGCCCACGACCACGTCCTCCGAGAGCGGCGCCCAGAGTCCCATCAGACCGGCCGGCCCGGACTCTTCCCGCGATCCGGTGCAACTCCAGAGGGCGGTTTGGATTTCCGGAACCCGCACGCCACCGACGGCATTGCCGTCAGCGTCGCGACGAATGGCCGCGGGGTTGCCCTCGACCTCTATGCGCGGCTGTATGGGGGGTGGATCACCGGCCGTCAACCACCGATGCACGTGCCCGATTGCTGCGTCGAGCACCGGTGCCCAGGGAATCGGATGGAGAGTTTCGAGGTCGATGGGGACCCCGCCCGGCGGGCCGAGCCCGTCCCGCTCCATCTTCGGCAAAATCCGTTCCATGTGGAGTCGGGGTGCGTGGGGAGCTCCGGCTACCTCCCAGAAGCGGAACGTCTCGGTGTCCGGTTGGCGAACGGGATAACAGGAGAGGGTCTCGCACTCTGAGTTGACCACGAACACCGGGGCCTCAAGGTCTTCGCGGATTCTGGTCGGATGAGTAGTCAGACGGGCCAGGCTCTCGGGATCACTCGGATCGAACACCCGCGGGTCATCGAGGCTGGACCCGCTACCGAACCAGGTGAACGGAACGAAGGCGACGAACACCCCTTCCAGGGGGTGCACGGCGTTGAGATACGTCACCAGGCGGCCGGCCGATTGCGACCCGCCGATGGCCACAAGGCGCTCGGGGCTCAGATCGCCCAGCGGATCGCAGTCGGTAGACCGGGACATGAGCGCCCGCGTCACTTCGGTGAATATTCCATAGGAGAGCGTGTCGTCGTCGACGACGAGGCTCCCGTATCGATCCGGGTCCCAGGCCACCAGCCCCTTCGGATCCCGATCGAAGCCATGCACTCCGGCTCGCTGGCAACTCACCGCCGCGTACGCGAAACCCTCCTCGAACACCGCCGGAGTATCGCCCGCCTCGAAGATCTCCGATCCGGCCGACACGTTGATCCACTCCACGAGCAGGGTGCCGTTGAAGCGTGACGCTTCGGGACGGCGCATCACGACTCTCGTGACGAACCGGGCGCCTCCCGACCTTTCGGCTTTCCATTGCCCGTCGAGGCCTAAGGAGCCGGTTGGGCGGTATCTCGGAGCGTCTCCCTCGACGAAGTACTCCTCCTCGACGTAGCCGAGCGAGTCCAGGTCGGCCAACGTCGCGCCGAACGGCCAACCGTGGCGTCCTCCCGTAATAGGCCCGATAACCCTGGTCATGCTCGATTCCACCCGATCAACGCTGTTTACGACATTCTACTGAAACGTAGCCGGGGCTCCATTTCGCAGGCGATGGTCCTAGGCTCGAACCCGGAACGGCAGAGGGGAATGGATGGGCGCGGAACTCGAAGCCGGCACACTGGCTGAGGCGGCCGTGTCGCAGACCGGTTGCGACGACTTCGGAGACATCCCGTACGAAGAGCCATTGGACGTCCTGATCGGCTCTCTCAACCGGGAGGCCGGGCTCGATTCCGATCACCTAGCTGCGGCCGGAGCCACCCTCACCGGTCTGCTCGCCAAGAGACTGCGCCTGGTGGCCGATCGCACGGAGTATCCCGAAGTCTCCGAAGAGGATGTGAAGGAACCGATCTTCATCGTCGGGTTGCCCCGGTCCGGATCCACCTTGCTCCACTCGCTGATGGGCCGGGTCGCGGGCTTGCGGGTGCCCCTGTATTGGGAGATGACCGTTCCCTCGCCGCCCCCCCGCCTCGACACCTACACGAGCGATCCACGCATCGACCAGATCCGGGTCGCGTTGGCCCAGGTACCTGACGAAATGCTGCTCCGTCATCCCGTAGCCGCCGACCGCCCGGAGCAGTGCAACCTGCTCAATGACTGGAGCCTGCTTCATCAGGCGCTCCTTGCCTACTACCACCTTCCTTCGTACAGGGATTGGCTGCTCGACGCCGACTACTCCCCGGCCTTCGAAGCCCACTACCGAACTCTCCAGCACCTGCAGTGGCAGGTGCCCGGCCGCTGGGTCCTCAAATATCCGAAACATCTGATCGCCCTCGACGCCCTCTTCGCCAGGTATCCAGACGCCCGCATCGTTTGGACCCACCGCGATCCCGCCGTAGTGATGCCGTCTGTGGCCAGCCTCACGAGCTACATTCGCACCACCGCCAGCGGCCCCGTGGACGAGGTTCGCTACGGCCGGGAATGGACCGCCTTCGAGGAGTTGATCCTGTACCGCGGCCTCGCCGCCAGGGACCGGATAGGCCGGGACGACGATCGCTTCTTCGACGTGCACTACCTCGATCTCATGGCCGATCCGATCGGAATCCTCGAGGCCGCCTTCGATCGCTTCGGCGTGCCTTTCGGGGCTGATTCGATCGGCGGGGTGGAGCGATTCCTCGCCGACAATCCCCAGACCAAGCACGGCGTCCACCGATACTCAGCCGAGCAATTCGGGCTCGATCCGGGGCGCCTGCACCGGCGGTTCGGTGCATATATGGACCAATTCCGAGTGAAGGACGAGGCGTAGATGTGATCAGCGGCGAGAAGATCCTCATCAGTGGGGTCACGGGGATGGTGGCCAACCCCTTGGCGCGGCACCTCGCCCGTGACAACGAGGTGTGGGGCATCGCCCGCTTCGCCGATCCTGCCGTCCGATCCGAGCTGGAGCAGGCCGGGATCCGGACCCATGTCGTAGACCTGGCCGAAGGGCGACTCGACGACCTCCCTGCCGACTTCACCTACGTGCTGCACCTGGCCTGGACGCGCGCCGATCTCGCTCAGCTCGACATGTCGATACGATGCAACGTCGAGGGTGCTGGGCTCGTGCTGCACCACTGCCGTCGGGCCAAGGCGGCCCTGGTCATGTCGGGTATGGGCGTCTACTCGCCCAGCGGAGATCCCTGGCACGCCTACGCAGAGAGCGACCCGGTGGGTCGGGCGGCCACGGCGTACGCACCCACCAGCCCGGCCTCGAAGCTCGGTCTCGAAGCGGTCGCGCGCTTCTGTGCCCGGGCCTTCGACCTGCCCGTAACCATCACCCGCCTCAACACATGGATGGGGACACCCGGATCCTTCCCGGGAATGCACATCAGCGCCGTCTTGGAAGGACGGGCGATGGTCGCCCCGTTCGATCCCAATCCTCACAATCCCATCCACACCGATGACATGCTCTGGCAGCTGGAACCCCTGCTCGATGCGGCCAGCACGCGTGCCTTCATCACCAATTGGTGCGGCGACGACGTGACGACCGCACAGGAATGGATGCAGTGGGCCGGGGACTGGTCCGGGCGCCCGGCCCGGCTCGAAGTCCGCGAAGTCCCATGTAGCCCGGCTGGAACGCTGGCCGACGCGACGCTCCGCAAGTCCGTCACCGGACCATGCCGCACCAGCTTTCCGGCCGCCTACCGAGCCCTGTACGAGGCGATGACCGAACACGAGAGGAGTGAACGATGAGGCTGGACGGCAAAGTCGCCCTCGTTACGGGGGCCACGTACGGCATCGGAACGACGATCCTGGAAAGACTGGCCGAGGAGGGAGCCTCGGTCGCGTTCACGGGCCGGTCCGGTGACAAGGGGAAGTCACTCGAGGCCCGTCTGCGGGCCGACGGTCGTTCCGTGCTGTTCGTGCAGGGCAGCGTGACTGAAGAGGATGAAGTGAGGTCGGCGGTGGCTGCCACCGTGGACCGCTACGGCTCCCTCACGACGGTCGTCAACAACGCCGCCGCCACGGATATCTCACGTCCGGGTGGAGGGGATTCCCACGTGGACGTCATTGATACCGAGGTCTTCGAGCAGGTCGTTCGTACCGCGCTGTTCGGCGTCCTCTTCACGTCCAAGTACGCCATTCCCCACATGAAGGACGCCGGGGGAGGTGCCATCATCAATATCTCAGCCGCGTCGAGCCTGCGATCCATTGAAGGACGGCCCGCGTATCAAGCTTCCAAGGGAGCGGTGAACTCGCTCACCCGCCAGATGGCTGTGGACTACGGCCCGTTCGGGATTCGCAGCAACGCCATCATCGTCGGATTCACCCCGACAGGGGGCGAGATCATAACCAGAATGGTGGAGAACGAGGCGTTCATCAAAGAAGTCCGAAAAGCCATCCCGTCCCCCCGCCTCGGCTCTCCGAGAGATATCGCCAACGGCTGCGTGTACCTGGCGTCCGACGAAGCCGAATACGTCAACGGGGTCCTCCTCCCGATCGACGGTGGCTTCACCTGCAAGCTCGCAATTCCGGATACGTCGGCCCTCAGTGCGGTGGGCGAGGGGTAGCAGGTGACCAACCGAGCCGGGCTGCGGCTGACATTCGCCGTGCTGGCCTTGGCTCTGGCGAGCTACGGGGTCCTTCAGTCCCTTGTCATTCCGGTCCTGCCGACCTTGCAGCGCGATCTGCACACGTCGGCGCGAGGAGTCAGCTCGGTCTTGACCTCGTACCTGGTCTCAGCCTCCGTGTTCACCCCCATCGTCGGCCGCGTGGGTGACATGATCGGCAAGAGGCGGACCTTCGTGTGTGCCATCAGCGCTCTGGCCGTCGGCTCGCTTCTCGCCGCGCTGGCCACTTCGCTCCCGCTCATGTTGGTGGGGCGCGGGGTCCAGGGGATCGGAGGCGGGGTCATGCCGCTGGCGTTCGGGATCCTCCGGGACGAATTGCCTGCTCGCAGGGTGGCCGGAGCGGTCGGGGTGGCTGCCGCTACCGCGACGGCAGCAGGCGGCATCGGCGTCGTGGTCGGGGGCCCGATCGTCCACGCCCTCGGATTCCACTGGCTGTTCTGGACGCCGATGATCCTTACGGCGGCCGCCGCAGTACTGGCCCATTTCGTCATTCCCGACTCTCCGGTCATGGCGGGCGGTCGCATCAACCCGAGTGCCGTCTTGGCATTGTGCGTCGGCCTGGTCGCCCTGCTCATCGGGGTCAGCCAGGGACCAAGCTGGGGGTGGACCTCGTTGTCGGTGCTGGGTCTGTTCGCCCTGTTCGTCCTCTCCACGGTGGCCTGGTTACGCATCGAGTCCACTTCGGCGCAGCCCCTCATCGACGTCCGGATGATGCGTCTGCGGGCCGTGTGGACCGCCAACCTGGTCGCCCTCCTCTTCGGCTTCGGCCTCTACGCCGCGAGTGCCTATATCCCAGCTATGGTGCAGGCTCCCCGCTCCACCGGATACGGCTTCGGGTCGAGCATCAGCGGATCGGGGTGGTTCATCTTGTGCCTGACCGCATTCATGTTCCTCGCCAGCCTGTGGAGCGGCCCTCTGGTCAGAGCGATCGGGGCCCGCCTACTTCTCATCATCGGCTCTGGCATAGACGCATCGGGTTTCCTCCTGCTGGCCCTGGAGCGGGGCCGTCCCTGGGAGGTCGTGATCGAGATGAGCTGGTTGGGAATCGGCGCCGGATTACTCCTTTCGTCCGCTTCAGCTCTCGTCGTGGCGGCCGTCCCGCCGGCTGAGACCGGGATGGCCAGCGGGATGAACGCCAACTTCCGGACTATCGGAGGGTCCATCGGAGTGGCCGTGACCGCTTCGATTCCGTCGGCCGCGGCCTCAGATCACGGCTATCCGGCGGCGAGCGGGTTTACACGGGCATTCGTGGTTCTGGCGGTCGCGTCGGCCGTCTCTGCCATCCCGAGCGCGCTGATGGCCCGTCGTCGCGGTGCTCTCCAGCTCGAGGTCGACAACATCGTTCCAGCCACCCTGGACGCGGCGGCCGGTTGACGTCTATGGACCCCCGCTTCTCGCCCGCCGCCGAGTCGTTCCGTGCGGAAGTCCGACGCTTCCTGGCTGACCACCTGCCGCCCGGCTGGAAGGGGATCGGCGCCATGCCCCGCGAGGAGGCGCTCGATTTCACCGAGCGCTGGCGGGCCAAGCTCTACGAGCACGGTCTGCTCGGCCTCAGCTGGCCGAAGGAGTACGGCGGCGGAGGTCGGTCCAAGGTCGAACAGGTGGTCCTGGTGGAGGAGTTCGCCCGGGCCGGCGTGCCGGCCATGGGACCGAACGACACGTTCAGCGTGAAGATGGTGGGCGGGGTACTTCTTGAATGGGGGACTGAAGACCAGAAGCAGACGTTCCTGCCCCGCATCCTCTCCGGCGAGGACCGGTGGTGCCAGGGCTACTCGGAGCCCGACGCCGGCTCAGACCTGGCCGGCTTGCGGACCACTGCGAGGAAGGAGGGTGACTGGTGGGTGTTGGAGGGGCAGAAGGTCTGGCAGACGAGAGCACGGGAGGCCAACTGGATATTCGCCTTGGCCCGCACCGATCCGGACGCCGCCAAACACCGAGGGCTCACCTTCTTCCTCGTACCTATGGAACAGGACGGCATCGAGGTCCGCCCCATCCGCATGATCGGAGGGGCGGCCGACTTCAACGCCGTCCACTTCGACGGCGCCCGTACTTCGGCTGCCAATGTGATCGGTGAGGTGAACGGCGGGTGGGCGGTCGCCAACAGCGTGCTTGGGCTCGAGCGGGGGGACGAGGCGGCCACCAACCCGGTCCAGTTCCGGGCCGAGTTCGACCGGCTAGTTATTTTGGCCTCCGAGGCGGGCCGTCTCGATGATCCGCGGATAAGAGATCGGCTCGCGGCTGCCTACGTCCGAGTCGAGATCATGCGCTTTCTCGGTTACCGCATCCTCACCGGAGTCCTCTCGACGGGCAAGATCGGGCCCGAGGCCTCGATATCGAAGCTGTACTGGTCCGAGTACCACCGCGATGTCACCCGCCTGGCTGTCGAAGTGATGGGCCCACGAGCCATGGTCTTGGAAGGCCGGCGCCCCGTGCGCGGGTACCGGGCCGACGACCCTGGTGCACCTAACAGCTCCGCCTCGTGGGTCGGCGCGCTCTACAACGGGGTCGCGGACACGATCTACGCCGGCACCTCGCAGATACAGAGGAACATCCTGGCCGAGCGCGTACTTGGGCTACCGAAAGGACCGGCCTGACCGGTCTGCTACCGAGGCGGACAACGCCGTTGACCCTTTGTTAGTGTCGAACGGGAAGGCCGACGGAATGGGAGATCACGGGATGAAGGACACGAAGATCGAGTGCGATTTGTACGAGGTGACCGACAGCTTCTTCGGCCACCCCTACGTCGATCTCGACGAATGGCGTGAGACGCCCTATCCGCACCGTCACGTGCACGGTGGTTTTGCGGATTGTGACACCCGTTTCACCTTCTCCTTCCCGGCCGAGGAGGATTGGCAAGGCCGGATGTATATGCCTCTGGAGGGCGCTCACGCCGGCCACGAGGACGTGTTCGGCGGCCCGATGGGTGAGCTCATCGGCGGCCTGGCCATGATGATGCGTCTCGGCGGATACATGGCCGAGTCGAACATGGGACACATCGGAGACGACATCGACCCGAAAGGGGGCGACGATCCCACCATCTACGGTTGGCGGGCCGCGGCCGAGGCGGGTCGCTTTTCGAAGCACGTAGCCAAGCAGGTCTACGGCGTCGAGCCCCATCACAGCTACGTGTGGGGTGGCAGCGGGGGAGGCCGGAGGTCACCATTGGTCTTGGAGAACGCCCCGGATGTGTTCGACGGGGCGCTGCCCTTCATGGGCGGCGGGGACGTCCGACCCTTCCCGGCCACCGAGCGCATCAAGGGTGCGCAAGTGATGAGCTTCGCCTGCATGTTCAATGTGCAGCGGCTGCTGAGGGACCCGGAAAAGTCGCTCCGACTGATTGACGCGATGCAGCCAGGCGGCAGCGGCGACCCCTTCGAGGGGCTGACCAGTCACGAGCGCGAGGAGCTGGCGAGCCTCTACAAGCAGGGTTTCCCGATCGGCGACGAGTTCATGATCTTCACTCCGATGGGCCAGATCTGGCTATGGACCTCGATCGCCGATCTCCTCGTCGATCAGGACCCGGAGTATTTCGAGGCATTCTGGACCCGGCCCGGCTACATCGGCCACGACCACCCGGAGCTGGTGACCGGCGATGTGATCGACGTGACCACCACTGTGGACCGGGTGGTCACGGCGAGGGATCTGATCACTGATCCCGCCTTCAGCGGCGACGAGTATCTGCTCATGCGCGTCATGGCCGGCATCATGGCCGGCGACGAGGCCACCCTCGATGCGCCCTACGCCATCCAGATCAAGGGTCTGCCGGAGGGATACCGGCTCGGGACCGGACTGAAGATGATCAGCGGCCAAGCCAAGGGCCGCCAGCTCTACTGCATCGGCACCGCCGGAGACCTGTTCGCAGGGGACGGACACGGCGAGGCCAACCTCGAACGGTTCCGGGGGGTGCAGGTGGGTGACGAGGTCCATGTGGACAACCGGAAGTTCCTGGCGTTCTGCTACTTCCACCGTCATCACGTGATGGAGGACGCCCAGTTCGACGCTTTGCGGGTCGCCGGCCGACCGATCTACCGGCAACATCCGGTGCCGCTCATGTCGCCTCTGATGGGCGTCTCCTATACCGGTCACTACGAGGGCAAGCTGCTGTGGATCCACCACACCCACGACTCGTCACTGTGGCCCTCCCAGGGCATCATCTACGAGGGGGCGGTTCACCAGAGCCAGGGCGCGGACGGAGCCGCGGCGCGCTACCGGCTCCAGTGGAGCGAGCACGCCGAACACGTCGGGCCCGC
>Ga0066702_10000334_pt1 | contig 11402 bp, 13 predicted proteins | sample GraSoiAngelo_151_FD_66507 | JGI IMG/M metagenome (GOLD analysis project Ga0066702, IMG submission 66507) | Grasslands soil microbial communities from the Angelo Coastal Reserve, California, USA - 14_1009_12_20cm | ecosystem: Environmental > Terrestrial > Soil > Grasslands | place: USA...
CGGGACAGCTACAGGGTCGGCCACGGCGCCTCCAATCGTCGCTTACGCCACGACCGAACGCGACCACCACCCCCAAAATTCCCTAGTGGACACGATTTAGCGACTCAGGTCACTAGGCCCTCATCGACCTTGACGCGAGGGTCCCCTAACGGTCGGCCAGCGCCTGTAGCAATCGCTTGGCCGTGTCCTGGGGGCTGATCTTGTACCAGACCTCGACCAGCTCGCCCTTCTCGTCCACCAGGAAGGCGGAGCGCAGGATGCCCATGTACTTCCGGCCGTACATGGACTTCTCGGTCCAGACGGCGTAGGCCTCGGCCACAGCATGGTCCTCGTCGGCCAGCAGCGGGAAGCCGAGCCCGTACTTCTGGTCGAACTTGGCCTGCTTGGCCGGCTTGTCGGGGCTGATGCCGATCACCGCGGCGTCCCCGATGTCACCGAGGACGTCCCGCAGGCCGCACGACTGGGCCGTGCACCCCGGGGTGTCGGCCTTCGGGTAGAAGTACACGAGCACCCGCCGGCCCTTGTAGTCCTCGAGCCTGATGACCTTGTCCGTCTGGTCGGGCAGCGCGAAGTCCGGGGCCTTGTCCCCCACCTTCAGTTCCTGAGCCATGGGCGCAGCGTATTGGCCGGGGCAGCCTGCTGCGACACCCTTCCGGTGCCGCAGCAGGCGGGCGGGGGGCCTACCCGAGCGCGCTGCTCGACGACCCGGCCGGCTGACCCGTCCCGGGGGGCGGCCCGCCCGGGCGGGGACCGGCCGGACGGTCCAGGGCCTCACTGCCGGCGTGCAGCTTGTCGACGGTCGGGGTGGCGGCGGACGACAGCGTGCTGAACGTCACCTTGTCCCCCACCTTGAGATCGGACAGACCGGCCTCGCCGTTCTTGTCGATATCGCTGGTGGAGGTGACGGCGTAAGCGGTGCCGTCGATCGTGACACTGTCCTTGCCCACGGCGGTCACAGTGCCCGTCTTCCCGAGCGGGTGGGCGGCGGCGCCGGGCGGGGCGCACCCGGGCCCGGTGGTGGAGCCCGGTGCGGAGGAGGAAGCGGAGCTCGACGACGTCGACGTGGTGGTGGTCGAGGCGCCCGCCGTCAGAGTGGTGCCGAGGATGGCACCCGACGCCAGACCGGCGGTCACCAGGGCGGCTGACGCCCACATGCGCGGGCGACTTCGGATCTTGTCGGCAATGGTCATTTCGGAGGATCCTTTCGGGGAGAGGACCGGCGCTCGCCGGCCACAACCCATGCTCGGCCGCCGGCCGCAGGACCCCGTCAGACCGGTCTGGGATTAGGCTCCGAATCGGCGGGTCCACCCTCGGACGTCACAGTGCCCGCCTCGGCCAGTCCGGGGGCCGGGTGCCAGGTACACGAACTCGCGGAACCACAGATCACCGGGCAGGGACCACTCGACGGTCCCGAGCTGCGTCCATCCGGCGCCGTCGTACAGGGCGATGGCCGCGGTGTGCTCCTCGACCACGTCGAGCACGGCCCGGCGCCCCATCCGGGTCGCCTCTTCGACCGCCCGGTCCAACAACGCCCGCCCCACCCCGGCTCGCCGCGCCCCAGGGTCCACGAGCAGCCGGGCGATGACGATCACCCTGTCCTCCGGCAGGCCGGTGGCCGCCCGGACGAGGTCCATCACCTCGGGCACGCTCTTCTCGTGCAGGGCGATCTGACCGATGACCCGGCCGTCACGGACGGCCACCCAGGCCCGGACGGCGTCGGCGCTGACGATGAACGAGCGCACATCGTCGGGCAGGTACTTGGGGTAACGGTCCACTCGGTGGGTCACCCGGGCAATGGCTTCCAACGCGGCGGCGTCCTCGGGCACCCGGTCGCGGATGATCACGGGCCGGCAGTTTCGTCGACCGAGGGCCGTCCTGCCGGGATTTTTGCCCCGTGGCGTATCATCCCGGAATGGCTCGAATCGACATCCCTCCCGGTCCGGGCGGTGAAGCGGCCATGGTGTGGACCCTCCGACCGCAGATCGGCGCCATGGTCGAGGCCATGACGTCGACCATCTACCGGCGCAGCATCCTTCCCGCCGAAGAGCGCGATGTGGCCCGCATGCGCATCGCCCAGCTCAACGCGTGCCGCGCCTGCGCCGACTTCCGGGCTCCGTCGGTTGTGGAGGCCGGGGTGACGGAGGAGCTGTACGAGCACGTGCACGAAGCGACCACCTACCCGGGTTACACCGCCCGCCAGAGGCTGGCCGTGGAGTTCGCCGAGCGGTTTGCTGCGGACCACCGCGGGATCGACGACGAGCTGTTCTCGCGGCTGCGGTCCGAGTACACCGATGCCGAGGTCCTCGATCTCACCATGTTCGTGGCCGTGTGCCTCGGCCTGGGACGCGCCCTCGAAGTGCTCGGCGTGGATTCCAGCTGCGCCGTCGATCTCTGAGCGGATCACTCGTCGGGACGGTCAACCAGGCGGGCTGAACAGGACCCGGCGCCAGATGTCGGTGAGGGTGGCAGCCGCCGTGTCGACCGGGACAGCGAGGTCGCCGGCCAACGACTCGAACAGGTAGCGCTCGTTCATCCACACCAGGGCACGCGCCGTCTCCGCCCGATTGACGAGCGACGACCGCCCCTGACGGGCCAGGTCGTCGAGGCGTTGCTCGACCGGGGCGAAGAAGGACTCGACCAGATCGTGCCAGGCCTGCTGGACGCGGCTGCCGGTCGTGGCGGCGTCGAAGATCCCCCGGAGCAGGCGCCGGTGCCGCAACCACACCTCGGCCAAGCCGGTGTTCGCCTCGAGCAGGCCGGCAACGGGATCGACGTCGAAGGAGAGGAAGCGGTCGGCGGCCACCGCCAACTCGGCGTGCAGGATCTCGATCCACGCCAGAAGGACGGACTCCAGGTCCGGGAAATACCGGTAGAAGGCGGTGCGGGTGAGTCCCGCCGCGGCCATGAGGTCCTCCACCCGCACGTCCTGATAGGAGCGGCTGCCGAGCAGCTGCTCCAACGCGTCCATGATCGCTCGCCGGGTGGCCATCCGCCGGACCCGGCGAGGCGTCGCGGAATCCGCGGTGTCGGCGACGGCCACTTGACCGAGTGTACCCACCGTGGGAAACTGTGACACGGCGTCACGCTTCTCTGCGGAGAGGCGGAGGCGCGGACCAACGGGGAGGGACAAGGCCAATGGGAGAACACGAAGGCGCGTTCGCCACACCGGGCGGGGCTCCGGTCGAGACGACGGTGCAGGGTGCGGCCGAGGCGTGGAGCGTGGACTCCCCCAGCCGGTCCGTGTTCGACTTCAACTACACCGAGGGCCGGGAGCAGCTGCTGAGGCTGTACGACAAGGGCACCCGCCGGCAGTGGGTCGGGTCGGACCGGCTGGACTGGGACCAGGAGGTGGACCCCAACCGCCCGATCGGGATGCCGGACGAGGCGCACCCCCTCTTCGGTTCGCCCTGGTGGGACAAGTTCGACCGAAAGGAGAAGGACCTGGCCCACCGGGAGTTCGAGGCGTGGCGGCTCAGCCAGTTCATGCACGGCGAGCAGGGGGCGCTCATCTCGGTCGCCAAGATCGTGCAGACGGTGCCGAACATCGACTCGAAGTTCTACGCCGCCACCCAGACGATCGACGAGGCCCGCCACGTCGAGGTGTACAGCCGGTACCTCCACGAGAAGATCGGGCTGGTCTACCCGATCAACGGCAACCTGGCCAGCCTCCTGCAGGACACGGTCGGTGACAGCCGCTGGGACATCACCTACCTCGGGATGCAGGTCCTCATCGAGGGACTGGCACTGGCCTCTTTCGGCCTCATCCGCAACATGGCCTCGGAGCCCCTGGCCCGCGCCATCAACGCGTACGTGATGCAGGACGAGGCGCGCCACGTGATGTTCGGGCGCCTGGCCCTGCGGGACTACTACCCTCAGCTCACCGAAGCCGAGCGCTCCGAGCGCGAGGAGTTCTGCGTGGACGCGTGCTACCGGATGCGGGACCGCTTCATGGCCGAGGAGGTGTGGGAGCGGTTGGACCTCCCGCCCGATGCCACCAAGTGGGTGGACGAGAGCGAGCTGTTCCGCCAGTTCCGGGTGTACCTCTTCACCCGCATCGTCCCCATCATCCGGGACATCGGCCTGTGGGGGATCCAGATCCGCAAGGCCTTCGAGGACATGGGCGTGATGGCGTTCGCCGACTCCGACATCGACGCCGAGATGGCCGGCGACGAAGCGGCGGCCGAGGAGTTCGACCGCCTGCACCTGGCCCACGTGGAGGCGGCGGCCGCCGGAGCGTCGTAGCCGCGGGCGACCGGCCCGCCGGGTCGCCCTCCGGTGTGCCAAGAGACACGTGGAAGCGACGCCGGTCAACGCGTACCCTTTGGACGCAATGGGGGAGGCGCAAGCCAACCGTGAGCTCTTCGACCGGGTCGGCCGCCGGCTCACCACCCGGATACCGCTCGCCCACCTGATCGGAGCGGCGTTGGCCACCGCGTCAGGCGTGCTGACGAGCAACAGCATCAGAGGCCAGCCCGGTTTCGGCTGGATCGACATCACCCTTCTGAGCATCTACCTGCCCGTCGCCGGGCTGGCCGGCACGTGGTGGGCCGGGAGGATCGGTCGCAGGGCGTGGGACTGGGTGCTGCACGACCGGGCGCCCACCGAGGCCGAGCAGAAGGCCGGTCTGGCCGTCCCGTGGAGGTTGGCCGGCGTGTCCATGACCGGTTGGCTCGGTGCCGCCGTCCTCTGGTCCGGAGTCAGCTCGCTCGGTCACGGCGCCGCCTACGTAGCGAGGGTGGCGCTGTCGATCCTGCTGGGCGGCCTCAGCACCTCGGGGTTCACGTACCTGCTGGCCGAGTGGACCATCCGCCCGCTGGTGGCGGCGGCGTTCGCCTACCAAGCGCCGGAGCGGGCCCTGATGCCCGGTGTCCGGGCCAAGCTGCTCCTGTCGTGGGTCGTCGGCGCCGACGTGTACCTGATCATGATCGCCCTCACCTTCGTCGGCCGCCCCGCCCATCAGCCGCCGAGCGCGTCGGTCGTCTGGTTCATCGCCGGCGCCGGGCTGCTCGCCGGGACGGTCGTGTTCTACTCCACCACCCGTTCGCTGGCGGCGCCGCTGATGGAGCTGCGCCAGGCCTTGAGCCGGGTGCAGCGCGGCGATCTCGGAGTAGCCGTCTCGATCGACGACGGAAGTGAGATCGGGCTGCTGCAGGCCGGCTTCAACCACATGGTCGGCGGGCTGCGGGAGCGGCGGGCCCTCCAGGACCTCTTCGGCCGCCACGTCGGCGCCGAGGTCGCCAACCTGGCTCTCGAGCGCGGGGTGGCCCTGGGCGGCGAGCGGCGGGACGTCGGCGTCATCTTCATCGACCTGATCAACTCCACCGGGCTCACCGTCGGCCGCAGCCCTGAGGCCGTGGTGGAGCTGCTCAACCGGTTCTTCGGCACGGTCGTCCGGGTGATCAGCAACGAGGGCGGTTGGGTCAACAAATTCGAAGGCGACGGCGCCGTGTGCGTGTTCGGCGCGCCGATCGGGACCGAGGACCATGCCACCCGCGCCCTGCGGGCGGCCCGGACCCTGCGGCGGGAGCTGCTGGCCCTGGGTGCGGTGTCGCCCGAGCTGGACGCCGCGATCGGCGTGTCGGCCGGGCCGGCGGTGGCCGGCAACATCGGGGCCGAACAACGCTACGAGTACACGGTCATCGGCGCACCGGTCAACGAAGCGGCCCGGCTCACCGACGAGGCCAAGCAGCGGCTGGGGCGGGTGCTGGCGAGTGAAGAAGCCCTCACCCGGGCCGGCGACGAAGCCGGAGCATGGCTGGTGGCGGACGAGATACAGCTTCGGGGCTTCAGCCACCCCACCCTCGTCTACGAGCCATCGGAGCGGGTGCCGGCCCATCGGAACGTGTAGCCGCAGTATCGTCCAACCGTGACGAACTGGCGGGTGGCCGCTTCCGAGGGCGGTACCGGCTCCGGGCTCCCCGATCGCCTCTCGGCCGCCGAGCAGGCGCTGCTGGACCGGCGCGTCGTCCTGGTGAGCGGCCGGATCGACGACGCCAAAGGGGCGGCCATCGCGGCATCTCTCATGGTGCTCGCCGCTCTGGGGGACGAGCCGGTGGAGATGCGGATCAGCGCCGAGTCAGACTCGTTGGACGTCGCTCTGGCCCTCATGGACACCATCGACTCCCTGGGCGTCGCCGTCCATGGCACAGTCGCCGGCACCGTCGGCGGCACGATGGTCGGGGTCCTGGCCGCCTGCGCCCACCGGCGCATCGGCGCCTTCGCCCACATCCACATCCGTGAGCCCCAGGCCGAGTTCACCGGTATAGCCCGTGAGCTCCATCAGCAGGCCCTCGACATGCAAGCGAGGCTGGAGGATCTCGTTCGCCGGATCGCCGAGGTCACCGGCCGCCCGTTCGAGCACGTGGAAGCCGATCTGCGGTCCGGGCTGCATCTCGACGCCACCGGGGCCGTCGCTTACGGCTTGGCCGACGGCATAGCCGGCCGCCCCTGATCGCCCGGCGGCGTCAGGATGCGAGGGCAGCCATATCGCCGAAGGCGGTGACCGCGTCGGTATCCCCCTCGGCTCCGAACTCCCGGTACAGGGCCCGGACGTTGACCACCAGGCGCTCGTGCTCGCCCCACGCCGAATAAGGACCCAAGCCGATGTCACGGGCCGCGTCGAGCGGCGCCAAGCCGGCTTCGAAACGAGGGCGGGCCTCTTCGGCCAGCCAAAGGAAATAGCCCCGCATCTCCTCCACCGCGGCGGGCGTGGCGAGCGGGCCGTGGCCCGGGACGACGACAGCCGCGCCCAGCCCGCTCACTGCGTCGCAGGCGGCCACCCAGCTCGAGACCGGACCGGCCCAGACGATGGGGTGACCGCCGTGGAAGAGGATGTCCCCGGTGAAGACCACTCCCTCGGCAGGGAGATGGACGATCACGTCACCCGCGGTATGGGCCGGTCCGACCTCGATCAGCTGCACGGGGCGCCCGGCCACCGACAGGTCGAGCCGGCCGTCGAAGGTTCGCGTCGGTGCCGCCAGCTCGATCCCCTCGAAGTCGAAGGGGGAGAAGATACGGGAGAGGAAGGCACCGGCCGCGCCCAGCTCGGGGGCCATGCGCATCAAACCGGCCAGCCGCGAGGGCGGCAGCTCGACCATCTCCCGGGCGCACGCCGCGGACGCCACGATCTCGGCGCCGGTCACGACCGAGTTGCCGAAGCAGTGATCACCGTTGGCGTGGGTGTTGACGACGGTCGCGATGCGCCCGCCCGAAGGAGTGACCCGCTCGAGCTCCTCGAGCATGAGCCGGGTCAACCTCGAATCGAACAGGGTGTCCACGAGCAGACCCTGCTCCCCACCGTCCACGTAGCCGGCGTTGGACCAGCCCCACCCGCCATCGGGCTGCAGGTAGGCCCACACCCCGTCGGCCACCTCGACCGCACCCCGCTCGTACTTGACGGCCATCGCCCTCGACCGTAGTGCCCGCCGCCCGACCGGACCACGAGTCGGGGTTGGGTACCATCCGCTCCCGTGGGCGGTATCTCGTTCGATCGGGCGGCGGACTACTACGACGCGACGCGCCGGCTGCCCGACGACGTCGATCACCTCGTCACCGATCTCCTCTTCAGAGAGCTGGCGGGGAAAGGGCTGACCCTGGAGATCGGCGTCGGCACCGGCCGCATCGCTCTACCTCTGGCCCAGCGCGGGATCGATCTCATCGGCGCCGACCTGTCCCACGCGATGCTGGCTCGGCTGGCAGCCAACGCCGGAGAGGCGAGCTTGGCTATCGCGGTGGCGGATGCGACCCGGCTGCCCCTGACCGACTCCTCCGTGGGTGCCGTTCTGGCCTGCCATGTGCTGCACCTGGTCCCCGACTGGAGGGCCGCCTTGGACGAGGTGTGCCGGGTCGTGCAACCGGGCGGCGAGCTGCTCCTCGACTTCGGCGGACCGACCGCGAAGCCGTGGTCCGATGGTTGCGACGAGATACTCCGCCAGCATGGAGTGTTCCGGACACGACCCGGGGTCTTCGATCCCGAGCCGGTGGCCGGCTATCTGGGAGGGCGAGCTCGGATGCGGGCCCTGCCCGCCATCCACTTCGATGTCGAGACGAGCCTCGGAGAGGATCTCGACGAATGGGAGAGACAGATCCTGGCCTGGACCTGGCCCTACCCGGCCGCCCAGATCGCCGCCGCCTGCCGGGCCATCCGCGCCGCGGCGGGGTCCCGTGGCTGGGCCGTCGACGAGCAGGTACGGGCCCGTGCCGTCGTGCAGTGGTGGGCCTTCGATCTGCTCCGGTGACTCGGCGACGGCGGAGCTGAACGGTGTCGGAACGGGGGACCCCGGGTACCGGCTCCTATCCGGCGAGGGCGGCCGCCAGCTCGCGCCAGGCGGCCCGCGGCATGCCCTGGTCCGGCTCCTCGAGCACCTGGATGCACACGTGGTCGGCGCCGGCGGCGCGGTGGGCGTCCACCCGGGCCTTGATGGCGTCGAGATCCCCCCACGCCACCAAGCCGTCCACCAACCGGTCGCTGCGCTCGTCGATGTCCTCCTGGGTGTATCCCAGGCGCAGCCAGTTGTTGGCGTAGTTGGGCAGGGCGCAGTAGTGCTGGATGGCGGTGCGGCCGATCTCGCGGGCCCGCCCGGGATCGGATTCCAGTACGACGCCCTGCTCGACGGCCAGAAGGGCATCGGCGCCGAGGGCCTTCCGGGCCGACCCGGTGTGCTCGGGCGTGACGAGATAGGGGTGGGCACCGGCCGACCGGTCACGGGCCAGATCGAGCATCCGGGCACCGAGGGCGGCCAGGCACCGCCGCTCGACGGGTACGCCGGCCTCGTCCAGGCCGTCGAGGTACTCGCGCATGGCGGTGAGGGGCCGGCGCCACGTCTCGCCGATCAACGGCCCGTGGCTCACGCCCAGCCCGATCAGGGTGCGGGCCTTCCGCTCCTGATCGAGCCCGGCCCACCAGCGCCCGGTCTCCGCCGGCTCGTGGCGCCATATGTTGAGGATGCCCGACGCCACCGTCATGCGCTGGGTGGCGCCGAGGAGGACGTCGAGCGCCTCGAAGACGTCGCCTCCGATATCGGGAATCCATACCGCGGTGTACCCGAGCGCATCGAGCTCCGCGACGGCATCGGCTCTGGCCCCGGCGTCGGGGTCGTAGCGGAGATCACCGGACCACACTCCGGTGCCGGACAGCGAGATGACGGCCACGGCCGGCAGCCTAACGACGCCGCGCCGCTACTGCGGCGGCCGGGCCGTACGGGGGGGGCCGCTTGCGGCCAGCCCCTATCCGCGCCGGAAATTGCTGGTGGCGGGATGACTGGGCTGGACTAATGCTTTGGTGAGGATGCCCAGGCGACCGGATCTCCCCAACGGGTTGGCCCTGGCGACCGTGCTCACGGCCGCCGCGGCGTGCGCCGCCGCCACCCCGGCGCCACCGGCCCAGGTACCGCCGCCGGCATCGAGCCGCCCGACCTCGGCTCCGGCGCCCCCCGCGGCGAGCGGCGGTTGCCGATCGGGCGATCCGATGACCGGCGTCTACCACCCCTACCGCCTCCAGGTGAGACAGCACTGTCTCAGCGTGACGGGCACGGTCGCCTACATCCGGCACGAGGACGACGGCGATGTGCACGTCGACCTGGCTCTACCGGCGGCGGAGTCCCATCTGCTCGACCAGGCCAACTACGCCCACGAGGACGGCGAGCTGGTGACCGAGATCGTCCCGGCCGACCAGCCCGGCTGTGTCCGTGGCCAACCTCCCCCGCTCCCGGCGACGGCCTACCGCTCGAGCGGCTACGACTACGGGGTCTGCACCGGTGCCGCCATCGCCACCCCCTCGCTGGGAGCCGAGGTGACCGTCACCGGGCCGTACGTGCTCGACTCCGACCACGGCTGGATGGAGATCCACCCGGTGTGGTCCATCGACGTGACGGGATCGGCATCGACACCGCCGAGCACCGCCACCGCGCCGGCCGCCGATACGGAGCCCCACCCCGGCAAGGACGGGCCCAGCTGCCAGGTGACGGCCGCTCCGTCCAACGACGGCTACCCCGGCGACTACGAGGTCTTTGTCCACTCGAACCTGCCGCGGCAGAGGGCGACCGCTTCCGACGCCGCCGACACTTGGAGCACGACCACCGACGCCGAGGGGTACGCCGACATCCGGCTCTACCACACGAGCCCGGGGATGGCTGTCACAGTGACCGTCGGGGCGGCGACGTGCCGGGCCACGGCGTAGGGCTACTGTTCGGCCCATGAGCGAATTCGATGCATGGGGCCCCTTGGCCGCGCTGATCGGAGAATGGGAGGGCGACGAAGGCCTCGACATCTCGTTCAACAACGAGCACGGCCGGATCGTGGAGACCCCCTACCGCGAGAAGACGAGCATGAAGCCCTTCGGCCCGGTGGACAACGGCTCGCAGTCCCTGTACGGCCTCGACTACCGCACCGCGGCGTGGCGGGGAGACGAGGAGAACCCGTTCCACACCGAGGTCGGCTACTGGCTGTGGGACGCCGCCGACCGCGTGGTCATGCGCAGCTTCATGATCCCGCGCGGCTCGACCATCCTGGCCGGCGGAGAAGCCGAGCCCGACGCCAAGACCTTCCAGATGCGGGCCGAGTGCGGCTCGGAGGTGTTCGGCATCCTCTCGAACCCGTTCCTCGCCCGGCAGGCCCGCACCCGCAATTACCTGGTCGACATCACGGTGCACGACGACGGCATGTGGACCTACGACGAGTCGACCGTGATCGAGCACGCCCGCATGACCGACGTGGTCCAGCACACCGACCGCAACCGCATGCGCCAGGTCGGCTGACCCGGCCTCTCAGGCGGAGGCGGTGCCGACGTCGACCACGTAACGACCGGTCGCCCCGCCCTCGAGGATGCGGGTGAGCACGGTGTCGAGGTCGTCGAGCCCGATGGTCTTGCCGATCTCGTCGAGCCCCTCCGGTTTGAGCTCGGCGCCCAGGCGGCCCCACACCTCGCGGCGCCGCTCGATGGGGTTCTGCACCGAGTCGATCCCGAGGAGGGACACGCCGCGGAGGATGAAGGGCATCACTGTGGTCGGTATCGGCGCCCCGCCGGTCACCCCGCTGGCGGCGACGGCGCCGCCGTAGTGGATCCGGGAGAGCACGTTGGCGAGCGTCACGCCGCCCACGCAGTCGACGGCGCCGGCCCACACGGTCGACTCGAGCGGGCGGCCGACCGACTCGCCGAGGGTGGCCCGGTCGATGATGTCGACCGCGCCCAGGGCGCGGAGGAATTCGTGGCTCTCGGCCTTGCCGGTGCTGGCCACCACTTCGTAACCCAGCCCGGCCAGCAGGTTGACGGCCATGCTGCCCACGCCACCCGTGGCACCGGTTACCAGGATGGGGCCGGCGCCGGGCTCGAGGCCGTGGTCCTGCAGGGCGATGACGGACAGGGCGGCGGTGTACCCGGCGGTGCCGATCACCATGGCCTCCCG
>Ga0066702_10000341_pt1 | contig 11307 bp, 8 predicted proteins | sample GraSoiAngelo_151_FD_66507 | JGI IMG/M metagenome (GOLD analysis project Ga0066702, IMG submission 66507) | Grasslands soil microbial communities from the Angelo Coastal Reserve, California, USA - 14_1009_12_20cm | ecosystem: Environmental > Terrestrial > Soil > Grasslands | place: USA...
GCAATAAAGTGTCCCGCCGCGAACTCCGTCGTGCCGCGGCGGGCCACCTGGATTGGGATTCTTTCGGGTAAGCGGCGTCCTTATGCCGCAGCGCCGCGGCGAAATCGGTACGCGGCCAGCAGCGCCATGGCGCACAGCAGAAGTTCCAAGGAGCCCGGTTCAGGCACGGTGGCGGCTCGCGGAGTTAGGTCGGTGAATTCCGTGTCGGTAAACGCCTCGACCAGGAGATCGGTGGGCCTAAAGTTCAAGCCGGCGTTCGGTGTTGTCTCGTTGAGCACCAGCACCAGATGATGGGAGACTGGCACGATAACCTGGAAGAACAGGGCATCGGTGCCAAAGGCATCCCCGCTGAAGCCGGCGTCGCCCAGCCAGTTGGTGGCCTTGTTGGCGGGAACATAAGCGTCCAGGTACGCCGACAGAAATGTGTTGGCGGAGGTACTTTCAAAGTCAATTTGGATGAAGCCGCCGTATGAAGCATAGGGCGCCTCTAGCGCACCCAGATTTAGGTCGAGCGTCGTGTAATGATATGACGTCGCCGGATTGATCGTGCCCGGAAACGCCTCGCCTCCTGACCAGTCTTGTGGAATACCGTTGCGGGAAAGCCTGCCGAGTTGCGTCGGGTCGGCTGCCGTGATTGTCAGGGGATTCTCATAGATGGGGGTTGCTTCTGCGAGACCGCACATCAAGAAGAGCGCGGTGGTCCACACAAACGAGCAACTGCAAAACTTTTGCAATGAGACCATGGTCGTCAAGCCTTTCATTTGGCACTCCAGCCTTCCCAATCCGCTCTTCCGCAAGCAGGTACCCAATGCGATGCAGCGAATCGGCCACGCGGCCAGTTCGCGGACGGGCTGCAACACCGGTGTCAGGCAACACTGAGGAGAAAAAGCAACTGATAGCAACCGTGGCAGGTTCCGTGCCGCCACGGCAAGTCCTTGATCTTCGAGCGGTTCGAGTTTGGGCATTCGCGTCTTTGTAAAAATGTCCGACGGTCGAGGCGATCGCCGCGGTTCTCGCGACGCAGCTGGCCGGCAATCGCGTGCAACGTGCGTGTTCCTCACGCAGACGGATGCGTCGATTGGCAAGAACCTGTAATTCAGGACTCGCACACGGCGTCCTGTAGGTAACAAACTAGTGTTCAGGCTGGTCTCGCGGACGGAGTGGGGCGCTGTCGCCGCATTGGCGTCACATTTAGTCGGTGATCGGCAACGGCCAGCCTCGCGCCTGTGCGTTTTCCGCGTCCTTGTTTGTATAGGCGCGACGCAAATCTGCCCAGCGCGACCGTTCATCTGGCCTGTTTCTCCCATAACGCACAACGGCACATGGCTTGCTCGATCAAGCCTGTGCGCGGGCGCGTGATCGATGGTCCGGCGCAAAAAAACTTCGATAATCGGCTGTGCAGTACGTGGCCTACAGGGTGGATGATCGTGATGACGACGCCTCTCGAAGAATCTCGCCGCCAGCGTGGCTTTACGCTGATCGAGTTGCTGGTGGCCATAACCGTGTTGGTAATTTTGTCGAGTACCGCCGCGACGTCGTATCTGCAATCCACCTTTCCTGTGAGCAACTCATGAACGCGCTCAAACGTGCGCTCTTCGCATTGCTCTGTGTCCCATTGGCACAGGACGCGCACGCAGCTTTGCTCTCGCTTGCGCAGGTCCCTTCGTGCTGGACCGTTGGCTACGCCATCGCGTCACATCCGGCCGGACATCGGCAAGTCGTTCCCGTAGCGGCACCAACCGGCGTGCGACGATCAGCGGCTCATTCGACCCGGGAATCGGCGGTCGCTGACCGTTCATCCGTTTCGAACTCCTGCCGTGAATGGCGGCACACGTTTTGCTGAACAGAGCATGCAATGTGCGGCGGCTCGCTCTTGCGGGGCCGACGCGGCGCGGCAGGATCTGACGAATTTTTGCATGCGGTCCACTCGATCGTATGCGGCAACCCAGGATCTCTAGACAACGTGAAAACGCAGAAAGCAATGCTGCAACAGCTTGGATTCTCACTGATCGATGTCTTGATCACGGTGGTGATCGTCGGAATTCTGGCGGCAGTCGTCTACCCTTCCGGCGCGTGGTAGGAGCCTGTGATGAATGATTCCAAGACGATGACTTTTTGCCTGACTCAGCTGAAGAACGGGGCGACACGTCCCGGTATGGGCGCGCAGCGCTGGGGACTACGCGGATTCACTTTGCTTGAGGTGATGATCACCGCGGTGATTGTTGCCGTGTTGGCGGCCATCGCTCTTCCCAGCTACAGAGATTCTGTCATTCGCGGCAATCGCTCGGCAGCGAAGCAATTCGCGTCCGACGTCGCGAATCACGAAGAGCAGTACTTGCTGGACCAACGAAGCTATACGAGCACCTATGGCAGCGGTGGTCTCGGCATGACACCGCCGACCCAAGCGTCGATGAACTATACATTTTCGATCGCGACCGCAGGCAACAATTGTCTTGGCAACGCGTTGCCGTCGTCGGCACCGGCTTATGTGATTACCGGGACGGCCATCGGAGCGCAGGCCAGTGACGGCAATCTCTGTCTGGACAACCTCGGCAATCGGACGCCCGCAGCCAAATGGAGCAGATGATGGAACAAGTCGGTCTGGGTCGTAGGAAGAGTTTCCGTGGCTTTACGCTGACGGAAATGCTCATCGCCGTCTCGGTCGTGGCAATTCTAACGGCGAGCGCAGCACCGTCGTATAAGAGCCTCATCCTGAATCAGCAGGTCAGGACCGTCGCGTCGGATCTGCACACATCGCTTTTCTTCGCACGCGGCGAGGCTATCAAGCGAGCCGCAAGCGTGGACGTGATCCCGACAAGCGGTGACTGGACACAGGGCTGGAGCGTGCAATTGCATGACGCCCCCAAAACGGTGCTACGTAACGAAGCCGCAGTCGACAGCCAGCTTTCCGCGATGTCGGGCTCCACGATCACCTACGATAGCGACGGGCGGATCAGAGCACCTGCGCCGAGCGCCATTATCGCGCGCGTATCGGGAAACACGGAGGTGACGGCGCGTTGCGTCGTTCTGGACCTCAGCGGGCGGGCGAGTGTGATCCTCGACACTGATCGCAATCCGGACAATGGGTGCAATTGACATGACGCGCGTGTGGCGTTCCCAGATGCGTCGAGGCCTGGACCCGATCCGGCCGAACGTGCTTCGTATTCGGACCCAAGCCGGGTTCACGTTGATCGAGGTCCTGGTGGCGTTGCTCATCCTGCTGGTGGGATCGCTCGGCATGGCAGGGCTGCAAACCAAGGCTCAACAGGCGGAGATGGAGTCCTATCAGCGCACGCAAGCACTGGTGATGCTCCAGGACATGAACAACCGCGTCAACGCCAACCGCTGGGATGCGCGCCATCTGAACTACGTGACGACGTCCGCCTTGGGCGGCGGCGGGAGCATTACCGACTGCTCGGGCAAGAGCGGCGCGGCGCTCGACCTTTGCGAGTGGGGCAATATGCTCGACGGCGCCGCGGAGGCGTCCATTGGCCCTTGCTCTGCATCGAATGGAGCGAATTGCATCGGCGCGATGATTGGCGCTCGCGGTTGCGTCGATTACGACGCAACAACGGAATTTGCGGACAGTACCGGCGCGACGATTGCGGGAACCGGAATCTACACGATCAGCGTGGCGTGGCTGGGCCTCATCGCGACGGTGAGTCCGCCCGCCGCGCTGACCTGTGGCCAGAATCAGTATGTTAGCGAAGCTCAGCGCCGCGTGGTCACCTCCCAGCTCAGGATTGCTGCCCTAGGAGCGCTCTGACGATGAACGCTCTCGATTCCTTCCCGCCTTGTATGCACTCGCGCGTCGCGACATGTACGCGACGTGGCGCACGAATGGGTCTGCCCTTGCATCTGGGAGCCCATCGCCCAAGAGCACCTCAGCGCGGATTTACGCTGGTGGAGTTGATGGTAGCGCTCGTCGTCGGCACGTTTCTGTTGCTTGCGCTATCGACACTTTTCGTCGCGAGTTCCAGTAATTTTGCCGAGGCCGAACGCTCGAGCCGCGAGATCGAGAACGGACGTTACGCGACGTCTGTGCTGCGTGACGAGATTCAGCATGCCGGGTTTTACGGAGAAGTAGGCAACGTGACAAATCTGCTGCTCGCGCCGCCGATCACGGTGCCAACAACGATGCCGGACCCGTGCGCTACGTCCATCGCAGGTCTCACGGCGGCCCTCCCGCTGGCCATCCAGGGGGTCGACGCACCCAACGCAGCGCCAACGTGTCTGCCCGATCGTCTCGCCGGCACCGACGTCCTCGTCATCCGTCGCGCCAACACCACGACCACCACAGCGGCCAGCGCTGTCGCCAACGGTTATTACACGCAGGTCAGTAAGTGCGCGACGCAGTTGCCGATGTTCATGTTGGCCCAGAGCGCATTCAACTTGACGCTCAAGGATTGTGCTACCACGGCCAATGTCCGCCAGTACGACGTCCACATCTACTACGTCAGTCCCTGCAACGTAGCCACCGGGACGGGTGGCGCGTGCGCAGCCTCGGATCTGTCGTTGCCGACCCTCAAGCGTCTGGAGCTTGTCCCAGGTGGATTCAGCAACCCGGTTCCGCTCGTCGAGGGAGTCGAGAACCTGCAGTTCGAATACGGAATCGACACCAAATCCCAGCCCGACGGGTCCCCGACGTGCTACGTCGCCGATGCGGGGCTTAATAACAGCGCGATCTGTCCCGTGATGATACCCGCGTACAACTGGAGCAGCGCCCCGACGAACTGGAGCAATGTCGTCGCGGTGCGTATACACCTGCTCGCGAGAAATACAACCATCACCAACGGTTACGTCGATGGCAAGACCTACCAGCTCGGCAACCTAGCCGACGGCACCCCCAACAACATAGCGCCCGGCGGCGGATTCAAGCGGCATGTGTTCACCGAAGTCACTCGCGTGAACAACGTCGGCCAACGCATGGAGCAACCGATATGAAAGCTCTCGGCTCACCGCAACGAGGCATTATCCTTCTCGTTACCTTGGTGATGACTGTTCTGCTCACGCTGTTCGCGCTGGCGGCGGTCAACCTGTCCAGCATCAACCTGCGGCTCGCTGGGAACGAGCAGGCGAGGTCGGAGTCGATCGCCGCGGCCCAGCTCGCCATCGAGCAGGTGGCCACCACCAATTTCCCGGCAAACCCGCAGCCTGTGACGGTCAACGTCGATGTCAATCGCGATGGCGGGGCCGATTACGGCGTGGCCGTCGCCAAACCCGTCTGCCTCAATTCGGTGCCGCTCAAGACCGTCCAGCTGAACATCAACATCCCCGAGGACGCGGCGTGCTTTGCCAGCGGAGCGGCGCAAAACGCGGGGATCGTGGGCGCGGGCGGCGGCGGGAACTCGGACTGTTCCAACACGCAGTGGGACCTGAGTGCCACGACCACGGACAACGCGAATTCCGGCGCAACGGTCAGTGTCCACCAGGGAATCGGAATGCGGGTCGCCATCGGCACGACTTGCTGAGCTTGTCGAGTAACCGGCATGCGGCGCTACCAACATGAAAACGAGAGCTAAAACATGAAACAATCGAGCAAGACGTTCATCTTCATCGCAACGCTGGTTCTGTTCACCGGCAACGTTTGCGGCGAGGACATCGACATCTTCAGTGGAGTAGGGTCCGGCGGCAGCAAGCCCAACGTCCTGATCATTGTCGACAACACGTCGAGCAATGACGCATCCTATTCATCGGCCTGCCCCTACTCGGCGGCGCCGCCAAGCCTGCCCAACGGCAACCTGTTGGACATGGTGTATTGCGCCCTCTATGGCACCGCGGACGCCATCAAGACCCAGCCTTCGCTGCTCGGCAAGCTCAATATCGGCTTGATGTCCGGTGGCTCCGGCTCCAACAAGGGTGGCCAGATGTATTTCCCCGCTTCGGCGCCCTATAACCTGCCGCTGATGGACGCTGCCGGCATTGCAGGCTTCCAAAGCATCATTGCGGCCGGGATTCCCAAGGCGACGGGCAACGCCAAGCTAGACGGAGACATGCAAGAAGCTTGGGCCTTCTATACCGGAAATACCGGTCCGCGATCGGGAATTCCCTACTCCGCCCATATCGGGACCTTGAGCTGTCAGAAAAGCTTCATCATTCTGATCGGTGCTGCGTCAAAGCAGGGCAGACCATGCAATGGTACCGATTGTGGCAGCGCGAGCGACCTTGCCGCTGCGGGTGCGACGGCCGCGCAGCGGGTACAGATCAACACTTCCAGCCTCGGTTCCAACACGGGCGACGACGGCTCGTGGATTGACGAATGGGCGCGGTTCCTCTACCAGACGGACTTCAACAACAGCCTCAACGACAAGCAGAACGTCGTGACGTACACGATCGCTGCAGGTGGAGACTCAGCTGACTACGTGCAGGTGCTGCACAGCACGGCCAACCGCGGCGGCGGCAAGGCGTTCGTGGGCTCGAACTATGCGGCGATGGTTCAGGCGCTCCTGCAAATCTTCAACGAGGTAGCCGCGGTCAACAGCGCATTCGCGTCGTCCAGCCTTCCGATCAGCGCGAACAGCCAGGGGACGTACCTGAACCAGGTGTTCGTCGGCATGTTCCGCCCGGAGGTCACCGATCTGCCGCGCTGGACGGGCAATCTCAAGCAGTACCAGTTCGGCGTGGACGCTAGCAATCCGGCGAGCCTGCAACTTTTCCTTGCCGATGCCACCGGCGCGAAGGCAATCAGCTCTGCGGGTACCGGCTTCATCGCGCCTACCGCCGTCAGCTTCTGGACCCAAAAGGACACGACGAAACTTCCGGACAGTATCGGGGGCTTCTGGATTGGCAATCCGCAGGGCAGCGCGCAGACCTTTGACCTGCCCGACGGCGAGATCGTGGAAAAAGGCGGCGTCGGGCAGCAGATCAGGCTGGCCAATCTCACTGACGATTACGTCGCGAACCCAGCCACGCCGCGAAAGGTTTACACGTGTTGGGGCACTTCGGGTCTGTGCGCGTCCGGTGCAAGCCTGTCAGCGACGCCGTTTGCGACGACGAACGCCGGACTGACCCTGACGAACCTGGGAATCACCAATGCCGTCTACACCCAGAGCGTGACGAACCTTTCGCGGGTCAGCGCAACGGGCATCGCAACGGTGCAGCTTTCGGCAACACCGAATCCCGCAATCAGCGACGCGACGACGGTGACCATCAGTGGCTCGGCGGGCGGCCAATTCGACTACAACCTCGCCGGACAATCACCAAGCGCCAGCGGCACGACGGTCACCTACACGCTGCCGGCGGAATTGCCGCCGACGTCGCTGGCAAGCCCGAGCTCATGGACGGTATCGGGCGCCGCGGCGGGTTTATCGAACGTTTCGTCCCTCACCCGCACCAGCAACGCGGGTCTTATCACCGTCACGGGCACGCTCGCCGACCTTACTTTCGGCGGCGGCACGACCGTGGCGGTCGGAGATTCGCTCAGCATCCTCAATTCGACCGGCTACAACGGAACCGGCACGGTCGCGAGTGTGAACACGGGGCCGAAGACAGTAACCTTCGCGATGTCGGAGACACCGAGTGTTTATGGCGGCGGAGCAAAGATATCGGTCGGTAACTCGACCTGCAAGACGACTGGCTCAAGCAGCACCCATAACTGCGATAATTTCGGCGCATCAAACACCAACGCTCCGAACGCGGGTCAGGCCAATCTCCCGGGGCTCGTGCGCGGCGCCAACTGTGCGGGCTGTGTCGCCAATTCCGGCAACGTACTGATGGTCAACTTTCCCGCCGGAACGACAAATCTAAACGCAGTAGTTCCGGCGACCGGCTTGCAAGCATACGTCCAGAGCGGGGCGACGCCTTCCAACTACGTCAACACCACCACCGGCTGGAAGATCGTTGGTATCGGTGCCAACTGCAGTGTCAAGGAAACCCATACCGACGGAACCGTGCGCACCTACACCGGCACGGCAACTTCCGGCACCAGGTACTACACGCTCTGTCTCGATCTAGGGGCAGCTTTCGCAATGACGCCGGCGGTTGTTGGCAACGGCGCGACTGCGTCGCCGCAGACGACCGCCACCCGTCAAGGCGCCTTTACGCGAACGCTCAGCAGTCTGGTGCGTGGCGCTAGCAGCTGCATCGGGACCGGAAGCGGGGCGACGGCGAACAACGCGACGGTGACCCTCACGACCACTGCGCCGCACGGTTTCTCCGTCAGCGAGGTTGTCCAGGTTTCGACCGGCAGTGCAGGACCCAACGAAAGCGCGTATATCGGGCCCGCGACTGTTCTCAGCACAACTTCCACGACGTTTACATATGCCATCGCGACGAAGCCGTCGTGCCTAGACACGACCAGTGGCATGTCGATCAGTTATCAGAGTTCCGTTGGCGGAATCAACGCAACCGATCTAATTCGGTGGGTGCGCGGTGACGACAACGTCGGCGACGAACAGAGTCCGGGCAACGGTATCACCATTCGTCCGTCCGTCCATGGCGACGTGGTGCATTCGCGTCCGATCGTCCTTAACTACGGCGTTTCGACCGGTGTCGTCGTGTTCTACGGTGCGAACGACGGGGTATTCCGCGCCATCAACGGCAATCAAACCGCAAGCATCGGCGGTGTGCCGCCGGGCGGTGAGCTGTGGGCCTTTGTCCCGCAAGAGTTTTTCTCGAAGCTACAGCGGCTATACTCGGAAAGTCCGCAACTCAAGCTGGCGAATACCCCCACCGGCATCACGCCCACCCCCAAGCCAAAGGATTATTACTTCGACGGCGCGACCGGGGTGTACCAGAACGGCTCGACGGCGTACATCTTCCTCTCGGCGCGACGCGGCGGGCGGCTGATCTATGCGCTGGACGTGAGCGACCCGGCCACCCCTAAGTTCATGTGGAAGAAGGGTTGTCCCAACCTCGGCAATAACACCGGGTGCGACGCGGGCTACTCCGAATTGGGCGAGACCTGGTCCCAGCCCAAGGTCGCGTTGGTGAAAGGCTGGACCAACCCGGTACTGATATTCGGGGCCGGCAACGATCCCAACGAAGAAGACAATGACCCGCCGACCGCCGCAGACGCGATGGGACGCGGGATATTTATCGTGGATGCGACCGACGGCAGCGTCGTGTGGCAAGCGGGCCCGGGAGGAGGCAGCAATACATGCCAGGGAACGCCGTGCAAGCTGCTGGACATGACCTTCGCCATGTCTGCGGATATTACGCTGGTCAATCGCTCCTTCGACTCCGGCGGCAACATCGATCGCCTTTACGCTGCGGATACCGGTGGCAACATCTGGCGCGTGGATCTCCAGCCCACGGGCGGCAATGCGCCCGCCAACTGGCAGGTGACCAAGTTCGCCGCCCTGGGTGGAACGGGTTCCACGGCCTTCCAAAAACGGAAGTTCCTGTACCCTCCGGACGTGGTGTTGACCAACAACTTTGACGCGATCATGGCGGCAACCGGCGATCGGGAGCATCCCTTATTCACCAACAACTCGCTGACAATCGTCAACCGCTTCTACATGATCAAGGACACCAAGGTTGGTTTGGATGCATCCGGGTGGACAACGGTGGCCGACAGCACGAGCAATACAGCCGACGCCGCGCCGGCGTCGCTTTTCCACGTGACGACCCAATACAACTCCAACGGTAGCGTTGTATCGACGAACACATATGCCGGGAGCCTAAGCGGTTTCTATATCACATTGGCGGCGGCAGGCGAGAAAACCGTCAATGCGCCTGCAACAATCGGCGGATCCACCTATTTCGCCACGAATCAGCCGACCGATCCCAGCACGCTGTCATGCACGAACAACTTGGGCACCGCGCGTGGCTACCAGATCAACTTCGTGACCGGATCGACCTCCGCAGGTGAATATGACGGAGGCGGGTTGCCGCCATCGCCGGTCACTGGCCTGGTCACGGTCCAGGTCAACGGCCAGCCGACGCTCGTGCCATTCCTGCTTGGAGGTAATCCGGGGGCGGCCTCGTGCAGTGGGCCGGATTGCAAATCATCACTCGGCGGGGGAAAGCCGCCCATCCCGATTTCACCGATAAGAAGTAGGGTGTACTGGTATATAGAGAAGCATGATAACTGACGCTATCCGTCGGTCACGTGCTGATCACCCAGAGCGTCATTCCACCACTCAACTTCAAACGGAAGGTGGTGTACTGGTTCACTTCGGGCAGCGACCGCAAGTGACTGCCGCTTTCATGCTCCTCTATATCTTCGGAAATTCTGACTCAGTACACTAGCTTTACCGCCCGTCCTCCTGCGATTTTGCCTGCGGGATGTTGTTCGCGCAGGATTATCATGCGCGATGTGACCGCGCCGACCGGCGCGGCATCGACCCGAGGACCAATCCGCGTGCGACGAAATATCCATCGGCTGCTTGCGCTCGCTTTCGCGTTCGCGATAAACAGCGCCGCGGCGCAGGGGCAGCTCAACATCATTTGCAGCGTGCAACTGCCGTGGTGCGAGGCGGTCGTCACGCAGTTTCAAAAAGACACGGGGATCAAGATCGGGATGACGCAGAAATCCGCGGGCGAAGCGATGGCGCAGGTGGCTGCAGAGCGCGCGAACCCGAAGGTCGACGTCTGGTACACCGGATCGGGAGACCCGCATCTGCAGGCGGCGGAGTTGGGCCTGACCGAGGAATACCGTTCGCCGATGCTTTCACAGCTGCACGAGTGGGCGGTGCGGCAGGCGGAGCAGTCGAAGTATCACACGGTCGGCGTCTACACCGGCGCGCTGGGGATCGGCTACAACCCGGAGATTCTGGCCAAGCGTAAATTGCCCGAGCCGAAATGCTGGGCTGATCTCGCCAATCCGATCTATCGCGATGAAGTGCAGATGGCGAACCCGAACGCCTCGGGCACCGCGTATGCCACCATCGCGACTTTCGTGCAGATCTTCGGCGAGGACAAGGCCTTCGAGCTGCTCAAGGGCATGCATCGGAACATCAACAATTATCCGCGCAGCGGTCCCGGAGCGATCCGCGCGGTGGGCCGCGGCGAGACCGGCATCGCGGTGACCTTCCTGCACGATGGCATCACCGAGATCGCGGGAGGCTTTCCGGTGAAAATTGTCGTCCCGTGCGAAGGAACGGGTTACGAGGTGGGCTCGATGAGCATCATCAAGGGCGCCAGAAACCTGGACAACGCAAAGAAGTTCTACGACTGGGCGCTGACGCCCGCGGCGCAGAAAATCGGCGCCGACACCAAGAATTACCAGACGCCGTCGAACAAGGCGGCGCCGGCGCCGCCTGGCGCGCCGAAGATGGACGAGATCAAGCTGATCAACTACGACTTTGCCAAATACGGCAGCGCGGCCGAGCGCAAGCGCCTGCTGGAGAAATGGGATCGCGAAGT